>VTLG01001730.1_pt1 | contig 53221 bp, 71 predicted proteins | sample 4694571 | NCBI WGS metagenome assembly VTLG01 (sample SAMN12604809, study PRJNA352737) | marine metagenome | biome: ENVO:00000447; feature: ENVO:00000209|ENVO:00000569|ENVO:01000036; material: ENVO:00002151; isolation source: viral sequences binned using virsorter ... | reverse complement strand
TGATATCTTTTCTTTGTTTTCTTCATAATACTGTTTCTTATATTCCACTATCTTTTCTTTATTATTTTCATTATACTGTTTCCTCTGTTCTGCTATCTTTTCTTTATTATTTTCATAATACTGTTTATGTTGTTCTGCTATCTTTTCTTTATTATTTTCACGATACTGTTTTTGATAGTTATTTGGCATAACTACACTCCTTTTGTTCCATCCAATTATTTCCAATTGACATTTCAACTTCAAGAGGAATAAATTTATCTAAACCAAAACGTTTTTCAGCTTCATCTTGGGCTTTAACTAAGCAGATAGAAGAGATTTGTTTAACTTCTTCTATTTCTTCTGGATGGCAGTCAACGATAACTGAATCGTGTATTGTGTTTATCACTAAGCTCTTTAAGCCTCTCTCTCTCAGTTGCTTATGTAATAATATTACTCCAAGAGGTACAATTTCTGCTGTGGCTACTGATTGTACGGGGTAATTTACAATTTGAGTTTTAGCAGATGCATTACCTTGTTTCGTGCGATAGACATTAGGGAAAGCAAATTGTCTACCAGTTGCAGTTGTAATAATTTCTTTTTCAAGTGCTTCATCTTGTAACTTTTTGTGCCAATTAAACACTCCTGCGTATTTGGCAAAGAACTCTTGAAAGTATATTCTTTGTGCGAAAGTACCCTGCGATCCTCCGTATAAAGGTCTGAAAGTAGATGCTTTGGCAGGTCCACGTTCAGTTGGTTCACCGTTTTCTGTGAGGACTTTCGCTGTGTGCGAGTGAACATCAAATCCCTCCGCTACTTCCTGTTTTATTCTCTCATCACGAGAAAGGATACCCGCTACCCTAAACTCTAGTTGAGAGTAATCCACTTCAAGTAGTTGCCCGTCTTTAAACCGGCTAACAAAAGCCTTTCTGACAGGAAACAATTTACCTTTCGGCATATTCTGCAAGTTAGGATTACTGCTACTTAACCTGCCTGTAGCTGTAATACATTGATTAAAGTTAGCATGAAGAACGCTGTCAAAACCATTAATACTTTTCTTAATACCCTCGATAAAAGCACTACGGTAAGTATCAATTGCTGATAACCTTATCAATGAATTTAAAAACTTCTTAACTTCTTTATTCCCTTGAGTTTTTTCCAATTCAACCAAGGTATTCTTGTCAGTTTTAAAACCTCCAACAGCAGCAATAGCAATAGTCGGGGTTACTTTTAAGCCAGCAACCTCTGATAACTCTCTGTATACAAAGCCACTTGCATCACATTCAATACACTTAGATATATTTTTATACGGTGTACCGTTCTTTTTATACTTCTGTATACTACCAGTACCTCTACAATAAAGACACCTTACTGCTTGGGTTTTTTTAGCAACAGTAAAACAATCTTCAACACATTTAACAAATCCTGAATCCATCATTTTAGGTCTACGCTTTGGCTTACCCCTATCATCGAGTCCTATATTCATGTACTGACGCCAAGATTTCTTGTTGTGCAGCTTATACGAATAAATAACTTGGGATAATTGTTCCGGTGAACTAAGATTTATAGGTGTATCACCAACAAGTTTTTTAACTGTACTACTTAAATATTGTTGTCATAGTCACGATCAACTTGATTAAGGGTTTCCATATTGATAGCCATACCTGATCGTTCAATGTCTGTTAGTACATCACAAAATTCACACATAAGATCACGAATAGGAATTAATGACCTGTTACTATTCTTCTTGAACCTTTTCTCTTGAGCCTCGTATACTTCAGCAGTGGCAATAATATCATAGTAAAGGTATAACTGCTGATCTTCTTCCGACATATCACTATAATTTAAACCTTTATTAAACGCTTCTTTAAGACTATCTTGCTTACGAGTTACATTATATTTATCAGCTAAAGCTTTTAAACTCCGTTTATTTCTTATACCCTTATCCAGCACATACTCGCTGATCATAGTATCAATGAACTTTGTTCTACAATCAATACCTATTTCACGAAGCCAAGCAATATCAAATTTAGCATTGTGTGCAATAACGTATTCAGCGTTATCCAATACTTTTTTAAAAATACTCAACTTATTATATTCTTTTTTAGAAACTATATTAATTATATGAACAGGGTCACTGCCGTAAATTGTTGGGTCTAAATATGTTGATCCGTTAATATTTCTGCAAGTATAACCAATAGCCGCTAATACATTCTCCTTATTATAGGGTGAAGGATCTTTTCTATTCGTTCCAAGATCCACTTCAAGATCTAATATTATTACATATTTATCTTTCATCTGCTTCTCCTACCTGTAAAATATGTGTTTGTTAATAATTGCAACTTCCTCTAAATTATACCATTCGGGATCTACCTCTACACTGTGGTAATGTGTCGCACCATCCATAAAATTAAACATACCATAGGTGTAGTATACTTCTTTAGCTACACCAATAGCATGATTCCAAGCTCGTTGATCTTTGGGTGTGTCGGATTGTCCATCACAAAACCAAGAAAATTGACAACGATGTCTAACAGGAAAATCTTTCTTCCACGAGTAAGTAGGCCCTTGTTTAACTACTTCACAAATTGTATTTGGATATCGGTAATCGTGAACTCGATTCAGTACAACTTCTGCTACTGCCATCTGTCCTATTGTTGGTTGATCACGAGCTTCAAAGTATACATTTTGAGCTAAACAAGTTAATTGCAATCCAATTGCTATTATAGTTGCTTCAAGCATTATCTTTGCTCCTTATTTAAATTTTTACAGAACTCATCTTGTAAGTGTTGTATAATTGTCTTCTTATATTTATTTGGATACCAGTCTGGTCTAAATCCTGACATATAATCTAATGATTCCATTTTTTCTATATAAGTTCTTTCAGCAGAAGATAAAGTTTTATTACTATCTTCTAATCTTTTTAAATAAATATATGTTTCATCTTCAATCATAATTAACCCTCTTAGGGTATGTATCGCCCCGAAGGGCAATACTATATACCACAGTTAAATCAATTTGTCAAGTTCTTTTTCATCATCTTCATCAAATTTATCTCTGAACGGATCAGATTTCCAGCAATCACACTCCAAACACATTACGTCGGGGTCTGGATGCACACAGGATTTTAAATCCCTATAATCTGAATAAGTAGTATAGCTGTTAATTGACATATCGTGATACCTCCGGTTTAATTACTGTTGTACAGGTTCCATGTTGACCACCTAGTTTATTTTTACTAACAAAGAGATGTCTTAACCCGTTATCAGATCCTCCTTCTTCTGTCTCTTTACCAATACCAATTATTAGATCAGCTTCAGCAGCCTTTCCGACCCTGCTACCTGCCATCTGCGTGAATCTTAGTACAGTTCTACCATCTGCTTCAGCGTTGGCTTGAGACACCCCTATAACCGCACAGGAGTGCTTCTTAGATAGTATTCTAGCCGTATGGTATATTTCACCCAACCTTATATCATCTCTTGCGTAGTCACCTCCGATTTGCATTTTATCCAGTTGATCAATCCCAATTATATCAGGTTTGTGTTTAGCAATAATTTGATCTAACTCTTCCATCGAAGGAACTTGATCTGTATCTAAAAAGACACATTGGCTTGCATAAACATCCCAAAGATTGTGAGCTTTAGCAGTGTTAGCAACTATCTCTGCGTCTTTCATGCCGGTTAAGGCCGATACTGCACGTAAAGCAGTTCTTTCGACCGGCTCCTCGTTACCTAAAATCATTACTTTTGCACCTTGTTGCATGAAACCGTTCGGCCCAAATAACGTAGACACGAGGAAAGCTGTCTTACCAGTTTCGACGAGAGCAAAGATAGCCGTGAACGTCGATGGACCGATTCCTGGGCAGATATCCTTGAGCTTTTTGAGGTTCCATTTGTACTTGGAAACATCTCGTGTATTATATAGTAAAGATGCGACATCGTGTTTTATCTCCTTGATGGTTTGTTTTGGCATAAAATTTTCTTCATACTTGCCTATTAACTCAGTTACTTTATTTAAATTGTCGAGTTTGTTATCCATCATTTTAATACCTAGGTCGGCAAGTTGTCTACCGAAGTAGGATTTAAATTGACTTTTTAAAATGTCTTCGGCAACATCTTCACCTATATTAGTAGGTAAAGAACGGATTAAACCTTTCATAGGCTCCTTTTGACTAGTTGTTAACGTTTTAAACTCATTAAAAAGTATTTGTTCGACTTCTAAAGGTGTTAAGTCTCGTTGATATCGGGAGTGACCCAGTTCGATGCTTCTCCATATTTTTTTAGCTTCATTTTCAAAAAAATCAATTGCAATCAAGTGATGATTTTTATCAAAGAATTTATGTGATAAAAATAACCCTAGTAATTCCTTCATTTTTGATCTCCATTTCCTGCGAATAACATTAATAAGACAGCGAGGATACAAATTATAATTACTTCATAATTACTTAATAATAAATTTTCCATTATCAATATCCACTTGGAATTATTATATAATGAATCATTAATACTATACTAATACTTGCTACAAGTCCAATCATCATTTTAAAAAAATCACGAGTTACCATTGGGAAAACCTGTTTCATTTTAGTATTTCTAACAGACGCAATGGCTAATTCTCGGCCAGTTAGTAACCCAACGAAGACCCAAGTGGTACTCAGAGGTATATCGTTTAACTCTTTAAAGAACCACAAGCAAAGCCAGTAAATTAAATCAATAATAGTTGCTGAACGGATATACCGAGTGTTCTGCTTTTCTAAAACAATATTTTGAATCCTGCCCCCTCTCTCTTTAAACATCCATGCTAAACCTCCAACAAACACAACACTTATAATTATCATAAGGTCAACAGGTATAATTCGAGGTAAAAACACAGCAATATTAGCCATATCATGGGACAGCCAAGTCCACCACAGGAAGCCAGTTGTACACCACTGTGCTACTCTCCAGTAAGCTTTATATTTATCCTTTACCGGCTCTTTTTCGTTGATTACTCGTGATACAATATGCCAAATTATATAAGCTGCAATAGCTGCAACAGCATATCCCATCATACTTTTGATAAGCATTTTTTCCAACACAAAAGTACTTGCAAATGCAGATAGTACTAAAAAAGAGGTGGAAACAGGAACACCAAACCTAGTAAGTAAAAGTAATATAGCTGGTGCTGTAGCGTGATACCATTTAATCTCCGTCCAAGGAATTTTATTTAACCTACCATATGATATATCGCCTCCATTTGTAAACCAACCATACCATAAGGCCCATAGTAAAACAGCAGAGGACGCCAACCACAAAGTCTTCCAGTTAAATCTCTCGCTATTAGACGCTATCCATGTGCCTAATGTTTGTACAGAATCGTTTGCAATTACAGAGTAAGCTGCCAATAAAAATCCGATCGCCATCCATACTGTTACAAATTCCATTTTAAATATCCTAAACTATTATATATAATAATCTACTCGGTGAATTTTTATTATCAGGGTTAAGCGAAGGTGCAGATTCTGTAACCTTATCAGGTTTAAACGGCTCTACAAATTGATATACTTGTGGTGTCTGGTTACTATGCAAAGTGGGTGTAACAAACCTCGTGTGTACATTTAAACCTATATCTTCTGACATTATAATACTCCTTCTGGATTTTCCTTTGGATCAACCCTCAGCAATCTAACTTCAGATCTCGTGAATTGTCCAATTCTATTCTTCATCTGTATAGCCTTGGCAGAGGCATCCCTGTCCAAGCACACTATAACGTGGGGGTAACTTACTATAATATCAAGTATTTTACTAGATAAATTAGTACCTAATAATGCTAATCCTGTACCATGTGACATAATTGCAACGGCAGAAGCTGCATCCTCAACCACATAGCAAGTCTCACTAGTCCCTGCAATAAAGGGTAAGCCAGTATTGCTGTACCTGTGCCACTTACTCCCGTACCTAGAGAGTGAGCGACCAACTGCATCAACTATTTTATTACTCCATGTGATTGGAAAAACTGCCCTATCTAACTTTACATCGTAGTATAGTTGAATTTTACTTGTATCAATGTTATTTTTAGCACAATATTTAATCATTTTATCAGGAAAATAAATAGAAAAATGATCAGGAATTGTAAACTCTAAATCTTTTGATACATTTGTATTATTATATATCTTGCTCTTGATGTGATCAGTAGGTAACAAACCATCTTTTCTACCTCTTAAAGAACAGCCAGCTTTGTAGCAATTATATAATAAGACACCTTCCACCCTAGTGGCAGTAAAAGTCCCTTTACCACCACAACTTGGACAATCAATCCTGACTCCTTGACCATCAGAAAGATCGTCAAAGTCTGGTAAGGAGGCATCACCTCGCACCATCCAAAGCCTCCACTATCTTAGCCATTGCGTAGGTTAGATTAGACCATTCGTCGTCGTAACACTCATCACACTCTGGGATCAAGTCCTCACGATAAGCATAAAGTGCTGCCCAGACAGTATCTATATATCCTTGCACTGTTTCATCTTCAACTTCTAAATCACGTTGAACTTGCAATATCTGTAAGTCATCTTCCATAGCTTCTTTATCCTTCTTCTTCTAATATGTGAACCCATAAGGATTATTCATTCATATACTCTAATATATCGTGTTTACTTTGTCGTCTACGCAACTTTGTCCTGCGCTTATCTTCTATAATTTTTTTGCGAAAGATAGGGTCACTCAAAGCCTTCGCCATAAAGTTCCTTTTCTTTAATTGTTTTAAATTCTTTGATGATTTCTGCATCGTCCCTTTCCTCTTGCTCTTTTATACTAGGATAACTTTCTTCAATATAATCTCTAAGGATCTCAAGTTCAAGATCCCTAGAAATTAGTTTTTTACGTCTAACCATTAGGCTGCTTCCAACTGCTTCCAAGCAGTAGATTTTAAAGCTAGAGCTACACGAGAGTTACGGTGTCGCTCAACAGTGTGTGTCTGACCGTTGGTACTAACGTGTGTTGCCCAACGCGTAAGCGTATTGTAAAGAGTATAAAGAGAGTCATCACCTAATGATTTTTCAGTATTCCAGCTACCCAGAAGCTCCTGATATAATGGCTTGGAGTAATTCCTTGGATTATTTTTGGTTGGAGAAAAACAAAATCCTCGGATAAAACTTTGAACTTGATAAGTGCTAACTGGAGTTTTTATCATACGTTTAAAACGTCCTTCCTGCTTTTGAAAATCAATTACTGCGTCTTCCAATGTCTTTGCAAAGTGTTTTAAAGATACAGGTTCGTTAGCAGAATGTCTGCTATACCATTTAATTGTATAATCAGGGGAGGTACAACCATTCAGGCACCACAATCTCCGAGGCATACCCATTATTTGTGTCGCCCACTTCGAGTTATAACTATCAAAGTGATCAATTGAAAAATTAATAATGTCACCTATTTGTGGTTCGATTTTCATTTTCTTAAATTCAATTGTACGTTTCATGTATGCTCCGTCGTTATAGAGTCTATTCGTAACTTTAATATCTGATAAATCAATATCAGGGTTATTACCTAGAGATTCATTAACCACCTCACAAGTATCTTTGTAATTATAAATATTTGTGCGGGGTCCAACAACTCCAAGGACTGTACCATCCTCCTTTATAACTGCTTGAGACATAGTTGATGGTACTGGTATTGGAGTATTGAATACTGGGTGCGGTGCAAAAAGTGGAGATTTATCAACTTTAAAATTGTAAAGGGATAGATCACTTAATGAATTTTCTGATACGTTTAACATTATTTAATTCCTTTGTGGAGAGATGGAAAAGACCTTCTTGTCAATTTGCTCGGGAAATTTATGGGATATTTCCCTACCTGATCCTTATATAGAAGATCATCGCATAAATAAAACAGCCGGTTCATTAAATAATTTTTCGTATAATTTAAATTATCTTTAGCATGAACCAATTTGTCATTTTGCTTATACATTATAAAGCTAACCAGTGTATTGCTTTTATCACTATACAATTCTATCCGTTCAATTTCGTTTGATATTTGATTTTCCAAAGTTGCAAAATGCTCATTAAATTTTTTTATGGCATTTTTGGTTACTGTTATCACATTGTATTTCTTAGACATCTTAATAGCTCCGGTTCCTAATTAACTATAACCTATTTTAGCATAAGTAAATTATAAAAGTAAATAGCTTTTTTATATTTTTTTATATTTTTTTTACAGAGGCAGGGAAAAATAATTTAAGTGCAGAGGCAGGATTTCCTATCATAGGTAAATATAAAAATATTAGATTGAGATTAAAAAGGGAAATCAAAACGACCGAAATGAGATACCAGGTATTTATCTAAAATTTTATCTATATTGTAAAAAGATACCAGGTATTTATCTAAAATTTTATCTATATTATAAAAAGATATTAAGTATTTATCTAAAATTTTATCTATATTATAAAAAAATAGGCCGATATTAAACCGGCCTAAATCTTTTACTCATAAAGCTTTATTTAGAAACCATATCCAAAGTGCGTAAATAATTAATAAGATAATTAAGCTTAAAAATTTTTCTTCAATCATAGTGAAACTCTTGAAGCTTTGTTTTTTATGGTCCGTCCGTTAACTTTGGTTGCTTCGAATATTATATTATTATTCGGATTATTAGAGAATTTATAACACCTGAAACAATCTTTACACTTAGTATGACAATTGATTGTTTCAGGCTCTACCTTGTCAAATGTTACATTATTAAAGACTTTGTGGAAATGCTTCGGAATTGTATTAATTGGCTTATCTATTACGGGATTTGAATAAACTAGAATTAAATTGTCAGGGATTTTAATTTCCTTAGCTACTAAGCTTATATAATCCTTTCGCTTTGTCCAGAGTGCAAACGTACAATGAGGATTCTTGATTGTGATATTAATTAAATTTTTTAAGTGAATTAAGTTTATTAATTCGCCATGAGCATTAAACCGAATGAATGCATCCATTAGTAAGGGTAAGTATTCCATGGGAATAATAGATTTGCTCAATATGTCGCTATTTCTCTGTAATGCTGGTTGTGCGTTCTTCCTAAATCCATTTAACGAACTATGGCTATAACAGATTGAACAAATCCAATTCTCTAACGTCACTTTGTTTTGTTTGATACAAAATGAATTAGTAACGGTATTAGATGAAATAGCCCGAAATCCTTCTAATTTTCCTTCAAGTTTTGAAATATGAATTAATGGTTTAGTCATTTTGATATATTCCTTAAAAAGAAGTTAAAAAAAAACTGAATGGAGTACCTCAAATTCCATTCAGTTTGTTAAGGTTGATATTAACCAACGGAGAATTTATTTACGATTAAGCTTTTCAAATTGTCCGAGATGATTTCTAGGCGCTGCCGTTCCAGGCACCGACCGATGCTGATTATTCTTATCTGATACATACATGGGTAATTCTGTTCTCCCGATTACCCAATTTTTAAGACCACGAATTAAACGAGAGACAAGCGATCTATTAATACGGAACGATCCGTTTGAATTAGACGTTAAGAAAGCGCCGTTAATATTTTCAACTCGTTGACTTCCGTCGCGTTCAGTTACTAGGATTGATAAAGTTTGTTGGGACATAATGTTTTCTCCATTTGGCTAGTTATTTAATACAAGTAATTTAAGTTTATAACGTTCATTTGTCTAGTTAATTAGGCTAGTTTTTATTTCTATTACATATAGGATGATTAGCTAGATGGCCCGTATTAATAAATTAATGGCATCAGTATTGCTTGGGTAGTCCCACAAAATCAAACGGGAGGGGGTATGCTTTTTTAGTGTCGAAGAAATCCAAGCTATCCCAATTCATCCAATTTTATCCGATACTATCCAAGATTTCCCGCAATTCCTAGAAAAAGTTCGACGACTTCGACTGAGTGAGAATATTTTCTGTCATTCAGGCACCCGATGCGGTCGCCAGGGCAGGGTACTACGTTATATATATCTGAACATACAAAATTATCAAAAATAGCTTGTCAACACCTTGATATTAAAGAATAAAATATATTATCATAAAATCCGGTAATATACAAATAAATAACTTGACAAATGATATAATTTATGCTATAATATCTTTCTTAGTCGAACCCCAGTGAGACTATATACATAGTATTACTAATATACCTTAATATGTGTTAGTATATTCGCATATCTTACCTGTAAATAGTAGTATATTTAATAATAATTTATAATATATCCTAATTATGTAAATAATATATGTAAATATACTATTTTTTACTTGACAAGTGATATATTTTTATGATATAATACACAAATAGTAAAACTGCGTATATATAATTCATATCTTGAGGGGTATAGCGTTGTATATATGACCTTCCAGGGTTCAGTAATTGCATTATAAGGGGTTGTAGGTTAGCAGTTACCTCCCCCTTACTTTTATTATAAGGCTATATAAGCAATTGAAACCTGATGATACAGTTATTAGAAAACATAAATTTGATCGTTATTCTGTTAAATTATATTTAGAACCGGAAATAGCAACTAAAGTATGGGAATTGGTAAAAGGAAAAGATATAACAAGTTTAGAAGATGGTATACATGAAGCAATTCGTATAGCACTTACTTTAAAGGATACTGGATGGGGTCCGGTTTACCTGGATAATAATAAAGGGAATAAATAATGCCTAGAATTACTGACAAAAAGACAGGTGCAAAGAGAGTGCGTAAATATTCTGAACTTACTGCTGCTATGAAAAAGAAATATCCTACAGCTAAGTCGTACCAGGAGTATCTAAAAGCCTATAAGAGGGGGATGTAATTATTATGAGTGCTAAGAAAGAGTTATCTAAATTTCTCACAGAGCAAATAACAGAGTGGTTAAAATCAGGTGGTAAGGTTAAAAAAGTACCGCCAGGTGCAGCAAAAGGTGCTAAAGATGATATAGAAGCTAGACCAAAGAATCTACCTAAAACTAAACAAGGTAGAAGTATAAAGTTTAATGCTGATGGTGATATGGTGTTTAATAAAGGTGGTTTACTACGAGTAACAAGGAAAGGACCAATGAAGAGTGCCAATAAGAAATCGTAATTATCGTAGAGAGTATGATACATATCATGCTTCTCCTGTCCAGAAGAAGAGAAGGGCATCACGTAACGCAGCTAATAATAGATTAAAACCGCCAAGAGGTAAAGAGGTGCATCATATAAATGGTAATGCAAGGGATAACAGACCTGGTAATCTAGCCGTAATCCCTAAACGCTCTAACAGGCGTATGCAGCCAATAAGAAAAACTAGAAGATGATATATGCAAATAGTAGAACTAGCTACAGGGTTTTGGCCTATTGCACTGGGTCTAATAATGCTTATAGTTGTTTTGGCTAAAATGCACTCGGATACTGAGATCTTGAAAGAGAAAGTCCGTACTTTATTTGACCTTTGGAATAAAATGCAGGATAAAAAGGATAAGTAATGAACCAAACAGTTAAAAAAAGTGCTAGGATGAGGAGGCTTGATACCCTTGGAAATAAAATTAATAAACTTACGAAGATTAATTTAAGACAAAATCCTAGATCAGCCCAGTATAAAAGAAATAGTAAGTTAATTGCTAATTTAACTAACAATTATAATAAAATAGCTAATGAAATATATAAGGGTGAAAGTAAAAAAATAACACCTTTAACAGAATCTCAAGAAAAAGAAGCAAGATTTGCAATTGAAGATGACTATATGTCTCGTGCAGCAAGGGCAGGATATCACGAAGGAGTATGGGACCCTGAAACACAGAAAAACAAATATGCAAGTAATATAGACGCTGTAGGTAATACCTACGATATGTGGAGTAATCCTCAAGGAAGAAAAACTATACTAAATAATCCTGTAATAGATTTTTTTGAATATTTAACTTATCTAGGACTTGGCAAAAAAGCCATTGTAGCTTTAATTAAAAATCCAAAGTTAGTAGTAGAATTACCAGTAGATATAAAAAATAAAGTAGTAACAGCATATAAAAAATATACAAATGCAACCTCAAATAAGAAAAAAGGACCTAATACTATGTCAAAAAAAGGAAAAATAGCTGGAAACGTATTAAAAAAGATAAAATTTTCAAATGTATTATCTGATTCAATGTATACCGTAATAAAGGGGATGCCAAAGCACCAGGCAGATGCAGTCAAAAGGCTTATGAAAAATGGGACAATACCCCTTAAAGCAGGTAGTAATGAGTTTAAAGATTCGGCTGTAAAAAAAGCTATAAAAGATTTTAAGATTGATAAGCTGAAACGAGGTGACCCATGGAAAAAACATCTTGAAAGACATAACTTAGGACCAAAAGAACCAAAAAGAACAACACGAGTCGAGATAACAAAGAACCCACCAAGGGTCCAGATAAAAACGAACAAACCAAAAAATGACTCAACATCCTCATCAACAGCATCACCACCAAAAACAACATCAACAACATCAACAGCATCAACAGCATCACCACCAAAAACAACATCAACAGCATCACCACCAAAAACAACATCAAAACCACCAATAGTTAGTCCAGGAGGTAAAATCCTTATCGCTGCTGGCCTTAGTGGTGCTGCGGTAGCGGCCCTTACTGATAAAGAGGTACAACGTTATGTAAAAGAGTTGGGAAAAGGAGTAGATATAACACGTATTGCAAAAGATATTTGGGACTATCCGCAAACTCGGAAAGGTAAGGATTCAAAAACGGATTCGGAAACTGTGAGTGATAAACAGAAAGCTCATAAGCCAAAACGAAAATACAAACATTTTTCGTCTGATCATGGCCCAGAAGTAAAGAAAGTAGCTGAACGAACAACATCTTCAACAACATCTCAACCACCTAAAAAATCAGGAACATCAGTTAACAAGAAAGATCCACCAAAACCAAGACCAACAAAACAATCAGAAATTGATTTAGGGAGAGTAACCCCGAATAAGCCTGACGACAGCACAGTACCAGTCAAGACCAAAACCAAGACCAAAACCAGAACCACTTCTTCAAACGGATCAGGTAAAAAACCTTATACAACAACTGAAGTAAATGTAGGAGATATGAAACCCACCGAAGACCCCAAGAAGAAAAAAGGTAAAAGAAGGCAACGTAAAAAAACAATTGATACTCCCTGGGGTAAACTTACAATAGATAGTACAGATAAAGGTATGAGTAAATTCCTTGGTACAGAAGCAGAAATAAAAGAACAAGAGGAAATGGAAGAAATGAACTATCGTAAAGGTGGAATGCCTAGACGAAAAGCATTTGGAAAAGGTGGTATGTATAAATCCCCCAAGAAGACCTATGGAATGAGACATGGTGGATTTACCAGCAGGGGTAAAATGTCGTGAAATTATCCTTAACGGAAAAAGAAGGATTATTCCTTGATGCATTATTTGCAGATGCGGGAGGTAATTTTCGTAAGGCTATGGATATAGCAGGGTATTCAAAGAGTGAGTATCCTGCAAGAATAATAAAACGGCTAAAGGAGGATATTATAGAACGGGCAGAGTATGTCCTTGCTGCAAATGCTCCTAAAGCTGTTTTATCTATGGTAGATGTAATAGATGATCCCAGTGCCTTGGGAAACAGGGAAAAACTGGCTGCATCTAAGGAAGTATTAGACAGGGTAGGTCTGGTCCGTACTGAAAAAATAGAACATAAAGGTACTCCATCAGCCGTAGTAGTATTACCTCCATTAAATAAAGATGAAGATGAAACAGAGGAGTAAAACAAAACCTATTCCATCTGTGGGTATAATACCTTATGGATATGATAAGGCTAAAAAAGGTCAAAATAAATCCTTTTATTATCCAGATAAATTCGTATTAACAAAATTAGAAGAAGCAATTGAAAAAATAAGGGAAGACAGGCAACCAGTTAGAAAGGTTGCAGGATGGCTGGAAAATGAAACTGACAGAAGATTATCTGCAACAAGGTTACATAAACTTGCGTGGACTAAAGAGGAGCTTGAATCGCGTCGAGAAGAACGAGAAGCCAATCTCACTAAACAACAGAAACAAGTCAATAGACTTAAAAATACAGCTAAACAGACAAGCATTAAAGCGGAACAAGCAAAAAGACGACTTAAAAAAGCACTCGCTAAACCTACTCCTGTAGAACAAGAATCACTTTCACTTCCTTTAGAAGATATTGAATCAAGTGTTGAGATTGCTTTTAAACCTAATCCAGGACCACAAACAGAATTTTTAGCTGCTGGTGAACGGGAAGTATTTTATGGTGGTGCCAGGGGTGGAGGAAAAACATATAGTTTATTAATAGCACCATTAAGATTTGCCCATAAATCTACACACAGGGCGTTATTACTTCGTAGATCAATGCCTGAATTAAGGGATGTTATCTTTCAAACCCAACAGATATATCCCAAGGCGTTTAAAGGATGTAAGTTTAAAACACAAGAGAATACTTGGCATTTTCCAAGTGGAGCTAGAATAGAATTTGGATACTGTGAGAACCTGCAAGATGCATTACGTTACCAAGGACAATCCTATACATGGATCGGTGTGGACGAGCTTCCGCAATATCCTACACCGGATATTTGGCACTTTTTACGTTCTTCGTTAAGAACTGTTGATATCAGTATCCCTCTACAAATGAGGGCAACAGGGAATCCAGGTAATGTAGGATCTGGTTGGGTAAAGAAAATGTTTATAGATCCAGCAGATCAGGGTGAAAGGTTTGTTGAAGAAGTTAGATTTACCGCTAATGGACAAGAAATAGTTTCAGGAATAAGCCGTAAGTTTATAGCGGCATCAGTATGGGATAACCCCTACTTAACACAAGACCATAGTTATGTATCAATGTTGGGATCATTACCGGAAGCAAAACGCCAACAATTTTTATATGGAAACTGGGATGTTGTTGAAGATGGGGCTTTTCCAGAGTTTACTAAAGAATCCCATGTTGTTGAATCTTTTAAGATACCTTCAGGATGGACAAAGATTAGATCTTGTGATTTTGGTTATTCTAGTTATTCTGCTGTGCTTTGGGGAGCTATTGATTACGACGATGTATTATGGATATACAGGGAATTATATGTCACCCAATTAACAGCAGACAAGTTAGCATGGGAAATATTGGATGCTGAAGAAGATGATGGAAGAATATATGATGCCGTACTTGATTCCTCTTGTTGGGCTAAACGGGGTGATCTTGGACCTTCTATTGCAGAAGCGTTAAATAGGGAAGGTTGTAGGTTTAGACCTTCTGACAGGTCTCCTGGATCTAGGGTTGCCGGTAAAATTGAGATACATAAAAGATTACAAATAGATGAAGATACTGAAGAACCTAAATTAATAATATTGGATAATTGCCGTAATTTAATAAGTCAGTTACCTTCTTTACCTTTGGATAAACGTAATGCGGAAGACGTGGATACTAGATCGGAAGACCATCTGTATGATGCATTAAGATATATGGTAATGTCAAGGCCAATGAACAAGACTACAGCATGGGAACACATTCCCAAGCAACGCTGGAAGCCTTCAGATAATATGTTTGGATACTAGATGACTGATGATTTTTTAGATACTGATGAAAATACAGCATTAAATGATTCAATGCAATCTAGTGAATATGATGATCTTATAGGATTTATTACTCAAAAATATACGTCTGCGAAATCTTCACGGTATAATGATGAAACAAGATGGTTGCAATCTTATAGAAATTATAGGGGTATATACGGTCCTGACGTTAAATTTACGGATTCTGAAAAATCCCGCGTATTTATTAAAGTAACTAAAACAAAAGTTCTTGCTGCATTTGGTCAATTATGTGATGTATTATTCAGTCAAAATAGATTTCCTATAGGTGTGGAACCAACAACATTACCTGAAGGAGTATTAGATACAGCGCATATTGATCCTAAAAAACCGGCTGGTATAGAAGAAGAACCGGATATGCCTGATATTCCTTTAGTATATGGTTTTCCTGGTGATGGAAAAGACTTAGAAGGCGGGGATACTGTAGATACATTATTAGCAAAATTAGGACCATTAGAAAATAAATTAAAAGATATAGAAAATCTTCAGGAAGGTCCAGGGGAAACACAATCTTCTATTACTTTTGAACCTGCAATGCTTGCGGCTAAGAAGATGGAAAAGAAGATCAGGGATCAACTGGAAGAATCTGCCGCTACAAAACATTTAAGGTTTTCCGCATTTGAATGTGTTTTGTTTGGTACAGGTATTATGAAAGGGCCATTTGCTTTTAATAAAGAATATCCTAATTGGAATGAGGATGGAGGTTATGATCCGGTAGTTAAAACTATTCCTAAAGTAGAGTATACATCTATATGGAATTTCTATCCAGATCCTGATGCTATTAATATGGAAGATGCTATGTATATTATAGAGCGTCACCGTATGACAAGATCACAAGTAAGGGCATTAAAAAAACGACCATTCTTTAGGATGAAAGCAATTGAACGGGCAATTGAATACGGGGAAAGTTATACAAAAGAGTGGTGGGAAGATAACATTGAATCAGATAGTTATGGTATAAATTCTGATGGTGGAGATCCTACTACTGGTGTAGATCGTTTTGAAGTTGTAGAGTTTTGGGGTACTGTTGATACCAAGATGGCAAAAGAATCCGGTATCAAATTACCAAGGGAATTAAAAAAACAGGAAGAAATACAAATAAATTGTTGGATTTGTAACGATGAGATATTAAGGTTGGTAATAAATCCTTTTACACCAAAACGTATTCCTTACTGCTCTGCACCATATGAAGTTAATCCTTATAGTTTCTTTGGTATAGGATTGGCTGAAAATATGGATGATACACAGACATTAATGAATGGCTTTATGCGTTTAGCTGTTGATAATGCCGTATTATCCGGTAATTTACTTATAGAAGTAGATGAATCTAATTTAGTTCCTGGGCAGGATTTAACAGTATATCCAGGGAAAATATTTAGGAGACAAGGTGGCGCACCTGGGCAAGCAATATTTGGAACTAAGTTTCCAAATGTGAGCAATGAGAATATGCAGTTATTTGATAAAGCCAGGGTATTAGCTGATGAGTCCACTGGATTACCTTCATATTCATATGGTCAGACAGGTGTACAAGGTACGGGACGAACTGCATCGGGTATATCAATGCTAATGGGTGCTGCCACTAGTTCTATTCGTACTGTTATTAAGAATATAGATGACTATTTATTACGGCCTATGGGGGAGGCTTTATTTGCATTTAATATGCAGTTTGATTTTGATCAATCCATAAAAGGGGATTTGGAAATAAGGGCTAGGGGTACTGAAAGCTTTATGAAGAATGAAGTTAGATCACAACGTCTAATAACATTCCTGCAAATTGCAAGTAATCCTGTACTCGCACCTTTTGCTAAGTTTCCTTATATTATGCGTGAGATTGGTAGAACAATGGATTTGGATGTTGATAAGATTACTAATAATCCAGAAGAAGCTATGCGTCAAGCGGTATTAATGCAACAAATGCAACAGCAAATGCAACCAGAAGGTCCACCACCAGGAGCTAATCCAAATGATCCTACGGGTGGAGGAGGAGGTAATATAGGTGTGGGTACTGCTCCAGGACCAGGACAACGAGGTTTTCCAACTGGGGGTGGAGCTAATGCTGGACAACGTAGACCTGCACCACAACAAGGAGTACCTAATGCACCCCAAGTTCGCCCGAACCCTGCTGCCGCTGGTCAACCAACCCGACTTCAATGATCTATTTCAGGAGTATATAGATCTTAAAATAGAACAGACAATTAGAGAGTTTGAGCAAAGTGAGGTAGACAGTAATATGTGGAAGGCTCAAGGTAAGCTACATATGTTGAGAAAGATACGAGACATGAAGACTGAAGTTAGATCTACAGCAGAAAGAAATTGGAAATAGCTATGCAAAAAGGTGGTACTCCAAGAAAAGATGCTAAGTATGCAGGTTATAGTAACGGAGGTATAGATACAGAGTTACTTGCTCTTCTTCAAAAAGAAGAAGAAGAAGAGTATGAATTTAATAAATCAAGGTGGGAAGATGAGGTCGCTCGAAAACAGATACTGCGAGAAGAGTGGCGAGCATCAGAAATTCCTAAATACAGAAGATCGGAACAAAAAAAAGGACCAAAGCTTTCTAAAACAGACGTTAACATAGCTGGTAGTGTACAACCAGTACAAATTATAAGCAAAGATAACGACATCATAGACACAACTTTACAACAGGTACAAGTGCTTGTTGATTTAGGTCTTGTTATTCCCCTAGAAAAACCAGGATATTATGCTGAAGTAGGAATCCGTGGTGGTGGTAGCAGTGTTAATATTAAAGATTTTTTTTCGGAGACAAAAGGTAAAATAGATTCTTTAGAAGCTGGTCTGGGTTATACACTAAAAAATGATGCAGGTTTTGCTGGACTTACGGGACAAGTTGATCCTAATACGGGTGAGTATACTGTTGGATTAGGTGGAAAAATAAAATTTAACAAAGGCGGCACTCCAAAAAAAACAGACATAGACCCTGTTTTAAAACACCATTATAAAAATATTAAGTATGGTAAAACAATTTCAAAACGAAGACCCCATGATGTATCAGGTACATTAATTTCTAGTGGTATGGAAGATTATGTAACACAGACAGTACGCACTAGGCAAGTTGAGCATCCAAAATTAAACAAAGGTAAACCTACATTAATACCATTAATATATGATGGAAAAGAATTATCTGAAAAAGAAGCAATACAAAAAGCAATAGATAGCGGTATTAAATGGACTTCAGCAGATACGCACGAAGAATTAAGAGAATATGATAAAAAATTACATAAGCAAATGTCTCCAGAGTTAGCAAAAGGCACATTTAAAAAGGGCGGTACAACTATGAAAAACAATCCACCAGTAGGTTCAACACCAGAAGAAGTAGCAGATGATATTCCTGCAATGATCTCTGAAGGTGAATTTGTAATACCAGCAGATGTAGTAAAATATATTGGCTTGGAACATATACGAGAAATGATGCATAAAGCAAAGATGGGTCTTGAGTGTATGGAAAAAGAAGGGCTTATTGTTGATGTTGATGAAGAAGGTAGACCGGAAGGACCGCAAGAAAAAGATAAAACTCCTGAAGGAGAGGTTGCTATACTTGATGTAGTTACAATAGAAAAGGCTGAACCAATGGTAAAGAAATTAGAAAGGGGAGGTATTATTTCTCCTGTACTTAATCCAGAGGAGGAGATAAAAATGGATAGCGGAGGAATGCTTAGACAAGAAGTAGGACCAGATGGAACTATGCGTATCTTGGGCCTTCAAGAGGGTGGAATGCCTATGGAAATGGATACTATGTTAATGGAAGAAATGGCTCCTGGACCTGAAGATGAGCTTCCTGAAATGGCTGACGAGATGCCTTCAGGAGAAGCTGAACCAATGCCAGAAGCACCCATGATGAATGCACCAGTAGCCCAAGTAATTAATGGTGTACCTCATTTAATGGCTTATCTGCAAGAAGATGAGATTAAAGCATTGCATGACGCTGGTAGAGGGCTAGATGAGAACGGTGAGCAAATGCTAAGTCCAGAAGGTATTCCGGTGTTTTATGAATCAACAGACCCCGCTGATGAAAGTAACAATTCCCCTGAGGGTATGGGTGGTGGACCTAATACGGCAGAGGAGGCAGCGGGTGTTGATACACAAGGAGCAGGAGAAAGCGAACCAGGAGACATGGATTCACCCATAGAAAAGAAACTTACCGAGGAAGATAAAAAAGAGTTATCTCCTGTAGAAGACACAAAAAAATTTGTATCGGGAGTTGGTTTTATAGAGAAATATATAGAAGCTCGTAATAGCCGAAACCCACTTCAAGGCTTACCTCAATATGCTGTAGCTACTGCTGCCGGTGGAGGATTAATGAGAGTTCCTGAGTATCTTCAATTACAGGAAGGTGGAATGCCCACAGATTTCAATAAGAGTCCTGCTAGAACTCGTGCTGTTCTACTAGATAAATATGGGCATAGGTCTATGGATAGACCTACTTTAGACTATTTAGCTAATAACAGAGATTTATTAGAAAATATAATGCAAAGTAATCCTGAGATCACAGCGGAAGAACTTATGGCTTCTACCAGACAACATTTTGATGACTTTGGAAGAGTAGAAACTAATCGACCAGGTAGAGGGCTGCTATTAGCTAGAGAAAGAGTACCAGAGCTTTTTAATTCTGAAGGTGATATAGGTAATGTATTTGGCCCATCAGGGGGTTATGATATAGCAAAAATATTAGAAACAGAACCGGATATTAGTGATGAATCTTTAAATTATCTAGCTAGTAATAAAGATATATTTGATGAAGCCGAAAGAAGGGTAGCTAATGAAGGAGCTACTTACGATAATGTTGCTAAACAACATTTTGCATCATTTGGTGATGAAGATAGACGAGGTAGTCAAGGTTTAATGAGTAGTTTACAAGAAGATTTAAATGATATTACGGGTTCAGAACCAAGAGAGTTAGAAGAAAATCTTGGAGGTATTATGAGTCCAGGCGCAGGTTCACAACCTGAACCAGAACCAGAACCAACAATAGGTGATTACACCAAGGACGATATAGATGAATTTACAAAATCCCTAGAAAAAGCAAAATGGGGAAATCAACAACGCCTTGTTGGTGGAGAACTTATAGCACCAATGACAATAGATGATTTTTTTGAAGTTCAAGAAGATGGATCATACATAGAAAAAGCAAATGCGTATGGTATTGGACATAATGTTAGTGATAACAGAAATCCTGTTCCACTTCTAGGATCTGAAGATAAACGTGGTAATCCGATAGATAAAAATAGAGCTAAAGGAATTATAAAGGCACAATTTGAAGAGATAGACGAAACATAATTATTAAAACTTTTTAATCGGCTACCTGTTACCCTCTATAATAATGTAGAGCTACTAATAGCCCCCTAGAAGGAGTATATAAATGGCATTAACATCAGAAGTACAACCAAGGAAATCTGCTACGATGAGATATCGTAGGAATACTGTAGAAGATGATCAAAAAGAAATTGAAGAATTAGAAAGGGTGAGGGCAGGAGAAGAAGAGACAGAAGAAGATCAAGAACCCGATCATCCTGAAGAAAGAACTTTTAAAAAACGTTATGGTGATCTTAGAAGGCATCTTCAGAGAAAAGAGGATGAGCATAAAAAAGAAATATTAGCTGTACGAGAACAAATTGCAAGTTTAACAAAGACACAAGTTCGATTACCTAAAACTGATGCAGAAATAGATGAATGGGCTACTAAATACCCTGATGTAGCAAAAGTTGTAGAAACAATTGCTACTAAAAAGGCTAGGGAAAATTCTAAAGATATAGAACAAAAGATAGCGTATTTAACTGAAAAAGAACAACAAGTAAATCGTAAAGCTGCTGAAACAGAATTAGGTAAACGTCATGCAGATTATGATGAATTAAGATCCGATCCCAGTTTTCACGAATGGGCTGAACGTCAGCCTAAAATGATACAAAATGCATTATATGATAATGAGGATGATTTTGAAGCTGCATCAAAAGCAATTGATCTATTTAAGTTGGAAAGGGATAGAGATAGAAATATAGAGTTTGAACCTAAAGAAGCAGCTAGAACAGTAAATACTCGCAGAAAGACCAGGGAACCAAATAATCAAAATAAAACTAAATGGTCAGAGTCTAAAGTGAGAAAGCTTTCAGGAGTGCAATGGGATAAATTTGCCTCTGAAATAGAGGAAGCTATGGCTTCCGGTAACTTTGAATATGACGAAAGTGGTGGTGCTAGGTAATTTTTTACTTGACAACATTTTTTGAATATGGTATAATATGAATAATCTTTACAAGAGTTTATTTACCCTTTTTATAAAGACTACTAAATAAACTTTTTTTAAGCAGTAAGTAAAAGGTAAACCGTTTGGCGTTGGCCCCTGATAAGGATACCCAACAAAAGATGCCCCTGAACTTATATTAGCCAACATAGGAGAAAATCAATGGCTTTTAAAACTGCTGCTGGTTATGGAAACCTCCCGAATGGCAACTTCTCCCCTGTAATTTACAGTAAGAAGGTTCAGTCGGCGTTTCGTAAAACCAGTGTAATTGAGGATATCACCAATAGTGACTATTTTGGTGAGATCGCAAACTTTGGTGATACGGTTCGTATCATAAAAGAACCAGAAATCACAGTCAGCGAGTATTCTCGTGGAACCCAAATTACTCCACAAGATCTCGATGATGAAGATTTCACCCTTGTCGTTGATAAGGCAAACTACTTTGCTTTTAAAATTGATGACATTGAAGAAGCCCATTCTCATGTAAACTTTGAGTCTATGGCTACTGATCGTGCAGGTTATCGCCTTAAAGATCAGTTTGACATGGATGTCTTAGGTTACTTGTCAGGGTATTCACAGGCAACAATAGGTTCTGTTGCTGCTACTGCTGGAACTGCTGCTACTAAATCAGGTACAGACCCGATTAGTACAGTTGCAGTTGATGGCTTATTAGCTTCCATGTTAATTACACATGGGGATATGGCCTCTGGTGGTACTGCTGCAAACTCAGCGGCTATCTCCGCATCTAACTCTTCTGCTGTTTCTACACCATTAGGTATTTTAAACCGTATGGCTAGAATGCTTGACCAGCAGAATGTAGATAGAGATGGACGATGGGTTGTTGTAGACCCTGTATTTGCGGAAGAACTGAACGATGAAAGCTCTAAATTACTGGACAATGATTTCACTTCAAGTGATAAAGATGTCCTTCGTAACGGACGGGTAATCAGCGGAATGGTTCGTGGTTTCCGTATTTATATGTCTAACAATCTTCCTTCTATTGGAACAGGCCCAGGTACAATTAATACTAGTGGTTCTGGATCTCATTTTGGTGTGATTGTTGCAGGGCATGACTCTGCTGTTGCTACTGCTTCTCAAATCGAGAAAGTAGAATCATATCGTGATAACGACAGTTTTTCAGACGTTGTTCGTGGTATGCATTTGTATGGTCGCAAGATTCTTCGTCCTGAAGCTCTTGTTCGCGCCAAATACAACCTGTACTCGTAAAGGGGGATAAATCATGGCTACTTATGATATGACAAGCTCCGATACTACAGGTGTAGGAGCCAATACTACTGCTGTATTACCAGGTAAAAGTATGAATCATGTTATGTATAATATCGAAGCATATCTTGATATTGATGACTTGGTTGCAAAAGGATATAGTGGTGCAAATGGTGATATCTTTCAACTTTTAGAAATTCCAGCGGGAGTGTTAGTTGTTAACGCTGGTGCGGAAGTTATGAAAGCATTTACTTCAAGTTGCACTTTAGATATGGACTTTGCCGAAGGTGACGATATTATTGATGGTGCCGATATTACATCGACAGGTTTCTGTGCTGCTGGTACAAACGGTCAAACCAACACTGTTGTAGGTTCTGCCGCTTCAACTTACACTCAATTTATCAGTACAACTGATACGATTGATTGTACAATTGCTGGAGCAGCACCCGCTACAGGTAGGTTGCGAGTTTATGCTACAGTCGTTGATTGTAACGAATCTGGAGCAGAAGCTGCTGCGGCATCTAGGGATGCATTAGGGTAGTAAAAGTATAGGGTAGTTCATTAATTTGAGCTACCCTTTATTTTAACTTTGGATATAATATGGCAACAACCTTTCTAACATTGGTTAATGATACTCTTAGACGTTTAAATGAGGTTCAATTAACATCTACAGATTTTGCAAGTGCAACGGGATTTCGCGCACAAGCAAAGGATGCAGTTAATTCTTCAATACAAGAAATTTCTCAAAAAGAGTTTGAATTTCCTTTTAATTTTACCTCTGCTTCTTTAACATTAGTAGCGGGTACGGCAGAATATACTCTTGCCTCTGATTTTAAAATTGCAGATTGGGATAGTTTTAGAATTGCTAAAGATAGTGATATAAACGCAGATGCAAGATTATTAAATTTAATTAATTATGATACTTTTTTAACAAGATTTTATGAAAGAGATGGAAACTCTACATCCTCTGATTATGATACTCCCGTATATATTTATCGAACACTTTCAAATAAAGCAGGTTTTACCCCTATACCGGACAAAGCATATACAGTAAATTATAATTACTTTGCATACGCAACAGATCTTTCCGCACATGATGATACAATGTCTATACCTGATCAATTTAAACACGTTGTTATAGATGGGGCTATGTATCATACTTATATGTTTCGTGATAATCCCCAACAAGCAACAATAACAAAACAAAAATTTGATGAAGGTATCGAAAGAATGCGTACATTATTAATTAATAGATTTACAGAGGTTAGAGATACTAGAGTAGGGAGACTACTAGCAGTGCCACATGGTACATTCTAATGGCAGATGCTTTAAAAGACGTAACAGTACTTTCTAGGGGAGGATTATACACTAATACCGATGCGTTAGCATTAGCAGCCTCTGATCCTGGTGCTGCTATTCGTATGTTAAATATGGAAATATCTCAATTTGGTGGTTATAGAAGGATTAATGGATATGCTTCTTATGATTCTAGTTATGGAACAATTTCAGGAGTTGGGGAAGTTGTAGGTATTTGGATATTAGATGATACTCCTTACGCTGTTAGACGAAATGATGGTGATTATTCAGGGTCGTTGGGTTCAAATCCTTTTGTTGTAACAAGTGGAAGTGCAACAATTACTGTTACCCATAGTAGTCATGGACTAGCTGTAAATGATGTAATTATTTTTTCTGGATCTTCTGCTGTTGGTGGTATAACACCAAATGATGTAGAAATGACAATTGCAAGTGTACCTGATTCAAATAGTTATACGGTAGCATTTACCTCAAATGCAAGTTCTAATGCTACTGGTGGTGGAAGTTCAGTTACTTTTAAAGCTTTTAATAAGATACATTCTTTAGGGGCAAATCCTTTTGTTGTAACTAATGAGAGTGCCACAATAACAGTTACACATACGGCTCATGGATTATCTGTAGGAAATTACGTTACATTTTCAGGTAGTTCTGCCGTAGGAGGAATAACTCCTAATTCAGTAGAAATGAAGATAGTTACTGTACCTAATGCTAATTCCTATACAGTTACTTTTACTTCTGCCGCAACAAGTGGTGCTACTGGTGGTGGAAGTTCCATAACGGCTAAATATAGTCAATATTATACAATATGGAAATATACTATTACTGGATGGACTCGAATACATTCTTTTAGGTCTTCTATAGGAATACCAAAAGTAAGACATTCATTAAATTCCTTTACAGGAACTGAAGCAGTAATAATTTGCGACGGGGTTAATACACCGGCTAAGTATTCGGGAAGTACTTTTAGTAGTCATACTACAGGGGATGATGCTAGTCCTGTAGGTGCTGCATATAGTACAGATTTTAAAAATCATCAATTTTATGCTGGATTTCCAACTACAGCATTAGGACCAAATAAGTTATTATTTAGTGAACCAAATACAGATAATAGATTTAGAACAGCTAGTGGTTCAGGTTCAATTAATGCTGGATTTAATATAACTGGAATAACAAAGTTTAGAGATGCTTTATACGTTTTTGGTAAAGATAAAATAAAAAAATTAACAGGATCTACTACATCTGATTTTGCTCTTTCTGAAGTTACAGATAATATTGGATGTATTGCGACAGATAGTATTATTGAAATAGGTGGTGATGTATTATTTTTAGCATCAGATGGCATTCGTCCTATTCAAGGTACAGCAAGAATTGGTGATGTAGAACTGGAAACTGTCTCTAAATCAGTTCAACAATTACTACAAGCTTTACCGGATACTCACGATTTAGATAATATGTGTTCGGTTGTTATTAGAAATAAATCTCAATTTAGGTATTTCTTTCCTTCAACTAGTACTGCTGCTGCCAATACAGAAGGTATTATAGGAGGATTAAGATTTGCAGATAGAAGAATTGGATGGGAATTTGGCGAATTATTAGGTATTCGTGCTTTTGTAGCAACAAGTGGTTTAATTAATAATATTGAAGTTGTTCTTCATGGTGATGCAAGCGGTGAAGTTTTTAAACAGGAGAGTGGAAATACTTTTAATACTGCTGATGTTGTTGCCGTATATGCAACACCCTTTTTATATTTTAATTCTACTGAAAAACGTAAATCATATCAGCATATTTCATTATTTACTAGACCGGAAGGTTCATCAACAATTGATTTAGGAATAGCATATGATTGGGATGATCCAAATGTTCCAGACCCAACTACATATTCTTTAACAACAGCAGGAGTGTTATCAAGATATACAGTAACTGGAGCTACATATGATTCAACTTTTACTTTTGATGGTACGATTAGTCCAGTATTAGAATCAAATATACAAGGATCAGGTAGGGCAATATCCTTGGTTATAACATCAACAGGAACCCAGGCACCCTATAGTATTAGTGGGTTTTCTATAACTTATCAGGATGCAGGATACAGATAAAATGGCAGGATATACCAGACAGTCAGCAGCGCAAATAGTTAGTGGTGAAGTAGTTTCTGCTGCTCCTCTTAACTCAGAATTTAACCAAGTCTTAGCGGCCTTTAATAACTCTACAGGTCACTCACATGATGGTACAGCAGCGGAAGGTCCACCTGTAGATCGTATAGCTGATGCAGATCAGAGAAATTCTGTATTAATAGATACTTCAAATAATCATATAGAATTTTATACCGAAGTTAGTTCAGCGGCTGTTCAACAACTTCGCATTCAAGATGGTGCTATAGTTCCTATAACAGATAATGATATTGATTTAGGTACTTCATCCTTAGAATTTAAAGATGTATTTGTTGACGGAACTGCACATATAGATACATTGGATATTGATGAAAATGCTACTGTAGCTGGTACGTTAGGTGTTACTGGTGCGCTAACAGGATCAAGTACTTTACAGGGAACAACAATAACTGCCACAACTGCATTTGTTCCAGATGCTTCCGATGGTGCTGCATTAGGTACTACTTCCCTGGAATTTAGTGATTTATATTTAGCTGATGGTGCAGTAGTGGGATTAGGTGCAGATCAAGATGTTACATTAACTCATGTAGAGAATACAGGTATATTATTAAATAGTACAAGACAATTACAATTCGGGGATAGTGGAACTTATATACATCAATCTGCTGATGGTGTATTAGATCTTGTATCTGATACTGAAGTAGAAATAAATGGTAATACAATAGATATTAATGGTGCTGTTGATATAAGTAGTACATTAGGTGTTACTGGTGCTGTAACAGCAGATGCTGGTATTAGTATAGATAATATCACAATAGATGGTACAGAAATAGATTTATCTTCAGGAGATCTTACAATAGATGTTGCTGGTGATATTAATTTAGATGCAGGTGGTGCTGATATAGTATTGAAAGATGATGGAACACAATATGGTGCCTTTACTAATAGTAGTGGTAATCTTGTTGTTAAATCAGGAACTACTACTTCTGCAACATTTGACGGGGCTAATGTAACATTTGCAGGTACAGTTAATCCTACCAGTCATTTAGATATGCCAGATTCTGCTAATGTTAAATTAGGTGCTGGGGATGATATGCAATTGTACCATGATGGTACTAATTCATATATAACTAACTCTGAAGGTGCATTAAAAGTTGCTACAGAAACTAGTGGTATAGCAGTGACTATAGGACACACAACTTCTGAAGTTACTATAGGAGATAACCTAACTGTTACAGGTAATCTTACTGTTAGTGGCACACAAACTGTTGTTGATACAGTTACTATGAATGCAGCTAATGCAATTGTTTTTGAAGGTGCTACTGCTGATTCTAATGAAACTACACTTTCAATTGTTGATCCCACTGCTGACCATACTCAATACTTAATTAATCAAGGAGGTTATATACCTGTTTTAGCAGCCTCAACAACTACAGCAATTGCTGCTACTCCTGCTGAATTAAATATTATGGATGGAGGAACTAGTGCTACCAGTACAACTGTAGTTGATGCAGATAGAGTTGTATTAAATGATAATGGTACAATGGTGCAGGTTGCAGTTACAGATTTAGCTGCATATTTTGATGATGAAATAACTGCAATGCCTAATTTGGTAACTACAGCAGCTACTACAGTGGGTGCATTAAATAGTGGTAGTATTACTTCTGGATTTGGTGCAATAGATAATGGGTCTTCAGCAATAACAAGTACAGGTACAGTAACCTATGGGTCTTTATCTGATGGAACTATAACTGTTACAGCTTTTGCTGATGAAGATGATATGTCTTCTAATAGTGCTACCCTTATACCAACCCAACAATCAGTTAAGGCTTATGTGGATAATAACAGGGAAATACAGGGTATTAATGCTACAGCTACTGAATTGAATACAGTTTGTGATGGAAATACTACAGCCGGTACTACAGCCGTTGCTGGTGGTGATGGTATTCCTACGAATGATGGCGGGACGATGCGGCAAACTACAGTAGATACTTTTGATACTTATCTTGCTGCTACCACAAAAACCCTGACTAATAAAACTTTAACAACTCCTAAGTTTGCTGACGGGGGATACATAGCTGATGCTAACGGTGCTGAGATGTTGGTGTTTCAAACAGTTAGTTCGGCTGCAAATGCATTAGAGGTTACTAATGCTGCTGCTAGTGGAGCAGTAGTTGTTGGGGCGATGGGTAGTGATTCAAATATTGATATTGATATAACACCAAAAGGTACTGGTGAAATAAATATTGCTGCTGGTAATTTAAATTATGCGGGTACTGCAATTACATCCACAGGAGCAGAATTAAATATCCTAGATGGCGTAACTTCTACTACTGCTGAATTAAATAAATTAGATGGATATAACGGTTCCGTAACTGAGTTAAATTATTTAAAATCTATTTATGATACTGGTGTTACAAGTACAGAATTTGATTATCTTGACGGTGTAACAAGTAATATTCAAACGCAGTTGAATACAAAAGCAGGAACAGGTAAAGCAATTGCAATGGCAATGGTCTTTGGTTAGAATAAAGGGAGATAATTATGGAATCAGTTATAGATATACATCATAGAAGTAATGATCAATGGCGTAAGGAATGGCTATTTGAACCTATAATAGGTAATTTTTGGGAAGAGCCAATTCTTGAAAGTCATCAAGAAGAAGTAGAAAAGGGAACATAAAATGGCAAATCCAAATATTGTATCAGTCAGTTCAATTTATGCAAAAACAGTATTCGATGCTGATGTTGCAGCTTCTGCTGTATCTTTGTTGACTTGTTCGTCTGAAAAAGTCTTGAAGATTAATAGCCTTGTCATAGCCAATATTGACGGCACAAATGCGGCAACTATTGATGTATGGATTACGAGAAGCTCTGTTGATTACTATTTAGCAAAGACAATATCCGTACCTGCTGATGCTACGTTGGTGGTTATAGATAAAAATATAGGTTTATATTTAATGGAAAGTGACATCTTGAAAATACAAGCATCGGCTGCTGGTGATTTATCCGCTGTTTGCTCATACGAAGAAATTGATGATGCTTAAATGGGAAAACGTTTTCAAGCAGGGATAATTACGGCAAATCCCACTCATCCCACAGCAGATATGCAAGATGATGCTGCACCTGGAGTATGGACTCTAGTAGACCAGCTACGATTTATTAATGCGAGTACGTGGCCTACAGCAGGTAAATCAGCAGCGATAGGGTTACGTTACGGTGGAACTACATCCTCTGCTGGTGGAACAGGTGACGCAATAAATACGGTACAAAAAATAGTAGTAGATACTTTGGGAAATGCAACTGATTTTGGTGATTTATCAGCAGTACGAATGCGAGTAGGTGCTGCCGGAAGCAATACACGGGGTATAGTTCACGGAGGTACTATACTTGGTGCTACAGGTGGTTTAGTAACTCTTGAATACTTTACCTATGCATCAGCTGGAAATGCAACGGATTTTGGGGATAGAACAGCAAGAATGTATGATTCTGGGTCAGCTTCTAGTAATACTAGAATGTTACTACTTGGCGGTGAGTCTGCTGATTCTCCTTACTATTTCAATACCATCGAACAGTGCGTTATTGCAAGTACAGGAAATACAACTGATTTTGGTGATCTCACAACAAGTAGAGGGTATGGAAATCATGGGCAAATTAATAGTAAAACACGAGCACTATACTGTGGAGGAAATCCAGATGCACAGAACGAAACAGTCGATTATGTGACTATAGCCAGTGCTGCTAACGCAACTGATTTTGGCGATCTTACGGATGGAGGGGTATATGGATCAGCGGGAATGTCTAATACCACTAGGGGAGTTATTGGTGGTGGTAGGGAAGGTGGTGTTTCAGGAAAAAATATCCTTCAGTATTTTACAATTAGTTCGACGGGCAACGCAACCGACTTTGGAGACTTATCAAGTGCTTTGGAAGATACCGCTGGGGTATCAAACGCCACCAGGGGAGTAGCTATGGGAGGTAAGGTTTCTAGCTCTCTTGTCTCTCAAATGGATTATATAACACTTGCCAGTGCAGGTAATAGTAGTGATTTTGGAGATATGCATACAGATGTACAAATAGCTGGTTCTTCATGTAGTGGAACCCCAGGGGCACAAGCATAATATATAGAGAGGACATATGAGTAGCAGATTTCAAGCGGGGATAATTACAGCAAATCCAACAGACCCGACATCTAATTTACAAAGCGGTGCGGCATCTGGTGTTTGGTCTTTAAATGGTATGTTAGATTATCGTCAGGCAGATACATGGCCTACACAAGGTAATGTGTTGCAGAGAGCATTAATTTTTGGTGGGAATACAGGCTCTGTTAGCAATTCTGTGGACACTTATCTAATTTCATCGGCAGGTAATGCTACGGATTTTGGCGATTTAATTGCGGCACGAAATATGCCAGCGGGTGCAGGCAGCAATACTAGGGCAATTGTAGTAGGGGGTGAAAGTACAAACCAAATCCAGTATTTTACTTATGCATCGGCTGGAAACGGGACTGACTTTGGTGACACTACTACATCCCAGCTTTATTCACACACTTGCTGCTCAAGTGCAACGAGAACGGTAATAGCAGGTGGCTATGAGTCATAGGGATATAAATTAATGTCGGGAATCAACGTGATTCAGTTTGTGGTTAATAGTTCGACAGGAAATGCTACGGACTTCGGTGATCTTACCGTTTCTCGTGCTACTCGCACTGGAGGATCAATTAATAGCACTACCAGGGGATTATTCGGTGGAGGGACGGATTCGGATAGTGATGTAATAGACTATATCACCATAGCCAGCGCAGCTAACGCTGTCGATTTTGGTGATCTACTAGCTGCTGTAAATGGTAATGCAGGAATTAGTAATAATACAAGAGGCATATGGGCTGGAGGAAGGTTAGGTACTGGTGGGACGATAGACGTGATTCAAACTGTTAATATAGCCAGCACTGGTGATTCAACCGACTTTGGCGACTTAACTGTGGCAACAGAGTATTGTAAAGGTGCATCAGGAACAACGCGAGGTACTATAACTGGGGGGAACAGGAGTGGTTCAGGGGTTAATGTAATTGAAACGATAAATATCAGCAGTTCTGGAAACGCTACTGATTTTGGTGATTTAACATCTATTAGGCGTTATCATGGTAGTGCTTCATCAGGTCACGCTGGATGTCAATAAAGGAGTATACATGACAAACAATAGTACAAGTTTAGTCGTTCAGGAGTTAAGAGCTAATTTACCTGCCGATGTAAAGCCAGAGTATCGTAATATGCTGTCTAATTTACAAGAGAAGATGCCAGCGGTAGCTGAAGCAACCAGTAATTTTCATAAGTCACACTCACAATTCATGGGTGTCACACTCGACGTAACTGCAATAACTCCTATTCGTTCTATCAAACATACATTAGCTGAAGTAGACAGGACGAGAGCAGCTTTGCAAGAAGCGTATATAAGCATGAGAAAGAAAGAGGTGGAGCTTAAACAAAAAAGCAGGGAACTGGAAAACTGTGCTGACGACTTGGATAGGGAGATGTTAGAAGTAGAAATACTAGAGTTGCAAGGGAATCTTGTGAGTACAAAAAATCATGTCCAAGGTGCAATTCGTAAAATGCATTTCTTCACTAACCAATATGACAACCTGATGAAGCATATAGGTAAAGAAGAACTGACGGAAGAAGATTATGAATTAGAGGAAGCTCGATATCATATTATGACTTGCATGAAACAAGCACTTAATTCTGCCAGACCCAGTGGGGGCCAAATAGACGAAGGCAATTTAATATATTTATTTGACCTGGGTATTAACGCCGCACAGGCACAAGCAGAAGTATTTGCTTATTTGCAGTGGGAGAATAAGATAATCAGTGAAGGTAAAGCTCCCAGTCATGCTGCTACTGTACAATGGTTGGAAGGTTGTGCAGATAAATGGATGTCTTGTCCTGCTGAATTTGCTAATAGCAGGGGTTTTGACGTATTTGATCCATCGTCGTTAACAAATGTTCCAATGTTGGAGGCAGCAGAGTAGATGATGTTAGCAGTCAAGGATCTTCATTTTGGTGTGAGTAGACCACAGGGCTGGTGGGATGAGCATCCCGAATGCGAAGAAGGATATCAGTTGCTAAAGAAAAGTATACAAGAAGAAGGCATTAAAGATCCTTTATTTGTAGTAAAACAAAAAGATAATTGGTATGTAGAAATTGGAAATCAAAGGCTTAGAGCCTGTTTAGAGTTAGGTATACCTAAAGTGTATTGTGAAGAAATAAGGGGATTTTAGTATGGCGTACAAGGTGGCAAAGTATCGACTAAATGCAGATGGAACAATTCCAGATTTCATTTACTTTGGACACGATCCAATGGGTCTTCATGGTGTGTACGTAGTAGTGGATAGTGGTACTGCTTCTCCGAGGGATAATGTAATGGTTGGAATTATAGCAGATGGTGGTTCAGGTGATTTTGATGAGATCTCCAGTAAAGACGATCTTCAAACATATTTAACTTCTGTATCTTCCAACTGGACAGATCCTGATCCGACAGAAGAAGACCCAGGTAATACAAAAGCATTTGATAACGCTGCCCATGCACAAATGGTATGGAACAAGCTGGATGCTTGTAATGCTACGTTATAGGAGCCTTGAGTATGGAGGAAATATCACCAGTGATTTTTTGGAATGTGATACTAACATTAGTTATTGCACCGGCTATATGGACCTTTAGAAGTTTAATGTTAGAAGTTAAACGACTTGATATACTCCTTAACAGAACCAGGGAAGACTATTCTACTAAGCAGGAATTACGGGAAGATATGAAGATGGTATCTGAAGCTCTACATAGATTAGAAGATAAAATAGATAAAGTATTAGAAAAGGGAGGACATTAGAGATGCCTGTAGAACAAACTTTTTATACAGCAGGAGAGGCAACACAATACCTATCTGAAAATCCAGATCTTCAAGAATTTACGGATAATTATATGAACGAAAAAGCGGCTGGAAGAAGTATATTTGATGATCCTGCTTATGATGAGTATTCTCAAGAAGAAAAAGACGGGTTTGAATCCGATATGGAGAATATTATAAATCAAGCTAATGCTCAAGGTATTTCACCTGCTTTAAAGGTTGCAGAAATACATTTGCAAACTAGCCCTGGAACTATAGGAAGATCAAGAGAGGAATCTGCTCGGTTAAGAGGTCAAGGTGTAGTTAGTTCTCCTGAAGGGGGAGATGTAGTTAGTTCTCCTGAAGGGGGAGATGTAGTTAGTTCTCCTGAAGGGGAAGGTAGTGAACAAGATAATAATCAATCTCTAGCCCTTCAGTCACAAATAGACTCTTTAAGCAGTCAAATAGCTAATCTTCCGCAATCAATTCCACAATCACAGTATATTTCCACTACTACTACTGCTCCTCCAATAGATTATAGTCGTATTCAAGGATTTTTAGGTACTCCAGAAATTCGTGATCAACAAGGTAATATTACTCAACAGGGAACAGGTGTATATGCTCAACCCCAAGGATTAATGGCAGCTAGGGAATCTATTGGTACGGCTGGTAAAGGTCAACCCGATACCTTATTTAAAGGTCAAGCAGCTTTAGGTTCTGGACAGGCAGTTTTAGGTGCAGGTCAAGAAGGTCTTATGGCAGGACAGCGGGTTTTAGGTGAAGGAATAGGTACGCCAACAGAAGATCAACCTCAAACACTATTTGGTGGTCAGATGGCTTTAGGAACTGGTCAAGCTGGTATTCAAAGTGGTGTAAGTGGCTTAGGTAGGGATTTAGGATCTTTATCAGGTAGTTTAAGTGACTTTGAAAGAGCGCAAAGAGCTTATCAATCAGCAGCAGAAAGTCAAAGGGCGCAGGGTCGAGAAATTGGTATGACTACTAGGGAACAGATGGAAGCTCAACTAAGGACTGTAGGATCACAGACAAATAGAATTGCTGAAGAACAGGCAAGACGACGACAACAAGGATTAATGGGGCAACCGGCTCAAACACAACAACCAATTCAAGTTCCACAAGCACAATTAGGAGCGCAAGCTGCACAGATAGCAGGTCAAAATCTTAGAAATTATGTTCCTCAACAAGGAGGAATGATGGGTCCATCCGGTCCTGTTGCTATTGATCCACGAGATCAAGTACGCTACGGTCCTACTAGAAGTCCAGTATAATAGGAGAATAATATGCCACGAGCAGGTGATACAAGGATATCGGGAGGATATTATGAACGTTGGGACCCTCAATTAGGACAAGGTGGACAATGGACTATTATACCTCAAAATAGATTAGGTGAATTTGAAGGAATAGAAGCACCTGAAAATTATGCTAGTCCAGGAATGTCTACTCCTGCTGGTAAAAGAATACAGGTTAATCCTCAAACAGGGCTAAGGGAATTTGTTGATATTCCTGTAGAATCTGTCCCGATTCCTCCTAGTCCTGAAGAGATAGCTCAACAACAGTTTAATCAACGTTTAACACCTTTTATAGATGAATCTGGAAATATTAGACAGGATTTACAAGGTGGTGATTTTAATCTTACTTCACAACAATTAAGGGATTTAAATACACAAGGTAATACAGAACAACTAAATGCAGCTTTAGCTAATTTACAGGGAAGACAAGATGCGAGGGATGTAGGATTTTTAGGAGCTTTTGATGATCCGTCTAGGGCGCAAGCATTTTTACAATCACAAGGAACTAGACTGGGAGATGTAGATGCTTATGGTCAATTAACCCCACAAGGTAGACAGAGGCAATTAGCTACTACACCTACATTAGCTACAGGGCAATTTGATGAGACTAGTTATTTAGCTCAAAATCCAGATGTAGCTGCCGCTGTTGCTGCTGGTCAAGTTGGATCTGGAAGAGAACATTTTGATGCATTTGGACAACGAGAAGGAAGAAGAGAATTTACAACAGGTACTAAATTTCAGCCTATAATACAGTCTGTAAGACCTCAAGAGTTATTAACACAACAGTATCGAGTGGACCCTGGAAGAACCGTTGCCGCTACTGAAACTGTACCACAAACTCAACTGGGGGTTACTCAACCTACAACTGCTGCTAGAACAACTGTAGCTTCTGAAATTTTTCCTAGAGTAAAAGAGGAGGAAGTAACTGCCGCTAAACAGGAAGACTTGAGTGATTTCGTAACTGCACAACAAGAACAAGTAGATGTACAATCAACAGTTAGAGGTCAAATAGCTTCTCTTACACAACAGTTTGACGAGGGTGAAATACCCTCATGGGCTGCTCCGTCTATTCGTTTAGCAGAACAAAGATTAGCTGCTAGAGGTATGGGTGCATCCAGTATGGCAGGTGCTGCTATTTTACAGGCTGCAATGGAAGCTGCTACTCCTATAGCTGCTGCTGATGCACAAACATTTGCCCGTTTTCAACAGGCTAATTTAAATAATAGGCAACAAGCTGAAGTATTGAATGCTCAACAAACTTTACAATTGGATTTAGCTAATTTAAGTAATCAACAGCAAGCTAACGTGTTAAATTCACAACAAAGGGTTCAAGCATTATTCAATGATCAAGCAGCAATAAATTCTTCAAGACAGTTTAATGCTCGTAATGAACAACAAAATGATCAATACTTTGCTACTATGTTTAATGAAACAAGTAAATTTAATGCACAACAACAAAATGCCATAGCTCAATTTAATGCCGGTCAAACTAATACTATGGAACAATTTAATTCTACTTTGGACAATCAAAGAGAACAATTTAATATAAAAAATAGTATACTTATAGATCAGTCTAATGCTGTATGGCGTAGACAAATAAATACACAGCAAACTGCTTTACAGAATGCTGCAAACCAGATGAATGTTATGAATAGATTTAATATGAGCCAGACAGCACTAAATAATCAATGGCAACAGTTTAGAGATAATGAATTTTGGGCTAGAACTACTTCTAGGGATAACGATGCGTTCTCTAAAAAACTTACTTATGCCTCTTTTATTTATAACAAAAAAGCAAATGCAGATTTTTTAGATACAGCAGGGTCTTTTGCTTTTGATACTGTATCCAAATTAGGACAAGAGTTTCTTCCAGGTTTTATTGATAGTTTATCTGATGATACTCCCTCTATGACTGATTTTGATATAAGTATTCCTTCTAATATTTTTGATGATGATACAGGTGTAGGATCATCTATGCTTTTTGATGACACAGGTTTCGGTCAAGTTGATTACACTACTTAAAGACCACCATGATTACGGTTTTGACCAGGTATAAAAAAGGAGTTTATATATGTCTCTTGGAACTGCCATTGGTATAGGATTTAAAGCATTAGGAGCCTTATCTAAAAAAGGTAAGAGTACAACTCTCACACCTTTACAACTTGCCGCTAAGCAATTAGCTACTCAAGAATATCAAACAGCCTCTATAGGAACCCCTGGAAGACCGGATACAGGAAACGTGGCAAGGGTAAAAGGATCTGAAGAAATTTATGATTATTATAGAATGATTGCAACAGCAAAATTAGTAGCGGAGAGATTAGATCCTGAAGCTGGTACAAAAGTTGGAAAACTTGGGGCAATTAAGGCTAGTGCATTAGAATAATTTATTAATAGTTAAAAGTGAGGATATAATATGTCAATATCAGAACAATTTTTAGGGGAAGGTCCAATTCCAGGTGCTTCTTTTACAGAAGAATTAGGTACTGCCCCTTGGCAAAAACCACCTAGAATAACTTCACCAACAGAGGCATTCTCTGAATTTCTACGTGTATTAGATAAAGGTGATAATTATGATATGTTGGTATTTTGTATGGAAGAAGGACTCCCAATAGAAGGAATTAGTTCTACTATAGTTAATAACATGGTAGCTGGAGGTACTATAAATTACGATGTAGGTCTTCTTATGCTACCTGAAATATCCAGGGTAATAAAAGCAATAGCTGAAAATGCTGAGATAGATTATCTTTATGAAATACCTAGACCAATTAATACGGATTTTGTAGACGCACAAGTTAAAAGAATAGAAAGAGAAGAAGATAAAAAGGTGAAAACTAAAGAAGAAGAAGAACCGGAAAAACCAGAAGAAAAAGATGAAGAACCTAAAAGAAAAGGTTTAATGGGGGCGTAACAATGGCATCATTTTTTAAGAGATTAGCTACTTCCGCATTACAACGTAGGGAAGAAGTAAGGGATATAAATATTGTACGCCAGGAAAAGGCGGTAGAGGTTGGAGTAGAGCGTCTTAAGGAATCGGAGAAAAGTAGAATTAAAAAAAGAAAAGTAATAAGAGAAAAAGAAAGATATGTATTACCTATTTTAGATTTTGTTAAAAATCAAACAGGAGTTTCAGTAGATCCTAGTGTAGGATTAGCCGTATTTCAGTCTAATAATAATGATCCAGATGTAGCTAGAAAAACATTGGTAAAAATGGCTAAAATAACTCCTAAACTTTTAAAAAAGGTTACGCAAGATGTTGAAACGGCACAAGACCAGATGGGTGATATGTTGAAAACTTCCGATCCAATGTTACCTTCTATGCAAAAAGCAGAACAAATGGGTCAACAAGCAATAAGACAAACCCGATCAGGTGAATCTGATGTAGGAGGACGATTTATAAATGCATTATTTGGCTCTTTAACCGGACAACCTGAAAGAAATACACAAGAGTTAATAAAGGAGAGGTATATTTCTTTATTTCCTTCTCAAGAACAGGGAGAACAGAATTACTTAGAAGCAACACAATATTTAGGACAGGTAATAAAAGGAGAAGATCCAAGTCAAATTGAACCATTAAGAGGAGATCAAGCAACTTCAGCAATTGGTGCTAGTGAATTAGCAAGACGTGAAGATAAGTTTCTTGAAAAGTTACCGTCGAAGGTAAAAAAGGCATTCGAGGGAGAAATACAGAGAGATGCGCTAATACTAAAATCGCTAAAGAGCGCAGGTATACCTCTTATAGGGGAGATTCAACCAGTTACTCTGCTGAGTATGTTGCGCAATAAGGGGGACGATAGTAAGGCGTATAAAGATGGTATTGATCGTTTAAACAAACTTATTAGGAACCAAGAGGAGACTGAAGATAGATCCAGAGATTTATTTAACGCAGGATTTACCGCAGTAGGTTCTTCAGATATAGAAATAATTAATACGGCAAAATACCAAATTATGAATAATTTAGATATACAGGGTAAGAAATTACCGTCAGCAGAAATAGAGGATAAAATAGAAAGACAAGAAAGAAGAACAAAGGTAGATAACACTGCTAAGGATGATATTAAAACTAGTGACTTTTTTTCTACAGACATAAATGATTTAACAGCCCATATAGCTCCAGAAGTGAGAAAAGTTATTAGAACTAAAAAGCAAATAAAAACTCAGAATGGTATACTTATAAAACCTCAGTATACTAAGAATAGAAAAATAAGCAAAACAACCTTCAAAGTTTCACGAGATGATGGGGAAACGTGGCAGACATTAAGAAGTGATTATAACGATGATACGGCTAGTAAAACTTGGAGTATAACAAAATAGGGGTAAGGATTTTAATTTTATGGTAGATAGATCCACAAATAATTTTAATGACTTAAACTCATATGACAGCCTTACAGGAAATGGTAAGTTTGTTTCTAAGGCCGAATCTGTATTACATAATATTTTTGGCGAGGATGAAGTTTATGAAGATTCTACAGAAGTTATAGATGCTTTCTACGAAAAATTTCGTCAGGTTGACGTAAACACCTTATATGCCCATAGACTTTTTAATAAACTTGGTGATATAGACGAAGATACTAAAAATAATTTACGGGATGTTTATCAAGTTTATAGATCGTTACCTACATTTTGGGAAGATGATACAGCAAGTAATGGTCAAGCTTTTATTGATTATGCCTTGGGGATATTTAAAGATCCAACGACTTATGCCTCTTTCGTTGGGGGGTCCGGTGTTGCCGCAAAAATAGCTGCTACTGCTTTAGTACAGACAGGTATAAAAAATGCAACGAAGGCAGGATTAAGGGGTGCTGCTTTAACATCCATTGGAGTGGATACCGCATCCAGTGTATTAGGTGATGCATATATACAAAATACAGAAAAAGAATTAGATCTTAGAGACAGTTATAGTGTTAGTGAGGGCGCACTTGTAGCAGGTGCAAGTATTTTACCTGTGGCAGCATTAACCGCTGCTGTTCCAGCAATGAAAGCAGGATATAGATCTTTAAGACCTTCAGCAACAGATATTGTTGGATCAGTTGCCGAAGGTAAAAGAGTGTATTTAGAGGGTAGTGACGCTGGTAAGGCATATATGAATAATGAAATTGTTGAAGGTAGTTTTGTTCAAATTCCTTCAAAAGCTAAAAAAGTACTAAGGGAAGATAAATTTATAGATGAAAATTTAGGTTATGTGGAATCTATAGATAAAACTAATAAAACAGCGACAATAAATACAGGGTTTAGCGATGAGACAGGAGATCCAATACAAAAAACAATTTCATTAAACGATATAAATTTAGAAGATCCATTTTCTCAAAGAGTTCGTAAGAAAATAGATAAACAAGTTTTGAAAGATGCTCAATTATTTAATAAAGCAGCAGCAAAAGAAGGCTTTGAAAATTTACAAAAACAAATAATAAAAACCTTAGATTTAAAAGTAACTGATATGACAGATTTTTCTTTTAAATTAAATCAAGATTCTATAGAAAGATTAAATAAGGCATACATTGACATAATAGCCGAATCAAAAATGATTTATAATCCAAATAAACGTATATCACAAAATGTTGGGGATGCAATACGATATGGGATTAATGGATTTAATCATGCTAACGTAGCTCAAATTTTAAAGTATCATAGGATTAGTGATGTGGAGTTTGCGGCATTTTTATCTGGCGGTTATATGGGTACAATTAGTGACGCAGCAGTAACCTTAAGTAAACAAAGTAAACTTAAAAATCAAATGGAAAAAGAGTTTTTATCTGCATTAAATGGCGGTATTAATGCTAGATTTAAAAAAATGACAAGAGGTATAAAACCAGAAGAATATTATATAAGTTTAGCTAGTAAGGCAAAAACAAAGCTAGACGAAAAAGTTTCTTATAATAAAGTAGGAGGAGAAGCAGATCCAGCAGCTTTTGAGGATGTAAAAATTAAAGATGCTATCTCAGATATGGTTGGAAATAAAGATCTTAGTCCAGAAGCAGAAAGATATTTCATACAATTATTCGCAGAAAGAGGTAAAACAGATAAATGGTTACGAAGCTTAGAATCAGGTTCTACTGTAAATAGAATAATTAGATTGGGGATGATTAGTCAACCAGCGACGACTGTTCGTAATATTCTTGGTGGACTTATTCGTTCTCCAGTAGATGCCGTAACAAGAACCTTTGATAATGCTATAACTTCAGCTTTACCTATGGTAGGAGGAGGTCCACAAGCAAGACCCGTAAACTGGGTTGATGGTTGGGATCATATAAGTTCTATATTTAGCCCTCAAGAACATAGAATACTTACTGAATTTATAGCAACAAAAAAACCTGATATTCAAAAGCAATTATTTAGTGGTCCCGAAGCTTATAAGGAATCAATGGAAATAGTTAATAATTTACAAAATAGTAAAACCGGAATAATAAACAGAACATCAAGTGGTATTGAAAAGGCGTTTATAAAAGCTAATGTTCTTAATGGGCTTCAAGATAGATATATGAAATCTCAAGCTTTTATTACAGGTTTAAAACATTCTATGTGGAGAGATGGAAAAGACCTTCTTGAATACGTTAAAAGAGGGGATATAGAAAGTATAGATGATCGTTTTATTCAAGAAGGTATAGAATGGGCTTTAGAGTTTAACTATCAGACCCCAGGATTAGAAAAATATCCTATTGCAGATGTATTGAATAAGGTTTCTAAATGGCCCTTTGGTGCAGGTGCAGCAATAATGCCATTTCCAAAATTCTTTTTTAATAGTGTAAGATTTATGTATCAGCATAGTCCTATTGCGACAGTTAAAACAGCAGTAGATTTGGGAATAAGAAAAGCTAAAGGGGCTGAATTAGGACCATTAAGTAGCTTTGAAAAACAAAGATATATAAGAAGGTTAAGTCAACAAATGGCTGGAGGTAGCCTAATACTTACCGCATTTGCATTAAGAAATTCTGAATATGCAGGAGATAAATGGAATGAATTATTGGATTATGATAATGGTATTTTAGATATAACTACCTGGTATCCCTTGGCTCCTGCTTTATATATTGCTGAAGGTATAAAACAAATTTTAGATTTTAAAGATGCTCCCACATTATTTAAAAATTCAGCAGAAGTTTTTGGATGGGAACCTTCTAAAGAATACAGGTCAGGAAGTTGGACGGATGTTGCTACTAATTATAATAAGGAATGGTTTACAAATTTTGGTAAGGCTTTTGGTGGTCCTTCAACTCGATCTGGTATATTTAAACTATTACAAGGTAATTACTTAGCAACCCTTATATCAGAGGACTATGATAATAGCCAAATAGCAAAATCACTTTTAGGACAATACACCGGATCTGTATTATCTGCTATTATACAGCCTGTGAAATTATTAACAGATATCGGAAAGACGTTTAATTTAGAAAATGAAGCCAGAATATATAGAGGTTATAGAGACTCTGCAGGATTTACTACTAACTTTCTTAATGTAGTACTTAAAGATACTCCATTATCAAGTACTTTGTTAATGACAGAAGATCAAGGGCTTACTTACGATGATAAAGGGCGAGTTACAGCTTTTACACTAAACAGACCTAAAAATGGTGAATTAAAACCTAGTTATCAATATAGTATACTTAACCCTGAACCTCTTAAACTTGCTGATCCTTTACTGAAACAAGTTACAGGGGCTTTTAAAAAGAGAGAAAGAAATTTAGTAGAAGGTGAATTTGCAAGATTAGGTATAGAAGAATGGAGATTATTTAGACCAACTAGAATACCTGAGTTTGACAGGTTTGCAAAAGCGATTTTAGGAAGTGTTTTAGCTGGACCTTTACATAATTTTGTTACAAGTGATGTTTATCAAAAAGAAAATGATTTAGTTACGAAAGCAGAGATGCTACAATCCGTAGCACAAAATTTAAAAAACCAGTTTTTAACAGTACTTAAAGACCACCATGATTATGGAATTATACTTAATATAAATAGAGTTAAACCTTCAGTAAAAAGAAAAGTAAAAGAATGGGCAAAGCAAATAGCTCCTGAGATGAAAACTGGCGAATATTCTTTGAAAGAGTTATCTACAGAGGAGTTAAAAGTATTAAAAGAAATGAACAAAATGTATAAAAAGCATATAAAAACTATTTCAAAAGCTGCAATACCTCCAACAAAAATAGAGTAGTTAATAATGCAATCACTGGACAGTATTTCATTAGACTTAACCAACGCCCTAGTACCCCTCATAGCTATCTTTCTGAGCTTAGGTCTTGGTTTTTTCTTAAAAGATTTATTAACAAACTTTATTACTGGTATTAGATTTAAATTTGATGGCAGTTTTAATGAAGGAGATAAATGTATCATAGATGGGGATCGCGCTGTTTTAGTTAAAGTAGGTATCTATGAAAGTGTCTTTGCTATAACAAACGGACGAGGCCACATTTGGAGATTTGTCCCGAATGAAAGAATAAAATTTCTTAAAATAGAAAAAGTAATAGAGGAACCTAAAGAATGATTACACTAATTGGATCATTAATTGGCTTTGCGGGATCTGCTCTCCCTAAAGTATTTGATATGGTCGATGACTGGCAGAATCGAAAACACGAACTAGCCATGATGGATCGACAAATAGAAGGAGCTAAACTTGCCCACACACAAAAAATAGAAGCACTTAATATAGAAGCAGACATAAGCGAAAGTAAAGCTTTATATAGACATGATCAGTCTATGAAATCATCAGGGTTTATGGGTGGATTAAGAGCGTCCGTAAGACCTGTACTCACTTATTTATTCTTTGGTTTATTTGCAGTAATAAAAGGTGCAGCCTTATATGGATTGATTTATACCAATGGAGTGGATTGGGAATTAGCCGTAATGACCTTGTGGGATGAAGAAACACAGGGAATTTTTGCAGCCATAATCTCATTCTGGTTTGGTTCCAGGGCATTACAAAGATCCAGAAGTAGTTCCTAATTCTTAAAAAGGAAATTCAATGAACGCTGTAATCAAAAATTCAGGAGGATGCGGTCAGGAAAGTATATTGTTTGAAGATAGAGGGGAAACTTTAATTATTGAAAATGAATATGTAGTTGTAACAACAGAAGAAGATACCCGTACTATACGGGAGGTATGGATAGACAAAGTAAAAAGGAAGGATAAAAAATGACAGATAATACTAAAGAAGAACAGAAATGTGACAGTTGTATAGAATGTAATTGTATGCCTTGTGTATGCAGGTGTGAATGTCATAGACAGTCTGATATGTTTAAAATGGAAAATGAAGGAGTGTGGCGTTAATTATGTCATTAAATATGAAAACTGGAAAACTTTCCCAAGTATCATCTTTAGATCACGTTAATATTATGACAAATGACCTGGATTCCTGTCGCAGATTTTATGTACATATACTAGGGTTTGAAGAAGGATACCGACCAGACTTTGATTTTCCTGGACTTTGGATCTACATAGGAGGTAGCCCTGTTGTACATTTCATAGAAACTGAAGCATCTCAACCGGACAATAGTGGTACAATAGACCATGTAGCATTTCGCGCCCATAATTATGATAAATTTATAGCAAGACTGGAAGAACATAAAGTAGAGTTTATAAGTAAAGCAGTACCTGGTATGGAGCTACATCAAGTCTTTTGCTTAGATCCAAATGGAATTAAAGTTGAGTTTAACTTTGAAGGGCAAGATAGACCCTTTAATACTCTTAAACAAGAGTATGAAGCCAGACTATACGAAAGAGATTACTTACTGACGTAGGGGTAAATATGCTAACTATAACAGAAGAAGCTAAAGATTATCTTTGCTCTATTACCAAAGAGAATAATAAAGACTATATAGCTTTTGGTGTCAGGGGAGGTGGCTGTTCTGGATTTTCATACTTATGGGGTTTCTCAGATGGCCCATTAAAAGAGGATGAGTTAATTGAACTGGGAGATGGTATATCTCTTATTGTTGATGGCATGAGTATCATGTACACCCTCGGAAGTAAAATAGATTATGTTAAAGAACTTGGAGGAACATATCTAAAAGTATCTAATCCTATGGCTGCAAGTCAATGCGGCTGTGGAGAATCTTTTTCGGTTAAGATGTAGTATATCGTGAGACATATCACTGATGATGGATTGAATTTAATCAAAACTTATGAAGGTTATTCTAGTCATGCGTACCTCTGTCCAGCCTTGCATTGGACAATAGGATACGGAGCTATATGGGGGTTAGATAATAAGAGAGTTACAGAAGACCATCCTGATATAACAGAAAATCAAGCTGATCAGTTGTTACGAAGAGATGTAGGTAAATCAGAAAAAGCGGTAATAAGATTAATAAGAGTGCCACTGGAAGATAAACAATACGATTCTTTATGTTCCTTTGTATTCAATTTGGGTAGTGGCGCATTACAAAGTAGTACGCTAAGACGTAAGTTAAATAAAGGGGATTATCTTGGTGCAGCAGATGAATTTCCACGTTGGGTATTTGCAGGAGGAAGAAAGCTGAAAGGTTTAATTAGACGGAGGAACCACGAGCGATTAATGTTCCTTGGATGAAATATGAAGTAGCATACAGGCACTGGTATCCACCTTAGTCAGGCCATTCTTTATTTACCCAACTATCTGCCTCACAATAACGAGAGGGGTCCATAGCTTCCAAGTCTCTCTTTATTGCTTTTTTTATTCCTAACTTTGACTTGTTATACTTTGTATTATAGTAGATGTATCCTATGTCTCTTACATGAACTATAATACCATATGTATCAGTAGTCGCGTTAAGATGAGTCTGACATTTAACTGACGTAATTACATGATGATATTTAGAAGGTACATACTTTTTTAATAATTTTGACATCATAATTCCTAAGTAGTGTTATAATATAGTATTCTAAAAAGACTACTAGTTATCGTTGCTAATGCAAAAGTATTAATAACAATTAATGCTCTATCGTTCCAAAGCATTCCAACAATCATCCACCCTGCAATCCCGACAAAATGAAAATAGAGATTAATAGGGTAGATGTTGTTGGACGTGAGTAACATTCCAATCATAAGGGTTATACTTGCAAACCATTTTATATACCAATCTACGGTATACAAGGGGGTTCTGGTTATAATTTTAATACCCTCTTGATTGTTACTCATATTTATTCTTCATCTTCTTCCTCTGGTATTTTTTTAATCTCACCATTAGTTAACTTACTAAACCCTAATAAAGGATCAAATGGCCATTCCTCTCGCCATTCTTTATTACTCCTTTGAAATATTTCTATTACTGATTCCATATTTATATCCTTTAAGTTGTGAAGTTTTCTACTACATAATCGTATAAAGTATTTATTTCTGAATATCCATCTGAATTATATCCATGTATTTCTTCTATACAAATTCTATCTCCTACTTTAGAATTTTTTCTACTCCATTGCTTTACTAGACGAAGCCCATTAGGACCAGGAATAGTGTTTGTAGATACACTACCGTTTTTTTTAGTTATTGTTGATTTATACTCCATTTTTTCCTCCATTTTTAGATTTTTAAAATTTTTGACCTCGTAAGAGAAGGCACAGAGGGGTCTAAAGATGCTCTTGGGTAGGTAGTGTCCATATATTAGTTACATAGTCTGTAATACACCTTAAAATGCTTTATATGCAATTTAGTATATTTTACTTGATTTTAGAGTAGCTTTTTGGAGTTTCAAGAAGTTTATTGGCTGCACTATCTCCTGCGAGTCTTTTTTGACCATTTGTACCTAGATCAACTGAACACATTACAGAAGTATCTGTAGGTTGGATTATTGTTGCAGTCCAAGTTCCAGTATCAACATTCAAATAAATCATTGTAACATGACCTTTAGCTGAAATTCCTCGAAAGATCATTTGTTCTTTGAACTTTTTTGTTAAAAATTCTATAGCTAAATTAACATTATTACAATTCATCTTAGGGGCTATATTAGCTTTTGATATAGAAACATTAAGAAATAACGCAAGTAGGAAAGCAAGAAATCCAAGTAACAACCATCTGTTGTTAATTAAAGAATAAAAAGTGTTATATAAAAATCTATTAAACGGTTCCATATTAACCTCCTTTAGTTAATTTAAAAAAACTTTTCTTAAATGACGCTCTAAATAAATTATTGCTCTTTTTAAAATTTCAACATCGTCATCTAAACCCCCTAAAGCCCTATTACATTTATGACATAACCAACCTCTAAAAGTCTGTGTATAATGGCAATGATCGAGAACCCAAGGTGTATTCGTAGTAGATATACCACTTCTCAAAACTTTATCTTCACCTAAGTTACATATTGGGCAAATGTGACCTTTTTCAGGAATACCATACTCTTGCTTTAATTTCTTCCTTATAATGTCTAATTCATATCTACAAGATTTACATTCGGATCTTAAATAATTTCCTCCAGAAGCAGGGGAGAAAGAAGAAAAGGATAAATACTCATTGCATTTAGAACAAATTTTACCATTTTCATCTGTAATTAAATCCCCATGTTCAATAAAAAAATCAAGCTGCATTTTTCCGCATCCTCTTCAGATTTATAAAGTAAGCTTTGTCGTAACCACGTTCCCATTCTTTATACCTTGGAGAATCAGAAGAGTAAGGATTTATTAGATTTTCCATAAAACCTATCATACCCTCTTTATACATTCGTTTTAGAGGGAAAAAGTCACCTCTAAAATCTTTTCTTTTTTTATACGCCACAAACACCTCCTGAATTAGTTATTTCACAAATATCGTGTGTTTCAATATGTTCATCAAACTCTTCTCCTAATTTATCTACAGCTTCAGAGTAAGGAACTACAGATAATGGTTGTCCACCTCTACATCCATCAGGGTATGCAGTAAATCCTCGTAGCCTATGTGCATAAGAGGCCAAGGTGTTAGCAAAATCCTTTACAGTATCTTCATTGTTGTGTTTGGAACCCCAAGTAGGTAAATTAATTGTTGAAGATATAGACATATCTACATAATCTTGGATATCAGCTTGAAATTTAATTCTACGTTCATAATCTTCTGCCAAATCTAAAGCAGATTCAATGCTTTCTGGATCAACATCGTACAAATCAATTAATTCCTGCGCTGCTGAATCAACAACGTACTGGTACTTCCACCTAGTTCCTCCGGTTAAATATCTACGTTTATATGCTACAGCAAAGATAGGTTCTATACCACTAGAAGTGCCAGCAAGTATACTAATAGAACCAGTTGGAGCAATAGCACGATTCGCCACTGGCCTAGATACCGATAATCTGTCTGCAAATCTTTTAGAAATGTCATCACTGACCCCTTTATATATTGAAAGCCAGCGATTAAGTTCTGTACTAACTTCATATTTTTCCCCCCTTTTAATTAGCCATTCATGTATACCCATTAATCCAAGACCAAGCCGTCTATTTTTCTCTCTAACTTGATACACTTTTTCATAAGGTAATTCGGCTCTTAAAGTTCCACAAATTAAAAATTTAGTGGCTAGTTCTACCACATTTGCCAACTCTGATAACGATTCAATCCTACCAAGATTGATGCTCCCCAAGTTGCAAACATCACTATCGTCAGAACTGCATACTTCAGTGCAAGCGTTGCGTAGTGTTTCACTTTCGTCCTCCATAAAGTTAAAACTAAATCCAGGTTCTGCCGTTCTAAGAGATTGTTGTACATTCTTCATAAAGACATCTCCCACAGATCCAGTAGTCCAGTAGTTTAAAAGCCATTCAGTATCATAATTGACACTAATATTGGTCATATCTAGTGGTGCGCGAAAGTTAAAATCTTGTTCCTTAATTTGTTTAAAGGTATAACCAGTATTACCAACTGGTAAAGTATCCCAATTTTTTGCAATTAAAAAGTTAGGAATATCGTTGTGCTTCCAATGTAAAGAGGCATACATAGCTGATCTACGAGAACCTCCCTGCATCACATTAGCACCAATAGAATTTATCATCTGCATTTTAGGAATTGGCCCAGAAGCTAATCCACCGGAACCTCCAAGGGATCTACCTGATTCCCTATAGACAGAATAATCCACACCAATTCCACCTCCTGTCATTAAACAGGATTCAGACTTCCAGCTTAGATTAGCCCAATCTTCCCTAGTATCTTCTTCAGCAGACAAAAGAAAACAATTATTATAAAAGCGTTTATCCCGACCAGCATAATATAAATATCTACCTCCAGGAACAAATTTTAACTCCGTAATATACTCCTTTAACTGGTGTTGCTCATCTTCAGTCATTAGATTTTCTTCACCTTGACGTAAATTACCACAGACATCCTTTACTAAAGTTTTAGCCAATTGATCCCAAGTATCACAACCTGTATGGGAATACTTTAAATTAAAAATATCTTCTGAAAATTTAGAACGAAACATTGGATTAATATTTGATTTAAATTTAGTCATTTATCCTCGCCTCTAGTATAGAAATTTTAAAATCTTCAAAATATTCCTCAAGGACTACTTTAAAATCTTCAGGAAGGGTTTGGAGAAGACCTACAGCACCATCAACTGGAACCATACGACTGTCCTCTCTAACCCTTACTTTTACAGTAACAAGCATATTAATCATTAGAACCTATAGGCTCTATGCCACAATGTAGATGTAGACAATCCATTTCTTATCCTAGCCTCTACTAAAAGTTTAGAAGCTTCTGTCACAGATTTTCTAGCATCATCAAATACTACTTTTGCCGCCTCGTATGCATCTTGGGCTTCATATACTTCTCCGTATTTCAATCTATTCAATTCATCTTGTTTACTTTTGATTTCACTTTCAAGATCTTTAATCATTTCAATATCCATTACTAAGTCCTTTCTCTATTAAATCTGATAAATCCGGTGGTAAATGACCAGCAGGTTTTTCTATTTTACCATCAGATCTCACGCTTCCTTTTTCAACTTTTATCATATTATTCTTATGCACTCTCATAAAAGCCTCTGGTAAATACTGAAATTCTTTATACCTTGCAGCTAAACCGAAAACTACATATAAAAGATCGCACAATTCTTTTAATATCTTTTCAGGATTTCTTTTATCTTGAGTTTGTTCTAACTCGTCAATTAATTCAAGGCATTCTTCATCTATTAACTCTACGCATAAACTAATTCTCTTTTCTTCTTCCCCTAACCAATTTTCCGGTAAATATTTATCCTCTTTAAGTTGAGAACTATCTTTAAAAAAAGTATGTCCGGTGTTATGCAAAGTAATTTTATCATAAAAACCAGCGTTTGTCAAGCGATTTGATACAGAATCCTGCCATTCTTTTAAACATTCTAAATAATTTACATTATCTTCCCTGTTTTTTTTCAGGGCTATGTGTTGTTCAGTGTTAATAAGTAAATTATTTTTAGGATCATTACTTTCAATGCTAGAAATTGTTAGTGTATCCAAAAGATTATTATTCATTATAATTCCCTTCTCATATATTTCTTTTTCATTTCTATTTCCTTTTCTTCAATTTCTTCTTGAGTTGCATAATCTGTTATACTTAATTTATCTAAAATTTTATCTATATCAGGAGCAGACTTTGATTCAAACCCGTCTTTTAAATTTTTTATCGCTTTCTCAGTTATATTTGATTCTGTAATTTCAATTAGTTTATCTAAATACCATCTAGCCTTTCTTAAATCTTCTATAGGAGTACCTTTGTAATCAAATCTCCATAAGTATTTTAGTATATTTCCTTGTAGATAATATTTAAAATTAGGTCCAGTGGAAGCACTAATTGCATCAATACACTCGATACCACTTTGATTATAATGAGGGGGTTTATTAATCATATCACTCATTTTAAACTCCTTAGTGTTTATTTGGTTTTTTAGGTTGTAAATAAACTACATTATCTTTGTACTCAAAATTTTCAGTATCTACTTTATTTATCGTTGACATACCTATATCTGTTTTAGCATTATATATTATATCTTTAATAACTACTAGTAATGAAGCTCCTATATCACTAATTATACTATGCTCTCGCGTATCTAATATATCTTCAGTAGCAAAGTCACCATAATTTAAGTGTATATCCTCCCCGTCATGCGTAACAAATAGAGCAAAAGTGCAATCAGGTACATTAATTGTATGCATCATCGTTGGTTTTGACATGAAATCTCCAAAAAATCTTTTGCATAAATAAGAGCTAATGGTTCTTTACGGTTTCCTTTTATAATGACTAAGGGTTTTGTTCCTTTTGTAACATGATTCTCTGCCTGAGACATAATCTCATATACAGCAAATTTAGCTCTTGATTTACACTCTACGGCCCAAGGCCACTTCTTTCTAGCAAGCGGGGATAAACTTATGTCAGGCCCATTAACCCCCATCGGGGTAGATTTAATATCATCTTCTTCTACTCCTTTTAGTTTTGATAAAAGGATATCCCTAACCCATTGTTGTAATAATCTTCCTTTATTTTTAGCGGAGGACGGTTTCATATCGTCGGGCCATATTGGTATAATATTCATAGTTACCTGCCTTAGATACAGGGTTTTTTACATATTTTAATCCTTCCCAACAAGCAAACTTATAATCACAGAAGATACAAGGAGCCTGTAACTTTCTATTCCCTGTAGATTTTTTATAATAAGTTTCTAATTTATCATCATATAGCTTTTCAAAATGAACCTTTTCTGTGGTTTTGGATATTTGTAAAGCTTTTTGTTCTATTAAATTAATATAATGTTCTTGATCTCCAGGATCTGCTTCAATAACTTTTATTTCACCAGTACCCTTATTTACTACTATCCAACCACCTGCCTTTACTCCTTCTGCCTTGGCATAACCGAATAGCTGGCAACAATAACCAAAGTCATCCTGCTTCTTTAACTCGTCGTACGATGCAAATCTTTTATCAAAAGACCATGAACTTGCACTTTTTATATCCCATACACTTTTTTCACCTACTTGGTGGTAGTCATTTAGTTTTAGTTGTAAGACTAAATCAAGTTCACCATATAGATCTCCTACCTTAGTAGGTAGTTTAACTTTTTTATTCATATCAGTTATTTCAATACCAGCAGCTAAAAGAACAGCAACCGTAAGTACCTCTGTCATATCCCCGTAGGTCATCATCATTTTAAAATTAATAGGTTTATCCTCTTCTTTCCAACCTAGCTTAGAAGCTTGTAACTGACACATAGGTTTACCTATTTGTGATAAAGAAGGTAAACCACTTTTGCTAGGGAGCTTTTTATAGTTAAATCGAGATAGTTTTTCATTGAACATTTGACTAGCAGTAAATATAATATCACGAGGTATCTCTGGAGTACCTGATAAAAATAAATCTATCTTTGTTTGTAAGTTATTCATCAGAAGATTCTTTCTTCGGGGTTACGTCTATAAACTCAGAGCCTTTACTCTCAAACATAGTACCATTACCAATGTTCTCTCGCATTTGTTTGGTAACATTATCATTTTCTTTTTGAATAACTTCTTGAAAAACACTCAAGGTTTCTTCATCTGACTTTGATACTTTTATTTTATTATCTAATATTGGCTTATACTTTAGTACAAACCATTGGTTAGATCCTCTCTTTTCTACTTTATACTCAAGTGCTAATTCATAATTAAAATGTTTTAGTTTTTGTTTCTCAAGTTCTCCAACAACTTTCCCTATTTCAAAAAAGTTTGACGGTCCTAGTCTCATACGGAAAGGAAGAGGATCAAATTCTATAGGTTCAGATCCAGGTTTTACGGCGTCTTTCATACGCATGATACCAAATAAATGTCTATACAATTTAGTTTTACTGGCTTTAGCGTAGGCAACTGGGTCTTGAAGTTTTAACTTTTCTTTTTGTTTGGAAGATATCCAACCACACTTATTACCTCCCAACCAATCCAAAGCCTTATCACCAAACCTAATAAAGTGCTGGCTCATATTGGTATATTCTTCCTCATCACTATCGAACACAGCAGTTTGCATTGTTGTGGCGAATACCCTGATGAAAACATTTTTGGCAAAGACTATATCGTGATCTGGATGCTCAAGTTTTATTGAAGGTACTGGTACACTTTCCACATCTTCCCCAAAGAATGCATCACGATTAATAGATGCTCGTGGAATTTGTGGTCCGTTATCCTCTGGTAGTGTAAAAAGATCAGAGGATTCATTAAAATCTAAAGTTACTAACGACATTTTTTTCTCCTTTCAGATTAGAAAATATTTATAACATATAAATTCTTATTTGTCAAGCTGTTTTTTATCCAGTTCATAATAAAAATCTGCAACTTGATATAGCTCCTTAAGTGTGGCTGAACTTTTCATGGCATTTGCGCGAAGAGAAACAATTGTTACATTATCTTTATGATAACCACTGTTATTATCTATTCTATCAACAGATAAAAACATACTCTTATCATTTCCTTTAAATACAAATTTAGTTTTAAATATCGGACACTTTAAGTCTTTGGGTATTAGTTCCAGCAGTTCATCGGTTGTTAATGTACAAGCATACTCTCCATTCTTTAGCCTACATATTTTACGGGTCAACCATGCCTCACTTATATCCGAGTATTTCTCAATATTATTTATCCTGTTTAATCTTAACAGAATCTTTTCTTTGTTTTCTTCATAATACTGTTTCTTATATTCCACTATCTTTTCTTTATTATTTTCATTATACTGTTTCCTCTGTTCTGCTATCTTTTCTTTATTATTTTCATAATACTGTTTATGT
>VTLG01000557.1_pt1 | contig 53227 bp, 69 predicted proteins | sample 4694571 | NCBI WGS metagenome assembly VTLG01 (sample SAMN12604809, study PRJNA352737) | marine metagenome | biome: ENVO:00000447; feature: ENVO:00000209|ENVO:00000569|ENVO:01000036; material: ENVO:00002151; isolation source: viral sequences binned using virsorter ... | reverse complement strand
GTCCTGTGCCACCAGTAGGTCCTGTGCCACCAGTAGGTCCTGTTCCACCTACTTCACCTTTTTGTCCTTTTTGTCCTTTAGAACCATTACTACCATCATCACCTGCTGGTCCTGAAGGTCCTGTACTACCTGTAGGTCCAGTAGGTCCGGTAGGTCCTGTACCACCAGTACTACCTACTTCACCTTTCTGTCCTTTAGAACCAGTTGGTCCTGAAGGTCCAGTAGGTCCTGTAGGTCCTGTACCACCTGTAGGTCCAGTAGGTCCGGTACCTCCTGTTGGTCCTGTTGGTCCAGTAGGTCCTTGAATAGAACCACCACTTACAAAAGCACTACCATCAAAGATATGTAAACTATCATCTGCTTGTACTATATAAGCATCACCTTTTGTATTACCACTAGAAGGTAAATCACTTGTTGTAGCAACTTGTCCTTCCATTGTAATACCTGTACCTGTTGAACCTGTTGGTCCTGTTGGTCCGGTTGGTCCTGTGCCACCTGTTGAACCTGTTGGTCCTGTAGAGCCTACTTCACCTTTCTGTCCTTTATCTCCAGTAGGTCCTGTGCCACCTGCTGAACCTGTTGGTCCTGCTGGTCCTGTACTACCAGTAGGTCCTGTAGGTCCTGTTCCACCTGTATTACCAACTTCACCTTTTTGTCCTTTTTGTCCTTTACTACCATCTGATGCAGCACCTGAAGGTCCAGTAGGTCCAGTAGGTCCAGTTGGTCCTGTTCCACCAGTAGGTCCTCCTGCTCCAACTTCACCCTTTTGTCCTTTAGAACCAGTAGGTCCTGTAGGTCCAGTACTACCAGTAGGTCCACTAGGTCCTGTAGGTCCTGTTGAACCAGTAGGTCCAGTAGGTCCTGTAGGTCCTTGTAAAGCTAAATTAGCTACTGTAGATTTTTCCCATGCTCCTGCAGTTACATCATAAAATGGAACTAAGTCTGAACTTACTGCATCTGTAGTTGTACTAAATCCTGTTAACGCAGTTCCTACATTTGTAGAATCTGTAACATCAGCACTAGCTTCTATAGCATTTAATTTAGAATGGTCTGCATCCGTAAACACATTAGAGTCACTAGCTGCTTCAACTGCAGTTCTTATTTCTGCATTTGTTTGGTCTCCTGTCGCACCAGCTTCTATACCATCTAATTTAGAATGGTCTGCTGTTGTAAAGTTTTCATCTGTTTGAGAGGCTACTGCAAAATCTATTGTGCCATCTGCATCTTGATATGTAACAGTAATACCTGTTTCTGTATTACCACTAAGCATTGCACCTACTACATCTTGTATTTCTTCATCTGTTTGGTCGGCTGTTGCACCTGCTTCAATAGCATTTAGTTTACTATGGTCAGCATCAGTAAACACATTTGAGTCTGTTGCTGCTTCTACTGCTGCTCTTATTTCTGCATCTGTTTGGTCTGCTGTAGCATTACTTTCAACTGAATTAAGTTTTGTTTCTTGAGCATCAGTCATTAACCTTTTATCTGTAGCATCAGTAAAATTAGTAGTTGTAAATGTAGGAGTTGCTCCACTTACTACTGACTGGTCTAGTGCTTTTACATCTGCAATACTTGTAAGTTCACTATCCATTAGTGCACCTGCACTTGTTACATTAGCAGTATCTGTTACATCAGCACTAGCTTCTATAGCATTTAGTTTGCTGTGGTCAGCATCTGTAAAGACATTAGAGTCACTTGCTGATTCTACTAATGTCCTAATCTCTGCTGCTGTTTGGTCTGCAGTAGCATTTGGTTCAATATTATCTAATTTAGTATGGTCTGCAGATTCAAAAGGAACTGATGCTGTACCATTAATAGTTAATGCATCTGTTTCTAATGTACCATCAATATCTACATTACCTGATATATCTAAACTTGGAGCAACAATTTCATGTGAAAATACAAAGTTATCATCAGCAGCACTCCATGTTAATGTAGCATCATTTGATGCATCTACTGCATCTTGAATTGTAAATCCAGCTCCATCTGCTGAACCTGATGTATCTCCTGAACCTTTGTTAAGTGTAATGTTTTTATCTTCAACATCTAGTGTTGCAGTATTTAAAGTTGTTGTAGTTCCATTAACTGTAAGATTACCACCTACTATTGTATTACCTGTAGTTGTAACTGTAGCAAAATTAGCATCTGCATTTGTTGCTACTGATTGTCCTATAGATACTGCTGTACCTGATACAGATACTCCTGTACCTGCAGTAAGTGTTGTAATGTTTCCAGTACCATCAAAGCTTACTCCATTAATAGTTCTTGCAGTTTCTAAAGCTGTTGCAGTTGCTGCATTACCTGTAGTATTTTGATTAAGAGTTCCTATTACTAAATCAATAGTTCCATCACTATCTTGATATGTTGCTGTAATACCTGTTTCTGTATTACCAGTAAACATAGCTCCAACAACATCTTGTATTTCTTCATCTGTTTGGTCTGCAGTAGCTCCAGCTTCTATTGCATTTAATTTTGTATGGTCTGCATCTGTAAATACATTTGAATCACTTGCTGCTTCTACTAGTGTTCTTACTTCAGCAGCAGTTTGGTCTGCAGTTGCACTAGCTTCTATACCATCTAATTTTGTGTGGTCTGCATCTGTAAATACATTTGAATCACTAGCACTATCTACTAATGTTCTTATTTCTGCTGCAGTTTGGTCTGCTGTTGCGTTTGATTCTATACCATCTAGTTTTGCATGGTCAGCAGTTGTAAAGTTTTCATCTGTTTGTGATGCTACACTAAAGTCTAAAGTTCCATCACCATCTTGATATGTAACTGTAATACCTGATTCAGTATTACTTGATACCATAGCTCCTACAGTATCTTGAATAACTTCTGATAAATCAATATTAGCAGTACCATCAAAACTAACACCATGAATAGTTCTAGCAGTTTCTAAAGCTGTGGCAGTTGCAGCGTTTCCTGTAGTATCTTGGTTTAGTGTTCCGATTACAAAGTCTAATGTATTATCACTATCATCATAAGTAACTGTAACTCCTGTTTCTGTATTAGAACTTACCATAGCTCCTACAGTATCAGAAATAGTTTCTGCTAATGAAGTACCAGCTAATGTTAAAGCTCCTGAAATATCTACTGCACCATTTATATCTATTGTTGTTGCTGCTAATTGTATTTCTGTATCAGCTACTATATCTAGTTGTCCATCAGCACTAGAATTTAAATAAATTGCTGTATCTCTAAACTGTAATTTTTCTGTACTATTAATTAATATATCATCAGAGAATAAAAAGTAATCTTCATCCTCCATCCATGTTAATACACCATCATTTGATGTTGCATTAAATGTTAAAGCAATATCTGTATTTTCATTTTTACCAATACTAATTGTATTGCTAAATAATACAGAAATAGGACCACCATCACCTGCTGTAGTTCCATCATGTGAATGCCCTGTGCTTACATTAAAAGCATTAACTAATTGGTTAAATTCATCATTAAAGATAGCAGCAGTTATGCTGTCACCATCAACAAATGAACTTTGTCTTGTATATGTTGCCATTTCTTTTTATCTCCTGCCTGATGGTATGTAATCTACATACAATCCATTTATTTTATAAGGTGGTTTAGTATCATTACTAACTACTGTAAAACTATTACTAGTTCCACTTCCTTGTAATGGTATTCTAACCATGGGGTTTACAACTGCTCCAAAAACATTAGAACCAAATACTGCTTCTCCAAATATAGCAGCAGGGCTAACTGTTCCGAAACTAAAATTACTTGTATGTTGAGGTATGTTTTGATTTGAATACTCAAACTTAACTTGTAATTCTGGAGAAACTTCCCCTTCTCCTCCAATAGATACTTTACAGTAATGCAAAGTTTTTAATGTTCCTAAATCACCATAATCATAATCTGGTGTTTTATATCTTGCAGCTATTGCTGTACCATCAAAAGTATCTCCTGTATCATGATTATATATAAAACCAGTTTTTGAACCATGATAATATCTTTCTACTTTTGTCGCATCAAAGTCAGAGCCTACTGCTGTAACTTCTAAGCCTTTTATTTCAGACCACTCAAATCCATTTGGTCTTAAAGTTCCTATAATGCCTCGTTGTGCATTTTCACCTAAACTTAAATTTGTATAAAAAAGTCTGTATTGTGACTTTTCTCTTATTACTACACTAGATATTTCAAATTGATTTATATTTTTAGCTAGTGTTGTAAATAATGGTTGTACTTTTTTACTAACAGTTCCTAATTCAATATCGCCAATTCTTGCTGTACCAGCGATAGTTCTCATTCCATCTGGTGCTAAAAATATTAAGTCACCAGCTACCTCTTGAATACTATGTCCACTCAAACACCCTACACTTTCTGCTACTGGAACAACTGCAGTTTGACTAGGTGTATTTATATTTGTAAGTTTATGAATACTATTTTTACAAAATACAAATAAGTCAGCCCTAAATGAAGCTAATCCTACTACTTGGTCAGTTATAGTTACAGCACCTGAACCAGAGCCACTAAAGTCTGTAGGGTCTAATAATGCACTATAATAAACAGTAGTTAAATTATCTTCTACACCTGCAGCTATTAAATGTCTATCATGGTGAGTAATAAAACTTACACCTTTAGTTCCACTTACAGTTATTTCTTCTGCAAAAAATGTTCTAGATGCTAAAGCACCTGAACCTTCCATTCTAAACAAATAAGGTTTGTTAGCACCATCTGCTATAATTATTTGTCCATATTGAAATGCAGCACCTTCAAATAAAGCAAACTGTACTTGTCCTTGGTTAGTTCTTGTTAATACACTTCTACCTGTAAAAGTAGAATAGTTATCACCACTACTAGATACAGAACTTCTATTTATTTCTATCCAAGTTATTCCATCTAAAGTAAAATAAATACTTGTACTAGCACATGCTATTACACCATCACCATAAGGAACAACACCTAATATTCTAGCTTCTCCTCCAGTAGGTCTTGTAGCACTAGAACCACCAAACTTTGTATATCCATTTATTCTTCTGTATCCACCTTCTACAGATACCTCAAAGTTTTGTAATGCTGTAGCTACTCCCGGACTTCTTAGTAAATCTATTTGGTTTGAAGCTGTAACCAAACCTCCTTCACAAGCTACTGTATATGGTTGACCTCTTGCCATTAATAATAAGTCCTGTCATCTGACATATATTTAGGTTGAGGATTTATTAAATTAGATTTCATTTGTCTCATACCTTTTTTATAATCTTCTAAAGCAAAAGCTGCTTGTTGTGGACTTTCTTTAAATTGCCATACATAGTATCTAGTTCTTGCTGTTATAACATTAGCATATTGGTCTGGTAAAACTATCGTATCTCCATGAGCTGATAATGATGTAGGTTTTGTATATGCATAAAAATGCACATTATAAACTTTATCTGGTATTGGACTTAATCCAAACTTTCTATTATCTGGACTTCTTATGACACATATAGGTTCACCATGCGAAGCATCAGAGCCTTCTGCATCATCTGCATTTTCACTATCTCTGTTATATCTTCTCCAATCTGCAAGTGTTAAAAATTTTAAACCTTTAGAAACAAATGGAGCAGATTCTCCAGATACATTAATTGTAGTTAAATAAAAATCATCCCAATCAATAGATGAATAATCTGTAGTTATACTAGAACTACCATCTTTTAAAGTATACCATCTTTGACCTGCTACACTAGGAACAGTTACATTACCATAAAATGGGTCTGTACCTCCACTAGCTGCAACAGCAAAGAAAGGTAATTGAGGTTCTTCATTAGCTATGTCAGATATAGATTTATTAATTGCATCTTTTACAAATGCTTGAAATCCTATTGCATTACTAAAGTTTGCAGAAGTTAAAGGTATTTCATTTAACTCTCTTAAAAGTTCATTTGTTAAATCTAAATATGTTGTTGCCATTATTTTTTATGTGCTTTTTGTATTGCAAAGTTTGCTGTTAAACTAGCACCTTTGTGCTTTACAAACTTTCCAGAGTGTTTCATTAATTTAAAACCACCTTTGGGTTGTTTCATCCAATGGTAGCCCTTGGGTGCTTTTACTTTCATATTAACAAGGTTTAGCTTTAGGCATAGCGTTTACCATACTACCATGTGCATACATTACTCTGCCACCACCCATTTTAGATTGTCTGGCAGCCCTTCTTTTAGCTCTTTTATCTTTTCTTGCAGCCCTTCTTGCTTGACCGGGAGGACCCATTACATTCCTAGCAGCTCCAACAACTTCAGACATGCCACCAGTATCAACTGCTGTTTTTATTCGCATAGCTTTTCCAAGAACTTCTTTACCTTTGTTCATTTTTTTTCTGTGATACATTTTTTTTCCTTTTTAAAAGTGGAAGGGTCCGAAGACCCCTCCGAGTTATATATTAGTCGATAACATAGAATGCACCTACTAACGCTTCTGGTCTTAGGACTTTAGAGCCATAGACATGAAGACCTCTCACAATGTCACCAAAAGAACTTGGGTCTCTGATAACTTCTGTTGAAAGGATAGTGTTTGCAGTTGCAGTTGAACTCATATGTCCAGCTAACACTTTACCACTTGCACTTGATGTGTCAGCGATGTTGTTAGATTTGTACATATCGAATCCTCTTAGTTTACCACTAGATACTAAGCCATTTCTTATAGAACCTTGACCTGCGTTAAAGTCTACTGACAATAGTTTAGAACCTGATTTTCCTAATTGCTCATAGAAATCTGGTCCAGCTAGGAACCATCTTCCTTCTTCTGGAACATTTTGGTCATCAAGTAATCTTGCCATTCTTGCCATTAAGTCTAACGGGTCTACTCCAGTACCATCTGAACCTAACAAGTCAACAGAATTTGTTGCGTGTGTCATAGTTGCATCAGCAGTTCCTGAATCGGAACCTATGATGTGGTCAGGTGAACTAGAAGATAAACCAGAAAACATATTAGCGATGATAGCAGCATCATATGAATCTTTAAGAGCATATGCAGCACTTGAAGATGCTACCTCTTTAAAGTTTACATGTGACATGTTAGTTTCAATATCATCTACGATGAATTTGAAAGCTTTTGCACTATCAACAACCAATGTTAATTCTTGGTCAGTCAACTTAGTTGCAGTTGTATCGCTACCTCTTGTGTAATCAGACACAGAGATAACTGGTTCTTTAATAATCTTTACAGAGTCTCCGTAAGCAGATATTTCACCAGCATAGTCGGTGTTTGTTATAGCTTCTGCTACCGAGGCTTTCCTAAAGAAGTTTAAAACCTTTTTAGAATAAACGGAAGGTAGGAAGAAACTATTAGTCTGTCCACTTACAGAGTTTGCAAAGTTAGCATTAGTATCGGTACTTGGTTCAAAATATTGAGCCATGATACTTCTCCTGTGTTATTAAATAGTTTATCTTATGATTCTGCCTTCTTGCATAGCATCTGATATTTCCTGTTCGTACTTATCAAATTCTGCCATACTCATTGCAGCAATCTCCTGTTCGGACCAAACTTTCTCCTGCTTTGGTTCAACAGTTTTAGTTTTTGTTGACACCATATCAGCAGCAGTCTTTCTAGTCCTTGAAGATGACTTTTCCTCTTTTGGTAAATCCATCCCCATATCTCGCTTAAATAAATCGAGAGCACGAGAAGCTAGGTCAGCATCATCAGCATTTGAGTATATCCATGTTTTTATGGACTCTGGCTGATTAGTTGCCCAGTTATGAAATTCATCACTATCTCTAATATCATCAAAGTCAGGATGTCTTTCATTTAACCTTTTTTCTGCATCTTGTCGTATCATCTCTAGTTCTCTTTTTTGGAGTTTACTAAGGCGTTCTTCTAGAACTTTTGCTTTAGACTCACTTTGTAGATGTGCTACAGTTTCTACAACATCAAAGACTTCTGGATAAGATTTTTTAAATTCTTCAAGTTCTTCTACAGTTTTAGGAGCTGTGTAACTAGGATTTGCATCCTTTAATTGGTTACTTAACTCTGTTTCTTTAGTTTTAAACTCGTTGAGTTTCCTATCATAATGTCTTTTTAAATCATCATATCTTTTTTTGTAGTCTGGTTTGCTATAAGGTTTATCCTTTGTAGCTTCCAATTCTTCTGTATTAACATTGTTTTCTGCTTCAGTTATATCCGAAGTATTAAACAATTTATTTTTTTCAGAAGGTTCTTCAAAATAAAGACTTTCTGATGAAGTAAAAGGTTTATCATCTTCCGTGTGCCAATCTTTTTTAGCGTTATAAGGATTTGGCTTTTCCTCTTGTTGGACTTTATCAGTCATTTTCAATCCTCCTAATCAGGGCTTCATTCACAAGGTAGCTATATGTGCACTATAGGGCTTGTTGTAAAGGTCGCCTTTCGGTTTATATAATATAGAGTGCCTACGCTAATAGGGTAGCTCTATTCCTAACTACGCACATGTGGTCTGTCGTATAAAGAAAGTTTTGTTAGTTCTTCTTTAACCAAGTCATCATCCTCTATCATACGAGGAGTATCTTGTGTTTGAGGTCTACTAACATTAATATTTTGCTCAATAACTTTTACATCATCTTGCATCATATCTTCTTCTTCAACAGGACCACCTTCCTGCATAGCTTTTCTGTCAGACACCATTTCTGCTCTTTCCATCATTTCCTGTAAATTATCAGAACCTAATGTATCAACAGATTTAGCAGTCATAACAAACTCTCCATCAGATAACCTTGCAGGTATACTGTCAGAGACTCCTGAACCCGGACCTTCAACAGGACCAGACCCAGCAAATTCTTGAGCTACATCTATTACTTTATCAAATAACATCATTAGCTCATTGTCTTCTTGTAATTTATTAAGTAGCATATCTTCTTCTTCTTCTGTTAATGCTTCCTTAATTATAAAATCCATATAGTTATCTTCCATATCTTCATCTGGAACCATATCTTTATTAGCAGTCGGCATGAGTTCATTCATCTCACTTTCCATTGGACCACCTTCTTGTTTTTGTTCTCTCATGTTTTCTTCAATAGCATCTTGTCTAGCTTGTTCATAACCAGACATTTTACCATCTTTATCAAGGTCGCCAACCATACCACCTTCATCCATTTGTAATCTTAAACCTATATCTTTTAAAAAATTCATCATTCTTCTTTCCTATTAAGTGCTTCTTTAACTTGTTCCGGCAGGGATTCCAACATTGCCAGAGAACGAATCTTCCCCTGCAACCGGAGCATTTCCGATTCCGATGTTGCCACCACCAGTTCCTGTAACGCCAAGTTCTTGAGGTTCGACAGGTGTTCCTGCATTACCTCCCATTGCTCCCTGTTGTTCACCAAGGGGTTGAGCTTCCTCGCTATTTTCTTGTCTAGCATTTTGCATTCCTATTATCTGTGCCATCATTGCAGCTTCTTCTGGGTCATTGAGTATTTCATCAGGGTCCAAATCTAAGCTATAGGCAAGTTCACTAATTAGTTTAGAAATTTTAACAAATGGTGCAATAGCTGGACTTTGTGCAGTTTGTAAGAACATAGTCAATCTTTGACTTCGTACTTCTTTTTGCATTAAGCTATTTGTACCAGTAGCTCTAACTTCTAAATCGCCTTCAACATCTAACTGACCTTCATGAAACTGCATGTTCCATTGAAAGTACGCTTCTCCTAAAGGTCTTAATAAAAAGTCATCAAGATTTTTGACAACAGTTTTTATATTTAAACTAGCTGCTCCTAATAACATTGACATACCAGAAGCAGTCCTTGTCATACTTTGCACACCAGTTTGTCCGTGTGAATAACTAGGTAATCCTGTTTGTTCATCTGCAAGTTGTCTAAACTTGTCAAACATCATCATGTTTTCATGTGATGTATTTGGAAACTTAACTCCATGTATTGCTTGTCCGGGCATTCCAGCTTGTCTTCTAAATATCTTGCCGGGATATATATCCATACTTTGTCCACCAACTAATGCAGATTCATCTACATCAAATACTAGTGAACCTGACATTGCTAAGTTATCAATAGCCATTCTTGCATGACCATTCATAATTTGTTGAGAGTCATCCATGTTTTCTGCTATTCCTATACCAAAAAAGTTATATGGATTTCTTTCGTATGGAAATGCATGGTATGGTATTCTATAAGGTTCAAATGGATTAACAACTGCTCTTAATACTGTGTTACCACATATCCAAGCATTTATTTGAACTTCATCTAAATCATCTACTGACTTTGGTAATTTAATACCTACTTCTCTAGCATACTCGGCATCCATAATACCCCAGTATTCAAGCACCTCATAGTCATTACCTATATCTTCATCAGCTCTCCTATCATCACGCAACTGTGCTTCATAATCTTTTTCAACATAGTTTGCACCCATTTGAATAGCTTCACGAATAGCATCTTCATTAAAGTAAGGCATATTTCGTAGTTGTCTTAGTTCACTACGATTTAATCTATGTCTGTGAATAACATACTCACATTCTTCCATACTTGTAGCTGATGGGTCTGGATAAAAATCCCAACAACTTACAAACTCTATTCTTGGAACTCTGACTTCTAATGGACTATATGTTCTATTACCATCTTCATCTTTATCCCATTTATGTAGTTTTTTATTAAAATTAAATGGTCCTTTTACAATCCCTGTACCAAGTAAAGCAGATTCTAAAAGAGCATTTCTTATTTCAGCCGAACCATGTGATTCATCTATTTGGTCATGGATAAGTTTTTCCATTCTTCTTGCAGCTTTTTGTGCTGGAGATATTTCTATCTCTTGTGGAATAGCACTAGCTCCATCTGCAAGTATACCTGCTTCATCTGCTTGTATATCTACAGGGTCTTCATATAAACCATTAAACTGTGTAGCTCCGGGTTTTAATACATTACCATCACCTTCATAACCTACATCGTATGGACTTACATAATCAACAGAGTTGCCATCAACATCCATATCTTCCATATTAGGTTCAGGAGTTTCAATATTAGGACTAGGATTATTAATATCAAGGTGAGCTATATCAGCTTCTCCTTCTGGTACTTTTGTTTCTGCTATACCTATAGGAAATTTACCTGTACCAAAAATAACATCTACTAACTGACCAAATGCTGCTAGTACTTTTGTTTTTGTTATTTTTATAAAGACTTTAGATTTTTCAGATTCTCTAAATTTTATATTCTTTGCATACAAACCACGATAGTTTTCATATGCTTTTATCCACCTTCTTTCATCAACATCTCTAGCCATTTCGGCTGTAGCATATCTACCCTTGATAATACCGATAAGGTTTTGTAGTTGGTCATCTTCTAATTTTAATTGCTTACCAGCTTCACCTTCTACATCTTCATATAGATTATTTGCATTTAAAAATGTATTATCTTCTGCCATATTTAGTATCCAAATCCATCATCCGAAGGTCGATATAAATCTGTTTTTATTCGCATCATCCTATCATATGGATGGTCTGTTCTTGGTCTACTCATTAACAAATACCTTAATGCATCATAAGCATGGTCCGAAGCATGTGTATCTACATCCTCCGGATTTTTAGAAGATAATGGTATACCTTGTAATTCTTTAATTAGATTAACACAACTACTAAATATTTGCAATCTAGGTCTGCCACCATCTCTTTGCCTTAGATACTCATGTATTTGAGTCTTACCAGCTATTCTATTTTTATCTGCCCTTCTTAATTTATGTCCTCTATTGACTAGGGTTTCTCCAATAGTCGGACCTGTATATCCAGTTCTTGCCCATGCAGCAGTATCTAAAACTCCGGGAACAGATTTTATTTCATACTGTTCCATATCAGTTATAGTGTCAGCGAGTGCTTCCCCTGTTAGACCTTTCCTGTATAATTCTCTATATATAATGATGGTCTTATCATCAGGGTCTACAGCAGCCCATAGACAACAACTTTCTGCAGCATATCCATAGTCAATACCTTTTAATCTTTCCCACCAAGAAGGTAATTCAAAAGGAGATATAACATGAGTGTCTAAAGAAAATTCAGCAAACGCTGCACCTTCTGCGACATCCCAGTTTCCTTCCAACAACTGCTTACGCTGTACTGCTGGTAAGGATTCTAACATCCTTTCGTATTCACCATCTTCAGCAAGGTAAGGATTATCCTGTAACAATGCTGGTATAAACTTTCTTGTTAATCCATCTTTACCTTTAAATGTTGTATTAGGTTCATGTGAATCAACATATCTTTTCTTTACCCATTGTGCACCTACACCACCGGGGTTAGCTGTACATCTTAGATATGTTTTTATCTCTGGGTTAGTAGTTCTTAGTCGTGATGCTAAGTAGTTCCAACCAAACTCTGTAGGTAAATGAGTTATTTCATCAAAACCTATCCAACTGTACGCTTGTCCTTGATAACGATAAACATCAGCATCTCGTTCCAAGAACCCAAATTCTATTTTAGCTCCACTAGGAAACTGCCATAACTTTTCTACTTCTCTAAACTTAGCACCTTTAAATGCTTTTGGATAGAGTTCACGAGACTTATCTATAAGTTCTCGTAGTTCTGGCATAGACCTCCTAAGTATTAAAGCTCTATGTTCTGGTAAGTGACAATATCGCAATGGGTCAATTAACATTGCAAAACTTTTACCACCACCTGCTGCTCCTCCATAAAGTACATCCTTTTCGGAAGCAGCTAAAAAATCTGTTTGAGGACCATCGTTGGGCATAAACGCCACATAATCCCCAGTAGTATCTAAATGTTCTTGTATTGCATCAGGTAACTCTTTAGTATCTGACTCTGTTAAAACATTTGAAGTCAAAACTTTTTCTTCTTGTTTGACTTCTTTTGTTACTTTTGCTAAACTTCTAGTTAGCTTTTTAACTTTCTTGTTCTTTTTATCTAATTGTTTTTTAGCTCTTAATGCTAGTTGAATACTAGATAATTCTTTATTTTTTGGTCTGCCGGGTTTTTTCCTACGACTACCATCTTTATTTAGTATATAGTCGCCATTTGAATCTGTCAAGTATTTCGAAGTTTTTTTTTCTTTATCTACCATACTTTTTATCCACAATTTTTTTTAATCCCGGTCTTGACATTCTTCTTCCTGTTTCTGCTTCTAACCAGTCAACTCCTATACCTAAACTAATTTCTTTATGAAATACAGCTTCTACAACTTCTTTTAAAATTGATAGCTCATTTTCAATAGGTTCTAAATAACCAACATACTCCTCTGATTCTTTATAACCAAAAGGTACTGTTGATGAAGTTCTTCTTATATAATTTATTGGTATATCCATAATAAAAGCTGGACTTCCTAAAACAGAGGTGAATGAAGAATGCTCTAGGAAGCCTCTTACGCCTCCGTAACCTTATCGGTTTCGGAAACTTTCTTGTTAAAAATTAAATCCCAATTCTTTTCAAATTGTTCTTTATTAGTTATTGGTCTTTGTCTAGAACCTTTACCAATCCGACCACCATTCTTCTTATTAGTCATAAGGACTGGTTTTTGTTCTGAACCTAATTGTGGCATACTATTTACCTATATATGACTTAACTACTTCAATCCATTCAGGTTTGTATTTATAAACAACACCACCTACAACGACTAAAGCAATTACTATTCCTACTACATATTCCATGTTTACTCCTTTGTTATCATGCGTATAACTTTATTTATACGACCACACTTCATAAATGTATGAAGCTTATTAAATAATCTTACCATTTTACTCTATCAGCCCAGTAAGCTGCTGACATTTTTCCTTTGGCAATATTCTTAGCGTGTCTAGCTTTAAAGCTTTTACGCTTTGCTTTCATTCTTGCAGACTCACCAGCTTTTGGTTTACCTGCAGTCTTAGCTCCTTTTTGTCCAAATCTAATAGTCTTAATCTTATCGCCTACTTTAGCAACAACAATATGTGACTTCTTTGGATGATTAGGAGTACGCTTTGGTTTATTAAACCCACTTACTCCTGCTCTTGTTAATCTTGAATCTTTTTTCTTAGGCATACTTCCTATAGCTCCTAGTTTTTCTAGCAATCTTTTTAGGTTGTTTAGAATGCTGCTTCCCTTTTTTAGTATCTTTTCTTTTCTTACGAGTAGATGCAGCGTATTCAGAAGGACTTAAAGATTTAATAGCAGCTTCCGGTAAATAGCGTTCTCCAGTTTCACTAGACTTTTTACCAGACTTAGTTCGCCACTTTTGTTTGGTCCATGCTTTTAAACTTCGTTGAGACTTTTTTAGAGCCATTATTTATAACCACCACCTGCAGCTTTATATGCTTTAGCTAACATCTGTGCCTTACGAGCACTCCATTGTCCAGCTTTACCACCTTTTGTACCAGCTTTAATTCTGTTAAATATTCTTTTACGCATGGTAGGTTTAGTATAGTTCCCAGCTTTATTAACTGTGCTTTTCTTTTTCTTAGGCATTATCTACTTCCTCATATTCACCTTCAATAGGCTTTTTATCTGGCATTAAAAATATACCACCAGTATTAACATTATGATTTACATCAACTCTATCTATCTTTCCTACACCAACTCTATCTAATAAAGTCTGTGCAGCAGCAAGTTTATTGTTAGCTTGTACGATAGGTTTGTTTGATTCCATAATCTCTACAAGCTTAAATGCTGCTTTCGGTGCAGAATTAGCTAATACTTCTTGAGTTAATTCAAGTATCTCAGACTTTAAAGTCTTTACAACATGATGATAGTGAGAGGAATACCCTGCAAGTTCAGCAGCCTTTTTAGCATCTCCTTGTGTTTCTACAAGGTGGTCTAAGAAAGACTGTTGTTTTTCAGTCAACTCTCTCTTTCTGCCATCGTTATTTATGCTCGGAAGTATAGCCATAATATAAGTATATAGTCGTATTTTAAAATTGTCAAGTATTTGATGAAAGGTATTGACAAAACCCAATCTGAACTGTAAAATATATTTGTGCCCGACCGGGTTACAACCAATCCCTCCAACCATATTTAATTGTATATTTCTTTGAAGTATTTATAGAATTATATAGTCCGGGCGTTAACTAGATGTAAGAACTGGTTAATACCTGATTTTGGTAATTTTGTATAAGCATAGCATAGATATATATGGGTGGTGGTATGGTCACCTGCCTACCTTAGCACTTTAAAAACCTCCGAAGAAGTGCATTAGCAATTTATCAGTCGAAACCATCTATCTGTAATCTTATCCTTGTATTTAAAACTTCATAACTTGTAGAGTTTTCCTAGTTTTACATCTTTTATTTGATGTCAAAGATTTCAATGTCGCATCTAATCGACCATGCTTTTTTATAAATTGCTAATGCATTGCATATAATAGTAGGACTTCCTTGTTTCTAAACTTCATAGACTTTATAGTTCTTAACATCTGTCATAGTATCCTCATGCTAATCTACAAACACCCTCCTATGGCTATTGCACCTTGGAGTATTCCAAGTTTTTAAAGTGTGATTTGGTAGTGTTTTTTCTGGTTTACAAATATAGAGCAGGATTTAACTCCAATCTATGCACGAAAAATTTCATATATTTGTATAAGTTTTCTCAAATGTATCTTAATTTTCTCCTGTCAAAGTATAAAACTATTGTGCAGCCAACTACTTATGAAGCAAGTATGCTAAAGCATATCAAGAGTTTTCCATCTACGATGGACTCTACTCTTGACTTCAACGAACTTGTCTGCCCTTAATAGTCCTTTTTAATAGGAGAAAATTATGATACATGTTAATTTACCTGATGACAAATATACTCTAGAGTTTTCGTGCATAGAAGATGCATTAAATATTCTAAAGAAATTTGACACTCAGAAAAAACACTACCAAATTCACACATCTTCTGATGTGGAATACTTCAAGGTGCAAAAGTATCTTGAAATTTTAACTAAATCTGTAAATTCTTAAGGAGGATACTATGACAGATAAATTTGATATAAACTCTTTATCTAAAGAGCAACAAGGAAGTCCTGCTTCTTATAAGCAATGCAATGCATTAGCAATACGCTTTGCGAAAAAAGGCAGCATGGTCGATTGGAAATTAAAAGGGCAAATCTTTGGTTGCCTTTATTCAGATGTTAAACAAGGAAAACTATCCTGCAAACAAGCATCCGATTTATTTTCTAAGAAATCTTTACCTAAAAAATACAAGGATAAGATTACTAAATACTTAGCAGAACACGACTGCTAATCCTTTTAAAGCACTTCTTCGGAGGTGCTTTTTTTTCTGCTAAGGTTTTAAATAAGGAGGAAGACTTTTTATATTGGCAGGTGTCCAAACCACAATTTAAATTTAAGTTTAGATTTAGATTTAAGGTTTAGTGGGCAGGGCAGAGTGATAGAGGGAGTGTCGGCAGAGTAATTGAGGGTGATTTGTTTTTTAGCAGCAGCAGAGTTATAGAGGGCGATCAAAGTTATATAGGGCAGAAACTTTAAAGCAGCATTAAGACTTAACAAACTTAAAAGATTAGTCAGTTGACATGGGTGGTAAGGTGGTCGCAGACATCAAGCGACAAGGAGTTTATATGTTTATTAAGAAAAGAAAGTTTAATAATTATCTTTTAGCAAGAGATTATTTGAGGGAACTAGGTTTCTCTTTTCAGTCCAGACACTCATTCAAAGAGGATAAGTCTGAATTGTGGAAGCATAGGAATAAAAATGTCTGGATACATTTGAAGAATGATTTTGATTATCAGAACTTTATATCTATAGACAAGGGTGAAGTATGGAACATCAATGTATTTAGGAGGACTTATGACACTAGATGATTTTATGGAAGAAATGGGTGAGATTGTCATGAATAATGATATGGATACTGGTATTGCCAGAGTAAGTGAATTTATTAGTGGCATTGAAAAAGAAGATTTAATTTCGGTGATGATTGAACTGTTAAATTATACTGCAGAACTACATGGCAGACTTAATGAAAAAGAACCACCAGATATTAAATTGGTCCACTAATGCTTAAGGGATTAGTGAGTTGACATGGTGGGAAATTCACGCCATACTATGTCGGCAGGTCGGGAAATGACTTGTTTAATACTAACGCATTTATATAGGAGGACTTATGGCAAATGCAAACAAAAAGAGAGGAACAACTCTTAAACAAAGGTTCGTTAAGTGGTTGGTTTCAGAGTATTTTACTGATGAAATCAGAATGATGATGGAAAATGCTGGTCTTGATGATGCTGTCTGTAAAATAGATGACATTGAAAGTAAGGTAGATGACATTGAATATCAAGTCGGAGACTTTGAATGTAAAGTTGATGATATGGAAAGCAAAGTTGATGACTTTGAATACAATACTATTGACAATATCAGAGATGAAGCAGAAAGAGCAATTCAAGATGCTAGGTCTGAAATACTTGATTTGGTCAATGAAAAGTATGATGCCGAATTAACTTTCAAAAGTAATTCATGAAAGGCATTTTAATAAATCCGTATAACGAAACAATCAAACCAGTAGAATATACTGGAGATTGGAGAGATATTGCACTCTTAATTGAGTGCGATACTTTTACTGTTAGTCGTGTTGATGAAGTGAACGATTTGTATTTAGATGATGAAGGTTTACTAATTCAACCGAATAGATATTTCATGTGGAAGAAGCAAGTATATGCTGGTATAGGATTACTGCTTGGACACAATGAAGAAGGTGATAGTATTGATACGACTTTGACTATCAAAGATGTTGAAGATGCTGTTGAGTGGTTGCCAGTCGGACATCAAGAATTTCCGTTCTGGGATTTTAAAGTAATGAACTAATTAATAGGAGGACTTATGGATATTAGTTTACATAGAGTTGAGAAGATTGAGATTGAAGAAAATGTCTCAATCGGAAAAGATAGTGTCAGTCATTATAGACAGGTATATATCACAGTTCGAGAACCTATCTTTGATAGAAAGGTTATCGAGGCAACTGGGCAGGACTACTATGAGAAGAAGATTGAAATATCTTGTCATGGTGTAGATGGCAATAAAGTTATCTGCGTTAGTTGATGCAATGTGCTGAGTATCACATTAAACTACTCAATTTTTTTTTATTAATTTTACTTACAAACCAATGGAGGGTATTTATATGAGTAAAGCAATGAGAATAGTCGATAGAGAAATTATCGAAAGACAAGTAGTGAATGCTTGGAAGGAAAAGAGTGAAGCAAATTTCATTCGTGAGGTTGAGAGTGAGGGTTTTGATGTCATGTTAAATGACTTAATGCACCAACACTCTGGATTGTGTGATGAAATTGATGCACTTGAAAAGAAACTCAAAGAACTTAGACAAGAAATTGAGGACAATGTGAAGGGTTTTAATTTGAGATATTCCGAAAAAGATAACAGCAGTTATACGCATGATTATCATGGAACTTATATCAAAACAAGTCTCGGACACTATGGACATTCCAAAGGTGATTGGGAATATGACACTAATGTTCCTAATAGGATTAGACATGGTGTAGCAGATGAATTAGGAATGCAGACTATGGGTGGAGACTTTAATGCAAAAGACCTAGTCGCAAGACTTATTGAGATGTTTGTTGACTAATTACTATAGCAATGTGTGAGAGGATTTTTAAGTTTTGCCTCGTAAAGTGATGTTTTTTATTTCTCCTATCATCACGCTATATGACACACGATATGCTATACTACCTGAACAAGTAGTGAAACTGTTCACTTCAATTAATTTATACCAATGGAGGGTATTATGAAAGTAAAGCAAATTTTTGAACTCCTTGAGGTGTTAGGATATAAAACACCTATTGATATGAGTATCGGTGATGCTCCTATGTATTATTCGGAGAGTAGAGATACTGAAATATCTGTGCTTGATATGGATTTAATTCATTTGATAAGAGCATTCAACAAGATACAATCTTCAAGAGAGACAGTTATCGATACAAGTTTAGAGATATCTAATTCTTATGAAGAAACTATTGATGACATATTCGCAAGTTTACATGAGTATATGTATGATTTAAAAAGGGAGGCGAAAGACAATGTCTAAAGTATTTAGAGACTGGTATGAGACTGTTGATAAAGACAGTCAAGAGTATAAAGACTTCATCAAACAGAGAGAGTATGATGAATGGGCATATAACAATATGCAGAAGATAATGAAAATGTTTGAGGGGGGTGAGAAGAATGAGTAGTGAAGTAAAGGTTGATAGAAGAACACCACACGCAATCTATGTTGAGGTGGGTGATATGACTGTATATATTGATAACTCTACACTAGAGCAAATTGTTGATATATCTTTTGATGATGATGTTCCTTACTTAAAACAAAAGGAATATCGGAAAGCAATGATTACTAGACTGATGGAGGAATTATGAGTAATTGTATTAATGATATGGTTTGGGAACAGATATGGGAACAAATCAATTTAGATGAATTTACACTAGATGAAAAACATCTTGATAGAGTTTCCAATCTTGCTATCGAACATGGATTACATGAAGACGATGACAGAGAAAAGATATTGGAACTACTTGCCGAAGAAATTATGGAGGAAAGAGCAGCATGAGTATTTATAAAACAGTAGAAGAAGTCTTGATAAGAGATTACGAAATCACAAGAAGTTTATCCAGTAAGACACTAGATAAGATTGTTGCTGATGTTATGGAAGAACTTGCAGGATATGAGAATGAACAATGCACAGAGCAATTTATCTATCAGGTAGCAGGTGAATTATTATCAGTATATATATTTAAGGGGGTGACCTATGGCATACCAACTACTGACCTTTAACAATCCAAAGATATTAAAAGGTGAAAAGATTAATGATGATTATATTAGTGCTATCATGCACCTTCGACCTATCTCTACAAGGATATGCCCATATCAAGACATCGCTGGTTGTAAGACAGCGTGTTTAAATACTGCTGGGCGTGGTGGTATATTCAAGAAAGGTGAGACTAGCAATAGAATACAAGATGCAAGACAGCGTAGAACTGAAATGTTTCTTACAGACAATGAGTTGTTTATGGAAATATTGTTAGATGAAATACGAAGGTTCAGTAATTACTGCTACAAGAAAGACAAAGAACCAGCAATCAGGTTGAATGGAACAAGTGATATACAATGGGAGAATATCAAGTATGAAGATAAGAATGTATTTGAACACTATCCAGATATACAATTCTATGATTACACTAAAATACCAACAAGAAAAGTATCAGATATAGACAACTATCATTTGACTTGGTCTTATTCAGAAGCAAGTGATAAGTATGCTAAGTGGTATGACAAGATAGCATATAACATAGCAGTTGTATTCAATGGTGCTTTCCCTATCTACTTCAAAGGTAGAGAGGTTGTTGATGGTGATGAAAGCGACTTAAGGTTTTTAGATAGACAGAATGTTGTTGTCGGTCTAAAAGCGAAGGGCAAGGCAAGGCATGATATGTCAGGTTTTGTCATTCATGTATAAGGTTATCGCAAAAATGTGGATAGATATTAAAGTATAAATCCAGTTCTATGTAAATCAAAAGTCATGAGTTATTACAACACATGAACTCGTATTAGTATGAACAACGCCTTATACTAGACTGATTTTTCCTCATGTGCGAGGGTGTTTCAATGTCGATAAATAACAAAACACAGCATTGCGAGGCAACTGTTTTGCTAGTTTCAAAGTCTCTAATAAAAAACTAGCACTTATTTATGGAGGGTATATGAATAATTATAAATATGTTGTTTGGGTTGGTGGTTGTGATGACTACTTTACTACATACAAAAAAGCAAAAGAACATTATGATAACTGGATTGATGAAGGTTATGATGATGTTAAATTAGGAAAAATTCACATAGAAGAATTAGTATTGAGGGTAATATGAGAAGATTAACAAGAGCACAAAGAATGAATAGAATTAAAATGCGTAGATGGTGGCGTTCTTTCAAGAAGGAAAGTGAATTGATGCTACCTTTTCTTGCAGGTATAATCATATTCGGATTGATTGTGATAAACTTTTTAAGGAGTATATGAATACTAAAAAACTAAAAGAACTTAGGCGTAGAGTTAAAACTATTCAAGTCGAATGGTTGAGGGAACTATTGCCAGAAGAACAAGCAAGTAAGATAACACCAGATAATGTATGGGAACTATTGCCAGACCAAACTCATGTGTTCGGTGAAGGGCGTATGCAGTTATCATACATGACTGATAAATGGATAATGAAAAGATTAAAGAAGTATCCACATATTAAAACATATAAAGAACTAATGGAGTATAAATGAATAAGTTTAATGAAACAGAACTGCTAGAAGAAGTGCAGGATTATATTGATGACACTTACAAAAGTCATTACGCTGATAATAAATATCAAGCAACAGATATTATTATTGATGCAGGATTGGGAGAAGGATTTTGCATGGGTAATATTATTAAATACATTAAAAGGTATGGAAGGAAACAAGGATACAATCGGAAAGACATACTTAAACTAATACACTATGCAATAATTATGCTGCATGTCCACGATAAGGAAAATAATTAATGAGAAAATATGAAGTTAAATGTGTTATGGAGGGTGATGAAATAGAAACTCTGCAGACTTATGCAGAAGATGTAGCATTTGCTATTGATAATATAGTGCTTCTCGCTATGAATGGAGGGAGTATTCAAGATATTATCTGGGTAAAAGATGTAGAGGGTAATGAGTGGTTAGATTTTACTGGAGATTTTAAACAGTTAATGACCATAAGAGATGATATAAAGGGAGATTTAAAGATGATGATAAACAATATGGAGGATGACATTAAATGGCAGTAAGAAGTAAAACAATACAAACCATTGACCATGTTCAAAAGAGTAGCTCACAAGGCATTGGAGGGCGTGGTAGGCGTATTAAAATTGCAATGTCTACTATGAATAAAAATAAAAAAAGAAGTTATAAAAAATATAGAGGGCAAGGAAGATGATTGAAAGACCGACTGGAGGCGTTAACGATTTTTATTATTGGTGTGTTGATGTTATGCATAGTCTTGCAGAACTAACCAACACTACATATGAGGAGATAAATACGATAGTATTTGTTATAATACAACCAGCATTAATAATTATATTTATGTGTTTATGGTTAAGGGAAAAATATGAAGGCAATACTAACAGAAAAAGAGTATAGAGAGTTTACTCAAAGTATTGATAAACTAAAACAGTTTATGAATGTAGATATTCCACACTTAGTCACATGTATTAATAACATGGGAACAAATGAAAGGAAGTTTGAGATAGAACTTTTAAACAAGACAGATAAAACTGATGAACAGTTTATGAAAGAACTAGACTGTATGCTTGACAAGATAAATGATGTTAAGTAATATGGCATGGATGATAGAATTACGAGTAACCGAAACCTCTATCTCCATTATAGTAGGTTGGGAAACCTCACCTTTGAGAGTAGGTGGCTCGAAAACTCTCTTTAATTCTATTTAACCTATGGAGGGTAATTATGATAATAGATGGAACTGCGTATTGGGCATCAATTAAGACACCTAATACTACTTTTGAACCTGTGTTCACAGTCAATTTGGTTGTGTCTCAGGATGTTGCTGATGACTTTGCTAGTAAAGGTCACACAGTAAAGCAGATGGATGAAGGTCCTGCTTTAATTATCAAGAGGAAGGTGAATGGTCCTAACGGAATGGTTAGGAATGCACCAAGACTACTTGACCAGAATAAGCAAGATGTAAATCTAGCTGTTGGTAATGGCTCTAAAGTTAGAGTTCAATGCAATGAATATGAATGGGAATATGCAGGTAAAGAAGGTAAAAGTCTTGACCTACAAGCTGTTCAAATCATTGACTTGGTTGAGTATAAAGCCGAAGATGGCTCTGAGTTTTTCGATGAAGGCGAGGAGTTTTAATTATGGCAGATGACAAACAACCTAAGATTACATATCGTGTAGATGATATGGAATATGATGTCCTCAAACTAAGTGAGGAAGCACAAGGTATTTACTATGCATTGTTAGCAACGCAGAGTGAACTTAATACTTTGGGCAAAAGGTCGATAGTCTTAAAGGCTGCGATTACCGAGTTGAATAATCAATTACAACCATTCTTAACGAATGATGTAATTTATCAACCCGAGTCTTAGTATCCCCCTGTGGTTGGTGGAAAAGTGGATAACCATTAAAGTATAAATCCAGTTTGGCTCACGCCATATGAACAACGCCACACTTTTTAATTCTATTATTGGAGATAGTGACTTATGGAAAATTCAAAATTTGTTAAACATAAACTGCCATGCAAGAAGTGTGACAGTTCAGATGCTGTGTCATTGAATAGTAATGGCTATGCAAAATGTTTCAGTTGTAATGCTTACTATGATTATGAGACTGGTGAAGCAAACATTACACCTATAAAAAGCGAAACTACTTTTCTTACTTCATATACAGGGAGCTACAGTTCTTTAGAGGACAGAGGCATATCTGAAAATACTGCAAGGAAGTTTGGTGTAAGGACAGTAAAAGATAATAATAATAAAATCAAACAACATATATATCCTTACTTCAATGGAAGTGAAATAGTTGGAACTAAAACTAGATATGTTGATAACAAGAACTTTACTTGTAATGGAAGCTTTCAAGGAACAGGTTTGTTTGGTGAGCAGTTGTATCGTAATACTGGTGGTAAGTATCTAACAATTACTGAGGGTGAATGTGATGCAATGGCAGTCAATGAATTGTTTCAAGACAAATGGGCAGTTGTATCCATCAAACGAGGAGCATCTTCTGCTGTAAAAGATATTAGAGAGAGCATTGAGTTTGTTGAAAGTTTCGACAATGTTGTTCTTTGTTTTGATAATGATAAGGCAGGTAGAGAAGCTGCAAGACAGGTAGCTCGTATTCTTAAACCGGGAAAAGCTAAGATAGTGAACTTACCAAATGGATACAAAGATGCAAATGAAATGCTTGTCAAGAAAAAGTTCAAAGAGTTTACTAATGCTTGGTGGGAAGCTAAGACTTATACTCCCTCTGGTATTATAGAACTGCATGATAAAAAGAATGACTGGCTACATAGAGAAGTTAAAGAAAGTATTGCTTATCCTTGGGAAGGATTGAATAAGAAACTCTATGGTATGAGAAAAGGTGAGTTGGTTACTCTTACTGGTGGAACAGGACTAGGTAAGTCTAGTGTGACTAGAGAACTTGAACACCATTTAATTAAGAACACAAAAGATAATGTAGGTATTGTGGCATTAGAAGAAAACTGGGTGCGAACTGCAGATGGTATTGTATCTATTGAAGCTAATGACAGACTGTATCTTACAGAGAAACGAAAGAATTATTCTGATGAAGAACTAAATGCCTTCTTTGATAAGGCAATTCAAAAGGGTAGAGTATTTATCCATGCACATTTAGGAGCTACTGATATTGATGAAATCTTTTCTAAGCTCAGATATATCATTGTAGGATGTGAGTGTGACTGGGTAGTTGTTGACCACTTACACATGTTGGTAAATGTGTTGACAGAGGGTGATGAAAGGAGAGGTATTGATATGCTCATGAACAGACTTCGTAGTTTAGTAGAGGAGACAGGTGTTGGGATGATACTTGTTTCTCACTTGCGTAGAGCTTCTGGAGACAGAGGACATGAAAAAGGTATAGAAGTATCTCTCTCACATCTTAAAGGTTCACAAGGAATAGCACAGTTGTCCGATTGTGTGATTGCATTGGAGAGAAATCAACAAGCAGAAAATCCAGAAGAAGCTAACATAACAAAAGTTCGTGTATTAAAATCAAGATATACAGGTGATACAGGTATGGCTTGTAGTCTTACATATGATGTTGATACTGGTAGATTACATGAACTTACAGAGGAGGAGACATTCGATAATGAAATTGATTTTTGATATAGAAACAGATGACTTAAATGCTACAAGAGTTTGGTGTATAGTCGCAAAAGATTTAGAAGGCAAGTTATATAAGTTTAGTCCAAATGAAATACAAGATGGTTTAGATTTACTTAGTAAAGCTGACACTTTAATTGGTCACAATATAATTGGTTTTGATTTAAGAGTATTAAAGGAACTGCATGACTTTGATTATCATGGGGAAGTAGTAGATACTTTAGTAATGTCCAGACTTTACAATCCTGTAAGGGAGAATGGACATAGTCTAAAGACATGGGGATATAGAGTTGGAATGTTCAAGCAAGAGCAGCCAGAAGATTTCACCTCTTATTCTCCTACCATGTTAGATTATTGTGCAGGTGATGTATTACTAAATGAAAAAGTATATTTACATTTACTGAATGAAAGCAAAGGATTTAGTAAGCACTCACTAGAGCTAGAACATGCAGTATCAGGCATTATTATGGAACAAGAACAAACAGGGTTTTATTTTAATGAAAGACAAGCAATGGAATTACTTGCTGACTTACAAGATAGAATGGCACAAACAGAATTACAAGTTCAATCTACATTTAAACCTAAGTTAGTAGATGATAAGTTAGTCACACCATACATTAAAAAAGATGGTCAATTAAGTAAGAGAGGATTAACAGATAAAGAATATGAAAACTGTATCAAGAATCAAAGTGTTGAACCTTTTATGAGACAGAAGTTAGTCGACTTTAATTTAGGAAGTCGTAAACAAATAGGAGAATATCTTATTGATTTTGGTTGGAAACCTGAAAGGTTTACTCCTACTGGTCAACCTATTGTAGATGAAGGCACACTTAAAAAGATTGAACATATTGAAGAAGCTAAACTAATAGCAGACTATTTACTATTTCAAAAAAGAATAGCACAAATATCATCATGGATAGATGAACTAAAAGATAATAGAGTTCATGGTAGAGTTATTCCTAATGGAACTATAACAGGCAGAATGACTCATAGAAATCCTAATATGGCTCAAGTTCCAAACTTAGGAAGTCCTTTTGGTAAGGAATGTAGAGCATGTTTTACAGTTCCAGAAAATTATAAATTAGTTGGTATAGATGCTAGTGGATTAGAATTAAGAATGTTAGCTCACTACATGGCTGATGATAGTTATATTAATGAAGTTTTACATGGAGATATTCATACGACCAATCAGGAGTTAGCAGGATTACAAACTAGAGACCAAGCTAAAACATTTATATATGCTTTGGTTTATGGAGCAGGTGATGCTAAGATAGGTAAGATAGCTAAAGGTAATATTAAGAAGGGTAAAGAACTAAAAGAAAGATTTTTTAAGAACTTACCTGCATTAAGAAAATTGAGAGATAAGGTGCAGATGGCTGCAAGTAGAGGATTTTTACTAGGAATTGACAGAAGAAAAATATATGTCAGAAGTCCTCACTCTGCTTTGAACACTTTACTACAAGGTAGTGGTGCTATTGTAATGAAGAAAGCTATGTGTATTTTAAATGAATCAATTAAAGCTAGTAACATTGATGCTAAGTTTGTAGCTAACATACATGATGAATGGCAGTTAGAAGTATTATCAAGTGAAGCAGATAGAGTAGGTAGTTTAGGGTGTGATGCGATAAAACAAGCCGGTGAATTTTATAAGTTGCGTTGCGAATTAGATGGCGAATATAAAGTCGGAGGTGATTGGAGTGAAACCCACTAAAGAAGACAGAAAAAAGTTTGACCTAGATTTAGAGTATGGTCAGATTAGAGAAGATAAAATTGCAGACATGTTTCAAAACAAAAAGATTGAAGTTAAATCTGAAAGAGGAATGTGGATGAAAACAGGAAACATATGTATTGAGTATCAATCATATGGTAAACCTTCAGGTATTGCAGCTACAGAAGCTGACTACTGGTTTCATTGTTTGTGTATAGAGAATGACATATTTTGTATATTAGTATTTGAAGTTCCTAAACTAAAAAAGTTAATTAAAAAACTTGATTTTAAAAAGTCAGTAAAAGGTGGAGACCATAATGCTAGTAGATTATATCTATTAGAAATAAATAAATTATTTAAACAAGATGTATTTAAAATATTCAAGGGGTTAAAATGAGTAGTGATATTGACAAAACTAAATTAGATAACTATAATAAGTTTACATCCGAGTCAGGGCATTGGTATGATAAGGAGGGAGAACCTGCTTACACTATCATTGGTGCAAATGGTAAAGAAAGAAATACCACACTAAGAGATGCTAAATCATTAGGTCTTGTTCCATCAGTTACTACCATCATTGGTATGATTGGAAAACCTGCATTAGAAAATTGGAAGATTAATCAAGCTCTAGAAGCTTCTGTTGCTCTTGAACAAGGGAAGAACGAGTCGTTTCATTCTTATGCTTCAAGATGTAAATCACAAGCTAAAGAGGTTGGACTTAGTGCTGCCAGACAAGGAACTAAAATTCATGCTCAAATAGAGAGTGGGTTTCAAGGTAAAAGAAAACACAAACCATATAAGATTATAAAGGAATGGTTGGATGAACATTATCCTTCCTATCCTGAATGGATAGCAGAGGGGTCTTTCTGTGCACCTCAAGGATATGGTGGCAAGATAGATTTATATTGCGACAATGTCTTTGTAGACTTTAAGACCAAAGATAACTTAGAAGGTAAAGACCCTTCTCGCTTAGTGTATGATGAACATGGTATGCAACTATCTGCCTATGCTCAAGGTATGGGAATAGATATACCTGAAAGAATATCTATATTTGTAGATAGAGCAGATACAAGCATTGTGTTGTTTCATGTATGGGATACAGAGTCACATGAGAAACATAAAGAAATGTTTAACAGTATATTAAGATACTGGCAATTAGTAAAAAATTATAAGTGGGATTATGAAAAGTAACAAAATATATGGAAATGAATTTAGTGATGCAGAGTGTGACTGGATTATACAAGAGTCTGAAAAAGTTTTAGATATAAACAATGCTGTTGTTGGAGAGGAAGGAGATAAAGAATCTTCATACAGAAAAAGTAAAACAGGATTTATTCACTATAATAATCCTGACCATAATGAGTTATGGAGTGTAGTATCAAATAAATTATGGAATGTAGTTAATGATGCTAACAGAACTAATTTTGGATTTGATATTGGTTATTTAGATAGTGTTCAGTATACTGTTTATCATGATGGTGGTGACCACTATGATTGGCACATAGATACTTTTTTAGATACACCAAATGCTTTTCATAGAAAGTTAAGTGTGACTGTTCAATTAAGTGATGGTGATGAATATGAAGGAGGAGAGTTCCATTTAAGAGATGGTTCAGGACAAGACTTACCAAATAATATATATGACAGAGGGAGTGTATTAGTGTTTCCTTCTTTTTTATTACATAGAGTAACACCAGTTACATCAGGAACTAGAAAAACTTTAGTAGCTTGGTTTGAAGGAAAAAGGTTTAGATAATGATAACAGACAAAGTAGGTATTAAAGAATATCTAGGTATACAAATAGACTATGACAGAGAAAAAGACTTTGACAAGTTTAGTATAGACACCCTTAGAGATAGGTATTTCTGGGGGGATGAAACCCACGCACAAGAAGCACTTGCCAGAGCTTCTGTTTATGCATCTACATTTAGAGGAGATACAGATTATGAAATGGCTCAAAGAATTTATAACTACAGTTCCCGGAGGTGGTTCATGTTTAGCACTCCTATACTTAGTAACGGGGGTACCACTCGTGGGTTACCTATCTCTTGTTTTCTTAATTATGTACCTGACTCTAGGACTGGTCTATCTGCTCACTTCGATGAAAATATATGGTTGGCTAGTTCAGGTGGAGGTATCGGTGGATACTGGGGTGATGTTAGGAGCAATGGTATATCTACTACTCACGGTTCTCGCTCAACTGGTTCAATTCCATTCATGCATGTCGTAGACTCTCAGATGTTAGCCTTTAATCAAGGCACTACAAGGAGAGGCTCTTATGCTGCTTACATGGATGTTAGTCATCCAGAGATAGAAGAATTTATCAACATGAGAAAAGAATCTGGTGGTGATATAAATAGAAAATGTTTGAACCTACACAATGGAGTAAACATTACTAATACATTCTTAGATGCTGTTAAGAATGATGAAGACTGGAGACTTATTGACCCTAAGACTAATGAAGCTGTTAAGACTATCAATGCTAGAGACTTATGGTTCCAAATTATAAATGCTAGAGCAGAGACTGGTGAACCTTACATGGTTAATATTGATACTTGTAATGATGCTTTACCAGAACCTCAACAGAAATTAGGGTTATCAATTAAACAAAGTAATTTATGTTCAGAGATTACTTTACCAACAGATGAAGAAAGGACAGCAGTATGTTGTTTATCATCTGTTAACTTAGAACACTTCGATACATGGTCTAAAGACTCACAGTTTATCGAAGACTTAATAACAATGTTAGATAATGTTATAGAACATTATATTGAAAATGCTGTAGATACATCTCAGCTAGGAGGCTATAGTGCAAATTATACAAGGTTTAGTAAATATGTTAAGGAAGGCAAAGAAGGGTTTGCAAAATCTGCATACTCTGCTTATAGAGAAAGGTCGTTGGGTCTTGGCTCTATGGGCTTCCATGCTTACCTCCAGTCTAGAAATATTCCATTCGAGGGATTATTCGCTACGAGTTTCAACCATAAAGCTTTTAAACACATTAAAGACAAAGCTGTTAAAGCTTCTAAAAGACTTTCTGAGTTGCGTGGTGAATGCCCTGATTTACATGGTCATGACAGTCGCAATGCTAATCTTCTTGCTATTGCTCCTAACGCTAGTTCTGGTATTATCTGTTCCGGTACTAGTCCTTCTATTGAGCCTTATCGTGCCAACGCATATACTCACAAAACTTTATCAGGCAGTTATCAAGTTAAGAACAAATTCCTTGAAAAGATTTTCAAAGACAAAGGATTAAAAGGTAAAGAGTTAGATGAACTTTGGAAAGATATATCTGGTAAAGATGGTTCAGTTCAACATTTAGATATTCTTACTGATGAAGAAAAAGAAGTATTTAAAACAGCAAATGAGATAAATCAGATATGGGTAGTTGAACATGCCTATCAAAGACAACAATATATTTGTCAAGCACAATCTGTTAATCTCTTTTTTACTTTACCAAAAGCAACAGAAGGGCAAGATACTCATGATGAATACATGCAGTATGTAAATGATGTTCATTGGTATGGTATGAATAAACTTAAATCACTCTACTATTTTAGGTCCAACGCTGCTAGAAATGTAGAGAATGTAAATATTAAAGTTCCACGAATAAAGTTGGATGATGTGGAATGCATCGCCTGTGAGGGGTAATTATGACTAAAGAAAAATTATATAACGCTTTGTATGATAGATATAAAGCAAGACAATCGGAAGCTTTGTGTAATATTCAAATGTATTTTAGAGAAGGTGTTGGAGTAGCTGACCATCCTAATATGGTAGATACTGTTGACAAACTATTTGAAGACTACGCAGAGGCAACAGAAAACTTAAAACTATTAGAGGAGAACAGATATGAGTTTATTGGGGAATAGAGATTACTATAAACCTTTTGAGTATCCATGGATGTTTGACTACTATGTCTTACAAAACCAAATGCATTGGATGCCAGAGTCTGTTGCTTTACATACAGATGTTAAAGACTGGCAGGACTTAAGTGATACAGAAAAGAATTTACTAACACAAATATTTAGATTATTTACACAATCAGATGTAGATGTAGCTAGTGGGTACATTGATAAGTATATGCGTACATTTACAAAACCAGAAGCAAGAATGATGATGTCTTCTTTTGCTAACATGGAATCAATACATCAACATGCATACAGTTTACTACTTGATACTGTTGGTATGCCAGATATAGAGTATAAAGCTTTTGCAAAGTATGAGGAGATGGCAGACAAGCATGATTATGTTTCTAACTTTAAACCTACAAAGTCTGATAAAAGAACTATAGCTAAAACCCTAGCAGTTTACTCTGCTTTTACAGAAGGGCTACAATTATTTAGTAGCTTTGCAATCTTGTTAAACTTTCCTAGATTTGGAAAGATGAAAGGTATGGGTCAAATAGTTACATATTCTATTCGTGATGAATCAATGCATGTCGAAGCAATGACAAAACTATTTAGAGAGTTTATAAAAGAGAACATAGATATATGGACAGATGATTTCAAAAAAGAAATATATGAGATATGTAGAGAAATGGTTACATTAGAAGATAAGTTCTTAGACTTAGTCTTTGAAATGGGAGACTTAAAAGGTTTAACTAAAAAAGATATGTATGCTTACAATAGATACATAGCTGATAGAAGATTACTACAACTTGGTCTTAAAACTAATTATGACCAGAAAGAAAATCCTCTTGGTTGGATAGATGAAGTCATGGGAGTAGAACATCAGAACTTTTTTGAAGGTCGTGCTACTACTTATATGAAAGCAGGACTTCGAGGTGCACAAGATAAAATAACATTTTCAAACTTTAACGAAGGATAATTATGAAAAGAGAGGAAGCAACACTTCTTGGATATAGATTTCTCTACAATAGGGCAGGACAATTAATAACTGAGAGAATAACAACAGATATAAAACACTTAAAAAAGTTTTTGAAACAAGAAGAATACGAAATATTAAAGACTATTGTGCGAGAAGGTAAGGCAGAATTAGATAATATACACAATAAAATAGAATCTCACCTAAATGCTAGAAAAATGGGGGAAAATTAGAAAATTGACCTCACAGAATGCTCTGTATTAAACGGAAAGGCTGTAAGTAATACCATAAGTCCAAAACCACATAAAATTGCTTACACGCCTTCTCCGTGCCTCTGAGAGGATTTAGAGATATTGAGCTAAATTTACTGTATAAATCTCTACAGGTTCAGCAATTCCTTTCATTTTTATAGGTTTTAACTTATCAACATAGATATTTGTATTCTCAATAGTGTTTCTTGCTATCACAATATCTTCTCCTACTTCCTTACAACTACTTTCACATCTTGCTGCAAGGTTAACATTAGAACCAATAGCAGTATAATCAAATCTATCTTGGCTCCCACAGTTCCCTAACATAACTTCACCGGAATTTATTCCTATACCAATTTCAATACCTAAGTTTGCATCTAACATTTGTTTTTTTATTTCTATAGCTGTAAGTATTGCTCTATCTTCATGATTGTCTAAATCTAATGGAGCATTAAAAATAGCCATCATTGCATCACCAATATACTTATCAACCATACCTCCATACTTCTTAACTGCATTAGCTTGTATGGTTAATGTTTTGTTCATTAAATCTGTTACTTGTTCTGGTGGTAATCTTTCTGATAAAGATGTAAACCCTCTAACATCAGTAAAAAGCATAGTGCAATATTTTCTTTCACCACCTAACTTTAATAGTTCAGGATTTTCTTGTAATTGTTTTACTTGTCTTGGGTCAAGATAATGACCAAATTGTTTTTTAATTTGTTGTCTTAATCTAAATTGTTCTCTGAATCTTAAATAGAATTGTTGTAATGACATAAGTGTCATACATGTCATACTCCATGTTACATCAATTAAATATCCTAGAGATATAAAATAATAACCTAACCCACCCATCGACAATATCGAGATACCTGTTAATGATAATCCCCATGTTATACCAAAGTAATTTATAATGAATGCTACGAGTAGTCCTGAAACGCATAATAATAATAATTCTACAAATAATCTATAGTCAGGTATGTAAGGAGAGTTAATCAAAATACTTTCTGCAAGGGCAGCCTGTATCTTGTGAGGCTCTAATAGCCCATTTGGTGTTGCTAGAGTCGGCATTACTCCTGCTGCAGTAACACCTACAAATACAAACTTACCTGCAACATCCATTTCCTTTAGTGTAGTCTGTGGTGTATCAACCCAACTAATCCATTTACGACCCAGACTATCTGTTGGTATTGGGTCAAGTCCTTTAACTCTTATCATCTCAATACCATTATCATTAGTTTTTATTTGATATGTATCTCCTTCTACTAATGATTTTAAAACTTGTATTCCAAAAGAAGCAACCCAACCATCCGGAGTTTGTTGTAATAATGGTAATCTTCTTACAAGATTATCTATATCTACTGGAGCAGAAACAGCACCTTGTACTGCTACTTTTTTTAATTCAGGTATATTTTCTAAAAACCCTTTTGCTTTTGGTAAATCTACATCTGGTCCTAATATAACAGTACCATGAGTTTCAGGATAAATACCATTATCAAACTCTGGCATTGCTAATACACTATGTCTCCATTGTAAAACATTTGCAAATTCTTCATCACCTTCAAATCTATCAGGCTGTGGAAATAATATTACCCAACCTACACCCATTGCTCCTTCATTTAATAAATCAATATGAATACTAGCTAAGTCTTTTCTAGGAAAAGGGTAACCACCTCTTTCTTGCACATCTTCTTCTGTTATATTAAGAATTGTAAAATATCCAGAAGGCTCTGGTGTTGTTACCAAAGCATCAAAAGTTTTTAATCTCATAACTTCAAGAGGTGCGAAGTTAAAGATAAGAGGTATTGTAAGTAATCCTAATAATAAACTAGCCCATTTCATATTAACTACCTTGTTTAATTGTTATTGTTGAGGAGCCTCCACCATTAACTACTATTTGTGTGCTCTTTCCATTCTGTATAAGAATAACTGTGTAAGCTCCTGATTTATCTAAATCTAGTCTAACTGTATTTTCTAAAGCTCTTACAAAAGTTAAGACACTATCTGTAGTAAAAGTATTTACTTGAGTATCTTGGTCAAACCCAAATGTAGTTCCTTTTAAATCTAACTCTGAACTTAATAAAGTTTCTGTTTGGTCTAACTCATTAACATCTTGAATAATATCTAACAAGTCTTCTAAAAAGTTTACATCTAGATAATTAATATCTAACTCTGTAAACTCTAATTCATCTCCGGATAAGTAATCAATGTCGAGGTCTTCAAATTCAAGATAATCAACATCAAGTATATTATTACTACTGGAGGACATTCCCTGCTCACTAACATTTATATTCTCCTGTGGTGGATTTACAATTAACATATTATCTATTAACTTTAAAGTTATGTCTAATATGACAGGCTTAGTAGGTTCTACTTCAAACATAGAAACTGTTGTAGCCTGATATGGTTGATTTAATATTACTTCACCTGCAGCAGTAGAAACTAATATCTCTCCACTAGGAGTTCCATCTGCTTTAGGTAATAGTATTATAAGAGATTCTCCTAACTCATTTACTGTTAAAGTAAAGTCTGTGCCTCTGATAGAAACATTAGCACTTGGCGTAGTTATAGCAATGTTCTCTTTGTTTATATTATTTAGTTTACCAGTAATAAATCTTGCAGTACCACTTGCAAACTGTAAAGTCATTTTAGACTTAGAAGGATTAGGGTCGTAGATAAATTCATCTATGACAAGTTTAGAATGTTCAGTTAACCTTACCTGACTATTATTTAAAAAGGTTATACCTAGTCTTCCATTGGAAGTCTCAACATTATCAAAACTTTCTATCTCAAAAGATAAGGCAGCATCATAAGGTTTTTCCCTTACAATCCTGCCCTGTCCTTTTAATTCTGTTATGTTACCAATGCTAACATCCGACTGCTGTGCCATTATCATCTTGGATAATACACAGAGTACCAGAATTGCCATTTGAAATAATCTTGAGCCAGTCACTTGCTAATGTACTTTGTTGTTGAATATTGAAAGTTCTAGAGTTGCCTGTTTGGTCTAAATAAAAATAACCATTAGCATATCCATCACCATCATAAGTTACAGTATTACTATCTCCATCTATATCTAAATATGAAGTAGCACCATCAATATCTATATCGAATGATAATGTATTACTACTGCCATTGATAATCCAATCTAAATCTGTATTACTAGCCATAGCGTTAGTAGCTACATCTAAACTAAATGTATTACTGTCGCCTGTAGTTTGAACATTAAAGTTTGAACCATCTGCTCCATATGTATTAGTAGGGTCAACTTGAATAGTAAAGGCATTTGAATTACCATCAAAGTTAAAGTAGCCAGTAATATTATCTCCTAGTATGTCACCAAGAAATGTATTACTATCTCCAATTTGATTTAATATTAAATTCAAACTATCTCCATCCAAGTCTAAAGGAGTTAAACTACCTGCAGTAGAATCAAGACCACCAATTATATTTCCAGAACCTAATTGTTCTAAATCTATATTAGATGTATCTCCTGACTGGTCAATATAAATTTCGTTATCATCCCCGTATATCGACACACTCAGTATCAACATCACAAGGCTCATTAATTTTAAGTTTTTCATATTTCCAATATCCTCTCTCTATTCCTAGTTTTATTAAGTCTAAAACACCGGCTTCTATTGCCTTTTGCAAAGCTATAGAACCAGCTTCATTCTCTGCAACACCACCCTCTATCTCCACTAGTTCAGTACCAGCTTCTATATAACGAAAGATGTCTTGAGAAATGCTTGTTGATAAAATATTTTTAGAAACAGTAGTCTCTAATAATATCTCACCAGTTGCCACAGAAACTAATCGTAATGATATAGTTACTATGTCTTCTCGATATACAGTACTATTACCTATTCCTAAATACCTAGCACCTATACCACCAGATTCTATATTAGTGTCAAACGCTATTACTCCACCTTGTACTATTATTCCTGCGAACAATAGAGGTTGAAGTTGTTGGTCTTCTTCAAAATTTTCTCTGGTTGAACGAATGAGCTGTCTTTCTTTAGTAAGGTTTTCTAAACCTACCCTTTCAACAACTCTAAAAAATTTACCATTTGCAGCATGTTTTAAAGCTCTTATAAGTAATGCTTCTGGAGCTTGAGTAACTGCTGTACTAAACATAGCAAAACTACTATTGCTTTTTCTTTGTCCTGTTAAGTCTTGAAAACTATTAGCATATACTGCAATGACAGGTTTGTGTTCTGCCGGTGGTAAGTTTAATAATTCTTCTGACTGTAAGTTTAGTACCTCTGGTGTTTCTATTTCTTGTGATAATACTAAGTCTGTATTCTTAGATAATACTGCACAACTAGAAAGAAAAATCACCAATAGGCAACTGAATAACTGTTTGATTCCCATCGCTATCTGTAATTGTTAAAGTTATAATTCCATCTTCAATACTATATTCAATAGTATTACCTTCTAATTCTAATATGCCACTTGTACTAGGATTCTCACCAAATAAGTTTTCTACAAGTTGCCTTGATAATTGTGCATATATTCTAGATTCTAAGTTTCTTATAAATCTTGCTAGTGTTGTATTTTCTTTGTCTCTCTCTATTTGGTCTTGTAAAGCTTTTAGTTCTTCTTTAATAGTCATCTTACGAGTATACTCTTGATTTTCTATTGTAAGATAATGAGCAGAAGTTCCTTGCCCACTAAAACTAGGACTTTTAAATTTAAATACTATTTCATCTGCAGTTAACTTACCTATCGTAAGAAAACACAGAAGCATAAATCCAAACATTCCAAGTTGTACAAAAGAAGCAATAGTAATCTGCTTCATTGGATGTACATCTTCTATACTATCAATCTTTTCTTTGGTCATCTCTATCTGCCTTTGCTATTTTATCTATATCTATTAGGTTAGGTACACCTAATAATGTTTTTAATAATACATCTTGTCTGATACTTTGATTATCTAAAGCTCTTACTCTATCAATTAAAGCAACAATAATTCCATATTGACTATCAAGTTTTGTAGTTACTCTTTCTTCCATAGTATCTAAAGATGTTTGAACTTTATCATCTAAAGTTTCTAACTTAGTTTCCATACCATCAACAATACGCATAATAAGTTTATATATAAACCAACCTAATCCTAAAGCTGCTGCAATAGGAAACCCTACTTGTTGAATAATAGTTACTACTTCTTGCATTAATCTTTAGTAGAGTTAGAAGCTCCAAAATAAAAACTAATTACTGCTGATGCTAAACCACCAAGATAACCTAGTACTAAGTTAATTAAAGCTTCAGAGTTTTGTTCTGGTGGTTGTAGTGTTACTAAAAATATGTAACCTAAAAAACCACCTACTGTTGCTATACCCATGATACGAGCTGTCCAGTCTTTACTAAAATTCTTTCTAGCATCTTGTGTATCTTCTACTTCTAGTTTAAATACATCTACATCAAGCTCTTTCATTTGAACCTCAAAAGCTTGTTCAGCTTTTTTAAGTTCTAACATCTGTTCAGGCGTAGCTTCTGCTATACCTCTTTCTATAGCTTTAGGATTATTAGGAACTCCTAAAACTTCTGAAATCATGTTAGCAGCCATTCCACCCATAGGACCACCTAAAGCTGTACCTAATGTTGGAGCTACTGCACCTACGATATTTTTTAATAAATTTTTCATATTTCTTCCTTAAATGCTATCTCCATTATTGTTTCAAACATAATTCTAAAATCATCTAAAGATACAAATGCCATATCTTTTTTTATTTGCATCCTTCGGTAAACATTGTAAGAATCTTCTAATTGCTTTTCAGTATACAGAATCATTTTGTTGTAAGACTAACTCCTGTAACTCCTTACTACGCCTACCCACTTGACCAAACCAACGACTATCCTCCATTTGTCTAGCCATCTCATTCCAGTCATGTGCTCTACAAGCTGTTAACATATTTTTAAATTTAGATAATCTAGTACCACCTAAATTAAAACACATGTTTACCAACACTCTTTGTATATCAGAAGGTAAATTATAAAAAGCTTCTTCTGTACCAAACACATGAATAGTTTCTGCTAAGTGTTTGTTAAAATCATCTTCAAAATACATATCAACAACTTCTTCTGATACAGGCGTACCAACTTCCCAATCATATTCTGGGTCTTCTGGTTGACATAAATGTCCTATACCAAGAGTTTTATATCCTAGACTATCTTCATATATTTCTAATACTTTACCTTCATGTCTAGTTATCTCTGCTTTACATAATTCTATATTCATATTAACTTAATCCTATTTCTTTATATGGTCTAATAAATTTATTTATTACAGACTTTTTATAACCAGCAGCTTTTAAATAATCTATTGCTTCTGATATATTAATATCTCCATCTTCTAATAAATCTTTTATCATTGTTAAACTAACAAATCTTTCACCTACAGTTTCATCTAATTTTTCTAAATGTTTTCTATCTAAATAACTTTTTCTTAATTTTTGACCTCTTTTACTAGCAGCGTTAGTAATAGTTCCAGATAAAGCTTTTGCTACTCCACCAATTGCAAAATTTCTTCTTCCTATATTATCCATATTTCCTATATATACATTAACTTTACTGCCTTCTCCTTCTCCACGACCAGTTAAAGTTTTAAAATTTCTTGCAAATCTATATACCAAATTATTAAAACTTGAAGCTTCTGTTAGAGGTAAATATCCTCTATCATTATGTAATGAAGTTTTATATCTTTTTTCTTTATCACCTCCATCATTCCAATTATATTGGTCTCTTACATAAATATCTCCATTATCTTCAACTACAATATTAGCTTGTCCTAAAGTCATTTGCACAGAGTCTGCTGGATTAAACCAATCAAAATTATTAGTTCTTACATCTCCTTTAGTAGCACCTACATTTCTTAAAGTATTATAATCAATAGTATTTTTATTATTGTTTATTGAATCAGCAACAGCTTGTTGTACTACTTGATATTCATCTCTACTAAAATCAGAAGCAGTTATATCATCATCACCACCAAAACTATCATATGCAAATTGTCTTACAAATAAAGGAACTACTCTGTCTTTAACAACACCTCCTCGTTTTTCAAAATCTCTTGCTACACTTTCATCTATATCTATGCCAAAAACTTTTGCAGTTTTTATTAACTCTGATTCACTTTTATCTTTAGGTTTAGTTCCTCCTCTAACAGGAAAACGAGTTTCTTTTTTTGGTATTAAGTCTGACATTTCTACATCTATTTTTTTAGCAGGAGGTGCATCAACATCAAATCCTACTACTTTTTTTTCAGGCATTACTCTTTGAGGTATATTAAGAGTATCATCTGCATAAATAACATCAGGATTTTTTATTTGTTTATTAGCTTCTAATAAATCAAGTAAGTCTATATTATTATCTCTAGCTATTGCAGATAATGTATCGCCTTTTTTAATTGTATATTGTAATAATTTTTGTAATGGTCTTCCTTTCATAAATATTCCTTAATATGGATAGAACTGTAAATCTGGTTTGTCATCTTTAGCTATTTTACCATCTAATGCTCTAGCCCTTTTTCTTAATTCTTTTTTTGTTCCCGGTCCAAACATTAAATCATATGAACCATAAAAAGGTAATTCAGTTGACATAAATTCAGCAGCACCTTTTCTATATAAAATAGCATCTATAACATCTTGTGGGAAAGGACCAGAAACAGTTTTTAAAAGTGAAGCTACTCCTCCAGTATTATTTTCTTGATTAGAACGATACCTAGCAGCAAAGTCAAATGGACCATAACCACCCCATCTTCTAACAGCATTACCTGTTATTTCAAGAGGACTTCTTTCACTACCATCTGGATTCATCATTGACCTACCACCACTTCTAATTTCATTACCCATACCTGCAACAGCAGTCATAGCCATCATAGTTCCTAATGTTCTTGGAGCTGTTAACATTGTTCTTTTTGATGTAGGAAGTAATTCTCTAATAAATCTAGTTAAAATAGTATTGTTAAATACAGTTGGATAACCTAAAAACTGTACAAAAAATTGTGCAGTAGGATTACCAAACCATTCTGGTCTATTAGCTTCTATAGCTCTAGGTTGTAAGATAACTTCTTTTGTAAATCTAGTAGCTCCTCCAACAACATTTCGACTATAAAATTCTGCTTGTTTTCTATTAGTAATATTATTATCTATATCTAACCCTTTCATTTTTAATGGGTCAGCCTTACCATCTACTAAAGATGCCTTGTACCAATTAATAGCATCATTCTTTTTAATACCTAAACTATTTAATTCTTTTTCTTTTTGTAATAATTCTGTTTTAGAAAGTTTTCTACCGAATACACTTTTACCAGTTGCAAGTGCTTCACTATTTCTCATGATAATTTTTTTACCAGTTCTAAATGAAGCTAACTGAACTGCTTTTGTCCAAGGTGCTAAAAAGTTTAATTCAAAAAATACTTTTTGAAATCCTCTAGCAAAATTAGATTGTAAACCTTCTCCAGTTAAACCTTCAATTCTTTCCATAACTGCTTGGTCCATAGCTAGTCCAGCTTCATATAACTCTTGCCATTCTTCATCTACTAAATCAGAAGACCTAGTAATTCTCCCATCATCACGCTTTGAAATTTTTCTTCCTGACCTTTCTAAGTTTCTATAAATTTGTTGCATACTTCTAAAAGTTTGTTTACCTAAAGCAACGCCAATATCTTTTACTGCTTCTGGTCCATACATAAAAGGCACACGAGAAAGCAGGATAAGTGGTTCGGTAATACTAGACAAAGTAGCTAATGGTAATAGTGAAGCTTGTTGAGATGCTAATACAACATCTCTACCACCTCTACCCCATTTATTTTTCATAAAGAAATTATCTTGGTAAGTATCTAAACCAGTAACTCGTTGCATAGTCTTGCCTAATTTTTCAGCTATATTTTTTATTTCTGTACCTGAAAATCTACCAGTCTCTTGTAATTCACTTATTATTAAATTAAGTTCTTTTGCTTTAAACTCCTCAAAACTTGAACCAAAATATTTTTTACGACTTATATATTGAGTGTAATTTAAAAAATATTGTTGTAAATTATCATATACATTATCATCTAAATATTTATCTATTATATTATCAGGAATGTTATTAAACTTTCTTGGTGCTAAAAAGTTTGAACCTAAACCATTGTTAACTTCAAAAGGATTGTCTCTCATTTTTAACATACCTTCAACAATAGCTTCAGCTTTTTTTCTTTTAGCTAAAATCATAATTTCTTGTTCTGTAGCTTTGCTTCCAAGTGGATGTGTTCTTCTTGCTTCTTTAATAAAGTCTTTACCAAATACTTGTTCATCTGTTCCTAGTTGTCCTAGTCTGTGTCCAGTAACTGTTTCTTCAATAGGATTACCTTTTGCATCAAGAACAGGATTACCTTTTTCATCAAGTTTTTGTACAACCACTTTAATTTGGTCAGCTTTTCTAATTTCATTCATTGGAGTAGCATGTCCATATTCTTCTAATGCTCTATAAAAATCACCGGGGTCTTTTTCTAAAGCAGCATATCGATAATGTCTAGTCATAAAACCTCTTTTTAGTTTTGTTCCCGGAGCAAAGATTTTTAGTTCTATACCTTCTTCAAAAGCTTCATTCATTAAAAGTCTAGTTTGTTTGTAAACATCTAAAGTTCTTTGACCTATATCTACTTCTTCAATAATATCATTACCTTTTGCATCTTTACCTACAACAAATTTAGCTTTTGCTACAAATCCTTTTTTAGGATTACTATAATCTAAAACATCATTTCTAATTCTAATATCTTGTCCTTCTGGTAAGTCAAATGTAAACTCCATTCTTTCTCTTTTGTTTACTCTAGCTACTGACATTCTTTCATCTCTCATTAAGAGTTTTAAAACATGTTCTTGGCTTTTAGGCATACGAGAATACCAACCTGTTAATCCAAAAGGATTATAAATTTTGTTCATAGCATTTAAATATTTACCTTGCTTTCTTCCGTAATATTCACCTATTGTAAATTCTGATTCAGTACCATCTGCTAATTTAACTTTTACCATTTGCATTTCGCCATCTTTTACTACTCCAGCATCATAGTCATATCTAAGTTTTCTTAGAAAAGTTTTCATTAAAGGAGTATCATCACCTATTATGTCAAAATATCTAGAAGTAGCTTTACCTGTTAGAAAATATGCAAATTTATCAGCGTTTGATTTTATTCCTAATAAATGATTAGCCATTTCTTCTGTAAAGTTTTTGTCTGTTACATCTATCTTGCCATCTTTATCTCTAGGTATAGTGTCGTTAAAATTTTTAGTTCCACTTGCAGTTGGATTAAATTCAAATTCTAACTGAACAACTTCATCAGCATCATAATTCTTTTTAACTTCTTCTGGATTAACCACAGTAGGCTCTGGGTCATTTATTTCACTAACATATTTATGTTCTTTATCTATAGACCTATTTAATTTAGAGCCTCTAAGTAATGACATACCAACACCTAAACCACCTCCAAGAACTCCTCCTGCTGCTGTACCTATACCACTTGATAATGCAAATCTACCATAATCAAAATTGTCTAATGCACCTATATTCATTTCAGTATTTTGTGTAAGAATATCATGGACACCTCCATATAAAGCACCTTCTGCAGCACCTATTTTAGCGTAAGGTGCACTTCGTTTTAATGCAGCTTTACCTGCTGCTTTTACGCCTTGTTTTAATCCAGCAGCTACAGCAGTAGCAGTACCGGCAGCAGTACCACCAGTTCCTACTGTAAATAAAGCAGCTAACCAATTAACAGGGTCAAATACTAAATCTACAAACCCATCTTTAAATAATCCCATGTATTCTTTAAAACCACTTAGGTCAGCATTATTAAATGCATTTCTTAAATAAAAATAATCTTCTTTTGTTTGGTCTTTCCATTTAGAACTTTGAACAGCTCTAACACCTGCAGCAGATAAACTATAATCAGCATCTCTTAAATACTCAATAATATTTTCATCACTACCAATAGCATCCATAAATCTTTCAGCTCTTGCTTGAAACTCTGGGTCTTGTTGTAGTTCAGTCATAGACATTTTTCTATTAGGATTACCTATAGACTTATCAACTTGAGAATAAAGTGATTCAAGTTCTTTATTAATAGCTTCTTGAGGTACTTCTGGATTATCTTCTTGTATTTGTAAAGAACTATAAAACTTTTCAAGTTCTTTTAACTTTAGTTTTTGTAATTCTTCCTCAGTTAACTGATTTAAATCTTGATTGGGATTATATGAAGTTAAAAAGTTTTGCATTTATTGTACCTTAAAAGATGCTGATAAATCTGTCAGATAATCATTGAAATCATCATAGACTGATGTATAAGGATTAAAGTTTTGTTCATATAAAAAGTTCATCATTTGTAGTCTCATATTTACATCTCGTACTAGTGGATTATGAAATAAACCATACATATGATTATTAAATACTTGTTTCTTTTCATTTTCATTAAAAGTATCCCAGTCATCTGTAGTAACAAATTTACCTTTAACTAAATCTATACCTTTACCTAATCCTAAATTTACTTGTTTATGAGTTGAACTTTCTGTATATGTTGGTTGAGATTCAGGTAAGTCTTGATACATTTTATAAATTTTACCATCAGTATCAAAATTATAAGTTTCTCTTTTTCCTTGGAAAAATCCTCCACCATCTAACATACCATGTCTAATTAATAAAGCTGCTGCAAATTTATTTCTAAATGATTCATTGTTCATTAATTCTTCTCTAAACTCTGCTACTGTTTGTTCATCAACATTAAATCCTTTAACTGGGTCTCCTCGTACAGCATTAGCATCAGGACCAAACATACCCATACCTTCACTACCTTGAGCTAAACTGTCTCTATAAGCTCTAACTGCAAACTCTGGGTCATCTAAAAATGCTAAAGATAATTGACCAACATCCTTTCTAAATTCACCATATGCTTCTGCTCTGCTTCCTTCAGGATTTTTTAATCCACCCTCAATAAGGTCACCAAAATACCTTTCCATAAAATCATCATCACCTGCAATTCTTAAAATATGTAATTTATCGTATGTTCTTGCAGCTTTTACCCTTTTATTATGGAGAGGAGCAAAGCGTTGTTCCTCTATTGTATAAGGAGTATCGTATTGTTGAGATGAGTTATATAAATTTCGTATATCATTATCTAGTCTAAGTTGAAATTTTTCATCTCCGTTATACTGGTCTAAAAATTGTTTATTACTAGTTCTATATTCAGCCATGTATCGGTCTAAATCTCCTACTATATGACCTCCTAATGATAAATCTTTTAAACTTCTATCAATAAGATATTCAGAATCCATAATCATATTATCTACATTCTCAAATAAATTCATACCACCTTTTGATTCATTCATAATTCCAATTCTACGAAGTGAATCTTTAAAGCCACTAATAAAACCTTTATCTCTATATTGTGCTCTATAATTATTAAGTATTCTTTTTTCAGCCTCAGACAATTCATCAACTTTTAAATTTATACCTCTTTTATATAAATCAACTCTTTCCATATCTCCTGCATCTAATAAGTTTCTTAAATCACTTTCAAAATTCATATATCTTCTATTGCCATCTTTACCTACTTCAAAATAATTTGTTAACAACTTATTTACACTATTTTCTAATGCTGCATTATATTCACCACTAGCTTTAAAAGAATTAAACTCTGTATCAGAAGCAAATGAATTTTTTAGTAATTCATCTACAACAGGTCTAAATCTATCTTTAATACCTTCATAACCACCAGCATACTCTTTACTATATAATTCTGCCCATTCTTCAACACTCTTTTCTCCTTTGTCTTCAAACCAAGATGCTTCTGGTAAAAAACTTACAACTCTACTTATAGAATTTATATCTTTTGCTTGTTGTGCATTATTAGATAATATAAATGTTTCTTGTTCATCTAACTCTTTCATTCTATTACCAAGAGCTTTTTTAAATACAACTTGTCCAGCAGTTAATCCTGCAAGTATGTTTGTAATTTTTTGAGCTTTTTCATCTGCTCTTGCTTGTGCTTTTTGTTGTTTAGCTTTTCTATCTAATAAAGAACTTCCAAGTTCTTCCATGCTCATGCCACTATCTAACTGTGCAAATAAATTATCATCTGACATTTTTATCTCTCCTATCTAATAAACTAGGTTTAGGTATAGGTGCTTCTTTTAATCCTTGAGCTATTTTTCTACCTACTGATTCTTCCCTAACTTCTTTTACTCTGGCATCTTGAAATCTACCACCTTCTTTTATAAATCCATTTGCTATAGATGCAACTCTTGCAGCACTATCTTCATCATCTGGCTCTATATCACTTTCTACTTCAACTTCTATTCCAGACCTTTCAGCTACAGCTAACAACATATACATTGTAGGTTCTAAAAGTTGTAACATCAGGTCAGGATTCCAAGCTCCTTTTTCAAAACCATCTTTTAATATTACTTGTGCAATAGTATTAACTGATAAATCATTTAACATTAATTGTTGTATGTTTTTAAGATTTTCAGGTTCTAACATATTTAAAAATATTTGTTCTCTTGCATCTTTTAAAGAAGTATATTTAGGTGGTCCTTCCCAAGGATACCTTTCATCTGGGTCTTTTGTTAAAGACTGTCCGGGAGTAGGACCTTCAAATAATACTTCTTGTAAACGAGGAGACATATAAGTCTTTTCGTTTAATCTTTGTTCTTTACTCATTGGTTTATTCATACTATGCTCCTAATATACCACCATATAAATTCATAACTCTAAACTGTGTATCTTGATTCATTGGCATTCCAAAATCTACATTAGTTTCATTAATCATACTTCCTCTGTTACCTCCTAAAGTATCTTGACCTATTGATGCAAAATAAGCTGCTTGTTCTTTTCTAAGCATTTCTGCTTGAGCTTCTTCCATATCTTCTTGAGCTTGTATTTCCATTCCCATCATTGCAATAGGTTGTACTCTTTTGTATGTGTCAAATTCTCTACTAGCTTTTACTCTAGCTTTAAAAGAATCATAAGTTGTATCTTTATCAAAGATACTAGGTTTAGGTTCTACTGGTGGTGCTGGTGGACCTAATGGACCTCCTTCTATGTAATTTGTATTTACAACATCAATAGTGCTAGGATTACCTAAAGCTTCTAAACCAGCTTTATATTTATCGCCATCATACCAATTATATTTTTGACTAGCTTCATCAAATACCATAGTAGGATTGTTTATACCTTCTGGAGCTGGATTAGGCATTAAAGTATCTTTATTAAATGTTACTTCTACAGGTTTACTACCGGGGTCAAAAGTAGGCATTTTTTCATATTCCATACCTATTACATCACCATCTACAGTCATTGTAGGTTGGTTTATTAATTCTACAGAATTACCTGCTGCATCAGTAACTGGTATTGGTACTTCTCTACTAGGTCCATATACTGGTTTACCTAATAAATCTTCTCTTGTATCTAATCTAGCAACTGTTCTGTCAAACTCTGCTTGATTTTGTGCTATTTCTAATTCTTTTGGAGACATAGCAGATATAGCATCTTTAGTAAGTGGATTACCTGATGCATCTGTTAATCCAACAGTTGACCTATCTATAAAACCACCTGTTGCATTACTTGCCCAGTCTCTAAAAGCACTACCTGCACCTCTAACACCTACACCTTTTTGCATAAATGGTTTACTAACAGCGTTCATTCCATATTCAATAGCATCTGTTACTCTATTAAATACTTTACCAACACCATCCTTTACAAAGTTACCAGCTTTACTAACTCCATCTGCAATTTTTAAAGCAGCGTTAGCTATGTTAGAACCAAATCCTCCGGTTTGCACTACACCTTGTAGCCATCCTCCTATAGCAGAACCTATACCCGGAAGTAGAAAAGATAAAGCAAGACTGCCTACAAAACCTAATTTACCAAAAGCTTTAGCTATGCTACCTAAACCTTTCTTTAATCGTTTACCAATCTTTTTAATTCCTCTACCTATTTTTTTTCCTAATTTTCTTAACTTACCCATTTATATCTCCTTACGATAGCCACCCATCAAATAAATTTGCTAAAGTGTTTATGTTATTATCCCAATGGTCTTTTTTGTTTACACCTTGGTCATTACCTAACGCAGCTATTAACATTGATGCTTTTCTTTGTTGGTCATTATCCCATCTTTGTACATCAAAAGCTGCTTCATCTCTTAACTCCTGCCATAAAAAATTATTAGCAGATGCTGTAAGATTAAAAGCATTCATTGCATTCTGTTGATTTACTGCATTAAAAGCAGCAGTATCAGCAGTATTAGATTTACGCCTCCACTCTACATTACTTTGTGCAATAACTGTAGCTTGTTGTGTATTTAACTGATTTTTTTGAAATTCTTTTTCTGCATTAAACTTAGAAACATCAGTATTTAATTGAGCCATTAAACTATTAGCTGCTAATTCATTTGCACTAGCTCTTGCTTGTGCAGCATTTTCTGCTGTAGCATTAAACTGTCTCATATTATTTGTTTGTGCTTGATTTGATAATTCAAATTGAGATGCTAGTTGCATCATAAATTGGTCTCTTTGATTTTCACTTGTAGCATTAAACTGTTTACGAGCATTTTCTGCAGCAACATCTGTTAACATAGATTGTTGTTGTTGTTGTGCTTTTAGTATAGTAGCTTGTTGTTTATTATTTAAGTTAGCCATATCATATGATAAAAAGTTTTTAGCACTTTCTACTCTTAAACTTGCAGCAGTACTTAAGTTTGCTAAATCCATTGAAGCTAATGCAGTAGCTTCTTGAATTATAGATTGTTGCTCATTATTTAAATTAGCCATTGTAGTTGTTTGCATAAACTTACTATTTGCTAATTCTACTTGTTGCTCATTACTAAAGTTAGCCATATCCATACCGGCTGCTACTTGTGCATGTTGCATTGCTCTTTGTTGGTCAACATTTAATTGAGCTAATCCCATTTGTTGAGCTAAGTTAGCATTGTTTAAATTAACTTGCATTCTTTTATTAAGATTTGCAAGTTCAGTTTGTTGATTAGCACTTAACTGTTCTGATTCAGCCTGATTTAAAGCTGATAAATTTGCTAATCTAATTTGCTGGTCAGCACTTAAATTAGCTTTATCCATGTCTTGTTTAAATGCAGCGTTTTGTGACATAAAGGTTGCAGCAGTTTGCATTTCAACTAATCTAGCTTGGTTTTCTGCACTTTGGTCAGCACCGGCAGCTTGAGCTTCTACTTGTAAATTAGCAAGTTCTATTTGTTGTTCATTTTTTAAATTTTGAACATTAATAGCTTGTTGGTTTGCTGCATTTACCATGGCAGCTTGTTGTCTAGCTTGTAAGTTTGCCATAGCTGTTTGTTGTTGCATATTTGCAGTTTGCATTACAGCTTGTTGATTAAACTGACTTTGCATACCAGCCATTTGTTGTGCAAATTGTGCTGACTGACTTGCAGCAGTTTGTCTATTAGACAAGTTTGCCATCTTTAATTGTTGTGCATTTTGTGAACTTGCTAAGTTAGCTTGTTGTTGATTACTTAAGTTCTGTGCTGCTCTTTGTTGTAATGCTTGAGCATCAGCTTGAGCAATAGGCATAGCACTTTGAATAATAGCGTTAAACAAACTATCTCTACCAATAGTAGATACTGTTAATCCTCTATTAGCTAAGTTTCTTTCAACTGCATCAACAGCAGGTCTAGCCCATTGTGGTACTTCACCTTCTTCTAAACTACCCATTAGTAATTCCATTTGTCCACTAATAGTAGCCTCTAATGGTAATGAAGCAACAGCAGCTTGTACTTCAACAGGTTGATTATCTATTTGAGCTTCTACACTTGCAGGACTTTCTACAATAGCAGCAGCAAGAGGTTCTGGTATTTCAGCTACTTCAGCTATCATAGTAGCAGCAGCACCTATAGCAGCTTGTCCTGTTACTGTTCTTCTTTGAGCAGCATCATAATTAATAGTTCCTAATATCTGAGCAGCATCTCTACCTACAGCATTCCTATCAACTATAGCTTCACGATTTTGTCTTTCAGCATCAGGTGTAGGTGCAAGGGTTGCATTAGAATATTTATTTGAAACTTGGTCAGCAAAAGCACCTGCAGATAAAGCACCTGAAATTGTTGTAGCTCTATCTAGTTCTGCTTGTTCTCTAGCTATACTTGCAGAATCTCTTACATCTGTAACTTGACCTCTTAAACTTTCATCAATACCTCTTGCTCTAGTTTCTTGACCTCTAACCATAACATCGCTAGTTCTAGCAACAGGTTCCATTTGAGTAGCTTCTCTTTCAATTCCTTGAATGTCAGCTTCTCTACTTCTTTCAGTAGATACATCTTCACTACCTGTAGCAACTGTACCTGCTCTCGCATCTTCAACACCTTGCATAAAGTATCTTGGGTCATCAGGAGTTATTTCTGTTCCTGCTCTACCTATCTTTTCAGGTTCATCTATTTGAGGTACATCTTCTGGTAAAATACCTTGAGCCATATCTTCAGCTCTAAATCCTGTTCTAACTACTCTATCTTCTCTATTAGGGTCATCTTCACCACCTGTTTCATATGATGGTGCTGGTGGAGTATAAGGATTTACATATGGTGGGTCAGCTTCATTTGTGCCTTCTCTATTAGCAGCAGCAGCACCACCTATTGGAGGTTGTAATAAATTTTCTTCACCGAAAACAGTACCTGTAGTTATAGGAGTTATTCCTCTTTGAGTACCATCAGAAGTAGGTCCATAATTTCCTACTTTACCTTGCTTTGGTGGAATACTAACGCCACCTATTGGAGTGCCTTCTCTAAGTGCTACTCTACCACCTTTTCTGTAATCTTTTCTATCAGATTTAAAAGTTGGTTTATATCTTTTATTTCTTTTCTTTCTTTGTTTTTTAGCCATTATTTAACCTCAAAAAGTTTATCTACTTTTTCGTGTAATTTTTCTAATCGTTCCATTAAAGCTGTCATATCTTCTTTAACTTCTTGTTTAGTTACATATTCTCTAGCAATTTCTTCTCTAGTTTTATTTAGAAGTATATCTATTCTTTTAGCCTCTGCTTCATTTTTACGAATAGAAAACAACAAAGGTGCTAACACCAAAGTAATTATTACATTCCAAATTAAATATGTTGATATTTCCATTATATGTTATCTCCGGGAAATCTATTAGACCAGATAGTAAAACTATATTTTGTTCCTTTTGTTAAAGGTAAGCACTCATGTCCGTGTGTTACCATACCGGGAAATAAAAGTATTTTTCCTACTGGTATATCTTTGTTGCTGATATTTTGTCTAGGATAAAATAAATCAGCTCCTTCATAATCATCATTTAACTTTACACTTCCTGTTACTAAACTTGCATCAGTATGTAAAGGTAAATCTCTTTGTGTATCTAAATTATATCGCATTACAAATGCATCTCTTAAACCATACATCTCTGTAGGCTTCCAATATTTTTCTAATATTGGCACTATAAATTCATTCCATTTAGCTTCTAACTCTGTCCACAAACCTAATTCTTTTATTCTTATTTCTTGTGCTGGAAACTTATCATATTTTAAACTATCCCAGTTTCCATTTTTATCAGCTAACTTAATAAGTCTTTCACATTGTTCTTGAGTCATAAAGTCAGCTACTAGCATATCATCTTCTATAATCTCGTATGACTTACTAGGACTAAAATAATAATCAGTTCTAGGATGAAAGACATTGTATAAAGCATTGAATTTATCTTTAGTATTGTCTCCACCATTACCATGATAAATACAAGCACAACAATTTGTTCTAGGATTATAAAGTTGTCCTGAACTATTTATACCTGTTGCTTCTTCATGTGTTTGAAAAATATAACCTTCATAATCCAAAGTCATATCAAACTCATTACTTAGTAATAACTTCTGATAGTACAGTTGGTCATCACCATCATCAGCTACAGTAGAAGAAGCAAACATTTTTTTTAGTTCTCCTACTTGAGCTATAAATGTTCCACTATTCAAATACCTATAAGGTGTATTAGATTCTGGGAACTCATTTGCTATACTATTATCAGGATAACAATATAACTCTGCTGAAAAAACTGCTTTAGTATTAAAGTCTAAATATCTTTCAGTTATAGTTTCTAGATTATCTGCATAAAATACATCATATGCATCTGTAAATAAAACTACATCATTGTCTGGTAAAGTATTTACATAATCTCTTAGTAGGTTGGCTTTCATTCCACCACCCGGACCAGACATATCTGTTCCTTTCCATTCTACATTAGTACCTAAATTTTTTACTTCGATACCATGTTTTCTAGCACTTGTGTTTAACTTAACACATTTCAGTCTATCTGAACCTACTGTAATTGGATGTACAGTAAAGTTTCTAGCTGTTTTATTATTTTCTATATCACTCTCGCTTATGCTTCTTGGTAACTGATTACATGCATCATGTTTTAAAGCTACAGCATTTATTAGACCTTTCTTAATTAACCTAGGTATATATTCATCAACTGGTATTATTTCTTTATAATTATGTAATAACTTTGTAGCAGTTGTAGGTTCTATAACATATCCTGTTAAATTGTAAGGGTAAGATGGTTTTTCTATTCTACTATCTATACTCTTAACTTTATCAGGTTCATTTTCATTTCTTTGAAGATATATAAACTCATAGTCTTCTAGTAACTTTTCATAGTATTCTTCATCCCATGTATCATTTATTACTGCATCATCTTCTAAAATAATTACAGGTTCATAAAGTCTTTGACATTCTTCCCATGCTTTTTTATGAGATAAGAAACAAGCTACTTCACTTTTTAAAGTTTGTCTATTTAGAAAAGGGTCTCTAAAATTTTCATCAACTTTAAAATTTTTATTATTTAAAGTTTTATAATCTATAGCTTTTAAGTATTTAAAATCTTTTAAATTATTTTTTTTAAATTCTACTTTTCTATCTTGTCTTCTTTTTAAACTTATTACTATTTTCTTCATGCTTCACCCCTAATAGTATTATAATATTTTATATAGGTCTTGTCAAGTTTCGGCTTAAGGCTCGAAGCCTCCACCTCCACCTCCACCACCGAAGCCACTTCTTGAAGCAGAAACATAAACAGTTTCACTATTACTAGTACTAGAGGTAGCTATGACATTACTACTTGAGTCTTTTGCTCTAAATGCAAATGTTAAAGCAGTACCAGCAAAAGCTCCTGCATCTAAAGCAGCAGTTCCAAATCCTTGTGATGAAGTTTTTTGAGCTGACCAAGTTGCTGATGTAAATAAACCAGAATCACTACTGGTAGTTTGTTTTTGTATAGTAGTCCACCCACCAGTTGTAAAACCGGGAGCATCACTAAAAGTACCAGTACCTGATGTAGATGCTGTCCAGTTTAATTGCATCTCTACTTGGTCAGGGTCAGTACCAGTATAATCTAAATTTAAATAAGTATAAGTTATTGCTGCACTATTAGTTCCTTTACCATATCTAAATCTAACTCTATTATCTGCTGGTTGAAAAGCTACACCTATAACAGCTATACCTAAAGCAGTACCAGATGAACTTCCTGTAGATACTAAAGCATTGTTAGGTAAATCTAAATCTACTGATGGATTATCCCAAGTAAATGCTACTGCACCTGCAAAGTCATCCATGTCAATAGTATTACCAGAACCTGATACTCTAAAAGAAGCATACTCACCCATAGTTATAGGATGGGAACCACCAAACTCAGTTTGTAAATCTGAAAATGATTTTTGTTGTCCTGCTGCACTTATTGCCATTAACTTATTCCATTAAAAAATGCATCTAATATAGACTTTGTATGAGTATCTAAAACACTTCTATCACTATCTTTATTCCAAAAAGTTTGTGTATCATCATCATAAGTTATAATAGCTACTGGTTGTTGGTCACTTTCACTATTAGTTTTTAATACATGTACTGTTTGCATATTAGCCATCGTTTTCTAGCTCCTCTATTCTTGCAATTAAATCAGCATAACCTTCCATATCTTCTAAACATTTAGGTTCATGAGAGTTTATTGCTAATTCTTTTATAGCTTCTATTAATAATGGTACTAACTTTTCATACCATACTGTTAGATATTGGTCATCAATAGGTGCTTCTGTTACTACCTCTGGTAATACTGCTTGTACTTCTTGAGCTGAAACACCAACTTGTCTTTTATCATTATCATAACCAAGTTCTTTTGCTACTTCATTTTCTCTAAAGTAATAACCACCTAACTGAATTACTTTTTCTAAAGCATTAGGTATCGTACCTTCAAAGTCTTTTAGTCTAGCATCAGAATAGAAAGCTGTAATATTATTAGTTGCTCTAATCTCACCTGTTGTACCACTACCTGCAGTACCAGCACCTAAACTATTTACTTGTGCGTTTGAACTGGTTGTAAATCCACCACTAGGTCCGGTAGGTCCAGTAGGTCCTGTAGGTCCAGTAGGTCCTGTACCACCTGAAGGTCCTGTACCACCTGTTGAACCAGTTTGACCTTTTTGTCCTTTTTGACCTGTAGGTCCTGTACCACCACTTGGTCCTGTACTACCTGTAGGTCCTGTAGACCCAGTATTACCAGTAGGTCCTGTAGGTCCTGTTGGTCCTGTACCACCTGATGAACCTGTAGCACCTTTTTGTCCTTTTTGACCTGTCGGTCCTGTTGGTCCTGTACCACCAGTACTACCAGCAGGTCCAG
>VTLG01016203.1_pt1 | contig 53249 bp, 63 predicted proteins | sample 4694571 | NCBI WGS metagenome assembly VTLG01 (sample SAMN12604809, study PRJNA352737) | marine metagenome | biome: ENVO:00000447; feature: ENVO:00000209|ENVO:00000569|ENVO:01000036; material: ENVO:00002151; isolation source: viral sequences binned using virsorter ... | reverse complement strand
AAATATAGATTAGATGAACCTTCTGTAATTTCGTCTGTATTATCTTTTGTTGCAATCTGAGCGGCAACAAATGCTTTTACTGATTGTTGTGAAGGAACATGAGTTGCACTATCTGATGCCATGTTATCTTCGTCTTTAATTGCATTTGATATTCTTGCATCTGCTCTTGCGTTTGTGAAATATAAATTTGATGACCCTTCTGTAATGTCATCTGTATCACCTGATAGTTCTGATAATGCATCTTTAGTTGCAACTTGAGAATCTACATATGCTTTAACTGATTGTTGAGATGCAACATGAGTTGCACTATTGGATGCCATGTTGTCTTCATCTTTGATTGCATTTGATATTCTAGCATCTGCTCTTGCATTTGTAAAGAACAGATTTGTTGAACCTTCTGTTATGTCATCTGAGTCACCTGAAAGTTCTGATAATGCATCTGCAGTATCTACCTGTGCATCAACATATGCTTTAACTGATTGTTGAGATGGTATTGCAGTCGCACTGTTAGATGCCATGTTGTCTTCATCTGTAATTGGAACATCAATTACTATTGTGTCTGCACTATCGTTATAAGTTGCAGTTGCACCACCTGTTGCACTAATTATTCCACCGATTTTATCTGCGATTGCTTCGTTGACTGCAGTTCCGACACCAGCTGCAACTATATCACCATTTGAATCAATGACTTCTACACCACCTACTGATAGTCCGTTCTTTATGTTAAAATTCTTTTCACCTGCCATTAGAATGTGCCTCCGTTAACTGTTGGCAAACTTAATTCTCCACTTGTAGAATTATATGATAAATTTGATTCTCCTGATGCAAGACTTATTGCACTTCTAGCTAAAGTATTTGAAAAATACTTGTTAGACCCCTCTGAGATGTCGTCTGTGTCAATAGTTGATAACGCTGAAGCGATTACCTTACCTGAACTATTGATGACTTCTGTTGCACCTACTGAAAGACCATATTCTATTACGAATGTTGTCTGTGTTGCCATATTATGTGTCCTTTATACCGAAAGTTAGTGTTTCTATGGATATTTATAATAATACCCCCCTTACGAAATTCGGTATTGTAAAATTAATTAATGTTTTTATGCATCTAACAGTATCTTTTTGAATTTAAATACTGTAGAATTTGTGGACGCAGGTGTGATTCTCAATCTTACACTTCCTGATGAAATATCAGTATCAAAAGTTGCAAGTTCTGTTGATGTTCCTTGTAATACTGTTCCAAATTGTGAGTGTGATGCAGTTGTTCCATCATGAATTATATGAACTTCTGTAGTTTCATAATTACTTCCAGTTGCATCTGATATAGTAATGGTATATTTTCCACCTCTTGATGAAGAAGTTGAAAATGTATCTAAATTTGTAGTAGAAGTTGATGTCGTTGTGACACTTCCACTGTCTAATCCACCTTTATCCGTAAATGATAAAGTTCCACTTCCATTAGTAGTTAAAACTTGACCATTACTTCCGTCTGATGTTGGATATGATATTGAAGAACCAGTTAAAGAGTTTGTTGCAGTTAAAGTTGTGCAACTTATATCACCAACTTGTAAATCTGCAAGTGCATAACCTGTTCCCGAAATATTAACAGTTGTTGTAGGTTCTGATTCTAAACCATCAAATAATTTCCATGTTGAATCTGATGCATCTCTAAAAAGACCTGTGTATTCTGATGCACCACCATCTGATAAACCATCATTATAGTTCCCATAGATACCAATGTCAAGTGTATCTGCACTTGTATTTTGGTTTCCAAGTTCAATCATGGAGTCAGTGACCGATGTTGTGGAAGAATTTACTGTAGTTGCCGTTCCATTTACAGTTAAATTACCAGTAATCGTTGCATTTCCGTCAACCGATAAATCGGCTGCAGTTTCTAAACCTAAATCTGTAAAAAATTTCTTCTGTGTTGCCATGAAATATCCAATTTTCTATTCTGTCTTATTCTATTTATGGTTTTTTAGTGTTAAAAAAAGGGGGTCTGAAGACCCCCTCAAAATTATTTGAAATTTTATGAGTTTACTCTACTACTGTCCTATGGAAGTTTATAACTGTTGAACTTGAAGAAGCAGGAGTCACACGAAGTCTCACATTTGCACCTGAAATGTCTGCATCAAATGTTGCAAGACTTGTAGATTTCAAGGTTCCATATTGAGTCATCGTGACTGCACTTCCGTCATGAACCAATACTATTTCAGTAGAATGAAAACTAGAACCACTTGTCATTGCAACAATATATCTTGCAACTGTAAAAGATGCATGTGCAAAAGTATCAAGATTAACTTGAGTAGTTGCAGTTGTTGTCAATGTATCTGAACTTCTAGTTTTAGTTCCTAAAGACTTATTCGTAGTAATAACATCGTTTGATGTATCATATGAGAAGACTCTTATTAATTCAGCAATTTTGAATGCATTTGTCTTTGCCATATCTTACTCCTTATGAATGTCTAATTTGGAAAGTATCCACTGTTGTATTAGTATTTGCAGGTGTTATGAGAAGTCTCATATTACCTGAGTTAATATCCGAACTTAAAGTAAATAATGATGCATTACTGAATACATCACCATACTGAATAAAGTATGCATTACTTCCATCGTTAATTAGTAATACTTCGGCTGCATGTGTTCCTGCACTTGCGTGAGTTGCAGAAATAACAAATTTAATTGATTTGTTTGCAATTGCATTACTAGATAACACTTGGTTAGCACTGGTTGCAGAAAATGTGTTTGCAGTGAAATATCCTTGAACTAAGTCAGCAGCTGTCACTGTGACTACTTCAACGACATCACCACTTAATGCATTTTCAGCTAAAGTGATGGTTGAACTATTGGTTGCAGTATAATCTGAACCACTTACTAATTTTACACCATTGATATACACTTGTTCCGACCCTGCTGTGTAGGATAGTGTATTACTGTTATCATCTGAACCTGTTATTGCAGTTAATGTAGATGCAATAGTGTATGTAAAAATAGTTATGCCAGAACCACCCAATGATGCAAATGACAATGTTCCTGAACCATTGGTTTTTAGAAATTGGTCACTTGAACCATCACTTGTAGGGAATGAATATGCATCATTAACTGTCAAAGTTGCAGGGTTTGAACCCACCTCAACTACAGAAGCAGAACCATCATTCTTCTCAGTGTAGAATCTACCATGATAAGTGTTGACAGCTAACTCACCCAAAGATAAATCACTCACTGATGGAGTGTCATTTTGAGTTGAACTTCTTTTGAATTGTATTAATGTTGCCATTTGTTTCTCCTATAAATGATTATTAGAATGTTCCACCATCTATAGCAGTAATTGATACTGCACCACTACTTACTGTAAAGTTTGCACTTGCAAAAGAAGCTATACCCTTATTGGATGTAGTTGCGTCTTCTCCTGCAATTGTGATTGAACCATCAGCGTTAGTCACATCTATTCCTTCACCTGCAGTTAATGTTCCAGCTGCAAAGTCACCATTACTTCCGTGACCAATTAACAACTGACCAGCTGTTGGAGCTGACCCGTCAACTGAAGTGATTGAACCTGATAATGCAAGACCTGTTGCTTCTAATCCACCGAACACACCATCCATAGCTGTTCCTGAGAACACTGAAGATGAATCTGTTGCAGCTTTTAGTGCAATAAATTTCTGAGTATTTTCGTCCATACCGAAGAAACCTATTCTTGCAGAACCATCATTATACTTAAATTTGATACCTCTGTCTAGGTTGTCGTCTGAACTATCGTCACCGATTTCAAATACTGGGTCTGCAATAGAAACTGTAGTTGAATCTACTGTTGTAGTAGTTCCTGATACTGTTAAGTTTCCTGATATAGTTGCATTACCACCTATTGTGACATTGTTAGGAAGACCAACTGTTATAGTTTGTCCACTAGCAGATGTCTCTATTTCGTTTGCCGTTCCTGCGATCGTTAATGATTGAGAATCTAAATCTACTGCACCTGTTCCTGAATCACCTGCAATGTCAAGGTCTTCTGCTGTGATTTGTGTATCAACATAGTCCTTAACTGCAGCTGAGGTTGGAATAGTAGTGTCATTATCATTAGAACCAATACCTTCTGATTCTATTACAACTGCAGCTGCGGCTAACATTGCAAAATCAACTGCACCTGCAGAGATTGTTAATGCACCATTAGAAGCTAGAGTTGCATCACCTGATACTGCAACATTGTCAAACGAATCTGACCCGTCATGGACAAGAATGTGTCCACCACTGGCAGAAGAAATGTCTGTGTCTGTTGCACCAGCAAGTGTTGATGTAGTAGATACAAAAGAAAGAGTTCCCGAACCATTCGTTGAAAGAACTTGTCCGTTTGACCCGTCTGTGCCAGGCAGTGTGTAAGTCACACTTGATGCGACACTATCAGGTGATTTCAACCCGATAAAGTGTGAACCATTGTCAGAATCTTCTTGTAAGATTAAACTTGCACCTGCACTTGAACCATTACCAACTTTAAAGTTAGCTGGAGTTGCTTGCGAACCTGCAAGAATGTCGGTGTAGTATTTACCACCAATCGCATGGATTAATGGAGTAGAATTATCTGAGTCTACTGATTCAATAAAAAGTTTCGCACTTGCACCTGAATTAGACCTGTCCTGCACATAAGCTAATTCACCTTCAGCTAAATCACTAACTGTTGGTGCAGACGCTCCCGTGCTTCTTTTAATCTGAATTACTGTTGCCATTTTTATTTTCCTCTAAAAAATGATTTAATTATTTAAATAAGCTTATTTTCTAGTTCACATATCCCTAGAAGATTACATAATATAAAACTATCCTCTCACTATGAGGTTCGTGTCTCACTAGAATGACACATTGATTGTATTAGTATTTATAAGACTAGAATGTTCCACCATCTATAGTAGTGGTGGTTGTCCATTTATCTGATGCTTGGTCGTATGAAAGAAGTCCATCATCTGTTTCTGTTGCATCAACATCTGCAAGTTCATTGATAGATTTTGCAGAAATATTTACAGAAGATGTATTACCGATTGCAACTTGTTTAACTCTTATGTTTTGTGTTCCAGCGACCTTACCACCGATGGTTGCAGTCCTAGATAATGTTGCTTTAATTCCCATAATTACCTCGTCACATTTGGTGTGATGATTGCTTGTCCTTCAATCACTCTTGTTATACTTCCTGAACCACTGGTCACGATTAAATCATAAACATATCTACCTGAATCAATACTATTGGTTTGGGTATCTGTTAATGTTATTGTCACTTGACCTGCAGCCTCAGATATAGAAGTTGCAAATGTCGCACTGACTGAAGACGAACTATAAGTTTTTCTTATTTGTGCAGATGCAGAATATCCAGTTAAATCCTGAACAGCACCTGCAGAATCAGTCACATCTACAGTGATACTGAAATCCGTTCCTTGATCAATATATAAATTTGCAATACTAGCCATATAACTATTTATACCATTTTAAGTTTTATTCAGAGAATCTTGCATTAGGAACTGCTTGATGAATCTTTCTCAAGGTTCCACTATCATTCACATATATCTCTTGAGCTTTAACCACTGAACCCGATTGATTCAAAAATGCACCCTTAATTTTTGCAAGTGGGCCTATGGTTCTAGTTGCAGGAGTAGTCACCTGATATGTTGCAGGTTGTCTATATGCATAAGGTGTTTGCACAGTTGATTGATATATGTAAGGTTGTTGTGCATTTGCAATATATGGTTGTTGTGTATTAGATGACACCTGATATATTGCAGGTTGTTGATTACTATATGTAAACGGATAAGGTTGTTGATGTTGATATGAACTAGGTTGTCTATTACTATATGTAAAAGGATTCCTATAACTCAACTGATAACCTGCAGGTTGTTGTCCATTTGCAATATATGGTGTCTGACTACTTGCAGGGTGTTGATAAGTTTGTTGTGCATTTGCAATATAAGGTGTTTGTGAAGCTGCAATGTATGGGTATGGTGATTGACCCTGTGCTTGATATGTAAATGGATTCTGATAAGATGCCTGATATGTAAATGGACTTCTTCCTTGTCTTGCATAAGTGAAAGGTGTTCTACCCGTATTTTGATAAGTAAAAGGAACTCTATAACTAAACTGATATGTTTGTTGTGCAGATGCAATTACAGGAGTAGTGTAAGGATATGGTTGTTGACCAGTAGGCATTACGAATTTCTCCTTTCAATACTTTTTACAACTGACCTGACATACCTTTTACCATAGTCATCTAAACTATAACGATGAGTTGGTTGAGTTTTTTCTTTATCGTATTGAACAATTCCTTCCATATCGTGTATTTCAACTCTGAATCTTTTGTGTTCTATACCACCGATATTCTCAGTTCCCAATTCAGTCACTTCGTATTGTAGTCCGTTATATTCTATCATAGGAAATACCTTATATTGTTAACATTACCAAGTTCCATACCTGACTCATGAATTCTTGTAAAACTCTCTGCAACTTTAACTGCAGAGTCAACTAATATTCCACTTGCATAGAAGTTTTCTAAACCAGTTCTTATAGTGTATACATTTTCTTTTCCTGAAATTTCTTGTATACTATTTACAGTCACCTTGTTTCCATTTATGTCTAAAATTTTATCACCTTCTTTTAATTGAACACAAACTTTCTTATAGTTAGCTTCGGTTCCTGCAGGATTATAAGATGCAAGTCTTCCATCTGCAAGATATATTGGGTGGTCATCTGTCATTTTTAAATCATTTACTTTTATGATACCACCTCTAAACACTCTTTTAATATGAGTGATTGGTGTTTTTTCTATTCTATCTGTTTTCCAATTGTATCCTATTACAAAATCTCCTTTTGATAATTCGTTGATATGTTTATCACCTTCAGGTGTTGTAATCATTTCATTATCTACAATACAACATTCAGGACATTCATCTTCTTCTGATTCAGCTTGAAGTTCTACTGCACATACCCATGTATATGTTGTATATCCTGACAATGATTGAGTTGCAGTAAAGGTAAATGTTGCAGTGGTTGAGGCTTGTGAGTCATTTATATATAAATCTATTCCTCTTCTTCCTGTTGCAGAGTTATGACCAAAGGTAGTATCAGAAGTTCCCCATGTTGCACCTGCATTTGAACTTCCTACTGTTGCAGTAGAGAGACTTGCACCTGAGTGACCACTGATTGCATATCTTGTATTGTAATTTAAACCTGATGTTCCACTTGGATGTTCAACTTTCCAAAATATATTGTCTGTCGGCCATGAACCTGAGTATGTTGGTGAACCACCATTTCCGTCAAAACTATAAACTGTTGATGAACCAAGTTTAAGAATAACTGCATCATAATCTTCTACAACTCCATATGACCCTGTATGGTCTCCACCACTTGATAGAGATGTAATTCGCATCCCATTCTTTGCAGGGCCACTCCATGATATAACTGGAACAAAGTGAGAAGTGACTGCAGGTTGTGGATAACCCATGTTTGTTCCTGAATCAACAAATACATCATCAACATAATCAGTCTCCTGTGCATAGATGTATGGAACTCTACCGATAACTGGTTGTTGATGTTGATATGTGAAAGGTGTTCGTCCTATCGCTCTTGCAGGTTGTTGTGCAGATGCAATGTATGGATATGGTTGTTGTGCATTTGCAATGTATGGATATGGTTGTTGTGCATTTGCAGGATATGTTGCACTAGCTCTTGCACTTGCAATATATGGATATGGAGACCTTCCCTGTGCTTGATATGTTGATGGTTGTCTTGCTTGATATGTAAAAGGAGTTCTTCCTGTATGTCTATATGTTGCAGGTTGTCTATTCTGATATGTAAAAGGAACTCTATATCCCACAGCTGCTCTTGCAGGTTGTTGTGCATTTGCAATATATGGACTTTGTGAACTTGCAATTACAGGTGTTGTTCCTGTTGCATTTGCAATATAAGGAATCCTATAGTTAACTGGATTTCTGTAAGTTGCAGGAGCTCTTTCTTGATATGTAAAAGGACTTCGTCCAACTGTTGGTTGTTGAGATGGTGTTTGACCGATTACAGGTGTTTGTGAGTTAACAGTATTCCTTGCAATGTAAGGTTGTTGAAAACTCGTCCCGTTATTTATGTATATTTCTTCTGACATATCTCATATTATATTACGAACCACAAATGTCCTGTCGCAGTTGAACCAACCCCTGTTGGTGCTGAAGACACTGTCTCGTAATCTAATACGACATTGTCACCTGAAGTTGTAATACCATTACTTCCGTTTACACTAAGTGTTAATTCACCAAAGTTTCCACCACTACTATTGAATGATTCTGCAAGACCCGTTCCTGCAATCATAACTTCATCAACTCTTGCACCAGTAAAGTATTTGTTATTACTACCTTCTGATACTGAATCTGAATTGTTTGAGTTGTCTGCAGGTTCCCAGTAATTGTTGGATGCATCCCATACTAAAATTTGACCTGCAGTTGGAGCTGATGTATAGTTAACATCACTCAATCCTGAAGCTGCATGTCCTGATATTGAGGAAACAGTTGAGGCTTGACCACTAAGGTTTCCTGTAAATGTTCCAGTTATTGTTTTGTTGGTTAGAGTTTGTGTTGCATCTGTTCCAACAATCTCTTGGTCTCCACCTGCAGGAAGTGTTAATGTATTTGTGACACCTGCACTATGTGGTTGAGGTTTAATAGTTTGACCATGTGAGTTAACATGACAGTTAAGTTTAATCTGTCCTTCTGTTGAACCCCCACCTCTGAATTCTGTTATGTAAGTGGCTGCAGTGACTAAGACATTACCTGTTGCTGAAGTCAAAGGCCCGATATGTGTTCCTGTGGTATTACCTGTTAAATCACCAGTGACATTTCCAGTTAAATCACCAGTAAAGTTTGGTGAAGTCACTGAGTGTCCAGTGTCTACATTCACATTTCCATTTACAAAAGTATTACCTTCTAATTGTATTGTATATCCTGATGTAAGTGATGTGACCTGTGAATTTATATCACCATTTAATATAATACCTGAATTGTTATTGTTGTAAATAACATTTTCAGATGTCTCTGAAAAATATGTTGCAGCTGATACTACATCTGTGACACCTTCAAATGAACCAGTGAATGCATAGATAACAATTTTATCACCTGCACTTGCACCTGAATTTAAATTTACTTGAGTAAAGAAACTTCCTGATACACCACCAACACTATAATCAGTATCTTCTAATAAGTGGTCTCCATTTTTGAAAACTTGGATACGATTACCTTTAAACTTAAGAGTATTATTAAATGTATCTGCACCTGTAAATGCAGTTTGTGATGCAGATGCAGTATAGATAAATTCTTGGAAGTAGAATGCCTTATCCTCAAGGTCATTCATTGCATCAACTAAGTTTTTAGATAATGATGGTCTTAGACCTGAAACCTCACCTACATCTGTTGCAAGCTCATTGTATCTCAGTCTAAACTGTTCTATTGTTGAAAAATTATCTACTGTTTTAGCCATGTGTCTTCTCTATAATTTCTTTCATTAAGTTTTTCAATTCAGACATTTCCTCTTTTAAACTATTTATCTCGTCTGACTGGTTTTGAAAAAGTTCTCTTCTTCTCTTTGCAAGAACATAACCATTGTAGTCTGTATTGACTACTGCAGAAGAGTGTTCATCTCTTTCAAGATGGGTGTGTCCTTCTACCTTTATACCCATTATGTTAATGCAATACATCTAAGTGCAGATACCAATGGAACTACACATGTATTATTACTTTGTCCTACAATCTTAATTGCAAATGCAACAAACTCAGGAAGTTCGTCTGCAGTATATTCGTATTCTTTAAAATTCTTTCCATCATTTGAAATTGCAATATCAGGTGAACCATCAGTGTTAAAGAACTGCCAGTCCTTTTCATCCCATGGTATCTCTTCATCTGATGATATCAATTTATACATAAATTTCAAATCAGTGTTTGCAGGTCTAAAGTTATCTGCAAATACTTTTAGTGATGATGCAGGATTTTTAAGTGTCACCTTTCTAGTGCAATAAACCATTGCATTGTTATCACCTTCCGATTCGGTTGATGGAACATAAGTTGTTCCTGTTGTGACATCACCAGCAACATCAATATTATTAATTCTATTCATGATTGCAAGAGCACCGATTGTTCCTACATCAATTATTGGTGAAACCATTTCTGAATATGATTGTAATTGCAATTGACACTTGAATGATTTTGCACCTGAGTTATGTGCAGTCTCGTTTAATTGAGATGCAACAATTTTAGGTGTATCCATAAAGTGATTATCATTTAGTGTTATAAAGTCTGCACTTGCTTGTTGGTTATAAGCAACAACTGTAGGTGAACCTTCAGGTGATGACATTAATCCACCAAATGCACTTGCATAAATGTATGTTTCTTGGAATATTAAATTAGGTATCATTGTATGTAATACATCATAGTAATAGTTTCTTGATGACATTACATTATTACCACCACCCGATGTGGTTTCTGTTGCACTATATCCAGTTGTGTAATCAAAACCAGTTAACACTGGTTCTACAGTGAAACAATCTATTTCTATATTATCTATGACACTTGATGTTCCTGTAAAGTTCTGATTGATTGATGAAATAGGATATCCACCAATTGAATCTTCTACTGCATCTACTGTTATCTCTAATGTATTTGTTGCAGAACCAAAGTTTGTGATTGTAATTACTTCATTTGCAACATATCCACTTCCACAATTAGTTATTTGAACACTTGAAACAACTTCACTTCCTGAAGAACCTGTAGTTGTAATTTCAAATGTTGCACCACTTCCTGCAAGAGAAGATGATGTTGCACCTGATTGATATGTTCCTGCAGCTGGTTCTGCACCTGAGGTGACTGTTGATGGATTAGTAATGTTTGTGACACTTCCTGTTTTATTTCCTACTGCACCTGATATTGAAACATTAGATTTTGTATCATACATTCCGTGTGAGTATGAATAAACTTTTACAAAGTCTTGACCTGAAACTGTTTCAATAGGATTGTTTTGTAGTTTTGCAGTTGGTAATGCACTGTTCTCAAATACTAATGTTGGAACTTTTGATGTATCAAATCTACAAATCTTCATGTTAAATTTCAAGTCATCTGTTTGTTCTGCAGTCCATGTTGATGCATTCTGTGATAAGAATAATGAACCTGCATATGGTTGTCCTGAAATTGTTTGTCCTGTAATTAAATCTGTTTCTCCCATTCTTGAAATGAAACACTCGTAGTCTGTTGAGTTTGATAGAACTACGAAACAGTATTCTGTATTCTCTTCAAGATATACTGGTGATTCAAATGTAAATGTGGTTGCAGTTGAACCATCGGCAGATACATTTATGTCTGCAGGGTTCTTTGTGACTACTGAGAAAGGCATCACTGTCTGGCCAGGATACCCGTTTACCATATTTCTTATTTCAATTGAAACAGGTAATGAATCTGATTTTGTTTTGAAGAATAAATCAATAGAAGATACCATCAATCCACCTGCAGACTCTACTAAGAATGATTCTGCAAGAGGGTCTTGCCATCCCATTCCATTTTCTTCACGACAGAATCTAACTGGGAATGCTTCTATACCTCTATCTACATCTAATGCACATCTTCTACCACTTCTTGGTGGTCTTCTAGGTGGTAAGTCAGGTGGTAATGCAATATCAATTGTATTATCATCCTCAGGTGGTGCAGTGATTCCTGTGTCTCTGTTTACTACCTCAGTAGCTTCTTCTGCATCTGTTCCACCACCAGTTCTATCTATTTCAGGTGGTATCTCATCATTCGCACTTACAGCTAATGACTCACCTCTTCTAACTATTTGTCTTTCACCTGATGTTCTTTCTATAACTACTCTACCATTTCTTGTTGATACAACTTCAGTTTGGTTAGATTGTAGTAATCCCTGTGCTTGATATATTGCACTTGCAGATGAAGACGGACTTGATAATTTCAATGCACTAGAAGTGATTTCTAGTTTTCTCATACCTGATGGGAATCTTGCACTGTCACTATTTGGTAATTCAAAGAAACAACGAAGTCTTCCATTACCATCTGTTTTTACACCTGAGGTGACTGTTGTTCCACCATCTTGAGAATATGTTGCACTTTGTGGTCTTACAAATTTATTAACATCTAATCCATCAAAGAATATAAAATGATTTGTGTTTGGTTTTAAGTTAGTTCCATCTACTTCAATTGTTCTTGCTCTCATGAATGGAACAATTGATACGGATACAACTCTATCGTTTCTTGTTTCTTGGAAATCTTCAACAACTGATGTTGTCACACCTGTTCTTACTTGTCCTTCTACTGTATCTGTGACTTCTCTAGTGACTGTGACTCCTGCAGTCCATTCACCACCCTGTGCAGGGTCTCCTGACCAAGAACCATTTGATTGTGCAGTCACTTCTGATGAAACTTGTTCAGGTTCACCAACCCAAGTTGTCTGCCATGCATTCCAAACTGTTCCTAATGCATTTTCATTTTCAGCTTGAACTGCATCAAAGTTTCCTTCTCTGTTTATTCTAACTTCAGGAAGTCTGTCTGTATCTTGCCATATATCTGTTGAAGGTGTAAGTTTACATTGACCTGTAAATGCAAACACATGATATGGGTTTACATTGATTGCTCTAGATGCCATATGTTGATTGACATATGATTGTTCTGTATAAGGTAATGTAATTAAGTCACCTGTCTTTTGATAATTTTTAGAATCACTTGTGTTCAATGAGATATCAAAGAACTGTGAATAAGTCTTAGGTCTTAAGTGACCTCTCTTACTGTCTATGGATACATTATAATCAGGATGGTTTACATCACCAACTCTGTGTCCTCTAAAATTATCTACTAAGAAACCTGATTTAAATCTATCTAAACCATTTGCATCTAGTATTTGTTTTGTTTGTGTATCTTTTTCTAATAGAGAAAGTGCAGTGACCCTCTCTAAGTTTGTGACTCTACCATGAATAGACCCTATGTCTTTCATAGTAAATCTTCTATGTTCTTTAGTTCTAACTTTTATTTGTTTTAACTTAGCTGTAAATGCAGGAAGGAATACTTCAAATAATTCTATTGCATCATCAATCGCTTTTGGTTTAGTTGGGGATAATGATGGTGTTCCCTGTGCAATTTGGAATGACCCTGTTTTATGTAAAAAGACTTTATCAATTCTAGGAACATAAAAAGTTATGTCTCCAACCATTGATTCTGAATCTCTAGGTGTTCCATTTAGTTTTGCACTTGTTGATTCAAAGTTTCTACCTGATTCAGAAAGAGGGTCTACTATCACACCACTTCCTGTTGCATTATTGTAATCTGATATATCTGTTGGTGAAGTTGCAACTGGGTCTACTGAATATAAAGAATCTCCTACACCTAACTGCATTCCTACTGATGGTCTAAAGTCTATTGAATCTGATAATTCAAATGTTCCATCAGGTTCAAATCCACCTAAGTCTACTCTTGCAGGTGAATACACTGGAATGTCTTTGTAATCTATTGCAGTATATGATTGAACATCTATAAATGCACCACCAGTGACTTGGAAACAGTCAAAGACAACTAGGATATCATCTAAAGGTGCAGACTCACTTGTCTTTCTAATTAATCTTGCACAATCATAGTATCCATCTCTCTGTCCGTCATCAAAGACAAACTTGGATGTAATATCTTTTGAACCATTAGATACACTTGATACAGTTGCAATTGCACCTGACGATTTACCTACGATTTGTTCACCTTCTGTAAATCTTGCATCACCTATATGATACCAATATGATGTTGCACCATCTCCGTTATAATCAATTAGTATCGCTCTTGCATCTGAAGTCTGTCCTACAACTTCTTCAAATGCAGTAAATGTTCCTGATACAATTGTTAATGATGCATTTGGTGGTAAAGGTGTTCCATTACCATTAGCTTCAAATATTCCACGAATCTTAAATACATGTGGAACTCCTAATGAAATCTCTCTGTCATCATAACATGTTCCGAAAGGATTATTTGTTGATGAACCACTATTACCACTTCTTGTTGAACCTACTTTTAATATTCTTGACTTCTTAAGTGCAAGTCCTTTTCTTGCAGGACTATTGTCAGTCACACCATATTTAATTAGAACATACGCACCATCTTCTGATGCAAGGTTTTGAACAGTAAGTGTCGTTGCACTTCTTGTAATTTTATTATCTGCTTCTAGTTCATCAATATCAATATTCTCACCTGCAGTAAATGTAGGTGAACCTGTTCCTGCTTTTACGATTGAGAATTGGAAATTACTATTATCTAATGAAGTAAATGTATTTCCTGAACTTAATTCTATTGAAAAACCACCTGATGCAATTTGTTGTATTTCTTGTCTTGTTTCTACATGTGCATCTGCAGTATGTGTTTTAACATAGTCTCTTGGCCATGCGAATACTGCAGAAGTCTGAGCTTGTTCATCAATCTTATTTCTTTTTCTAGTGATTGCACCATTATATGAATCACCACTTCCTACTGCAACTGATAATGTTATTGCAGTATCACTGGTGACTGATGCAACTATTAATGGAGTTGCAGAATCAACTGGGTTGATTAACACATCTCCTTCTTTTAATTCAGCTGCAAATCTAGAACCTACACCTGTCACTGCAGTAGAACCTGCAGTCAACACAACATTACCTGTTAATGTTATTGAACCTGTTAGATTTACATTTGCACCAAAGTTTGTATAACCTGAGTTAGATGCTTCTTGAGCAACTGCACGAACTCTGTCAATGTTATATTCTCTTACACCTGTTCCACCCTGTTGTGCAGATAAGTATCCATCTGTTCCTGAGAAGTTTAAACCATTTGCAACTGCAAAGTTTCCTCTTCCTGTTGATGAGAGTGTATCATTAGTCACAAATTTACCTTTGACATCTGATAGATATACCACACCAGTTCCATCATACACTGCAATACCTGTTGCACCTGAAACTGAACCTGTAATTAAATCACCTGCTCTTAGTGTTCCTGATTTATCACTATTTGTATAGTCAAGTCGGGTAAACATCTTAACATCAAACAATGAAAGTTTGAATATAGATGTTGCATCTAAAACATCTGAAGTTTGTGAAGATGACTTTTCAAATATATCTCTTACTCTTGCAATACCGATATGGTCTTCAGTAGGCATACTTCCTACATTTGCATAACCACCACTAAGTGCAATTTTACTTGGATAAAGTTTTACTGTTTTAAATGAGTCAATTGCAGTATCACCTGCTTCATGACCGAATTCGGGTTGACCGAATACTTCTGTTATCTCTAAATTGTTTCCAACTCTAAAAGGTGTTGTTGCACCTGTGAGTGAAACTGTTGTTCGTGCTTTGTTGAGTGTTATAGGTGTTGTTCCTACTTTCTCAATCTCATAACCTCTTACATATGCTTTACCAGGCGATGCTTGAAGAACTACCTTCGCTTCATCTCCACCATAAACTGATTTATAATAACCTGCATTTGTAGTGTCATCTAAGTGTTCTCTAAATGAGTGTGTAAATTGTCTTAATACGAAATCACCATTTGCATCAAATGTTCTTCTTGCAAGTGTGTTTTCTATTTCGTTATAAACTGGTCTTCTAACTGTTAGTTCTATTTGTCCTTTGTTTACTCTTGCAAGTTCTATGAAGTTTGCATCATCTGTAGATGATAATAATTTTTTAGTGAATGTTAAATCTACTTTGAATCTATCTGCACCTGCAGCGTTTTCATTGTTAGTCCCAGTTGCATTGTCTTTTAATGTTCCATCGTCTGAACTGTTTATCATTTGTTCAGATACATCTAAACCAATTCTATATGATGGTTTACCTGAATACTTTTCTAGTAGTGTAAAGTTTGCATCCACTTTACAGAAGAATCCTCTGATAAAGAGAACACCTTCTGATATACTTGCAAGTGAAGCTCTTCCATTTGGTGTATCACCACTTGCAAGAACTACTAAGTCATTATTGTCTCCTGATACATCGGATGCAACTCCTGTATTATCAAGAGTGACTACTTGAAGTTCTTCGTTTGGAAGGAAAGTGAATGAGTGTGCAGTATTAGTTCCCTGAGATAGGTAATGCACAAAGATTGTTAGTTTGTCGTCTGTAGATTCTGCAGTTGTTGTTTTAACTCTTGCAAGAACACCTGATGTTTTACCTTGTAAAATTTTACCATGTAGTGACTCTCTGTATGTCTCAACATTTGCATCACCCAATGAGTTTGGATTTTGTGCAGATACTTTAACAAAGTATACTTCCATGTCAATGTCAGTTTGAGCACCACTGACTAATGACCCTTCTTTAAAGAAGTGGTCTCCAAATCTTTCAATTTGATTTTGTAATATAGATTGTGACTGAGTTAGTTCTCTTGCTTGAAGTGGTCTTCCTGCTCTGAACAAGACCTTATTGAACTTCTTACTCTCATCAAAATCGTCAAAATATGGTGATATATTTAAATCTGTCTTTTCAGGCATAAGTTCTCTCTATTTTATAGAGGGGATAAACCCCTCTACCTTACATTTCAATAATTAATTTAATGTCTTCTATTTGGTCTGCGGCTCTTGACACTGCACCTCTATTCTCAACATACATTATTTGACCTGAATATTTTTCTACTTCAGGGAATGTTGAATCAACACTTGATACTGTTGCGACTGCAGTTGAGTTTCCACTTACATATACATTGTTTGTTCCAGCAAAGTCTGCGTATCCACCTTCTGAGTTTGCAACTGGAATATGTGATACGACTCTTGATGTTGTATCTATAGAAACAACTCTTGATACTGCAACACCTGAACCATCTGCAGATGCATTTAATATAACATTATCAACTGCTACATCTGCAACACTTGAAAGTGTCATTCTCTTATATGCAGCTAATGTTGTTGCACTTGCAACTGTTGTAGTTCCAACATTGAATGGGTCTTGAATAAGTCCGATTCTTCTAAAGTCATTATCTGTTGGGAAGTCACCTGAACCTTCTGCAAATTCTAATCTTGCATTGACGATAACATAGTTTCCACCTAGTTCATGAACTGGGTCTGCACCATGTCCGTATAGAGGTGAAATAATTACAGTCGCAGCTGCGTCTGCATTACCACCGATACCTGAGATACTGTCAATATCTATTGATGCTCTTTTGTATCCTGTTCCATTTGTAGTGACAGTGATATATTTTACTGCACCACCTGAGACTACTACTGAAACTTGTCCTGATGAACCATCTCCATCAATTGCAACTCCAGTATATGTGTTGTCATTGTATCCTGAACCACCTGCAGTGACTTTGACATGGAATACTCCACCATCAACTGCATTGTTCTCAACATCCCATTGACCTGAACCATCATCTGTTGCAGATGAACCAAATCCTGCAGAATCACCGATAACTTCTGTTTGAGCACCGATTGTTTTTACAGGGATAAAATCGTTAGTCACAAATTTGATTGTGTCTGATGCACCAATTGTATACATGTATTTCCAAAGATATCCTCTTCCACTGGCAGCTAGGGAATCGGAAGTTGAAACTAATGCAGTTGCACTTGTTCCTGTTGGTTTGTCATCTGATACTACTACATTACCATCTGAATCTCTTCCTGTTCTTATACACTTATAGACATGGTATTCGTCTGTGATTACAAAGAATCTTGAGTCGTATAAAGAACTTGAACTTGTTGCAGGAGACTGATTTGATGAACTATAGTCATGTGCATACTCATCGTATGTTGTTCCTGATGTCCAATTGTATCTTGTTATACCATGAGATACATTTGATGTTGTTATTTCCTTCATTGCAATCATGTCTGACCATGAGTCTACCTCAATTCCGACTGAGTTTGCAGGTGAGGGTGGTGAATTTTCATCCGTCCATGATTGTGGACGACCTATGAATACATATGTATTTGAGGCACTTTCTCCGAAGTCCTCTTTGAATTGTTTCGCATTATGGATACGAAACCTTTCCGTGATTATTGCTGCCATTTTAAAAATCTCCTAACGATTTAATTATTTATAAACTATTTATAACACTATGCAGACTTGACATAAGAGGAAAATGCAATATTTGTTCTTTTTCTCTCATGTAAAGGATAGTCACTTACTCTCATCTTAGGTAAATAAGAATCTAAATCGTTAATTCTTAAACCTTCGTGTTCTGTCTCTTCAGATAGAATATGACTTAGACCACCTTCTGCATATGCTGAATCTGATGGATTTGTTCCATCTTCCAACACTATATTATCTCCATGTGTTCCTGAATTGAATGCAGAACCATCATCTTGTTTTAGATAATATGAAATCTTATATGTGTTTTGATTACTAATTGTATTTATTGTCCTCATTGTATGACCAAAAGGAACAAAAGATACACTGTGGGACTCACTACTTTGTTCGTCCACTATACCAACTCCATCCTCAAATGTAATTCTATCTCCATCTTCATGGAATAAGAATTTGTTTGGATTTAGTTCGGTTGTTCTTTCAGATATGAAGTATGATATTTCTTCATCAACTGTTGCAAGTTCTAATAAAACCTTTTCACCACCTATTGCAACACCATCATCGTTAAGTGTTGCATCTTCGTAAATGAAAGGTTTACCAAAGTCTCCTTGGACTTCTGCATCAACCTCAGGTTCCATTTTCATAACTGTAGGTTCTTCTTCTAAGATTAGTCTTTCTCCTGTTTCTGTGACTAATTCTTCATCGTGTATTTCGTATACACCATATGTTTTACCTTCTGTTGATGGTCTTCTCTCAGGAACTAATCCTAAGAATGTATTATCATCTGCATACGATGGAATGAAAGGTTCTTCTTGTCTAAGATAATCTCCTTCATCTCTTCTTACAATATTAAGAACTGTTGGTTCTCCACCATGTCTGTCTGCATCTGAGAATGTTCCTCTTTGTGCAACTGCAAATGAATGTGATTGAATTATGTTTATATTAACATGTCTGTTCTTAAATGCAGAGTCATAATACTCAGATGTCGCACCCAAGGCCACACCAGCTGGATTTGTGACTTCACTTGCAAGGAAATCAGTTGTCTGATTTGAGACACCTAGTGTCGGAACACCTGCTTCTTCTAAAACAATTAATGGGTCATTGACAAAGTTCATTAAGTCATCATCACTACCCACGACATAGTTTCCATCTTCATACTGAAGACCATAAGAATTTGATGAATCTGAAGTCTCTAATAATATGTTTGGTGTTTTGTTGTATATCTCAATGTCTCTTGTCACATTTGAGAATGCATTCGGAACTGCAAGTTGAACTAGGGGTGATATAACAACTGTAGGTCTGAATATAGTATCCATTTGAGCACCTATATCATTCTTAATTGCAACCTCACCAAAGAATATGTGTCCTGATGGATGTATTAAATCTTTTAATGCACTTCTCCACTTGTTGATTGATTCTCCAACCTTAACAACATATGAATGTGTTTGATAATATTTTCCGTCTTGAATATTAGCTGCATCTTCTGATAGGAAACTCTTAACACCTAAGAACTGTTCGTTTAATATACCCTCACCTTTGAATGTTCCTCTTCCGTCAAAAGGTGAATACTTTAATATCTTAAATGTGTCTACAGAATTATAATTAACTGTTTCGGTTTCTGTGAAACATCCCTCTACATCTGTCAATAAAAGTATGTGTCTGTTTGAATCGTATGATATAACCTTACCAGTTGCACCTGAGATTGCACCAGTCACTACTAAGTTTCTTGACAATGATGCAGTAGGTGTTTCAATTAACATAGGGAAGTTAGATGTTGAATCTAACACACCATCTGCATTAAATTGATAACCTTGTTCTTGCATATTGATTGATGTGACTCTTCCGATATCTTCACCATATGCATATAGTTTTGCACCTGTTCCTGTTGCAACATCAACACCTGTATTTACTTTTTCTGTTGTAGAACTTCCACCAGTGATTGCTTCACCTGATTGGAATACACCAGTATGTGTTGATTCTCTTTTAACTTTTATTCTATTATCTTCAGGTTCTATTGCAAGAATAGTTGCTTGTGCATTTGAAATTGTTCCTGTAATGTTTTCACCAACTGTATACAGTTCTGCATGTCCATCTGCAAAGTAAATGTATCCACCAGGCCAACATAGAGGTGGAATATTATATTGACCACCACCTTTGATTCTTGCAGACCTGATATTGTTTATTGTTGTCTCTAATGTTATTGGGTAATCAGGGCCGTCTGTGAAAGTGTTATCTTCATATTGAAGTCTATTGAATTGTGTAAACATCTCAACTCTTTCACCACCTGAAAGTGCAGAGACTAATGTTATTCTGTCATTCTTAAATGTAAAGTCAGTTGACCATGTAAGTTCATTTCCATCTACGAATACTTTTACAAAGTAATCATTAAATAAAATATGTTTACCAAAATTATCTACACCACTAAAAACTGTTTGTCCACTGACTGCAGTTTGTTCAAAGTGTCCCCAATATAATCCACCTTCTAATAGTAGTTCATCACCAACTGAACCTATAATTGCATCTGCACTTCCATCATCAAATACAATCTTTTCACCTGCATTATAATTTTGTCCACCATCTTCTATGTAAATTTTTGTAATAGGTGCAACATCTAAATCATTAACAACTGATTCAGATTTTGATACACTGTTATCTCCTTTACTTCCAGTAAAGTTAATAGAATCATTGATTGAGTATAATGCACCTGAAGATTCTACTGGGTGAGGTTCTAATACCATACCACCTTCAGTTCTTTGTCTTTGAACTGTTTGACCACCTGCACCTGCAAGTGGATTTGATGTGACAGTTATATTATTGTCATCTATGATTGATGCAACATCTAATGTGTAATCTGTTCCTGATATTGTGAATTCTAGTGTATCACCAACTTCTAGTTCTGATGTATATTTGGAACTGTCACCTACAACACTTTTTGAAGTTGTTGTAAATGTATGTGTTCCTGAAAGTATCGGCCCTTCTAATATTATATCACCACTGTCTCCGTGGTCAATATAAGTTGATGATACATCAAAATTAAATCCTTCTATGACACCTTTAACAACACCAGTCCATGATGTTAATCCATCTCTATCTAAGAATGTGACTGGGTCTTCTGCATTAAAAACACCATAATGATTGTCTGAAATTTCTATAGAATACAAATTGTTTGGTGTGTCTTTTACATAAACACTTTCTACGATTGCCTCTGCATCTATAGAACCATCAGTTTTGTATTTTGTAATCTTGTCGTTTACTTTAGGAAGAACCTCTCTATCCATCTTAACAACCATTCTTCTTTGTTGACTGTAAGATGAATCTGAAACAAACATTGTTTCATTGATTGGGTATCTAACTTCTGCATCGTCTTGATACAGAACTCTCATCAAGAACTTGACTGACTCTTCTGTTCCTTTCTTTTGATATAAGTCCTTGATATGTTTTATTACTGTTCTCTTGTTTGGAATATTTGCAAGGTCAAGAGAAGGTATGAAATCTTTTTGGAAATACTGAATGAAATCCTCTGTAGTATGGTCAATATCTGAATAGTCTAGTAATCTATTATTTGCAAGAATACTATTTTCTTTATATTTTAAAACTGTTGCAGTTTGTAATCCTTCTCTTCCTTCTATTTTTTCTGCAGAAGAGAACCCATTACCTGAAACTGTTTTAATGTATAAAGTGTTCCCGTTGATAACTTCAATTCTTGCAACACTTCCGTTGGTTTGACCATAGATGTATTCACCAACTTTAAATGAGTCTGCATTTCCAACATCATTACCTTGATGTGTTTCAGAAACAACTTTTGAAGTATTTGCATCGGGAGATGGTGTGACAGTTGCAGGTTCCAATAAAATAGAACCTGCATTGTCTTCTAGTTTTACTCCGTCTAATGGAGACTGAGACTCTAGTGTTAGAATCTCAGACTCTAAGAACTCAAAATATGCTTTAACAAATGAGACAAAGTTAGGTGCTTCATCTCTAAGAAACTCAGGAAGAAGTGCTTCTACTCTTTGACTAAATCTGTCAATAACATATTTTTCGTGTGACATAGTATTAACTTAATGTTGCACCAAGGTTTGAAATAGGGAACCAGTTTGAACCATCCCAAAAACATATTACTGCTTCACCTAATGTATCAAGAATTATCTGTTCAGTTGTGTCTGAAGAATAACCCCATGATGATACAGTGATTCTAGCTGCATATGTTGATGCAGGTTCAGTTGATGCCCAAAGAATTTTCAATTGACCAACATCTGTTCCGTTATCTAATGTAAAGGCAACATCAGCACCTGCACTTGACAAGTCAAATGAACTTGCAAAAGTTGATGCAAGGTTTGTAGCTGCTGCCGTTAAGGTTGCAATATCGTCAACTGCAAGATGAGTTGGGATATTTTCAAAAAGTTGACCAATGGTCATCTTCTTATTTACAGGTGTGCCGCCTGGGTTGTCAACAATATGCAAAAGGTCATCTGAACCTATGTCTGCATCTGTGACAGCTGTTAATGCACTAATTTTTTTATCTGCCATTTTTTTCTCCTATAATCCAAATAAATGGGAAACTACTCGGGGGACTCCCGACCACTTTATCCATAATTAATATTAATAACTACTGGTTGAGGTAGAAGTATACCCGACCCCAGCACTTGATTCACCACTTGCGATGGTGTCTATCACTCCGTTCACTTTTATGTCTGACAGTGAGATGTCTATTAAAGAACCTCTCGTTGCAACCACATCATTACTGTTGGGAATGACTGTAAAATCAATTGATGCATCATTGTTAACTGTTGAAGTTATCGTTATTGCACTAATTGAAATCTTTCCACTGGAATAGTCTACTGTTCCAGCTGATGAATCTGAATACACTCTAGTTGAACCCGATAGATAGTATCTTCTTAGATTACCATTTCCATCATCGTCAAAAAAGAAAGTGTTTACAGAATCACCTTGAACCTTAAAACCAGTTGTTGAAGTTATACCCCCTGACATTGCATTATGTCCTGAGTGAGGATTATAAAGTGTATTTCCCATTGCAACTGTATAACCCTTTTCTAAACTGATAGTTGGTTTTAATTTTTTTCTTAATCTGATATTTGTTGTATTAGACAATATAGAATCGTCTGCATTGTCTATTGCTTGAATTAGTTTTGAGTGTCTTAAGATTGCATCAAAGTTTGCAAGATTATTTTTATCATAATCCATGATTGCATTTGACACTAGAGTTTCTAATTCACCCTCTGATAATTGAGTCACATTCTTATTGTATTTGAATGTTGTAGTAATTAATATCTTAACAATATCAGGGTCAACTATAGTTGGTCTGACTGTTAACATATTTAATTTGTTGATATTGTTTATGACTACTGTCTTCTCTGATTCTGATAAGTAATCTGCATTCTGAGGTTTGATTGCAAGAAATACTTTTCCATATTCAGGTGGGTCATTATCTTCACCACCCCATACTGCAATTGCATCTGCATTCGGATAGTATTCTGATACTTTAGATTTGTAATCGTTAAGTGTCACTAATCTATTTTGAGAAGTGTAAAATTTATTTGCTTTGAACTTGATTGATTCTATTGATTCTTTTTCACCACCACCTAATGCTTCTTGTTGAACTAAGACACTTGAATCTGTGAATCCGTTGATTGCAGTTATTTGAGAAAATTGTTTTGAACCATTTGCATGTTCACTGTCCACTATAACATAAGTGACAGTTATAATATCTCCGTCTGATAATTCTTTTCCTAATGTCCCATCACCGAAATATATTTCAGTATATGCATCTTCGTTCTCTTGAGTGTAAAACACTTTTGATGTAGTGGTGATAGTAGAGACATCTGTAGAAAGTGTATATGACTCTGTGGTTCCACCTGAGTTTACAGAAACTACAATGTGTTGTTTATCAACTCTTTCATTTGATAAAACAAACTTAGAGTTTTTGATTTGTCTGTCATATATGAATGTATCGGTTGCATATGTTCCTTGAATCAACTCTACATTTGCATAAACAAATCTAGTTCCTTCACTTGTTGGTTTGATTGATGTTGGAACTACAAAATTATATGGTTGTCCATCAAATACTGTTTGAAAGATTGCACCTCTTGGAAGTGTCATATCGTTTTGTGTTGGAATTGAACCATCTGCATTTCTAACATTACTCAATGTCATTTCTACGATAGCTTTAGATGCAGTTTCAGATGCAGGAGTAAATCCTAAATCTTTTGCACGACTCACAACATTCTTTCTTAATTGTGCAGAATCTAAAAATAATTCTGATGCAGCTATATTACTATTGACTGCACCGATATGTGATGCATATGAGAGTAAGTCAATAAGTATTGACATTGTTGACCCCTCAAAGTCATAGTCTTTTAATTTATCTTGTCCTTTGAGATAGTTTTTTAGATTATCACTAATACCTTCAAAGTCTAGTTCAGTGATATTTAAGTTTGAACTTTTTACTGCCATTTTATCTTACCCTACTTACATTAAATTCAACTCGTCTTCCTGATGCTTCACCCTTTACAACATATCCAATATTAATGTTTAGTGCATTTGGATTTGTATCATTATCAACAAACACTGAAACATCCTTTACTCTTGGTTCAAAGTCTTCTATTACTTTCTTTAACTGTTTACTAAATCGTCTTACTCTACGACTTGTATTTAATTCAAATATTAAGTTTCTTACACCACCACCTAAACTAGGTTTGAATGGTCTTTCATAATAGTTTGTTAGGACAATATTCTTTACTGACCTTTTAATTGCATCCGTGTCTGACTTAACTGTTATGTCTTTTGTTATAGGATGTGGATTCAGAAACAAATCTAAATCTGAGTATTTGTTCTTGTTTGAAACTATCTTTGATTGTGAAACTAAGTCTGCCATAAAACTATTTATATACTTTACAAGTCCTTTTTACATTCTTATAATAGAAATACTTGCACCAGTTGATGGTGCAGAGTTGAATACAACATTATCACCTGATATTGTGTAGTCACCCAGTCCTAATATCCCTAATGTTTTCTTTTGTCCATCAACAAACACATGAGTTGCACCACCCTCTGATGGTAAACTATATGTGTCGGTTGAACCATCACCATCTGCAATCTCTACATCCTTTGATGTCATATCTTCAACTACTCTATCAAATAATCCTGAGTTGGATGCAGGTTTACCTTTGGATGAACTATTAATTACACCACCGATTGCAGGTAGTGTAATTGCAATACCAAAAGGCATACCGATTAATTTTAAAATATCACAGAATGTTAAAAACAAAGGTTTGAATAATGCACTCAATCCAATTGCACTTAGAAACTTCTTAATAATTTTTACCCATGCAAAGAATATCTTTTTATGCCAGTTCAATTTAAAGTCTTCAAGTTCTAGTGATAAATCTGCAATAGCTTCTTCAACACTTTCAGTTGTAGATTCTATCTTTCCACCTATGATTGCTCTCAAGTCATATCCAAAAATGTTTAACTTCTGAATCGCCTCTAAGACTTGTTCATTAAACTTTTGTCTTTCATCTAAAAGTCTCTTTTCTACTTCTGCTCTTTTTATCTGAAGTTCTTCTCTTTCATTTAAAAGTGCTTGTCTTTCTGCAGATGATAATTTATCATCTTCTAATTTTTTATTAATTTCTTCTATTCGTTTATCAATAGTTCCAATCTCACCTAAGAATAATTTTTCTAGTTCTTTGAATTTATCTTTGAAACTTTGTATTGCACTTTGGATTAACGCACCTACATCTAAACTTAAAATATCTTTTAACTCTGAGAATGGTAAATTAGGTAAACCTAACAAGTCCCAAATCTCATCAAACAAATCTATAAGTTTTTGAAAGGCTGCAACATGCCAGTTTTGAATATACTTCTTTACTTCTGTTTTTAAATACTTGAATGCAATCTTAGCTTTTGCTTCAGGGTCTAATACACCAAACTCTCCGTCAAATTGTCTGAACTCTTCAGGAACTAAACTAAAAAATTTATCTACTAACTTGAGTCTTAAATCTTCTAAGTTTAAAATATCTCCATTAAGTTTTGCAATCTGTTCTTCAATCTTTGCTTTTTCTTCTGCAGATAGATTGGGGTCAGTTAGTTTTTCTTTTAACTTTGCGATCTCATCATATTTCTGATTGATTTGGTCTAAGAATTGTTTACCTGACATTTGGTCTATAAGTTCTTGTTGATATGAAGGTGAAGTGACTAATTTTAATATATCAACTTGCAATCCCATTATAGGAATTGTAAATGATATAGGAACTAACTTACTAACTATCTCTGAAATCTTAATAGGAATAAACATATGAAACTCCTGAAGGAGTTCAGTGAATGCATCCCGTGCCTCTTTTTGAAAGTCTCTAGTTCTTCCATCTGATTTCCACCAAGGTGAAAGTGCAGATGCAAGTGTATCAATAAAATCTTCTATCTGTTTTATGACATCATTAATTTCTTTTCTTAATGTTCCCATCAAGACACTTTCAACATATGTCTCTGCAATAGATATCTGTTCTTCTATACTTGCTCTTTCTTCTGCAGATAGATTAGGGTCTTTGAGTTTTTCTTTGAGTTTGATTATCTCTTCTCTTTTCTCTGCCTTCATCTCCTCTAGTTTTGCATCTAACTTGCCAGGCAGAGATGCAATCTCATTGAATGCATTTATCAAATCTGCCTTAGTAGGTAATGAAAATATATCTCCCTCAGGACAAGGGAAAGACGAAGGTATACTTTCTTCTAGAGGGACAACCATTAGAATATAACTTTTCTTGCACTTAGTCGGATGAATCTTGCACTTCTAAGTGTCATGTTTTTACCTGATTCAATATCCATCTTTCCTGCAACATCAATCTTACCATCTCCATATGCAGTGACATCAACATCTCCATCTGCATGAATCTTTGCATCACCACCAATGTGGACATTACACTTCCCACTGATTGCAACACTATTCTCTCCTGCAATGACTTCATAATTACTTCCGACTATTCTAGTAATTTCGTTTCCTTCATGGTCTATCTCATGAAAGGTTCCTGTTCTGTGTTCGTATGATATTCTTTCTGCACCGAAAGTGTCATCAATTTCTAAGAAGTGTCCACTCTCTGAAAACATAGTTTTGTTATATGGGTATTTTGGATTTTGTCTCATCCCCATATCTCTTGCACTCCTTCCGAAAAATCTAGTTCCTCTGAATCCATCAAATGGTGGTAAGTCTCTATCTTTATATTCTCCACCTTTACCATCGTTGTGTTCACCTCTTGCTCTTTCGTCATAGTCTGACTTGTCAAAGTAGAGAGGATACAAACCTCTGAGTTCTCCTGATTGAGGATTTTTAATTTGTTCTTCTAATTCTGCATCAGTCAATTCCGTAATCGTTGTTCCTTTACCTGTATAATCAATATCAATTGTTTTTGGAAGTCTTGGTGCTTCATCTAGTGTAAGTGTCAATCCCCAACCTCTTCTTGGTTCATGTTGTGGGTTAGGGCCATCAGGTGTTCCATTGTAATCTGCAAGTTTAATTCTTCTTGGGTCGTTGAAACCTCTAGATGATGTTCTTCCCAGTTGTTCACCTTTTGGTGCAGTGATTCTACTTCCTTGTTGAGGATAACCTGCAGTTGAACCAAAGACAACAAAGTCTTGCATCTCATCATCTCTAAAGAAACCTGCAACTGTAGAACCTTCAACCAATCCGTGTTGTGTTCCTAAACCTGATAATGATGCAGATGTAGTTGGATGTATTACCTGTGACCATGGAAGGTCAGGTGTTGAAAGTAATTGTTTGTCATCAGAGTGTATCTGATGTATACGAACACGAACCCTTCCTATCTTGAGTGGGTCATCTCTGTCTTCTACTATTCCATAATATATGTTAGTCATCGTAGTCTTCCTGTGAGAATTTATCTTCTAATGGTTTGACATCTTCTATTCGTCTTGCATATGATTCTGCAACACCTTCAATATATAAAACTCCCTGATTAGTAAGTGGACTTCCATTGAAACAAATATGTGTTATCAAATATCTTTGGTCATCTAACTCATTCTTTTTACCTTGTTGTGATAAAGGTTCTGCAGGTGGTAAGTTTAATTTAATAATATTTCCACAAGATAAATCAGTTCTAAAAGGAATAGTCATCTTAACTCTGTGTTGTTGTAGTAATTGTAATAAAGATTGTCTTTCTAATTTAGCTGCACTTTTATTTACCACACCTGACATAATCTCATCTGCATCTACTTTACTATTATTATCAAAGGAGTGTGTCATAGTGTAATCAGGTAAAACAAAAGAATCAAATTGTTTATTTGGTGCAAGGTCTACATCTTTTTGTGTCACTGGTGGTGGTTCTGCTTCATCTATCTGATTCTCTGCAGTTAAAAAATATTCGTATTCATCATTATAGATAAGAGGTTCTGCAGATACATGTTTACTTTTTTTCCATGTCTCTTCCATATCATAAACATAATCTGCTTCAATCTTTCTAACTGGGTCATACACTTTAGTAAGAGATGCATATGCACCACCCATAGTTCCTAAAATTGTATTAAAGGTTTGAGGTGATGTAAATGCTAACAATTGAGTGTTCGTTCCACCCTCTGCATTTAAATCATAATCCTCTAAGTCTGTAGATGTTCTAGGTGTCATAGAGAATGTTAGTGGAAACTCATCTTCAAACATTTCGTTGATAGGTTTAAATCTAAATCCACCACCTACTGTATTATAGAAAAACATACTATTCTCATATCCATCTCTGTCCTGACTTGCATTATTTACTAAATGGTCTATGACTCTACTTACTGTTCTGTTTGGTGCAACATATCTTATGTTATTTGGTGATGTTTCAGTCCAAGTGTCAAACTCTTCTACTGGTATCTTTGCCCAGTTGACTAAAATATTTTCTAGTATATCATCGTATGAACCACTAAAGACTTGACTCAATCTTTTTCTCATACAATTAAATGCTCTAGGTTCCACCAATTTCAATACCATAGTTTGTGTAGATAATTTATCGGGAACTCTATTCTTATGTTCTACTGCATATAATCTAAAAGTTTTATCAATCGTAAATTGTTTATCTGCAACCTGACCTGTTCCTTCTTTCTGTTTCAAAGATATACGAACAAACTCTTGTCCACTGAAACGATAGTTATAAGGTAAGTCTTGTCCATCTAATATACCCATCTCTGCAGTGCAGAACTTATCAAATATACTTTCATATAATTTAAAACTTACACAAACATCACTAAGGTCAACCGACTCTTGATGTTGATTTATAAATGCAATGGATTCAATATTGAATTCACCTCGTTTGACTTCGGACATAATTACCCTATCTCATTACCCTTTCAAATTCATTAACTACTCTGTTAATAAATTCAGGTCTTATAACTTTAATTAATCTTTTATTCTCGTTTGAATTTAATTCTTCTGTATAAAATGTCACTGGTTCATAACCACTTTCATTAGTATATTTTTTAACACCATCACTATTCTTGTAATGTGAGATACCATCTCTTCTCTCAACTGCAGAAGATATAGTAAAACTTTTAGTTGACTTTGAACCTGTAATTACATCACTGGTTGCAAATCTATCACCGACCACACCTATTCTATTGAAGAGTGGGTCTACTTCAATTACATGTCCAAGTTTTCTAACTGCAAGTAAAGCTTCTTTTTGTGCAAGTAAATCTTGAACTTGTCCATCAGTTTTACCTGAAGGATTTGCAGAAGAGAATGCACCTTTATCTAATTCTGTTTTGATTGCTTGTAATTCGGTATAGTGTGTAGTAAGTTGTTCACCCAAGAGAAACTTATCTGATGATGACACTATATCTGTTGATGCACTTGAAATTAAATATTGACCTTCATACTTTTCGGACATATAATTTTCAAACACCTCATTATCTTTAAACCATTCCTCATAATTAGTAATTTCATTTACTAAAAAGAATGTCCAGTGTAAGTCACCATTACCATATAACTTTGATGCAACAACATCAGGTCTATCACCTTCTTGACATTCATACATCGTATACTCTATTAATGAATCTAAACCCGACTCTACAATTGTGGACTTACGAAAGAAGTCTTTGATAAAAACAATTCTTCCATCATTTAGTTTGTAAGTTATCTCAGGGAAGTTTTTGAAAAATTCTTTTGCCATTATCCGTTATCCCCATTGTTTTGTTGTGCTTGTTTCTTTTTTGCAGCTTCTATTAATGCAGCTTCCGCGTCTTCTGCATTTCGTCTTTGTTCAGCTGCAAAGTCAGCGTCTTCAGTAAGTTTATCACCAAGACTTACATATGGGTCAACATCCCTACCCAGTGGTGAAATTTCTTGATAATTTTCCTGAGTCATAATTCTGACTTCAGTAAACTCTAAACTCATTTGTGTTTTAATTGGTTGTCCATCTCTATATGTTGAGAACTTCAAACCACCTGTATGATTGACATCACATTTAGTTAATACACTTGGTAAGAATCCATCTACCTTATCTTTGATTGGGCCGTCAAATTCAATCTCAAATTTATTCGGATAGTTGAAGAATGCTTCTGCATCTAACGCACCACCACCTTTAGGTGCAAAGGCATCAGGCAACATTGCACTTCTAAATCCATGTATAATTTTATTGACCATCTCTGCTTCTTCAGGAGATTTTGGAACAAAGATATATGTGAATGCAAATGTTCTAAAGTCTACACCCTTTAACATTTGTTCCATCATAGGGTTCTTTGCTTTACCCTGTAGGAAATACATATTATTTCCACTCAGACCATTCAACATATCGGTAAACATTTTAGAACCTGCAGCTACTACTGCATCTAAACCTTTTGATAGACCTTGTATAAAGTTTTCTTGTTGAAATGCTTCCACCATTCCTCTTGTCATAAGACCAACTTCACCCTGTTCATAAGACACCATTGCAGATGAGTTTAAATCATCAGGAACATATAAGTATATTTCTAATTGTTTTTCATTTTCATTGAATAAGTTTGCACCTTTATTAGCTATAGGTCTAAACTTTCTTGACCTTGTTGTAAATACAATATGGTTTTCTAACTTATCATGAATTGGATATTCCAATTCAATAAATCCACTAGGTGGTGACTTTTTACTTTTTCTTTTCGTTGCATTATTTGGGTCTAATGCTTTTTCTAAACTTGCTTTTCTATCTGACAATAACCTTCTAGCTTTCTCTGCTTGTTCTTTTAACTCATCTGCATCTGCAACTGATTCCCAGTTGATTGATTCTAATTTTGATTTTATACCTTTAACAGAATTGATTGCAGCTTTAGCTTGATTGATTTTCTTTATGATTTTACTTAATGATGGCATATATAAATACTCTAAAAATTAGTCTTTAAATCTATTTATGTCATACAGTGGTAAGTTCAAACCGAAGAACTATAAAAAATATAAGGGAGACCCTACAAAAATCGTCTATCGTTCATTATGGGAACGAAGATTCATGGTATACTGTGACAACAACGACAAGATTATAGAGTGGGGTTCAGAAGAACTTATTATTCCTTACAGAAGTCCTTTAGATAAAAAGGTTCACCGATACTTCCCTGACTTCTATATCAAGTATCTTAACAAAGAAGGTAATGTTGTCCGTGAAATAATAGAGGTCAAACCAAAGAAACAACTAAGACCACCCAAGACTCCAAAGAGACAAACCAAAAGATATCTACAAGAATGTGCAACCTTTATGGTCAATCAAGCAAAATGGAAAGCTGCAGAAGAGTATTGTTCTGATAGAAAAATGAAATTTAGGTTCCTAACAGAAGACCATTTACTGTAGTTTTGTATAAATAGTTTATATGATTCTAGAAGATATATTGTCTCTAACACCCTCTGCATTTGCAAAAAAGAGTATTGATGCATCATTATGGTTTGCAAAGAACCTTTCAAGATTAAGAGTTATAGGTAATGCAGTAGGAGAGGAATTACAGTCATATACACTTCCACCCCTTAAACAGGGAAGAATGTATATGTATGAATATGATGCAAAGACTAAAGATAAACTACCATATTTTGATAGATTTCCAGTAGTCATAATATTAGAAACATATGAAACTGGGTTCTTAGGAATAAACTTTCATTACATACCACCCATGAAAAGAGCAGAAGTATTAGATGGACTCTTAAGATATTGGGATGGAGAGACAGATGATATAGAGATGACTTATAGTCTTCTGAAAAAAATTAGTAAATTAAAATGGGCAAAACCATGTTTAAAGAACTATCTCTATACACATATAGGAAGTAGGATATCAGAAATACCTGCAGAATATTGGGAAGTCGTTGTGATGTTAAGGACACAACAGTTTAATATAAATGCAAATACAGTTTATAAAGAAAGTAGAAGGAAATTATTATAATGTCAAATGCACACGAAAAGAAACCTAAAGCAGGAACTATAGATACATTCAAGTCACACTTTGATGATGGTGCAAGGTCTAATAGATTCCATGTAAACTTTTATTGTCCACCATTAGGACTTACACTAGAAGGATGGAGAGTAGAATCAGTATCCTTGCCAGGCAGACAATTACAAGTAGACCAATACTCAACCTACGGCCCACTACAACAATTCCCTTACAATATAGACCATGATGGTGGTCAATTAACAACAGTTTTTAGATGTGATTCAAACTTTATAGATAGAGCATTGATAGAAGTATGGCAAGATTTTATCTATGCAGGAAGTGGTGAAAATGATATACAAGGTAATTCAGCATTACCTCAATTCAATTATTACAACGAGTATGTTGGTCAGATGGAGATATTTCAATTAAGAAGAGACGACTCCACTGCACTGAAGTATGATGTTTATGAGGTGTATCCAATAAGTTATGCAGCTCAGGAATTGAACTCAACTTCAGCTGACCAATTATTACAGTTTAGTGTGACATGGGCATTTAGAACCTATGCAACAACTATAACAAATCCACCTGAACTTTCTCTTATAAATAAAGGAAGAAGATGGTTGGATGTTGTATTAGATGGACTTAAGGTTGCATCTAGATACAGCAAAAAATCAAATAAGATTCTGAATAAATTAGAATCTTTTGACAGTCTACTATCATCGGGACAGTCCTTTGGTCGTTCCCTAGGTGGTGGATAGGAAATTATGGAGTAAATTATGGGATTACCAATCCAAACAGCTCCGTCTTATATGACGGAACTACCAAGTGATGGTCGTGAAGTAAAATTTAGACCTTTTCTTGTTAAAGAACAGAAACTTCTCGTATTAGCGAGAGAAAGTGAAAACTTTAAAGAGCAAGTCAATGCAATTAAAGAACTAATCAACAATGTCACCTATGGTGAATGTAATTGTGATGAGATGTATTCAATTGATGTTGAATGGTTGTTCTTAAGAGTTAGAGAAAAGTCTGTTGGTGAAGAAGTCAAAGCTACATATAGATGTGGTGAAGATGGATGTGATGGAACTGGAAAAGCAGTTATTGATTTATCTCAAATAACAACTAAGGGAGAAATTCCTGAAAGTAAAACTATTAAGATAAATGATGATGTTGGAGTAATCGTAGGATTACCTAAATTTAAAGATGTTTCCGAAATAGATGCAAAGATTGACCCTGAAGATAATGTTCTGAAGATTGTATCTAAGTCTATTGAGAAAATCTTTAGTGGAGACCAAGTCTTTGATAGAAACGACATGGACGAAGCAGATTTAGACGAATTCATCGGGTCATTAACTTTTGACCAGTTGGGAGAATTAGGAGCATTCTTTGATAATGCACCTAGACTTGCAACTGATGTTCAGTTCAAATGCAATACATGTGGTAAAGAGCAAACTAAACACTTAACGGGTTTACAGAATTTTTTTTAACAGCTCTTTCTCATGAGTCGGTGTATAATTATTTTAGCACCAACTTTCAATTAATGCAACATCACAAATATTCGTTAACAGAACTAGACAATATGATGCCGTGGGAAAGAGAGATTTACATTAATCTCCTTTTGCAACACCTTGAAGAAGAAAAGGAAAAGGAAAAAGCCAGACAGGCTAAAATGAAATCAAGGAGATAATGATGGCAAAAGAAATCATTGATACTGGAAGAAATGAAGTAGAAATGGATTTAGAAAAATATACCGAGATGGTGTTAAAACTTGACGAAGCTCAAGACACTATCAGGGAAATGAATAAGATACAGAAAGAGTTAAAGATTGCAACTGCAGCTGCTCAACCTGTTGAAAAGTTCTCATTCGGTGCATTGTTTAGGGATGAAAATGATATTAACGAAAAATCTATTATAGGTTTTATATCATTTGCAATGATGGTTGCATTTGGTATAACAGACCTAGTCACAGGTTTTTGGGGTATGGACTTAGCAATCTCTGACACTATTTACACTTCATTCGTAGTAGTCACATTGGGTGCATTCGGTATATCAGAAGCTGGAAAAGCATTCAGTAAACAATAAAATTAAATGGCAGACTTAACAGACGAAATTAATAAATCCTCTAGGGAATTCTCAGAAACTACTAAGAAGTTTAATGCAGAATTCAAATCCTTAATAGGAAATGTAAGAGATGTAAACCAATCTCTAGGGGATTCTTTCGCTGATTTAAGGAAAGACCAAGCAAACACCTTTGCAGGTGCATTACAAGCTAAAAAGACCAAAGAGATTCTCAAAGAATTTGAGACTGGGATGATTGAATACAATGGTCAACTTGCACAGATGCTTTCAAAAGATTTACCAAAAGGATTTAAAGATGTAAATCAATTTATTGATGAATTCAATGTAAGTTCACAAAGAATGACATTCTTCAGAAAAGAAATTGTAGAACAAGAAGAAGTCATAGCTGGGTTAAATAAAGAACTTGTAGAAGCTAAAATAATGGAACATGAAACCCTCATTGAAGCCATTGAAGATAACATTTCAGCCGAGAAAGAAGAATTAGATAAAAGAAGAGAACTCTACGATGAAATAGCTGGAGAAAATGAAAAGTTAGTTAAACACATCAAGAAAAATACTGCAGAAGCAGCTGGTGAAATGTCTGCAGGGTTTGAATCTTTTGATAAAGCATTACAAGAGTTATTTGGTTTTGGTATCAGTCCCATGTTGGACACTATTGTTGCAAAGACAGATGCAATCTCAAAACTATTTGAAGGTTTCGGTTCTGTAGGTGGTAATACTTTCTCAGGTTTATTTGAAGGTGTAGGTCAAGCTACATTTGCAAATAGAGACCAAGTTGTTGCAGGTGCTCAAGATAGACTAGCTAGTTTTGCAGAATTTGGTGGTCAAGCTGCAGGAACACAATTTAAAGAAGAACAAGCTAAAAAAGCAATAGAAGAAGCTGAGAAACTTGCAGTAGATGAAGCAGAAGTAATAACTAACACGACACTTGCAGAAACTTTAAAGACTGGTTTAGATTATCTTCTAGATGGAATGCAGGGTATCTTCAGAAGTATCGGTGGTGGTGATGACCCTAATATTATTGATGCAGAATTTGATGCATTGGATAGTAATGAAACACTTGCATTACCTAGTGGTGATGATATTCTTGCATTACCTTCACCTGAAGCCTTTGAAAGTATGAATGCACTTCCTGAGTTAGCTGGTAGTGCAGTAGAGATTCTTCCTGATATGAAAAACCTTGGGGGTGCAACTAAGAATGCAACTGCAGGTTTAGGAAGAATGGCACCTGCATTACTTGGTTCAGCAGGTGCAGCGTCATCTGCAGCTGCATCAGGAACAGCTTTAGCTGCAGGTGCAGGTTCAGCTGCAGCTGCAACAGGAACACTTGCAGCTGGTATGGGAACTTTAACTGCAGGTGTATTACTTGCAGCTGGTAAATTTATTCTTATTGGTGCAATAGTATTTGCAGTGTTCTATGCAATGGTAAAATTAGCTGCATATCTTGATTCTCTATCGGGTGGACTGATTGGTGAAGGTATCAGTGATATGTTTGGTGCAATAGGTGACTTCTTTGGTTCTATAAAAGATATCTTTACAGGTGAACAAACAATATTACAGGGAGCTGGTAATGTAGTAGGTTCCATAGGTGACTATGCAAAAGGAGTCGTAAAAACTGTAGGTGGACAAATCTTAGGAGCTGCAAGAATGCTCTTACCTGAATGGGCATTGAAACTTCTTGGTTGGGATGATGAATCTATGGCTATAGCTGCAGAAGAAGACCAAGAGTTCAAGAGAGTCGTAGGTGAGAAAGAGGGTAGAAGGGAAGACCAACAATTAGAAAATATAGCCTTAGAAAGTGGACTTATGACAGAGAGAAACAGATTTGGTAAATCTGTCCTTGACATAAGTAAGATAGCAACTGCACCTACAGATGTATTACAAAGACTTGCAAGACTAGATGACTTTGATGAAGCAACAACCAAAGCATTAATGGATGAATTAAAATATAGAGCAGACTTCAAAGATGCATATAGATTCGGAGACCAAGATATGACTTCAGAAGAAGTTGCAAGAAAGAGATTTGAACTTGGTGAAATATCAGAAGATGAAATGAATTCACAAATTAATAATGCAAACAACAATCAGAATGTTATTACAAATAATAACTCCACAACCATTCATGGTGAACAAACAACACACCCTTCTGACCCTATGGCTGCAGGTGGTAATATGAACCTTAAACCAATCTAATCTTTATATTTCTTTTTTCTAGGAATAACTTTCGTTTTATCTTTATGCATCTGAGTAGACGCATGTGAAGGTGTCACTTTTCTAGGGAAGATATTGTCCCATGCATTTTTAAAATCCTCATCGGATACAACTTGAGGTCGTCTTTTAGAACCCTTACCCATTATCTAAACAGTGGATGTCTATAACCTTTCTGTTGTGCTTTCTTTTGTTCTATAGTTCTTCTTCTTTTAATCTCTTGGTTTTTAGAATGTTTCTTTTGATTAGGTTTCTCATAGTATTGTCTATCTCTAACTTCTTGAACAATACCTGCACGCTCACACTGTTTCTTGAACCTACGCAACATTCTGTCAAAAGGTTCAACATTTCTATTCTTCGGATTAATTCTTGGTTTTACACTTGGCATAATATATCTCTTAAAAAAGTGTGAAGTCGCCCCAACTCTTTACAGCATCCCGCTCTTCACCGATGATTCCGCATTTAAAATACTAATCATCTTTCCCTTACTGAGTTCCCCCATTTCCACGGCCTCAGTCCGATGGTCGCACATCAAGGACACATTATTATACACGACCATCCCCTCAATAAGAAATTAGTCTTCTGCTAACTTCTTGAAGTAGTCCATCGCATCCTCTCCACTCTCTTTTTCTAGTGTTGATTCTGCTGATGCAACTACAGGTTCACCTGCAGTTGTGTCAGTTGTGTTTGACCAAGGCACTTCGTCAAGGTCTTCTGCAACTGATTCTGCAGTTGATGTTGACACTCCACCTGTGAGACCTAGAATTCTATCTAGTTTCTCTTTGAGTTCATCATAAGTTTTGAACTCACTAGGTGCAATGATATCACTTAGTGAATTAACTGAAGTAGCAACTTCTGTCAATTGACCTTCATCATTAAATAGTGGTGAGACACTGTCAAACTCTGATTTATCATAGTTCCAGTATCCATCAACTTTCCTTATTTTGATTTTGAAGTTTGCACCTTCTCTTAAATCAAAAGGATTGATTGCATTCTCGTCCTCAAATTGAGGTGAGATTGCTTCTTTCAACTGTTCAAAAATCTTCTTACCAAATTTGTATAAGAAAACTTTACCCTCGTTGTCAGGATTTTTTGGGTCTGAAACAACATAGACATTAGAAACATAGTGAAGTCTTCTCTTCTGTTTTCTTGCAATCTCTTTGTTTGCTTCAATACCAGTGTTCCATAATTGAGTGTTATACTCGGACACTGGGTCTTGTTTATTGAGTGTAGTCAAAGACTTCTCAATATACCATCCGCCTGGGCCTTGGAAACCATGATCCCAGTATGAAACCCAAGGCATATCTTCTCCCTCAGGTGTTGGTAAAAAACGAACTACTGCATAACCATTACCTGACTTATCAAGTTCAGGTTTCCAGTATCTATCGTCATTGTAGGATTTTTTCTCACCTTGACTAGGTGAAGCAGACTCCATAGCCTGTCTTAGTTTATCTAAAGATGTGGACATTGTATTCTCCTATTATATCGCATCGTATTAGCATTTTATAAAGACCCTAGTTCAAACCCTTGACCTAGAATCCACCTTTCACTATTTTCATAGTAATATAATTCATTATACTCAACGAGGTTTGTTTTGTCTAGTGGGTTTTTGAAATAAACATCCACTTCTTTAAACTCCTCTAAGAGTGCAATGAACTGGGATTGTTGAGCTCTTATCACTCTACTCTCCTCAGTATATTTAGTCGGATAACAATTACTACCCGAATAAATATTATCATAATTTCCACTCTCTAATGCATCAAAACCTAAGAGAGTGATTTCCTTTTTACCTGTAGACATTGCATATCCTAATGCACCCATCCCAGTAAAAAGATTCCTTAACCTTACATCATCGTAAGTTATAAAGTTATTAATATAGTCTTTGTGAAAACCAACAAAATCAACATGGTCATCATTACCCTGCACAACAAAATGTGTATCACTATCATCAATGAATGTTCTTTGTTCCTGTCCTGATTGAACGAATCCCTGTTGCATAAGATACAACATATCCATTTCAAAAGGCAACCATTCACCACATACACCAACCTTCCCATGTTTGTAATATTGTGAAGATACTATCTCTGATTGAATTGGTATATCACCTGCCCATAATATATCAGGATGATATCCATCCCTGTATATTGCATTGCATCCCCACCATTCACCTATGTTGTTTAAATCAACATCTTGTCTACTAGGGCCGTTTCCTACTATTGTGAGCATAGTTCTATTAACTGTTTTTTAAATTTTGTTCTATCGTAATCAATGAATGATTTATATTTGTTTATCTTTATATGAATTTCAGGATACACTATCTTCTCACTGATTTGTTTTTCCCAGTTCTTAGTGAATCCGATAATCTCATCCATGATTGTAATTGTCTCTAATGATAATTCTTTAGACATATATTTTTTTAGAAGGATTGGATGTTGTCCATTCTTGACTTCTAAAACTTGATTGATGTTTTTCTTCCTGAGTAAATCTGACACTTGAGTGTCAAAAACATATGTCAAACTTTGTTTTCTTTTTTTCCAGTCTTTGTAAACTCTGATTGCATCTTCATTTAGTAAGTCACCTGCCCACTGGTCTCTGACAGATAGGTTTGCAATAAAAAAATCTTTGAGTTCTTCTTTGTGATTCTTAAACAATTTACCAAATTGAAATTTGTCTTTTCGTTTAAGGAATGAATTGATATCTGCTTTGACCTTACCATTGTATTTTACAAAGTCATAATCCTCAGAATAAAAGTGTAATTTTATTCCGAGGTATAACTGATAAGAATCATAACCTTCTCTTGAGGTCATTAAGTCGTCACAATTTTTGGTTTTGCAGTGACTATTCCTGACACTGCAGACGAGTGTCCTTCTGATACATCATCATTTGTTTTACAAACAAATACATACTGATTGAAGATTTGTTCTTTAGGGTCAATGACACCTGTCACTGCAATCCCTTTTGCAAATCCCATTTTACCATCACCTGTTTGGATTATCATACGAGGGTCTTCAAGTGTTAAAGGTTCTAATGACTTTAACTTACCCACATACTCACCTGACATAGTGACTACCGATACTGTTTCACCTACTTTCATAATATACTCCTATGTTGATTGATAAAAACTTGTTAAACTTCCTTTTGATTTACTTCCTCTATTGACGAGGTTCAATCCTGTTGCCTCTGCTTCTAATTTATCCTTGAGTGGTGTGGACAACAATCTCTTTGCACCCTCAGGTTCTACATTATTTTCTTCACATACTTTTAATACTGCACTGATTACATCACATCTATTACCTTGGATAAGTTTCTCTACCTTTTCCGTAAACTCTTTTTTACTTATCATTCGTCTCTCCAATCTTTCAACCATTTTGCACCATCCCTCTCTGCATCTATAAACACTGCATTCGTAAATGCAACTGGTAATAAAACTCCAATGTGAACGATAATACTTGTCACGATGTCATAACCTAACCACCCCATATAAAAGGTTGCAAGGAATCCAAAGTAAACAGACCACATGGTAAACAATATCAATGTGAAATATGTTTGTAGACTTGGGTCAGGAATATACTTGAGTGGATTATATCTATTATCCATTACAAGTCTCCAACAATCTACTACCCACATTATAAACTTTCTAAAATATTTCATACTAAACTCCATAAAGATTTTTATATCTTGTTCTCAGTTCCATCAATTCGTCAACATAATCTATTGGATTTGCAACAAACAATTGGAAATGACCATTCTCTAAAGCGACCAGTGCAACAATATCGTCCACTGGTTTACCTGTTAGTTCTTCAACCATGATTGCATATGCAGTCATCTGAAGATAGTAAGTATCTGCATATTCTTCTTTCTTATACTTACTACTTGTTTTGAAATCTATAATACTCAATGCACCATCAAGAATACCAATGCAATCAACACGACCTGCCATTTTTAGGTGGTCTGAATACAAAGGAGCTTCAAGTGCAATAGGTGTGATTTCATCTAACACTGGTTTGATACCTTTGAACATTCCTTCCTCAATGAGATTATCAAACTCAATGTAAGGAACTTCTTTTCTTAAATACTGTTCAACTTTTTCATGGAAGTTAGTTCCTCTGTTGGTTGCATACTTTGTTATTCTGTTTGCTTCTTCTGAACCAACTCGTTCTCTCCATAATTTAATTTGTTCTCTGTTCTTTAATCCTACGACAGTTGTGACACTTGGATATTTTATTTTACCTGTAGAGTCTGTATAGAATCTTTGTCCTTTCTCACTAATTGTAGATAAATCTAAATCTTCTAATTCATGTATCTCAATTGTTTGTGTTCTTAGTTCTGTCATTTTCTTTCCGATTGTAATTTTGCATGTTTCTGAATAGTCTTTACAGACTTCTCTCTTTTAATATCTTTAGTCCCATGTTCTGCATGAACATTAGAGCCAGGATGTGCATCACCCACTTTAGATAAAACTTCTTTGAATCCATCATCAACTTTAAAATTAGTTGCAACACCACTGACAATATTTGCACCAGTGACTTGTTGTCTAAGTTGTGGATTGTTTTCTTTGAATTCGTCTAAGACTTTATAGGACATGAAGTGTTCTTCAATCTCACCTGTCTCATTATTTAAAAATACATATGTTGGCATCAAACACTCATAAAGTTGGGGACTGGTCTGTTAGTCCATTTTGCAAAATCCTTTTTGTAAACTGCATAGTATTTATGGTATGCATCTATAACACTTTCTGACTTAACATCATCAGGCATACACTGAGGTGGTTCTGTAAAACCAACCTTAGGAATATTCCTAGGGAGTTCAGACAATACTACATTTAGTTTTCTGAATGTCTCATGAACTCTTCCATAACGATAAGTGTATTCAAAAGATAATTGTCTCCATAATGCAAGTAAGTGTTGATAATGGTCTGCACTTTCTCTGACCCATTGTGTAGTTGGATGATTGATGTGACTTGCTTTGTATAGTGTCTGTTCCATGAGATCGTCAGGGTGTCTCCATCTTTGTATTCTACGACCACCTAGAGTCTGAGATACATATGGGTCTCCATCTAACATCCTATGTGCAGTTGATAATAACTGACCATATTCAATAATCATCTTAACAACATGTTTGTCACAATGCAGTTCTGCACATGTTGTTGGGTCTTCATGTAAGTAAAATAAATTCATATTCTGTTCCAACTACTTTCGTATAATTCCAACAATCCTTTACCACTGCAGATGTAATCATCGTTTCCAATTTTCTTACCACCCTGTTGTGATTTGAAGTATGGTTGGTTTTCATCTTCTAGTATATCAAGGAAGTCCTGCTTGGTCAAGAGGATTTCTGTAGTTGAGTAATCACTGTTGATACCACAGAAATATAATTCATCCCAGTCTTTTCCTGCACTGACATGATTCATGATATATTGATAATCGTTTATCTTGTAATCTTTCCTATTCGTCTGTGCAAGAGAAAACTTAATCTCTCTTTTCACACCATTAACGATTCTGTCATGACCTGTATTTGTAGGTGGTTCAACTTTGTGACCTTCTTTTAACCAAATCAGTTCTAATAATCTTTCACCAAATGAACCTTTGTTTTTGTTTGACATAAAGACATAACCTTCAAATGGTGTGTCTTTCCATAAATCAATATTAGTATCTGTAATATATGATTGCATTTCTTCTGCACTTGTCTGTAAAAGTTTCATATAAACACCACCAGTATCATTAATAGTTTTACTCTCTCAAGATATTTCTCAACCCTCTCCCATGTAAGATGTCCAATGACATCATTTGTAATCTGAGTTGTTGAGTCAACCTGACCCATGTTATCTAGAACTGCAAGTTCCCATAAACCATTCTTACCACCATAAGAATAATCGTGTTTAATTACACTTGCACCATATCCATTTGGAAATGCATATCTATGTTGCACTCCATTGTATATGTAATTAGTCTCTGTCAAATATTCTCTCATAATTAATCCTTTATGTCTCTCAACCAGTCTCTATATGGAACTGGATTTTCTGTTATTTCTAAATACTTTTTGTATTCTTCTTTACTCTCTTTTGACTTAGTCATAGTATCAACCCAACCAGTAGATGAGTCTTCCCATTCTTTTGAGTTGCTCATCATGTAGTCGTGCCAGAGTTGTTTCATTTATAAAAAATATGATGTTGAATCTGAACTGTTTCGTTCAATGTTTCTGCCCAATATGGTTCAACCATTATTGAATGATAATGAGTTGCACCTTCAGTGATGTCAGGATACTTACCCATAAGAACATCTGATGCAACAATATATGAATCATAAAATGTATCAGTGTCTAGAGGTTCATCTGATTTACCATCACAGAACCAACTGAACTGACATTGATGTCGGACAGGAACCATCTTACCTTTCCAGTTCTCTCTCCACTTTGCCTGATATATTACACCACATACATCCTTTGGATAAAATGAATGTTCCATTCTATTCAACACTACCTGTGCAACTGCAACCTTACCTGCAAGAGGTTGATTACCTGCTTCAAAGTAAATGTTTTTTGCAAGACAAACTGCCTCTCCATTCTCATCAGATGCATAGAGTTTTGAACTCATACTTACTGCAATACCAATTATCAATCCCAGTATAAAATATACACTTCGTATTTTTACAAGCTGAGTTTCATTCCTACTACCTTTAAAAAATTTCATATTAATACCCCGATGTATTACATGCATATTCCGTAGGACAATTTATAGTCCCACATACACACTCGTTTCTTTCTAATCGTTCTTTAGCTTCTTCTTCTGCGATCGCACAATCTTCTGCATAAGACCTTAAATCCTCTAGTGTTATTTCGTTATCCATAGTATCTCCTTTGATGGTAATAAGATTTCGTCACATTCACATTCTTTCTTCCAAGAATCAAGAATCATTTTGTTTCCACTACATTCGTTATCCATAGTCTCTCCTATATTAAGTAATCAGGGCCGTAGATTCTCATCCTGTTTGCAGTGACATCATATCCATCAAACAAGTTTCCTCTAGGTTTGTTTAATGCAGGTGTTCTCCATCCTGCAGCTTTTAGAACATCACCAAATTTGAAATTCTCATTTGCAACATTGATGAATCCCCATACAGTAGAACCTTGGTAAGAACTATCTCCTGTTGCAGTAGATACTATCTTCCAATACTTTCGTCCTTTCTGAACTGTATAGTCGGGTGTGTTTAAATTTTCCCACTGAGACTTATGAGCTTTCATTAACTCAGTGCAAAGTTTTAAACATAGTATGTCAAGTTTTTTAGTTTCCATTGTATATCTCTCCTAAAAATATTAATAATATAAACCCAAACATAGGGACAATAAAGTCACTATCTAAGAGTCCGTGTCGTTCTATAAATCTCATCATGTTTATAGTATACTAAAAAGTGCAACCCATTGTCAAGTGTTATCTCCGTCTCTATACTCTATATCTGACTTATCAAATATCTTTCTCTTTTTTCTTTCCCAAATCAAGGGTATTCTTTTACCTTGTCTCTGTTCCTCTGCAACATGGAATGAACCATATGCAAATATTCCTGCAACAAAGACAACAAATATACCTAATATTAATTCCATGTTATCTCCAGTAAATCTGGCAGGGATGGGTCGCACACATCAATCGTATTAATGCTTGTGGATTTTGTGATATTTGACCCATGTATCCCTTGCCCGAGGTTCATAGACCCCCTATTCTTTGTTCAACTAATTCTATGACTTTCTTTTCTCTATACCATAGACCATTAAAACATTCTAATGTTCCATCTTCCCATTGCACGATATATCGTTTATAACCAAATGGTCTCTCTGTAAAGATACGAACATCACCATAATTCTTTAGTAATACTCTCATTTTTGAATCTCTATAAATTCTGTTGTTATTTGTTTTAGTTCTTTGGGTAAATCTTCAACCCGTTGTAAACCCCATGGTGTTCCTAGTGTCACTAATTTATTACCTGCAACGACACATTGATTCCACTTTGCATCATCATCTGCAAAGACTTCATTATTTTCTGCAAGGGTAATCATTTTCCGACCCAGTGCAACCACTCGTTTTACATAATTACTTTCTGTTTCCATTATGTTTCTCCAATTGAGTAAACATTATACTAAAAAGTGTATGTCAAAATCAAGTAGTTTTTATAAGTTTTTTTGTAAGTTGTCTAACTCTTGGATTTTCTTGTTGATTATCTCTACTCTATTAGGCCAATAGATGTAGTCTTTATCGGAATCCTTTGCAAGGTTTTCTAACAAAGGACGAATGAAATCATCTAGGGATTTGATGACTTCGGTTGCTGTTTCAGTTTTCTCAACTATCTTTGTATCAACAGATGCAAGTTCATCTGCATCCATAGCTGTAAAACCAAAATCGTTGTATTCAATACTCATACTATTATTTAGTCAATATTGTCCGTCTGTGGATATAAAATATATGAATGTGCATCCTTGATTGCTTGTTTCATATCCTGAACATCCCTGTAGTTTGAATGTCTTTGAATTGTAATCTCAGGTATTTCTATACTAGGGAATGATGTTATCAGGTAATATACTAACCCTGAAACATCCTGATGTGAAAGACTAGGTAAATCTTCATCGTCTAACAGTCCTAGATTGAGTGTAGTGAGTTTATATTGTTTGTTGGAGTTGTATGTCAGGTTATTAGATAAATGGTTTAGAGACGATTTCTGTGAGGCGTAGAGGTATCCTTTAGATATGTTTGGTTCACTTGCACGACTAGAAAAGTTTATAATAAATTTACTACTATCATCTTTCCATGCACGATGAGTGATATCTAATATCTGAGTTTGCAAAAAGTCTTTATGTGCAAAGTTGATTAACACATCCACATGATTCTCATTTTCTTTATCGTAAATCCAACACCTAGTGTCATTCATTGTTATATCTTCCATACGAATCACGGAGACTTTTATCGTCTCACCTTTGTATGGAGTTGCCTCAAGTGTATCTTTTATATTCTTTGCAAGACCACTACTTCCTGTTATTGCTACTTTCATAATACTCCTTGACTAAATCAAAAGATGGTTTTCCAAATAACGAACCATCTACACTACACTTATTACAAGGAGACATACTTCTGTCTCCCTTCATCAATTTTTTTCTAATCTTATTCATGGGTTTACTGAACCATACATCATGTAATGTTTGTTGCAATAGATTACCTATTACATGTTCACGACCCCAATCGTTGGAACAAAATAAAACATCACCATTCCAATCAACAAACATTTTATAGAATGGATAATGACATGGTTTACCCTGTAAAGATTTTATATCACTCTCTTCTATACCAACCCAATCAATGACACCACTACGATTGTTTAGTATTAGTCCATGTTTCTCAAAGTCACCCCAGTGCATTCTATATTTAAATTGGTCTTGTCTGATACATGCATCGTCCATCAATTTATCAAAGTGTTCCATCTGTTCAGGCCCATCATACAGATTGATGTAAAGTAAATCTAGTCCTGACCTGTATAACCTGACGACATATTCTTCTGTAAGTTTATCACCATTAGTATTACACTCAAGTGTTGCTTGTGGTAATGAAAAATGAAATGCCTTTACAATGTCAGGGAACTGTGGGTTGAGTAAATTTTCTCCAAATCCACTAAAGGATACTTTACCTCTAAATGAATTTTGTGCAAGTTCTTCTGCAATTACTTCTGCACCTTTGACTGTCATATGTAGATTTCTATTTGGAAAAACTTCAGGGTCATGTCTTGGACAAAATACACATGTCCTATTACAGAGTTCTGTTGTGTTTACTTCTACAGTTAAAATAGAATCAAGAACTTCACCACGATTAGTTTTACTCCAGTGAAGTCTCTCTTGTTCTCTACGATGTTCTAGGAAATCGTATTGGTCATTGTGGACTTTTATTCTTTCCGACATACAACCCTTTTTTCTAAATCTAGTTTTTGTTCTTGATATTCACAAATGACTTTGTCACCTTCTTTCCAATCAACCATGTGTTTGGGAATGACAAAGAACTGAGAGTCTATGTCTTCGTTTAAAACTGTAGACCTAGGGAAACCATCCTCTTTAAAAAGAAATGTCTTTAGAGAGACACTGAAGTCCTCTAAGGGGAACATTGATATGACTAAGTCCTCTCCTATTGTCTGTGCATATGCATGTCTATAGAGAGAACCTAAATGGACTGAATAGTCTCTAGGAAAATCTAAACGAAGAACATCGTCTTCAATTCCTTCCAACTGCTGTTGATAGATAGGACTTACTTCGTTTAGATTTAAACTTCTAATCTTTTTCGGGATAACCGAAGTTGGAACTTCCACTGTCTGCATCGTCTTCCTCTGGCACATCATACTCTAGATTTTGAAGTTCACCTGTTTCTTGTAAATCAGATATAAACCTTTCTGTTTCCTGTTCAAAGATATCAACTAAGTCTTCCTTAGAGAAGTCATCATCAGTAGGAACTGGAACATCAAATCCTAGATTCTCTGCACTCTCTAAGATTTGGTCTGTAGTCATACTTTCTAATTCCACTCTGTCAGGAATTGTAATCTCTTCAAACTCTTCAGGTTCAGGTTCATCGTTTGCATGTTTATCTGCAATTGCATCTAATAATTCTTCTTCAGAACCATATGATGGTATTTGTGTTTGATGGGTGCTCATTGTTTTTAAACTAGGTGCATTACCACCAGTCACAAATGGTGCAGATGTATGTGATTGTGGAAGAGTAGGTTCTGTTTCTGTATCTTCATCATACAGTCTGAATGCTTCTTTTGTTTCTTCAATCTTTTCATTCAGTCCTTCATCTTTAGTAATAGGTTTTTCTTTTAGATGATGATATAATCCACTACTTCTTTCTTCTGATTCTTGTTCTACCTTTTCAACTTCATCTACAAAGTCTGCAAATGTTTTTGGTTCATCAGGGATTGGGTCTCTTGGTTCAATCTCTAATTCTAGTTGTTCTTCAACTGGGTCATCATATGCAGGAGTGTCATAGGAACTTCCTGCTTTTTCTACACCATCCATTTGTTCTATGGTTGGTTCATCCCAACTCTCCATAGGGTCAGGTGGTGGCATATCAGGTTCAGGATTCATTGCACGAACCATTTCCCATGCCTTTGATTTTGTTGGTGCAGAAGTTATATTATCTTTTGACACTTGAACTGCATCCTTTGACTCTTGCATCAATCTATTAACTTCTGCAAGTTCTTCAGGTGTAAGGTTTCTTTCTTGTTGACCTTCTTTTAATCCTACAACTCCATCACCATCTAAGTCAATGTGAATACCATGTGACTTAAGAACTGCTTCCATCTGTGCCATTGACACCTGTGCTTGTTCTAGTTTATCTTGAGTTGACTTTCTAAGAGTTCTTTCGTCTGTAAGTTTTTGTTCTTGCTCTTGTTCTCTTCTTGCAAGTTCTTGTTGTCTTACAACAATCTCTTCTTCTGCAATTTCATTTAATCTTCTAGTTGCAGTTTCTACAGATTGATTATATTGGATAAGTCCAGTCTCTAAGTCTTTTGCAATACTTGATAACATATCAAGGTCTCCTACTTTAAAGATACCCTGACTTAATCCGTTGTTAATTACTGCAGACACGGCTTGTGCCTGTTGTGGTGATACACCTACTTTATAGTTTTGAATTCGTTCCGTAATTCTATCTTTTTCAGTAGGTTCAGATACAGTTGTATCTGCAAATGTTGATTTCACTTCTTGTTCCATATATCATATACTCCATGGAGTCGCACACGACTAGAAAGTTCTACATATCGGAAAGTGTTATGTTCCCTTTCCACTTTAATTATGTATAGTCTCTGGCGACAATAATATTTATTAAATCTTGATATCGGGGAATGCTTCTACGAACACTTCCTTAGTCAAATACTTAAATGGATTTATTTTATCTTTCACTAAATCCAATAGTTCCGCTTCCTTTGCAGGAATACCTTCCAAGAGTTGTATCCACATGGATTCTCTTCTCAGGTTATCTAATTCATCTGTCACATAATACTTCAACTTATTGAATTCAAATCTAAGTGAAGTCTCTGTTAAGTCCGATGCAGGTGCAGGGTTATCACCATATGGTGTTTTACCTTCAGGAAGTCTTGACACTATATTGTCATCAAACAACCATTGTAAAACAAATCTTACTGCACCATTTCTATCGTTGTATACTCTCAACCCTTGAGCTGCAAGACTTGTATCTTCTTCTGCAACGATGTTTGCTTGACATAATATCTCGTAAACATCTGCATCATTTTGGAGAGTCCTTCTCTCCGTGACCAATTCCATTTTAGGTTTATTGGGAGCTCCTTTTGGTCTACCTCTCCCTCTTTTCTTTTCTTCTGTCATAACGAAAAATCTCCAATGTTATCTAACAAGTTTGTGAGTCTATGACTCGTTAAGTAATCAAACACCTTACCTTTAGGTGGATTACTCTTTTCAAATTCTTTCAAGATGTCCTCTTCTATTTGTTGAGGAATAAACTCTAAATCAATTAAAGTTTGATTTCTTAGAAAGTTCCTATAGTATTTATCGTCTTCCTGAATACTGATTCTCATATACTTTTCAAGTATAGGTCTTCTAACAGGTGTCTGTCTAATACCTTCAATCATACAATCATCCCTAGATAACATGTTAGGGACACCATCTGATTTATCACCTTTGATGATATGTTCTTTAAGAAATGCAGATGGGTCATTACAGACAATCATCTGTCCTTGGTTTGGTGAGAACTGAACTACATTATTAAATTTGTGTAGTTGTTGAAAGTCTTTATCACCTGACACGATTAGAACATCATGTCCTTCTGCACTTAACTTCTTAGTCAAGACTGCAATGATATCATCTGCTTCACACTTCTCCACATACATGTAATGGTATGGGAAGTTTTCTCTAATCTCATCTTTGACAACTTGGAGTGTATCAAATATCAAACCCCAATCTTTGTCATCTTCGTCTCTTGACTTTCTTCTGTTTGCTTTATATGGTGGGAAGAAGTCTCTTCTCCATGGATTACCTGCATCTGTGCAGAGAACGATCTCTCCATAATCTCTTGCATACTTACTCTGATAATTCCGTATGGAATTTAATATCATATGACGAAGCATGTCTTCGTTTATCTCATTGTTGTTCAACTTGAGTTGAACCATCAGACCTGCAATTATGGTCTGAGTAAAATCTATTAAAATCATTTAACCACTTTAACTAATATTATATTTTTGGTAATCCTATCGTTTCCTTCTTTTAATTTACTTCTTGGTATTTCATCCATGAACTTCTGTGCAATAATATTACCACCTGATACCAGTCTATCAAGTAGATTCAAATCTGTCAAGGTCTTTTCTTCACAAACATCATAACCAGTAATTCTTGAACCTCTGACGGATAGTCCTTGTCCTTCAAACTTTGTTAGTTTCTTAGATGTAGTGTTATAGACGAATAACATTCTTGCACGAATGATTTCTTCAGGATTGATTGATTCATACTTTGTGAACTTTTGTTTGTATGGTAATTTCTTGACAAGTTGTGCAGGTGTTTTGATACGAACTTTACGAACAGGTTTGTATTCATCACAATACTGAACGATGTCGTTTTCTATTTGTTGAAGTTTCTTGATGACCTTTTCTTTTTGTTTGGATGTTAAGAATGAATATGCTTCTTCTAGTTGTTCACACTTCTCTTCATTCTTTAATTCATACTGAGTTGTCTCTGTGCATCCTTTCATATATGCAACGACTCTACCACTGTATCCTAATTGTTTGAGATACTTTAACATAGAGAAGGACGAAGTTTTCTTGTCCATGAGTTTATCTATTTCAAACTCAACAATGTCTAAGGCAGTAAATGCCTTTTGTCTCATTCTCTCTTGTATAGTATTCATGGTTCCCATTATATAAAAAGTTATTCGTCATTGTCAATAGGGTTATCCCAATTATCCCTATTTTTAAAATACTCCATAATCTCCTGTGTCATTCCTTTCTCAATTTTTTCAATACCACCAAAGCCTGGCATACTATTGACTTCTAAAATGTAAGGTTGTTCTTTCTCTCTATTGTTTGCAGGAATAAAATCAACACCTACTAATCTTCCACCAACTGCATTTGCAGCTTTGATTGAATCTTCTCTTTCTATATCAGTAAGTTCATATTCATCTGAACCAGCACCCAGTGATACATTACTTCTAAAATCATCACCCTGTATAACTTCTCTCTTCATGACTGCTTTAACTTCACCATCTAATATGATGACACGAACATCATGGTCAGTCTTAATGTATTCTTGAACTAAGAGTGGCATCACATCATCTTTAAGTTTTAACATTTGCACTGTAGAATTAAGTGACCTCATACTCTCCATAATTAAAACACCAACACCTGTTTGTGAACCTGTTGATGTTTTTAGAATTACAGGGAACTCATCATTGAAGTGTTCTTTCATAACTCTTATTGAATCGTCTGAATAACTCAATGGTATTGTTTTGGGTGTTCTACAACCTGCTCTTCTACATAGTATATCAGTTAAATATTTACTACAACACTTATACCAATTATCTATAGATGGAATCCCAAGATATCCCTCGTATTCAAATTCATGTATGATATCTGTCCATGTTTGAACATTAGTCAATCCAGGCGTCCCTAGACCTCTTGAAAAAAGTAAAGTGTTATCGGGTGATACCTCAATTGGTTTTTGTTTTGGTATTCTTAATTCACCCTTTTCATTTGGTAAAACAACAATCTCTGTATCAGGGTCAAAATCATAAGAATGAATAAATGTCTTACCACCTTTTCTTTCTACATAAAGACCATTAAAGTCAACACGAAATATTTGAATGTTTGCCTTTTTAGCTGCTTCGGTCATTAACTTCCAAAGGTCAGACGATGCAGATGCATCAGAGACATCCCTTGTTTGGTCAGAAGTATTATTACAAAACATTACAATCTTGTAAGGTTTGATATTCTCTTCTTTTAAATTTATATGTTCGTTAAATGATTTCATCTTCATTCCTATGTAGTGTCACGAAGTGTTCTGCATCAACAACCACTAAAGGTTTTTTATTGTTCTTCTTCATCACTACGATTGGTGTGTATCCCTTGCAGTTAGATTCTGCTTGTTCGTATGCATCCCATACATTTAATTTCTCTTGGTTCTTACATTCAATACTGTAGGGAAAAACATTTCGTGATTGTTTTCCCATGATGATGTCTTCACCACTAGAACCCATTGGACGACTTTCTAAATCTTCACCATCCAAATGTAAACTTTCTACTAAGAGGTTTCTAAACCACTGTTGAAGTCTACGACCTTTTGCTTTTGCTGATTGTGTTTTCATAATATATCATACTTCTATTGCAAAGATTTTACTCTTGTCTATCTCCACTTGTTCTAAATCAAAATTAATTGAGACACCACAACCACATGATGATTGTTCTTTAGGATTAAGAAACTTGAATACTTCATTCAATCCTTCTTTTCTAAAATCTAGTGTCATACCATTTATATATGGCACACTCAATTTATTTACTACAAACTTTAATTCACCAAAGTCAACTTCTAAATCATCTTCGTCTTTGTTAATAACAGAATCAAAGATGTATTCAAAACCTGCACATCCACCACCTGTTATACCAAGTCTAATAAAATTAAACTTTTCTTGTTTCTTTTTTTCTAAAAGTTTTACGATTGCTTCGTCTGTAATTTCTATTAACTGCATACAGTTATTTATCAGAATCTAAGTCTTTTGGTAATATAGTTTCCGTAGGTATGTATATTTCTTCATCCTCAGGGATGTATAAATGATTGATTTCACACCTATTGCAGGTGTCTATTGCATCGTAGATGGTCTCTACAAGAGGTTCTCCACCTAGATTAAATGATGTGTTGAAGATAACTGGGACTCCAGTTATGTCGTTGAACCCTGATATTAAATCATAGTAGTTCTTGTTTTGTTCTCTAGTGACAGTTTGGATTCTACAAGTTCCGTCTGCATGAACTAGGGAAGGGATGTTATCATATGCAGGTTGTTTAGCTTGAATTGCAAATGACATCCATGGTGATTCTTTGAGAGACTTCATATCAAAGTATTCGTCTGCATACTCTAACATGACACTACCTGCAAAAGGTCTGTATTCTTCTCTTCGTTTAACTTCGTTGACAATTTGTTTTGCATCAGGAATCCTTGGGTCAAACATGATTGACCTATTACCTAATGCTCTAGGCCCCCACTCAGATTGACCTTGGAAGATTGCAACGATTTGTTTCTTACTAATCAGTAAGTCTAAACATTCATCTAAGTCTCTGACAATATTTGTTAGTATCATAGTGTAATCCTTTTATGTAAACACGCACCCAAGGCAGTTCCACCATCATGAGGGATTGGGTCAACGAAAAATTCATGGTCAGGAAACTCTGACAAGTATTTGTAATTGTTCGTGCAGTTTAAACTGAATCCACCTGATAAAACTATTTTGTTAACATCAGGATTTCGTTTGATTGCATCTTTAATAATTTTAACATACTCATCATAACTTTCTAATTCTAATCTTTGTGCAACATCATAGTTGTTA
>VTLG01014483.1_pt1 | contig 53266 bp, 64 predicted proteins | sample 4694571 | NCBI WGS metagenome assembly VTLG01 (sample SAMN12604809, study PRJNA352737) | marine metagenome | biome: ENVO:00000447; feature: ENVO:00000209|ENVO:00000569|ENVO:01000036; material: ENVO:00002151; isolation source: viral sequences binned using virsorter ... | reverse complement strand
TCCAATACTTCTTACCCTGTTTAGCATTTTCTAGTTCGTCTACTTTGCTTTCCAGTTCCGCATCTTTTTCCGCACATTCTTTTTTCCAGTAATCTACGGTTGCTACTAGACGCTGAAACACATTCGGGACTTTAGTAAACGGAGTTCCATTGTTCTTTAGGTCGTCAAATTCGTCATTCGTGAATACAAGCATGATTTCCCTCTAGTAAAATGTTAGTAAAAATTGTAGTAAACCCGTAGTAAACCCGTAGTAAACCCGTAGTAAACCCGTAGTAAACCCGTAGTAAATACAGATACAGCCTATCACTTAAACATTAAAACTCGGTTAATTTTAGATTAAAAAATATTAATTTAACCTAAATAAAAAAAGGGTAGCGAAGCTAAATTCTAGCTCCACTACCCTTATCTTCATTGGACTGTACCAAGTTAAAGGGTTAGGCGATTGCAGGGCTTATCCACTTTATAGCTTGCCTACGGTTGCCCAAGTATTTTTTTAATCTATATCACCTGTTATGGTAAAAGAGTCAATTGCTGTATTAGGTAAGGCAATATGCCAACCTTCTAAAACAATGTCGGCGTGTTCTCTACCGCTATGCTCGACTTTCCCTTTTACATAACTTTTCCCGCCGGTATTTATCCCCTTTTCTGCATGGTTTGGGCGATTTTTTCCGGCTCTTAACTCCATACGCTTGACATTACAATCGGGAATATTAGAGATATTTTCATATTTCTCGGTTAAATCTTTCCCAAGCATCTCGGTAATTTCGTTATTCCACCTACCGTGATTTTTAATAGCAAGTGCTAAAGCGTATTCTTTTTTCTGTTCTTCAGTAAGTTCAGCTATGTCGGATAAAGGGTCAATTTCCGTAGGAATAAAAAACCATTCACCCTGTCGCTTAACGTGTTTCCCATTAGCGATTGCATCCTTAACTTCATTAGGTATTAAACAATCATACGCCTGATTTATACTTGTTATTGGAGTTCCGTTTTCGGGAACTTGTACCAGAAAGGGATTAAAAATTTTGTTATCAATTTCTTTTCTGTCTATATCGAATAAGAATTTGATTGTTTTTAATACTCCATTTTCTTCAGCCCGTTCGGTGTTAGCGTGATTTTGCACCGAAAATAGTCTAGCCCCCATAAAATGTACGGTTTCTTCTATAAATTGGGGAATGTTTTTATTATCCCCCCAAGATCGCCACTTCGGGTTTTGGACTTTTCTGGTTACAGTTTCTTCTCCCGTACTGTCTAACTCGGTATAAGTTGAAAGGTTTAAATCAGCTTCCTTAAAAACAGAAAAAGGTATACTCTCAAACTCTTTTCTTTGCTCCATTAGGGTTTGGATTTTGGTTACGCTTCTATTTAAACACTCATTTCCATAAGAAACAGTACGCCCAATTAAAGGTAAAATTGAAGCGTTCCCTAACACTTTTCCACTCGGAAGCGTGGTAGCGATTACATCAGTTAAGGTTTCTTTTTTCTCTGGGCTATAAGAGTCAGTAGAAACGGTTTGATAAATGAGTTCCCGTGGAGTTTCCTTACCTCCAATAATTTTAAAATTGCCCCACCGTTTCTTTTTAGGGGTTTCTAGTAAAAAATTATCGAGTGCCTCATTTAATTTCTTTTCATCATTCCATACCCTATATTGTTCCGTATACATCCGTTTAACCTCGAGTTTAAGTTTAAGTAAAAGAATATTGTTTATTGTTTTATTATCCAATAACCTCTTATTTTGGAGTTTATTTTAATGGTTTAACTAATACTTCCCGTTTCCTAATACTAATTTGTGATTTTCGGCTAGTAAATTAATTATAGATTGGGGAACTGAACTATATTCTAAATCGCCAACCCATTTATTTAAATGCTTTGAAGTGGTTTGGGAGTATTTTTGCTCGGTAACAAAACACCCGTGGGAATTGATAACAGCGACCGGCGTTTCATAAGAAAAAAATACTCTGGTTCCCGTTTCCGTAGTAATTTCTGTTTCATTATTGCCTATGCTATGGAGTTTCATTTTTCCCCCTTATTTTGTTTCTTGTAAATGATTTTAACAGGGTAAACTCTATTAGAATTGCTAGTAAAAAAATTTAAATCTTTATCTAGTAAATAAGATCCTACCCGTTCAGCTTTAAAGGGGTATTGTAAACCTTGTTTGAATTTCCCTTTATCTATTCCAGAGTTAATCATAAATCCCCTTATAGGATTAAAAGAGTTAAAAGAAAAATAGGGAATAGAGCTAAATTTCAACTCTATCCCCTATTCGGGGTTAAACGGCGGGAACCGTTTCCGCAATTTCAACGTCAATAATATCTGATTTTAGATTATTTTTGACGGCCTCAAAATATGAAGGATAAGTGCAGGTTTTTGGAAGTGGTAAAATTCCCGAGTCTGCTAAACTCCACCAAATGCCCTCCGAAACTTTTCGGCGAGTGGAAGGCGAGTTTTGTCTTTCACCCCATAAAGTACACGCCTGATATAATCTGTAACCTGATAAGTCGCTAGTATCAAACCACGAATCATATTTGGGTTTTGTCTGTTTACTGTCTATAAAATAATTAAAAATTTCGGTTTGATTTCCGCCATTTATAATTTGATTATTGACAGCAGATAAAAAGAATACTCCCAATTTTTCTAGTGTTACCTCACTATTCCTTAATTGGTCGGTAACAAGATTAAATTTGTGGTAATAGGTTGAGGCCTGTCTTATTGCCTCAATTAGTAATTCCCGTATGTTCAACCCTTTTGTGTTTCGGTGTTTAACTTGACCGTTTCCGATAATTTCGGTTGAGGTCATACCGTTTAAACAATTTGGATTTAAGATAGAAATACTCGCAGAGAAAGAAGTGCTTTGATCTGTGGAACCAGCAATATCTAGCATAAAACTACTGCCTCCGCCGTCACAAATTTCGGGAATCCACTTATCATTTTCCAGTCTTGAAATTTCAAGTGGAATTTTGGCCTCATATTTTCCATTACCTTTACCGCTATGACGCCATATTCCCGTTTCGGTTATTTCCTCTGGCCTCGAATCGTTTTTCAATTCTTGACCTTTACCTCCAATTCGCTCAACAGATTTTCGATTAAAACCAATAACCGGAGAACCGATATCGCTGGAAGCGCAAAATTGTAAACCTGCCTCCCTGTTTTTACTGGCCTCAAATATAGAAGAAAGTTGCTGGTCAATATCAAAAGGGGTTGTTGGTTTAAAATTTTTACCGCCTTCTTTTATTACCATTTCTTTAGAAACTTTCTCTAATTGTTCCTCTGAACTTGAAGTGCTATACCCGGTTGTCCTTGTTTTATCTACCATTTTAAATAAACTCCAAAATAAAAGGTTATAGGATAATTATGCTTTTTTTTGTTTCTAGCATCTGCGAAACCTTATAAATTCAAGAATGATTTCGGTTAATCAGCAACCTGTATTGCGTTTAGGATTAAATCCAGTTGGATACAAGCTTTTTTCGTAACAATATTTGTTACGGCGTTTTTAAAGAATAGCATCAAAGCGGTTTCAAGCACATAGACTATTCCATTAATACAAGTTAATTATTACATACCAACATTAATTTAAGATTAACTCTACATTAAAAAATATTCATTAAAATGCATCCTCTAGCACATAAACATTAAAATAAGGTTAACTAAACATTAAAAAATATTAATCTAAACCTCGAAAAATCAACGTCCTTATTTTAAATGTGTTCCCATTTCTCATATACCCGCTTATATTAGCTTGTCTTTTTAAACAGTACAAAACATAAACATTCAGGCCGTTTCATAGCATTTTAAATTTTTTAGACAATTTGGGCTATCCCATTTCGGCACTATTTCACTGTATTATTGCGTTACTGGTTTAATGGTTTTGGTTTAATCCGGCTATCCAAAATTAAATCACTTAATAACTTTGATACTGGTTAACCGATAATTAAATAATCCCGCTATACATTTCAAAACATAACCAGTTAATCCCGTTATACATTTCAAAACATAACCAGTTAATCCCGTTATACATTTCAAAACATAACCAGTTAATCCCGTTATACATTTCAAAACATAACCAGTTAATCCCGTTATACATTTCAAAACATAACCAGTTAATCCCGTTATACATTTCAAAACATAACCAGTTAATCCCGTTATACATTTCAAAACATAAGGCCGGAATTGATAACCATTATCAAAGTAATTTAATTATTCATTAAAATTTTTTAATGAAAAAATTTTAATTTTGCCGACCCCACCCCCCAAGCCTACGCCCCCGCCAAAATATTTGTTTCGTGTTCCAAGTATTTTCCTAAAATTCTAATTAATGTACACACATTAATTACGTTGCCAGTTTTTCATAACGATGTTATTCTTTCAACATTGAAACTTAAACGGTGGCATAATGGACGAAAGAATTGAAAGTTTTAGTGAAATAGACGAAGAAGAAGCAAGCCGGGTAAAGCCTAAACGTAGCAAGGCCGGTAGGCCAAAAGGATCAAAAGCCGTAAATAAATTTGAGCCTACAGACCAGCAACGTCATTTAGTTGTGATGATGTCAGCGAACGGGGTAAAACAAATAGACCAAGCCCGAGCGTTAAACATCGGAGAAAAGACGTTCGTTAAATACTTTAAAGAGGAACTTTCTTCTGGTAAGATGACAGCTACGGCTCACGTTTCTGGTGCGCTCTATAAAAATGCGTTAGAAGGAAATGTTCAAGCCCAGATCTTCTGGTTGAAAGCACAGGCGGGTTGGAGAGAAGCCGACCGCTTGGAGATTACAGGAGCGAACGGAAAAGAATTATTAACCGATACGGAACGGGAACAACGCCTTGCATCTATTTTATCGTCTTTATCGACAAAGAAACCTATTGATGTTGTTTCTTCCCCTCCTATAAAACAACTTAAAAACTAATGACTAGAAAACGAATGGTTGGCCCAAGAAGCGATGGCGACTTCGCTATGAGTATTGGCATGGGTGGAGGTCGTATCCGCAAGGGGGCTTCGGTTGTTAAAAAAGACCGCAGAAAGAAACAGAGAAAAACCGCTAAACCAGAAACGCCTATGGAGACGAAAAAGAAAGCCACTCGAACTCGGCGCCAACTGGAAAGATTAGCAGACAAGTTAGACTCCCCTAAATATAAAAAGAGGGGGGTAGAAATATTTAATTATAATTTGAAAAGAAGCCCTGATCGCAGAGAAAGGATAAACATTGAGAGCAAAGGTGATTTATCGGAGGAAGTTAGGAAATTTAGCAATAACTTGTACAACCAAGATACAGCCGATACGAAAGCAGTTAAGGCGTATAAATTGCTTAAAGATTCAAAACATAAGTTAACTGGTACAAAGTCAACCCCTGATTGGGAAAGACTTTGGAGAAGAATACGAAGCGCCCAAAAAGAAACACTAGAAGATAATTTTGGTGGCTATATCGTCAGAGGGCGAAACCCAACTGTTAGAAAAGTTATTAGAAAAAATAAGAAGCTGGTAAAAGAAAAGTTTAAAGAACAAATTAAAAAAGACAGGGCAAAACGAAAATTGGATGAATCAAAAAAAAGAAGGCAAAGAAAATAAATGAAACTTTTAGTCATCATGTGGATTTTGTCTTTAACCGACTTATCAGGAAAAAGAGTTCGGTTTAATGGAACGCTTGACGACTGCTTGAAACAAGCGATACAATTCAATCAGGAAGAAAAAGACGCTATGGCTGGCTGTTACTTAGAAGCTAAACAACCTAACTATCAAGATCGAGGATCAAAAAATGCCTATTAAGTACGTTGACGGAAAAAAAGTTCATCTGCCCTACCCTAAAAAACGTAAGCGAACCCGACCGGTAAAACCAAAAAAACCGAAAAAGAATTAAATTCTTATGACTGATATTACTGCGTTACTGAAGCAGTATGAAGATTTACCTCCAATGCAAAAGGCAGAGGTGGATCAACTGCTTCGGCAAGATATATTAGATACTCCTTGGCGTCCGTTAATTGATATAGAAAATCCGGACACCCCCACACCTCAACAGCAAGCATACGACTCTAAGGCGGATATTCTACTTTTTGGTGGCGCCGCCGGTGGAGGAAAAAGCGCCCTGTTGATTGGGCTGGCTTTAACTGCACATAAACGCTCTGTTATTTATCGCAGGGAGGTAAAACAACTTGGGCCAATCGAAGAAGAAATTATTCGTATTAGAAAAACAAGGAACGGGTTTAATGGGCAATTACATCGTTTTGATTTGGGGAAGAACAGGAGTATTCGTCTCGGGGGTATGCAGTATGCGGGAGACGAAGTGGCTTACCAAGGTGATCCCCGTGACCTCATTTGTTTCGATGAATTAACTCAGTTTTTGGAATCGCAGTTTCGTTACGTCACCACATGGAATAGATCTGCTGATCCTTCACAACGCTGTCGTATAATTTGTGCGACCAATCCGCCGACCAGCGCTGAAGGACAATGGGTTGTTAGCTACTGGGCGCCGTGGTTGGATAAGGAACATCCTAATCCGGCACAACCGGGCGAACTTAGATGGTTTATAAGCAACGAAGAAGGGGATGATATTGAAGTCGAATCATCTGATCCGATTTGGCAAGATGGCGATTGGGTACAGCCCCGGTCGAGAACTTTTATTCCTTCTTCCGTAGACGATAATCCGTTTCTGGTTAGTTCAGGATATAAAGCGGCACTTCAGGCATTACCCGAACCGTTAAGATCACAGATGTTAATGGGTGATTTTAATGCAGGGATACAGGATGATCCGTGGCAAGTTATTCCTACAGAGTGGGTTGAGAAAGCTATGGATCGCTGGACACCGGATAGACCGGAGAAAGCGAGAATGGATTGTCTTGGAGTTGACCCGGCAAGGGGCGGGAAAGACGATTTTGTATTGACACCAAGATACGGCAACTGGTTCGGCGAACAGATAATCAAGAGAGGGCAGACAACTCCGGATGGGCCAACCGGTGCGGCTATCTGTACGTCTTACGTCAAACATGGAGCGCCCATCATGCTTGACATTATAGGGGGAGCCGGCGCATCTATATATGACCATCTAAAAACAAACGGGTTGAATGTTCACGCTGTAGATGGAAGAAATGCGAGTTATGGTCGGGATATGTCCGGCTCCCTCGGTTTTTATAATAAGAGAAGCGAGAACTGGTGGAGAATGAGGGAAGCACTTGATCCGGACAGCGATGAGAAGATTGCACTTCCACCGGACAGGGAATTAAAAGCTGATCTTTGCGCCCCTAAATGGAAATTAACTAACGGGGGAATACAGGTCGAAGGGAAATCAACCGAGTGCCGTGACGGGTTTGGGGATTTAAAAAAGAGATTAGGACGATCACCCGGCAAGGGTGATTCATGTGTTTATGCTTTACTGGAAGGGAAGAAACATAGTGGGCGTAGATTTTCCGCCCCGCCTAAATCAAATTCCCGTTATAACCCGCATAAAGTATGGAGAAAATAGTGCAAGACGACCAGTACGAACCAACTGAAGAAGAAAAACGAAATGGCTGGACACGCAGTTCTTTAAAAGAGTATATTTTAAAGAGGGAACAGGAACAGGCAAAAATGATTTTTACTAAGAAACCTATTCGGCCAATCGAGCAGAACCACAGATACCGGCCGCATAAGTGGAGAAGTTAAGAATGACGGATAAACTTACCGAGGAATCAGATTTATATGAGGAGCCTAAAGGCCCCCCAGAAGAAACCATAGAGAATCTTCTTTATAATTTGGGAAAAACTGGACTGGAATTTTACGTTGCCCCACCCGTTGCAAAGGGCGTTGCAAAGGGGGCAAGCGTTTTACAACAGGCTTTTAAAGGGCTTAAACGGTCTTCTGGAAAACAAAAACAGCTTCCCGGAAAACAAAAACAGCTTCCAGAAAAACCTTTTAATCCGATAAGGGACTATTGGGGGAGATATTTCCCTTGGGTACTAAATGTAGGGGAACAGGTAGCTGATTATATTAACCTAGACGAGTTTACTGAAGAACAACAAAAAGCAATTTCTCAGAAACAGTTTTTTCCTGAACGACAAGTTCATGTTACTAAACCAACAGAGACTTACTTACTGAAGTTTCAACCTTATACAACTGGTTCTTTTTTGGAGGGCAACCCAGACGACCCCGGGTATCAAAAGGCGGTTGAAAATCGAGATAAATTAAACGCACTCAAAAGGTATTTTAATAATATCGAAGGCTTGGGAGAAAACGAGCGTTATCTTATTAACCCCGAAAAATCACTACAATATGCGACAGATACTCAGCGTACGCTGGATACAATTTATTTTAAAACAGTTAATCCCCGAATAGACGGCCGCCGAGAGTTACGGCAATTAATTATGAAAGCTATCCAACGCTTAACACCAAACGTAATTACAGGCGAACTAAACTTGAGTTCATTACGTTTTAAACAGCAGTTCGTAAAACTCCCCTACGGGCAACAAGATATTCGTACTATAAACCCGGATTATTATGGCCCGTTAAATAAAGCCCAATTTTTAGCAAAAGCGGCTTTGCAACCTCCTACCAATCCGGAATTAGACTATAAATATGAGGGGCAAGAAAAAACTCATCTTACAAAATTATGGGATAATCTTACGGGAAGAATGGGGGGCAAGGGTGCAATCGGGTATTTAAGCGAACTCTTGGAGATAACAAGTAGCCAAGAAAAGTATGAAAAAGAAATGTTTAAATATACGAAAGATGTAACCGGGAGAGTAATTCCCTACTCTATGATTCATAAACCCCCTCAATGGTCGAAAGACCGATGGGATGAGTGGCGGCTATACCACGAACCGTGGAAACTTCACAGCAGTAATATAAAAAGATTTTTTCGCCCCATTGAAAAATCCGGGGCCATATATTTTGGGGACACAGAACATTCCGCAAATATAGCGGCACAAGCCACCAGTTATTCTGGTGATATATTAAATCTTCCGTATAAGTTTGCGTCCCGTTGGCTTCGAGCCTTTCCCGGGGAGAAAGAAGTAAGGGAAGAAAGAGCAAAACACCTTACACGATTAAATCCACTCGGCCGACAACCAACTCCGTCAGACACCGCCGTTCCTTATGAATTAAGTTGGGACTTTTTAGCTGATAACCACAGGACATTTAAGCGTTTTTTAAATTCTGCCCTAGACGGAGAAAATGCCCGATGGATGAATTTAAGTACCCAAGATGATATCGTAAATTTTCTATCCCAATTAAACTTCCCTATATATTTTCAGGATAAGTATGACCCAGATGATCCTAAAATCTGGGATCATGCTAGACAAGAGGAGAAAGATTATGCAAATTACTCCCCCGAAGAAATTAGAGAATATTTTAGAAACCCCCCAAAACCCGGGGAATTAGAGATTGGGTCTCCTTCGTATAAAGGCCGTGAAGATTTACAGACGACCCGAAAGGAAATAGCAAAGAGAAAAGAACTCGAGAAATATCGTCATATAACTCGGGGGATTCATCTTATGTTAAACGAATATCATACTGTTCAAGCTATGTATAACAAGGACAAAGTTCAAACAATGGAGATGTGGCTTGGCGGGGATATTAATGGAAGAAACCCGCATCTCCCCACATGGATCAACGATGGAAAAGAACTGCCGGATACTATTACATACCCTCAACTATTAAAAATAAATCGCAGAATCATGGATTTGGAAAAAGCTGATATAGAACCTTATTTAAAGGAATTTAACAGCAAATTACCGAAAGGGGAAAAGAAGATCCATATTGAAGCTATTAATTTTCCTTATTTACAGAATGTTCTTCGGATGAATTTAAATTTAATGTACGGTCAGCATATACCTAGATCGTCAGCCGCTTCTGAAGAAAGACCGGAAAGTTTAACAATTCAAGATTATAAGTTTGTGTCTCCTTTTAGTGCGGAACGATACGCATCTATATTAAAGCCAAATTGGTGGAGTCAAGAGTTTATAAACCACCAATGGATAAAAGAGAGTGACTACAATAAATTAATATTTAAAGATAAACAATCAGATATGCCAATAGGGATGAATATTACACAAACAGATCCCCGATTTCCGCCACGGGAATTGCGTATGCTAAATGAAAAGGAAATAAAAAAATTCCCGGAAATTTTTGACGCTTCCGCTCGGTTATTACCACCCAATAAAATATTTAACGCTTTGAAAAAAAGATTACAGCGTTTAAATAAACTTACCGCCACAAAGAATACTTTAATTACTCGAGAGGCGATTCCTAGTATATCCAGAGAGATAGCACACGAAATTGACTTTATTGATTCAACCGGGGATGCGGAGGGGCTACTCCCCCGGTGGCAGACATTTGAAGAAAAGAGGCTTCCTCCACCCCCGGGCATATCTCAGGATAAATGGGCGGAAAATAAATTTAGAAAACAACAGACAATAAAATTTTTAGGTTTTTCCGGCTCCCGTACGATAGATGAAGCTGGAATTTCTACTGCTATGGTAGATATGAACCAGATAAAAGACCCGAAAGCTAAAACGCAGAAATTTGATACTTCACGGGGAGCGGTACATAGAGCATCTATTCCAGCTAGTATTTTAGCATTAATGACCGGCGCCTACTTAACTAAAAAACAAATGGACGAATTAGACAGGTTAGAAAAAGAAGGACAAGGAAAACCGGTTAAAAGAAAAAGAAAGGGAAAACGAAATAGAAATGAAAGCCGTAATTAGTTTTCGAGGGTACGGGGATCACCCGTTAAAATGGATGTTAAAAGAGGGATTTAAGCACGTTGTTATTGCGATACAGACAGGAGAGTATTGGGTAGAGATTGATTACTCAGTTGGCGTTCCTATTGTTCAGGTGATGTCTCATAAGGATTACGATATTGCACGATACTATCAGGAACAGGGATATGTTACAGTAGAACGGGAACAGGAAATAAACAAACAGTTTAAATTTAACCTTTTTCGTGGTAACATTTTTGTGGCAAACTGTGTAGGATTAACTAAGGCTTTATTAGGGTTAAATAGTTGGGCTATTACCCCATATCAACTTTATAAGAGGTTATTAAAAAAATGAGTATTTTCCCCGGATTTGGTGGCAGTATGCCAGCGCCTCCGCCTCCGCCGCCTCCTCCTCCGCCTCCGGTTGAGAGGACTGATCCGGCTATTGCGGAAGCCAAGAGAAAATTAGAAGCAAGTGAAGCCCGAAGAAGGGGCCGTAGAAAAACCGTACTTACAAACTCGGGGCGAGAAGTATCAGGAGGAAGCAGTATTCTCCGCCCAAGTGCTGATGATAACTCAACTTTAGGATAATACTATGTCTATTTTTCCCGGAGGAGGCTCTGCCCCTCCACCACCACCTCCCCCACCCCCTCCACCTCCGCCACCAGAGCCGAAACCGGCCCCGGAACCGGAAGGAAAACGGGTGGAAAAAGAAAAAGCGGCGATGGCAAGAAAACTTAGAGCCGGCCGTAAAGCACCTTTAACGAAACGAGAGCGCCAAGGTTTAGGAGGCGGTTCCCGTTTAACTGCTAATACAGATGATACGCTAGGATAAAAGTATGAGAGGTGAAAACCCAGATGAAAAGCGAGTTCTTCATCATATAAAGAGACAGAAAGCCGCTAAAGACCGGCGATCCCAGTTTGAACAGCATTGGGATGATCTTAGCCGTGTCCTTTTACCCAGACGCCAAGGGTTTATGGAAACTACCTATGACGGCGATCAACGGGTAGAGGATATTTATGATGGTACTCCTATGCAGGGGGCAAGAAGCCTTGCCAATACTGTAGGTGCCATGATTCGTCCAGAAGGTCAGAATTTAACTATTATTCGGACAGAAAAAGACGAATTGATGGAAATAGGGCAAGTACAGGATTGGTTAGGGGATTCTACAGAAAAATTAAACGCTCTGATTCGAGATCCAAGAGCAAGGTTTAGACAGGCTACAGGAGAAGTCGATCTTGACTTAGTTGTTCTTGGTACTGGTATTCTTTATGTCGGATTAGGTGAATCTCAGGATCACCTTCTCTTTCAATCAGTTCATTTAAAAGACGGGTATCCATTATTTAATGATGAAGGGATACCTGTTGGGCTATATAGAACAAAACAGTTGTATCTTTGGCAAGCGGAACTTATGTTCGGGCTGGAAAACTTATCCAGAGAATCCAAGGAAAAAATAAAAAATAAAAAGCAAGATGAAAAAATAGAACTTTTATACTCTATCCATAAACGAAAGAACGGAAAAGCAGATGCTATCTTTTCTAAAAATCTTCCGTATGAAGAACTATGGATGGAAGTACAAGCCAAACATATAATCAGGGAAAAAGGTTTTCACGAATTTCCTTTTGTAGTTCCCCGTTGGGATACATCTTCAGGTGAAGAATACGGGCGATCTCCGGGTATGATAGCGTTACCGGACTCTAATACTCTGCAATCTATGGGAGAGACGATTCTAGTTGCCGGTCAACGGGTAGCTGATCCTCCATTGATGGCTCCAAATGACGGGGCGTTTTCTGAAGTCAATACATTCCCCGGTGGTATGAGTTATTACGATGTGGAAACCGCATCACAAGTTGGGGGTAATCCGTTTTTCCCGTTGATCTCGGGGGCGAACTTACCTGTTACCCGGGATATGCAGACGGATATTCGTAATCAAGTTGCCGCCGCTTTCTTTAAAAATATATTAAACCTTCCTCAAAGTGGCCCACAAATGACGGCTACTGAAGTTATCCAAAGGAAGGATGAGTTTATCCGGGAAGTTGGCCCTGTATTTGGGCGGTTTGAAACAGACTATAATCAACCGATTGCCGAACGGTCTTTTAAAGTGTTGTTACGGAATGAAGCGTTCTTGCAAGTACCACCAGAATTAGAAGGACAGAATATTAAGTTTGAGTTTGATTTACCTGTTAATAAGATCAAGAAACAGGTAGAAGCCGCATCCGCTACACAATGGGCTATGGAGATAATGCAAATGGCTCAAGTTGCTCCGGAAGCTAGACACATGGTTAATGTCGATGCCTTGGCAAGATTTAAAGCTGATGCGATGGCGCTACCGCATGAAATAGTTAATACACGGGAAGAAGTACAAGCTAAATTACAGAAAGAACAGCAGATGATGGCGCAACAACAGCAAATGATGATGATGGAAAAAGGAGCCGCTATTGCTGATAAAGGCGCCGGTGCTATGAAGAAAGCCGGGTTAATTAAAGACCCTGATAAAGAAGAAGCCGCACCTCAAGCGGTTCCCGCTTAATTAAATAGGAGTATTACTATGTTAGAAGAATTAGCTAGAAAAGGGTCTGCTTTCTTTAAAAAAATCCCGAAGATTTTTCCGGATAGTCCGCTTGATTTAAAAATGAAACGGTTGATGGAGTTAGAGGAGTATGAGAAAGAAGAAAAGAAACGAAAAAAGAAAAAGAAAAAAGTAATTAAGTATCCTCCTCCAAAAAAGAAAAAGAAAAAAGTTATTAAATACCCACCGCCAAAAAAGAAGAAATCGGAAAAAGGGTTAGACGTAATAGATATAAACGTATACCCCAAAAAAAGGAAATAGATGCCAAGAAAAAAGGTAAACAAGGCGACTGATCCGGAAGAACTTTTCGATCAGTTTAAAAAAATTACTCAATATCAAAGCGATATTGAACGATACCAAGATTTCCGTGAACTATTTCTCGGTTCCGAATTAGGGAGACGGGTGTTTAATGAAATACTAGGTATGGGATATATGGCACATGACACAACGAAGTATAATAAGTACGGGGTTGACCAGACGGCAACCTTAATAGCAACAGGGGAACGTAAGTTGGCTTTAATGATTCACAAGGTAACGATGGTTGAACCGCCAACTGCACCTCCCCCAACACAAAAAACGAGGCGATAAATTATGGCAGAAGAACAGGCAGTTGAAGAAGCAGTTGAAGAAAAAGCAGTAGAAACAGAAACTACTGAAGATTCTAAAACAGAAGCAACCGAAGATACTACTGAAACGGTAGAATTTGAATCGTGGCGTGATTTGATTAAGAATGATGATCTTCAAAAACACGCTGAACGATTTAATAGTGTAGATGATTTAGTACAAGCGAATTTAGAATCCAGAAAAAAACTATCTAAAGCGGTAACAGTCCCGGGAAAAAACGCTACTGACGAGGATCTGTCTGCTTATAGAGAAGCATTGGGAGTTCCGGGGGATGTAGATGGGTATGAGTTTCCATTACCCGAGGGAGTGGAACGAACCGAAGAAATGATGGATGCCGAAGATCATTGGTCAAATATCTTTCTGGATAATAATATACCAAAAGAAACTGCTGATATTCTGGTTACTGAATTTAGAAATGAGATTGGCAGAATTTTTGAACAGAAAACAGCGAATGACGATGCTTACGCTAAACAGGCGGAAGATACATTACGCAAAGAATGGGAAGATGATTACGATAAAAATATTATCTTTGCTTCCCGAGCCAGCGAAGCATTACTAGGTGATGATTATGAAGATGCAAGGCATTTAGAAACCAGCGATGGAAAGTATATGCTGGATCACCCATTAATGATTAAAATGTTTGCTAAACTAGGTCGAGAGATGGGTGAAGGTGCTTTAGGAAGTGTCGCTACCGAAGGCGAAAAAGAAACCTTGATGGAACAAGCAAATTCCTACAGGGAAAAACGAATGGACGCCTATGCAAAAGGCAACCATGCAGAAGCCCGAAAATGGGATGAAAAAGAACGAATTGTTCTCGATAAGTTGCATGGTGGAGGGCCGATTGTAGGAACTGATACGAGGACATCATAATGAGCCACGAAAAAAGCGCTAGTTTTGAAATTGAAGGTAAACATTATGTTATTAATACTGCGGGGTTTAGGTCAGATAGAGCCGCTATAAATGCCGCTTTGTCTAAAAAGAATAGAAAACGGAAAAGGCCAAAAACGTATAAAACAGAAGCAGAAGCAACCGCCGCTTCTCGAGAACGAAGCGCAAAAACTGATGCTGTAGCGCAAAAAAATTCTAGGGCTAGTGGATATTTTAAACGAAGGCGCCCTATGCAACGAAAAGGAACACATAAAGATTAATTGACAAAATATACAAGGATTTGTATATTTTTTATAGGTGGCTTCCCTTAATTGGCCCCACCGTTTTGTAGTATAAACATAACCGATGCCCCGTTAGAAAAAAGATACGGCCTCTGAAAAGACTTCCCGGATTCTAATTTCAAAACGGCTTCCATAGGAAATGTAATAGTTAGTATTATTATTATTTTATTAATTTTGGAGGCTTATAATGGCTACCTCAATCACTAATTCGTTTATCACGCAATACGAGCGTGATGTCCATGACGTTTTTCAGAGAGAAGGCTCGGTTTTGAAACCATCCGTCCGCTTTAAATCTGATGTCGTGGGTTCAGTAGCGACTTTCCAGAAAATCGGAACTGGAACTGCTACTACGAAAGCGAGACACGGAACAATCACTCCGATGAACCAAACTCATACAGCGATCTCCACGACACTAGCTGATTTCTATGCTGGTGATTGGGTTGATAAACTGGATGAGGCAAAAATTAACATTGATGAGCGTATGGCTATCGCCCGTGGCGGTGCTAAAGCGCTTGGTCGAAAGTGTGACGATCAAATCCTTACAACTCTCGACTCAACTTCACAGTCTACTGTTTCAGTAGCGGTAGGTTCATCCGCCGCCGCTAGAAATGGTTTGCTCGGTATGATCGAAGCACTCATCAGTAATGATGCATACGAACCGGGAAATATGTATGGTGTTATGTCCCCTAAAATGTGGGCTATTGCATCTACTATTCAAGAGTTCGCATCCTCTGACTATGTTGGGGCTGATGGTCAAGTTTACAATAACGGTGCCGCTGTTGGTAACTGGAAACGGTGGGCGCAAGTTATGTGGACTGTTCATTCCGGAAATCCGGGTGTAGGAACAGCTACATCTAAAATTTTCGTATATAATAAATCAGCTATTGGATATGCGTCCGGTAAATCTCCCGGGAATCTTGCGGGAACTATGTCTGGTGAAACATCTGTTGGCGCAGATATCACATGGCATGGTGATCGGGCGGCTCATTTTGTGAACCACGCTATGTCCGGTAATTCTGTAATGATTGATGATGGTGGAGTTATCGAGGGAAACCTTGATGATACAGCCGCTATCCCAACTTCATAACTTGATTGGGGGGCTTCGGCCCCTCAATTGTTTTTTGAACCTTAGATTAGGAGACAGAAATGGCGTTTATACCGGCAGATCTGACTAACATGGGTTCGTATAATGGCTTTAATCATTGGCGTTATGATACTTTGGAAGCTTCTACAGCCGTAGATGCGGCCGGGTATTTTAATAATGACGATGACGACCAGATCTTTCAGGTTGGCGACTTAATTTTTACCGTTGATTGGACAACTGCTGTCCGCACCGGTACAATAGCCGGGATGGGCTTGCATATAGTTAATGCTGTCTCCTCGGGTGCGGTCGATATATCTGATAATGTTCTGAACGCCTCTTATGCGGATTCAGACTAAGTAGTTTAATGTGGAGTACGGGCTTCTCTTTTTTTCTCTCCTCCTTGTTGGGGAAGCCCGTATATCCGCTTTTTAAGGAGACTTTATGATAAAGGCGAAATCGAATAAGTTAAATAAACCCGAAGATGGGAATTTTGGGAAAGTGTGGAATTATATTTGTGAATACCACGAACTGACCGAATGTTTTAATCCCGGATTTTTTAATACATTAGGGGCAAACCTAATGGCGGGGGATATTATCCGCATGATGGAAATTAAAGATAAACGGGTACTAGCTTTATACGAAGGTATTATTTTAGAAGTCCAAAATACAAAAACAGGTCATAACGTAATTTTTCATCCGCTTAGTGAAAAAATAACCCGGTTTCCAGAAGCAAAAATTGCCCCGAAAAAAGAAGAAGTTGCGCCACCAGAATTTATTTCTGGTACAGGTTCCGTAACATGGAACTTAGGAAAAAAAGCGTACATTATTTCGGTGGGCGGAAAACCAATTTGCGAAATTGAAAATAAAGAAGAAGCCCATGCTGTAGCTAGAGGGGATAAACCGTTACCTGTTTTGGCGTAAAAGGAGTATTTCATGCCAAGTGAAACTGATATAGCTAATGTTGCTTTACGATTAGTTGGAGGTACTCGGATTACTTCTTTAACTCAAGCAACGCCGAACGCAAATGCGGTTAATGATATTTACTCACAAATCCGGGATGATATGCTGGAATACCCGTGGAATTTTGCTACACAACGGGTAGAACTGGCTCAGTTATCAACAACCCCGGCTTTTGGGTTTGATTTTGCGTATGCGCTTCCGGCTGATTGGGCATATACTATTTCGGTGCATGATAATGATGCCGGTCACGGAACCATAGATTATAGAGAAGAACAACTTGCCAGCCAAAAAGTTTTATCGACTAACCACAGTACAGTTTATTTAACTTACGTTAAAAAAGAAACAGATCCCAATTTAATGCCGGCTTCCTTCCGCTTGGCGTTAGCGTCCGCCCTAGCAAGGAATTTAGCGATAACCATCGCAAATTCTAATGTACTAGAAGATCAACTTTCGGAAAGAGCAAAAAAAGATTTAGCGAGAGCGAAGTCTATTGATGCTGTAAGTTCTTTTCCCGAGCCTCGACCCCGAGGAAACTGGGCTAATTCAAGAAATGGATTTAGATAATGCCGAAAGTTCACCCAATTACTCCTTCCATGAATACGGGGGAGTTATCTCCCCGTCTTGCCTCTCGGGTTGATTTTAATAAATACCCTAGTGGTCTGGAAACAATGGAAAATCTTATTCCATTGTCTGAAGGAGGGGCTATGCGCCGAGCCGGAACTCGATATGTTGCCGCAACTAAAACAGGGGCAACCGTAAAATCCAGACTTAAAAAATTTCAATTTTCCACTTCTCAAAGTTACATCATAGAAATGGGAAATAACTATATGAGGTTTTTTAAAGACCAAGGGCAAATCTCTGTTCCCAATATTACTGCCTCTATCACTAACGGAACATTCGCTTCAAATATTACAAATTGGAGTGATAATTCCGGTGGCGGTTCTTCTATATCACACGACTCTACCAATCAAAGACTCAGTTTAACTTCTAATGGATCAACTAACGCCCATGCTGAACAAACGGTAACAAATTCTTCTGCCCTCGAACACGTTTTACAATTTCAAGTTATTGGTGCGCCGGGGGATTATGTACTATTTCGAGTAGGGACATCCAGTTCCGGTACACAACTTGTCAACGATTTTATTGCTGAAGTTGGTTATCATAGTTATTCCTTTACAGCTACGGCGGCTAATTTCTATGTTCAGTTTATAAATGAACTTGGAAAAACAGTTCAAATAGATAATGTTGCGTTACTGGATAATGCACCCGTAGAATTAGTTACTCCGTATGCAGAAGCGGACTTATACCAAATAGAAGGGCCACAATCCGCAGATATTTTATATATGTTTCATGTTGATTACCCAACTTATAGATTAGAAAGACGGGGGCATACAACATGGTCGTTAATCGAAGTCCCGTGGCAAGATGGCCCTTGGCTTCCAAAAAACGCAACGACTACAACTTTAACTCCTTCTGCCGCTACAGGATTAGGAGTTACCATAGCCGCTTCTTCTACTGCGGGAATTAATGATGGGCAGGGTTTTCTATCTACTGATATCGGAAGATCAATAAGATTAACAGACGATTCAACTACTAATTGGGGGTGGGGTGTAATAACGGCTGTTGGGGGAACAACCAGCGTTACTGTGGATGTGGAGAGAACCTTTACGGTCACTACCGCAGAAACAGAATGGCGTCTTGGCTCTTGGTCAGGTACAACTGGTTATCCCTCGACAGGCGCTTTTTTTGAACAACGTCTATATGCGGCGGCTAATACAGATCAGCCTCAAACATTTTGGGCATCACAAACCGGGGATTTTGAAAACCATTCCCCGGATAGTGACCCTACTGCGGGTACGTTTGATGGGACGGTACAAGATGATGACGCATTAGATTTTACTATATCGGCTGATAACGTAAACGCTATCCGATGGATGTCAGCCGGTGAAGATACTTTATCTATTGGTACTACTGGCGGTGAGTGGGTTCCATCTTCTACAGGGGCAGTTATTACGCCTTCCGATATTACTGTTCGCCGACAAACAACTCATGGTTCGGCACAAATCGCCCCGGTTCGGGTTGATAATATTGTTCTATTTGCTCAACGGGCAAAACGAAAAATTAGGGAATTTGGTTTCACTTTTGAATCTGACGGGTATCGAGCATTTGATATGACTCGACTCGCCCAACATATTACTTTAGGTGGAATAGTAGAAATGGATCATGCGGAAGAACCCGATTCCCAAGTGTGGGTTGTCCGTGGTGATGGACAATTACCAGCCATGACATTTAGACGACAAGAGGATGTTGTCGGATGGGCAAGACATATTATGGGGGGATCATTCGGAAGTGGAAATTCAGTTGTCGAAAGCGTGGCGGTTATTCCCGGTTCTAATGCGGCTGGACAAACCCATGATTCGACAAACCGAGATGAGGTTTGGGTACAGGTTAAACGAACTATTAATTCCGGTACTGTTAGATATATAGAATTTTTTGAGCGGGATTACGAAGATGGCCAAGATGCTAAAGATGCTGTTTATAGCGATTCCTGTATAACTTATTCCGGTGGATCAACTACTTCTATTACAGGGTTGACGCATTTAGAAGGAGAAACGGTAAAAGTTTGGGCGGACGGGGCAATTCTAGCTGATAAAACTGTTTCTAGTGGAGGGATTACTTTAGATACCGCCGCCAGCAAGGTGCAAATCGGTCTAGGATATACCCATAAGTTAAAAACCTTAAAAATCGAAGGCGGAAATAAATCAGGAACTTCAGTTGGAAAAACTAAGAGAATTAACGGTGTGACGTTTATTTTATTAAATAGCCACACTATTGAATACGGCCCAACTCCTTCTGATTTAACAAAAAACGATTTTAGGGAAGTTTCAGATGCTATGGATTCATCAGTACCACTCTTTACAGGAGAATTATTCGTAGAATTTGACGGAAATTGGGAGTCTGATCCCCGGATCATTATTGAAAGTGATGATCCTTCTCCGTTTACACTTCTATCACTTGCTCCGGAAGTGAAGATTAATGCTTTAAAATAAAGGGTTAAAAAGGTAAAATATGAAACGATATGCTGATTGGTCAGATAGGTTATTATGGTTTTTAGCTAAACGAGATAGACACCCTTTAAAATGGGGAATCTCAGACTGTTCTTTATTTGCTTGTGATGCTATTGAATGTATGAACGGCTCTGATCCCGGGTATTGGTTTAGGGGAAAATACACAACTAAAAAAGCCGCTTTTAAATTATTAAGGAAATTTGCCGGAGGAGGACTAACAGAAGCAGTTGAGAAAACAGCTAAAGATATGGAATATCCTGAAATCCAGCCAACTCAAGCAAATTCCGGGGATATGGTATTGATAGATGTAGAAAACGTACATCCTGATGCACATGGTTTAACGGCGGCAATTATGGCGTGTCCTAATGTTGCAATAGCCCAAGGTAAGGAGAATTTAGTGTATATTAATAATCCAGATATAAAGAGAGCGTGGGCTATATGATGTTTCCAAAAGAAGTTTTAAACTGGTCTGTTGTTACCGGATGCGAACGTATTTCTCCCGGTTGCAATAGCTGTCCGTCTTTTTGGGAGTATTTTGATGAAGGAAAAGATTATAGCCCGGTTATTCACGAAGATATTATAGAAGAACCTTTATTAAATCCAGAGCCGTCTACTTATGAAGTAGCATTTGGCTCTGATTTATTTCATAATGATGTCCCATTAGAGTTTCAAAGAAAAGTTTTTGAAACTATGAATAAAGCCCATTGGCATAAGTTTTCTGTCGGGACAAAGAGAATTGCTAGAGTAGCGTTACTGCATTTTAATTTCAAATGGAGCGAGAATATCCAATTAACAGTTGGAGTAGAATCAGGAGAATATGCTTGGAGAATAAATATGTTACGAGGGATACCAGCGAAAAAGAAGGCGGTATCAATCGTCCCTATTCTTGGGCCGTTTGATAAGCGCATAGATTTTACTGGTATAGATGTAGTAGGGGTAGCGCCTGAAACATGGGGATATAAAAGACCTTATGATCCGAAGTGGATAGAGAATATCAGGCAAAACTGTTTAGAACAGGAAATTGCTATGTCAAATAATACTATTTTATATTCACACGAAGGAACGAAATCTCATGCTATTAGATAAAAACGATATAGACACATTATTTAAAAAGAAATGCCATTGTTTCGGAGCCGCTGTTGCTATGGGAGCGACAGCCGCCGCAGGGTCAACAACTCTTTTAGCCGCTGGAACTGCTACCGCCGCTAATATGGCATTAATTGGAGGGCTTGTTAGTACAGTAGGTATGATCCAGCAGGGAAACGCACAAGCTTCCCAAGCTAAGTTTCAAGCTGGTGTAGCTAATAATAACGCTATTATCGCACAACAACAGGCAACAAGAGCAAGACAACAAGCTAAAATAGATGCACAAGATTTTGCAAGACAACAAAGTGATGTATTTGGAAGTCGCCGAGCCTTGTTAGGGCATACTAGTGTAGGAACTACTACTGGTTCTCCTCTTGCCGTATCCTCGGATTTTGGTGGAGAATCTGAATTAAACCGCATGAGAATTGTAAATCAAGGATTTGTAAACGAACATAGATTTCAACAAGAAGCTATGAATCAACGGGCGCAAGCCGGATTATTTGCCGCTTCCGGAAAGCAAGCTAAAACCGGATCACTATTTAAAGCTGGTGGGCAGTTATTTAAAACAGGGCAAGACGTTTTTAATACCCCCGGTGTTAACAAATGGATGGCATCAGGCTCAACTGCTTCCCCCGGTGGAACCGTATCCCCGGGGTATTATACGAGGAATCCGACTCTAAAATTTGATGAATGGGGCGATCGAAAAAATTAAATACCCTACAGAAAAAGGATATAAAGAATGTCAATTACACTAAAAAGTCCAAGACGCAGAGATAACCCAAACCGGGGCCAAAATACAGGGCAGATTCCTACTCGGTCAAATATACAACGACAAAATGTCGCAACCGACCCCGGTGGGCGAGGTGGGCCTTCGACTATTCCTACCGGAGCATTTACCGGAGCAAGTGAGGGTATGACAGCTTTAGGAGCCGGGATGCAACAGTATGCCGCCGCAGAATCTCAGCAGTTACAACAGGAATTAAATCGTTCGGACTATATTAATACAGAACTCGAAAAAGGGAATTTATCTAACGATTTAGAACGAGCCGCAAATAATTTCGATCCAGTTTCGGGTTCATATACTAATACGGACGGCACAGTTGATAACAATGGGATGGTGCGTCTAAATCAAGTAGTTGACGATCTTACTCAAAAACGAGTAGACATAATGCAGAAAAATATGTCGGTGTCGCAACGAGCCTCCGATGAATTTCCTATGCAAGCGGAATTAGTTAAACAGAATGTTTTTGCAAAACTCCGAAATAGAACTGCGGAGGCGAGAACTGAACAATATAAACTATCTTTGCAAGCGCAATTAGTACAAGTTGCCGCTGATAAAGCAACAGCTAGTGATGTAGTAGAATTAATAAGGACTAATAAAAAAGTAGCTGATGGGTTTATTTCTTCTTTAGATACAAAAGCCCGAAACGAAGCATTAGCAACTGCTAATGCCGGGTTATTAAAACACGCTGTTAGAAAGTTTGTTTTAGGTGGACAGTTTCTAGAAGCAAAAACAAGAATAAGACAAATTATAGGTTGGCTAGGAGAATACAATATCTCTACGACCGGCTGGACAGCAAAATCAATCAGGGAAGCGAACCTATATATTGATGAAGAACAAACAAAATATAACAACACCCAACAGGCCGCACAAACTACCGATAAAATTAAAAATGTGCAAGCGATAGATCGGATATTTAGGCATTTACCCGTAAAGAAAAGAAATGAGATGAAACTGAGAGAATTTAATGCGGGTCTGTCAGATAATAAGACAGATAAAATTAAAGAGGTGGAAGCGGTCGCTACATTGTTTGCACATCTACCCCAAAATCAACAAAACGCTCTAAAATTAAGAATATATGAAGGTAGTACTGATACTCCCGATTGGTTACAAAAAGCCAAATACATAGAATCCCAGTACAAAACGCTGGCGGCCTCACAAAATGGGAAACTTACTCCTGACCAAGAAATTCAGAAATCAGAAGAACTTACAAAAGTTGTATCGGGGTTGACTCCTAAAACACCGACAGGCTATGAGCAAGATCAAAAACGAAAAAAAGATGTCGAGGACTACTATCAAGACCTAAAAGACAAACAAGGTGGGGCGCTCACGGTCGACCAACAAGAGGCATATAGTAGTGAACTACAGAATCTTAGGTCAAAAACCCAGCCTATAAAACTTGATACCACTACAAAACAACAAAATATTGCTATTGACTATTTAACATCACAATTTAAAAAAAAGAAGATATCACAAGCTCAATTCGACCGGCTAATGATGAAAGTTAAAACCGGAGAGGATCTCCCTGTAGAGGATTTAAAAGTAGATAATAGTCTGCATAGATTAGTTTCCGATTTAGTAGATTCTCATTTTGGGGCGGATGTTAAAGGCCCTAATGCTAGAAAGCCTCAATCTGGGTATGAAGAATTTAGCACCGAATTTAAATCAGCGGTTATGCAAGCGTATATAACAGGGGAATATAGTAACGGGCTATCCGTAGGAAAAGACCGAGATTTATTTGATATAATTAACTACCTTGGAAAATCAGACGCCTTTGCGGGAAAAGGGCCAAAGCGCTTAAAACCGGAAACCTTATTTGATAATCGAGTTGGTATAGAACTAAAAGGGGCAGGGAATGATCTACGCATGGAAATTTTAGATCAACCCTTTTTGGGTGATGTGAAGGATGCGACCTATCGAGAACAATCCATAAAAAATGCTCTAGACGAAACTAATGAGATAGTTAAGAGTAGTAGTTTTAGGGAGAGATTGATAACGGCCGGCCTTAAATCCGGAATTACTTACAAAAGAGCAACGGGTCTATGGTCAAGTTTAAAAGATACTGTAGCAAGTTTTAGCCAATTTTTAGGCGGAGGATTAGAAGATCCAAGATTTACTCAATCCCGGTTATTATATTCTTTAATAGCCCGGGATTTTATTCGGTTTGTTTCTCTCAGCCCACGTTTTGCTGTTAAAGAGCAAGAACTATTACGGGATTTATTTCCGAGTAGCGCTATATTAAATTCTCCAAGGCAAACACGATCTCGCTTAACTTTATTTAGAAATTTACTAAAAAAGAAAATCGGGGATCTTAGATCAACAGCAATAAATACCCCAGATCAACAGGAAGAAGCTATTGAAGGCGCAAAAGTATGGGCAAATACAATAAGAAATATTAATACTCTAATGCCCGAAGTTCCTAGACTAGAAACCATCGCTGATTTTAAAAAGCTATCTCCAAAGGACGCCTTCGATTATCTGCACACAGAAATATTAGGCGATTCTAACCGAAAATTATCCCGATCTGATTTGAATGATTACAAGGAACGCTTGATACAAGAACTTGGGGAAAAAGCAGGGAAAGCACGATTTAAAATTTTAAACCAAAAGTTGACTGATTTGCAAACAGAAATTCGACAAAGAAAAACTCCGTAATATGGCGACATTACCTAAAACAAATAAAAAGAAGCCGGAAGAAAGTATTGAAGATCCGCTCGATACTATCAATCAGCATTTGTATCCTCCATCGGAAGATCCTCCGATTATTACTGTTGATGAAGAACCAAATTTACCGGAAGAAGAACTGTATTTTACTTCTGATCTCGGTGAACAGGTTTACCCAGTAGCTAAAGACCCGAAAAAAAATTATCCGGGTATTGACGTTGGTTTTAATCAGCCACCTATATATGCTTCACCAAAAGAAATGGATAAATGGTCGCCGGAAATGATGGATCTGTATTATCAACTACTGGCGGAAGAATCAAATGAACCTATGGAAAAAACAGAATCCCCTCTTTCAGTTTATCCATACGAGACTACTCCGCTTGAAGTTCTGAACCGCCCGGAACAAGAAGCTATTGTGCAAACTCACTCACCGGAATATGGCCCAGATGGAAAATTACCCCCGGGGCTAACCACAGAAGATTTAAAGAAAGGGCTGGAAGATCCTCTTGATACTATTAATAGATATCGGGCTGAACAAGACTATTGGAATCAACCGGTCATACCGATGATGAAAGGGGTATTGAAAGAAATTGATAATTGGGGGACAGGTATAAAATTTGCTCGAATTGCATACGGCGCTATGGCTGATGTTGTAGATTGGCCTTATGATATGGCGATGGGGTTTATGAACGCCGCTTTAACAAAATCCGGGCTAGATAAATATGTCGGGACTTTTAAAGTTAATAATTTTAGGAATTTTTTCCATAGTATCGGGTATACGTTTGATGAAGAAACAGAAGGACATATTCAGATAGAAGAACCTGTTTTATATTATATGGCGGACTTTGTCGGGACGAGTTGGGCGATAATCCCAATCCAAACATTCACAGCTTTAAAAAATGCAGGGGCGTTATCGTCAGAATTTTTTAGTGAATCTGCGGCTAAACTCGCAAAACGTACTTACCTCGGGAAAAAGGTAGACCTTCCAAGTTTAAGCAATAAAATTCGTAATAAGTTACCTTTTTTAAAACCGGTATCAGAGTATCGGCCTACCATGAAATCATCTTTTGATGCGATAAAAACCTCTATCGGAGAAATAGGACAAACGACCGTTCAAAAGCCGTTTTTTACTACTTATATGGATACAATCGGCTCCGCCGGCGCTGGTTTGGGGTTTGCTTTAGGAAAAGAATTTTCAGATAGCCCCACCGTACAATTATTTACATCTTTGTTGGGGGGATTTTCTTTCACAAGCCATCTTACGCTTTTAAAAAAAGGTGGGGCATTAACGTCAGCAGGGATTCAAAAACTCGGGGGGACTTTTGGTGCGGGAGCAACACGGAGAGCCGCAAATCGTCTTTATAGTTTATCGGGTGACGAAATCACAGAAAATACAGACGCCGTTTTACGGGCTGTATTGGATAAAGAAGCAAAAGCTAATCTAACCGAAGCGCAAAAAGTACAATACGATATTATTACAAAATACATAGACCCGGATGTAATGTCAAAAATGACTCCCGCACAACGGGCGGCAGTAGTTGGGAGAGATGAATTTTTACCTTTAGAAAAACTTATACTAACTTTAGATGCGAGGCTAAGTCCTGAAGCAAAAGCACAGCTACAAGAATTACAAGATATAATGCTACAGTCTTTTTCTCTCCCCGGTGAAAATATTGGGTTTACCCGTGAAGTTTTCCATATTCAACAGGATTATCTTAAAGCGTTAGCGGCCGGCCGTATGAAAATAGCGGAAGATAGGGCTACGGCAAAAATAAAAGCCGCTTCTCCCGACAAAGATGAAGTGTTTATAGCAGACACAATACGAAAAGAAGTAGAATCCGCTCTCACGGATATAAAAAAGCAAGAAAAACAACTTTGGGATCTTGTTAGTTCAGATACGCTTGTTAACCCTTCTCCAGTTATAGATGTATGGAAAGGACTATTAAAAGACAGAGATAGAATGAGTCGGCCTGATGAGTTACTCCTGACTGGGGGGAATAATAATTTATTATTAGAAGAACTCGGGTTTTATAAAGACGGGGAGTGGGTTCCCGGCAATTTACAAAAAAGACCGGATTTACCGGAAGGAACTTTAGTACAAAAAGGGGATTATACTACCGACTCAAAGGTTTCTATACAGTTATTACAAAGTTTAAGACGCCGCTTATTACAAGAAATGCAGGAACCAAAAACAAAAAATAATTTTAATAAAAAACGAATATTAAATGAAGTTCAACAAGCCATTCTTACGCTGTTTAAGCACGAAGCACATTTACTTAAAATGAAAAAAGACCCGGAAACCGGAGAATTTGTAGCTGATATAGATGCTCAAATTGGTCATGTTCTTACGGCTATTGAGCATAGCGCTATGCTAAACAGCAAATTTAACGATGATATTGTCGGGGAATTATTAGGTTCATCTGCAACGGCTAAAGAAGCAGTCCCCCCTTCATTAACGGCTGAGTTTATATTTAAAGGAAGCCCGATAGCGCAACAGCACAGAGTTAAAAAAGTATTAGATGCGGTTAAAAGAGAATCTACGTTAGCAGAGCAAAAAACGTCTAAACCACCTAGTTTAACCGAAACCGCCGGTATGCTTGAAGATGAAGCAGTATTAAAACCGGTTACTGACGCTATGAGGGCTTTTATTAAACATCAGTTTATTAAAAAATTTGTTACTGAAGATAGCGGAAAACTATTTATAAAAAACCCTGTTGCGGCTGGAAACTGGGTAAGAATAAGACAAAAACATTTGCTTAAAGAATTTCCCGGGACAAAAACTCAACCATCGTTACGAAATGAATTAATGGAAGCCGTAATCGCAAATAAACCGGGGAAATTATACGGAGAAGGATTACCTATAGACCAGATAAAAAAAATCAATAAATATCTACTTAATAAAGATAGACAAATAACGGTATTATTTACAGAAGTTGAACCGACAGATATTTTTAATTGGTCGCCAAAATCCAGATTAATCGCAAAAACTCCTGTTTCAAATACGAAAAAAGTTCAACAAATTATCCAACAACTCGCTTCAAACGCACAAAAAGATCCTACTGGGAGAGCGATGCGAGGTTTGCAAGAATCCGTTTATGAATGGATTATACAAAGATCCTATATTAAACAGACCGAAAAAGATACCGGGCGAGAAATAAACACTTTTTCCGGGGCAAAACTGTCCGCTCTCTTGGAAGAAAAAAAGACGCAAATTATTATTGACACTATTTTAACGAAGCCACAACAAAAAGAAAAATTAAAAGTCTTAGAATTTACCGCTAATCTGGTAGACTCCTTTCGAGTTGCTACCCCACTTGTGGATAAATCCGGAAAAATGCAAACAATTTCCGGGGATAAAACAGGGTGGTTTTTATCCAGAGTGGGAAACGTCCTTGGTGCATTTTTGGGCCGCAAATTAGGAACGGGTACACTACAAGCCCCTACTGGTGGAGCAAGAATAGGGGAAATGATTGCAGAAAAAGCGCAAATAGATTGGGCTGAAAGGTTTTTAATCCATGCTTTAATGGATAGTGATTCCCGGCATCTCGCTGTTTTGCTACAAAAAGTGGATACACCAGCTAAACACAAAGAATTTGATAGATATTTAAGATCGTTTTTTGCTTATACAATAACGGAATATAATTTACCCTTTCCAAATATTGACCGATTCGGTACAATAGACGGGGAAGAAGATGATGAAGGATTAGAAGGAAACGTACCAGAAAATGAGACAGATATAATTTTAAAATTGGAAAAAGAACTTCCGTAGGAAACTTAAATTATGACACTTACAGCGACAACTAACAAAGTTGCCTATTCCGGTAATGGATCGACAACATCTTTCGCCGTCACATTTATCTACTGGGATGATACCGATGTCAGGGTGATACTGTCGAACAATACTACAGGTGCAGAAACAGTTTGGACAAACGGAACGCAATATACCCTAACAGGGGGCGATGGTTCTACGGGGACTCTTACAGTTGATACGAGTCCGACCGACTATACTCCGGCTACTGGGGAAACCCTTACTATTAAAAGTAATCTACCGGATAAGCAAAGTACCTCCCTCCCACTAGGCGGAGCGCTTCCATCAACAGCAATCGAAGAAAGACTTGACAAAAATGTTCGATTGTCTCAACAGCTTTCGGAGGAACTTTCAAGAGCGATTCAGTTTGCGGAAAGTTCGCCAGCAACTTCAACTTATATAACGGAAACGGCCGCTCAACGAGCGAACAAACTTTTAGCATTTGATTCGAGTGGAAATTTTGAAGTTGCTCAAGAAATTGGGATTTATCAGGGGAATTGGGCGGCTTCTACTGCGTATGTAGAACGAGATATCGTAAAAGATACTTCCAATAACAATATTTATATTTGTATTACCGCCCATACTTCATCAGGGGCGCAACCAATATCGAGTAATACTGATGCCGCAAAATGGGCGTTACTTGTAGACGCCGCTTCTGCAACAACTTCATCTACAGCCGCCGCAACTTCAGCTACAGCCGCCGCAACTTCAGCTACAGCCGCCGCAACTTCAGCTACAGCCGCCGCAACTTCTGCGACTTCGGCCTCGACTTCGGCATCAACCGCCACAACTCAAGCTTCAAATGCTTCAACTTCAGCTACTAATGCCGCAAGTTCAGCTACGAGTGCGGCGAGTTCTGCTACAAGTGCGACAAGTGCAGTAGCGGCTGTCGCATGGAAGTATACATTTGATAACTCTACTTCTATGGCAGACCCGGGGGCGGGAGAAATTCGACTTAATAATGCAACTTTAGCTTCGGTTACTAATATAGCGATTGATGCGACAAGTGCCGATACTGGAAATCCTGATGTATCAGACTTAATCGCTTCTATAGACGATGGTACAAACAGTACCCATGAAGGGTATATTTTCGTAAGAAAATCCGGAACTCCGGCTACTTTTATGGCGTATAATGTTACTGGGGCTATTACAGATAATACAGGTTGGCTACAAATTCCTGTATCTCATGCGGCGAGTAATGGAACTTTAACAAACGCCGATACCCTATATATTTCTTTTTCTCGATCAGGTAATGTGGGTGCAACGGGGGCAACTGGCCCAACTGGCCCAACAGGGGCATCTGGGGCGCAAGGCCCACAAGGAATCCAAGGGCCAACCGGCGCAACTGGGGCGACAGGAGCAACTGGGGCAACTGGCCCAACAGGGGCAACTGGCCCAATGGGTGAAGCTTCTATAGGTGATATAATTGCATTAGGATAATTAAACTAAGGACATATTATGGCTAACGTATTTAAATTACGCACAAAGGACGGTGGTAGCACAGGTGCTAATACCGATATGACTATTTATACTGTACCGGGTGGTACAACTACTGTAGTAATCGGTTGCACCATAGCAAACACAACTGCTAGTGCTATTACAATCGATGCTAAGATTTTTACCGCATCCTCGTCTGGTGAAAATGCAGATGATGTGCATATTGGGGTAAATTTACCCGTTCCGACTGGTAGTAGTTTGGACATTCTTGCTGGAAAAATAGTAATGGAAACAGGCGATGTTTTAAAGATACAGTCTGATACAGCTAACTCTACACAAATTGCATTATCTATTATGGAGCAGACATAATGGCAGGTTTTCTAGGTAATCAACCTTCTAAAGTACCGCTCACGTCAGCGGATATAGCAGACGGAACAATCACTAATGCGGATATAGATAGCGTTAGTGCTACTAAATTAACAGGTTCTATCGCTGATGCTAGAGTACCAGCTAGTGCTGTAACTCAGCACGTTACTGGTTATGATGATGCGAGTATTAGATCAGATATTTTAAAATTAGCGTTAAGTCAAGCAGTCGATGGCAATAGAGTAGCTTACAATTTAGAGAACTCTTTTATAGATGGATTTGAAGATGATACAGGGATTACTACTGAAACTACGGTAGATAGGGATACTACTGGTGAATATGTATCAAGCATATATACGAGTACAACGACCACTTCAAGTGCATCCGGTTTATGGTCGGGTGATACAGGTAGTGTAACTTTTTCTGGTGACGATATAACAACGACAGCGGGTGATAAGCAAATTTATTTATCTGGGACAATAAGTGGTGATTTTGAACTAAACGCAACTATCGGTTTATCTTCCCCATCAGGAGGTGCGCTTGGAGTTTTTAAAAGCGATGAAACTATTACAAACTCAAATGATTTTAACAACATGACCAACATTTGGTATTACGACAAACCACATATGGGGGTTTCCTCCAATGCTATTGCTTATGCTCAAACAAATGTTCAGTCACATACAGCTTCAAATGGTGATGCCTACAAACTAGAAAGAGTTAGTGGTGTCTTTAAAATGTATATCGGTGGAACACTGCGCCATACATATACACAAGAGGATACGGGGGATGTGAAAATTCTTTTTGGATGGGGTGGCGTTACAGGTAACTATATAAATGATGTTAGTTGGACAGCATCATCTTCATCTGTCAATGCCGCAGGTACTTTAATCTCTGATCCACAAACGGCTTCATCTTCACGCACATCTTGTTCTGGTGTAATTATTTATGAAGATGCAGAGGGTACAGCTACTCTAGGTACGGACTTAAAGATTTACTTTACAGCAAATAATGGTACTAACTGGACAGAAGCGGCTAGTTACGGAACGGCAACTACTTATAGTGGGAGTAAGAAGTTAGTTAAGTTAGGAGCCACTACGGTTACCGGGGGTTCAGCCATAGCGATGAAAAGCGTTTGGGCTAATCAGTCTGCATCTAGTGGCACAACAAAAACTATTACCGCTTCTGGTGATGCACAACATTCTACCTCGGAAAATAAAATCGGGGCTACCTCTTTAAAGTGTGATGGTACTGGGGATTTTTTAGGCATTGATTCCCATGCGGATTTTAATTTTGGGACAAGTTTATGGACTGTTGAATTTTGGTATAAGTCTACTGTCTCCACTTTGCAATCTTTAGTTTGTATAGGCGATTGGTCAAGTTCAGCGGGGCCAATAGTTATTTATCAAAGTAGTGACGGTGATTTGGGGTATCACACTAAATTAAGTACAGGTGTTATATCAAATGAAACTGCTGGTGCTGTTGCTATTGATACAGGGTCATGGGTGCATATTGCTGTTTCCCGCACGACCTCAACGACAATTAAAGCTTTCATTAATGGAACAGAAGAGGCGGCTCTTGCAGAAACGATAAGCTCAGGCGCAACAATGGAGCCTCTTGGAACACACGGTAATAATTCATCTGGTAAAGTTTTTCATATCGGGCGAATGTATGAAGCTGGCAGCGCAAAAACCAGCTATGATTTGAATGGGTATATAGATGAAGTTCGGATTTCTAAAACCGCAAGGTATACCAGTAATTTCACCCCAAGCACTTCTGCTTTTACAGCTGATTCTAATACAGTCTTACTTTTACATTCTGACACAAGTAATGGGTCAACAACTTTTACCGACAGTTCTGCTGTAGTAGGTAAAGAAACTCGCCTACATGGATGGGCTGTAAATTATTAAAGGATAAAAAATTATGGCTGGATACGTTGGACGAGGAATAGAATACGGGAATGCTGTAGCAGACCACTTCACAGGTAATGGTGGGGCAACGTATACCCTAAATTACGATACCGTTACTAACGGAGTTGTTGTTAGTCTGGATGGTGTGGTACAGAAGAACGGTACTGACTTTAACGTAACTGGAACTTCTCTTGTCTTTACTTCTACAGTATCTAGCCCAATAGCTATACAGGTTATCTATACTGGTCTTACTCTTACATTCCCTACGCCAGCAGATAATTCTGTTACGGGTGCTAAGATCGCTATGGGGTCTGATGCCCAAGGAGATATACTTTATTATAACGGTACTGATTATGTAAGATTAGCGAAAGGTACTGCTGGTCAAGCTCTTGTCGTTAATAGTGGTGCTACTGCACCAGAATGGGGTTCTGCTGGTGGGCCGAATCTTGGTACAGATGCAGTTATCAGAACAAACGCTAAAACCATAGCAGAGAATATTACATTTGCTGGCACAGAAAATGGCATGAGTGCTGGCCCGATTACAATAAATAGTGGCTATACAGTCACGGTAACAAGCGGTTCAACATGGACTGTAGTGGGTGCTTAATAATTAAAGGAGCAAATAAAAATGTCAGAGATTAAAGTAAACAAGGTAAGCCCTGCTACTGGCACAGCAATACAGCTAGGTGACAGCGGTGATACTTTTACAGTACCGTCAGGAGCAACTATTGTTAATTCTGGCACAGCGACAGGGTTTGGTGGTGGTGGTAAGGTTTTACAGGTGTTACAAAATGTTAAAACAGACACACAAAGTATATCAGGAAATACTTTTACTACTGTTTTATCGCAAGCAATTACCCCGTCAGCTACAAGTTCTAAAGTGTTAATTACTGTTAGCATTAATGTAACTGGTTCTGTTCGTTATTCCGCAGTGAAATTATACAGGGATTCAACTCAAATTTATTTAGCTGATGCGGATGGAAGTAGAGCAAGAGTTTCTGTTTCGTCTATGCTGAATGAGTCTGCGAGTAGTGGAACTGCTATTATGCACAATTCTAATTTTTCATTTTTAGATAGTCCTTCGTCTACCAGTAGTGTTACTTATTATGTTAAAGCGGCTAATACATATACAGGCAACTCTTATGGCACAGGAGCAACGACCTATATAAACAATAATGTTGATAATGGAGATGCAGATTGGTCGCATAGGGGTGCATCCAGTTTGATCGTACAAGAGATAGGAGCATAAACGATGGCTTTAGCATTTGCAGGGAATGGAACAATTACAGGGCTATCCGTTGGTGGGCTTCCCGATGGCACAGTAGACGCTGATACTTTAGCGAGTGGTGTAGGTGGGAAGGTTTTGCAAGTTTTACAAAAACAATATACCGAAATGGCTAGTTTTTCACATTCTGCTGGAACTTGGACAGATGTACCAAACATGAGTCTGGCTATTACTCCTTCTGCATCGTCTTCAAAGATTTTAATTACGGGAACTATCAGCATCGGTCATAACCAATATGGGGGTCTCAAGATTGTGCGGGACTCAACCAGTATCGGTATTGGGACGTCTGTTAGTAGCAGAACCGCTTGCCACGTTGGCAACCAAAACCATGATGCCGCATCCCTATATGAATCTTTTGTGCATCCTCTTCATTGGATTGATAGCCCTGCAACGACAAGTGCAACAACTTATAAAGTGCAATTTCGAGGGAACGGTGCTTCAACAGGCTATCTAAATCGTGAGTACACCGGAGATGATAACTCGAACAGAACTGTGCCTGTCAGCACTATTACATTAATGGAATTATCTTCAGCCACAATTTCTTAGGAGTAATAAGTATGGATATATGTACGGCTATTCTAGCCATTAACCCAAAAGCACAAGTTAGTGTTAATGCCGAGGACTTGGATCAAATTACTTGGCATGGAGACACTACACCAATTAGCAAGGCAGATATACAAGCCAAGCAAGCAGAATTGAAAACTGCTTACGACAACGCTAAATATCAACGTGATCGTAAAGCTGAATACCCTAGTATAGAGGATCAGCTAGATGACCTGTATCACAATGGGATAGACGGTTGGAAAGCTACTATTAAAGTAACGAAAGATAAATATCCGAAGGGGTAAAGAATGAGTCTTACTAAAGTAACTTCAAATGTAATCAATGATGTAGATGCCAGCAAACTCACAGGCTCTATTGCAGATGCTAGGGTTCCAGCTAGTGCGGTGACTCAGCACGTTACCGCTACTGACCTGTCTCCCATTGAAAATGATTTAGCCGTACTTGCTTTGCAGAACGCAGTTAATTCCAATATCACGGCACATGGGCTTAGTAATTATTGGATTGAGCAGTTTGAAGATAGTACCGCAATAACAGCTTTGACAAATTGTGCAAGGTCTAGTTCAGAATTTGTGTCTAGTGTTTATTCTGATTATAGCGTCACAAGTGATACGTTATTGTTTATAGAGTCTAACACTAGCAACGGTAGCACTACATTTGCTGATTCATCTACTCATTCAAGAAGTGTTACGGCCCACGGGAATGTCCAACATTCAACTACACAGAAAAAAGTTGGGACAACTTCAATTTACTTTGATGGTACTGGGGATGGACTAAGTATTCCAGATAGTAATGAGTGGGCTTTTGCTGGCAACCATACAATAGATTGGTGGATGTATCCAACCACAACTGGAACAGATGAATACGTTATTGCATTTGGCCCTGATGGCCCGTGGTCAAATATACCGTGGAACTGGGCAAGGAATAGTTCTAATCAGGCTTATTTTCAAATATCCAATAATGGGGGTTCTGGTTTTAACTGGAGTGTTGGAACTATTGCTACTGATGCGTGGAATCATATTGCTGTTACTCGATCTGGTGATGATTTTAGACAATTTATAAATGGCTCACTTGAACAAACAACTAACAATGGTTTAACTGTTCAAAATTTTAGTGGTGATCCTTATTTTGGCATGACCAGTTCAGGTGCATCTGGGTATCAGGGATACATGGATAACATTCGTATCACTAATGCTTGTTTGTGGACTTCCGCTTTTACACCCCCATCCCAAACATCTAATGCTACTGGCTCATTTACATCAACAACGATTACGCCACAAGATTCAGCAAGCAAAAGTTCACTAGGTCTTTGTTTACTCTACAAGAATTATGCTGGAACGAACACTCTTAATACCGACATTATTGCAAAAGTATCCGCTGATAACGGCAGTAACTATTCTACTTGTGTATTAGCAAGTAAAGGTACATTCAGCACAGGCATCAATATAGCAATCGCACCAGCAATATCTGTTACGGCTGGTACTCAACTTAAATATAAAATTGAGTTTGCTAATCAGGCGAGTGGAAGCAAGGAGGGGCAGATTCATGGGGTGGCATTGAGTTACTGATGAACCTAAAACTCTTAATCTTTTTTACGGTTTTGTATGGGACTTTTTATTTGATGTTTTACACAGGGGCAAAATTATAATGGGTGGCTGTAATGAAGCAAATACGAGAATTTTTAGCAAATCTTACAGTCATAGTCCTTATATCTTTTACAATTAGCTTAGTAGTTTATTTATTGCTTTTACCAGAAGATAAAAAACCTACAACTTATAAGGAAATAACGCTGGAACACTTTTTACGATAGGGCTAGACAATGGTACGATGGTATATGGCTGTAACTATTTCGCTTACAGCTATTATTTATTGGTTTTATTTATGGGCTACTGGATCTCCTTGATGAAAAATGATTATTTGCATATAGGTATTATCTTAACAGGAATTACTTATTGGTTTTATTTCGTATTTACAGCTTTATTACATAGCTTTGAAATATGATTTGTAGTAAAAATTTTTTTTAATTAAGTAAAAGATATAATGTGGATAATGCAAATCAAATATCAAGTTTTATTGAGTCAGTCGGGATTCCTCTTGCGACCGCCCTTGCTCTAGGAGGATGTGCGTGGTGGCTATTAAAATATATTCTAAATTCAGTAGTAGCAAAAATCGGGGAAGCCCAAGCGCAAACCGAAGCGGATATTAAAGAACTAAAAGGGATAATCGTTCAATTAATTGATAAAACTACTTTATTACAAGGTGATTTAATTAGATTAGATACCTTATTAAGAGTGAGATACGGTCTTGACCCGGATGAAAAGCGGATCGCACGAAGCCCTAATGGGAAGAAAAAGTAGAAAGGATATAATGGACAAAATCAACGATATAGTAATTTCCATTACTACAGTTTTTTTAGCTGGATGTGCGTGGATAGTAAAAAGGTTATTTAATCGGATTGATGAAGCCCATGCTCGGATTGATAAGTTAGATAAATTAGTTGACCAACACTATTTGGAAACGCAATTAGCACCGATTAGGGGGGAAGTAAGTTTAATTTTAAAAACTTTATTAAAAACCTCAAAACAGGATAGGAGCTAAAATGTCTTTTCTTAAAAAACATTTAGACAAAATCATCTGGTTCTTGATTGGGTGGATGAGTTCGCTAATGTTTTATAATTTTATGATGTAGTAAAGGGAATATAGAAGGGGTGGTGTTTACGGGTACGCCTTGCCCTTCCAGCACTTACGCCCTTCATTAGCCATGCAAGGTTTTCTACCTTTCCTTGCATGGCTTTTTTAATGAAAACATTTTAATGTTCTGTTAATCGTTTTTTAATCTTATTGTGGTATTCTTAAATACATGAAAAATAAGATCAAAACTAAGATAAAAACTTTAAAAGCCGGAACCCCGATTATAGTAGAATGGATGGATGCCGGGTACGATGATAATGACCCTATATCTTGGTCAAACATAAAACAGATTTCCGAGTTAGAAGAAATACTAATTAAGTCAATAGGGTTTTTTATCGGCTCCACTTCCAACACATTGTTCTTTTGTATGAGCATGGAAGAAAGCAAAACAGACACTAATATTGCTAATAAAGGACAAGTTCCAATAGGGTGTATAAAAAATATTTTAATACTGGGGGAAAAATGAGAGAAGTCAAAAAAATCGTTATCCATTGTTCTGATTCTGAGTTTGGGAACGCTTCATTAATTAGAGATTGGCATACAAAAGAAAGAGGTTGGCAAGATATCGGCTATCACTACGTTATCACAAACGGCGTGAATGAATATTGTCGCCCGTATAAGGAATCCGAAGATGGCATTATAGAAGAAGGACGCCCCTTGGAAATATCAGGAGCGCACGTTAAAGGCCACAATAAAGACAGCGTAGGAATTTGCTTAATTGGAAAACACCATTTCACGGGGAAACAACTATACGATGCTTTACCTACGCTCCTCCGGCTTTTAACCGCTACATACAGTTTATCAATTAACGATGTATATGGGCATAACGAACTTGATTCAAAGAAAACTTGTCCTAATTTTTCAGTTGCAGATTTATTAAAAATACTAAAGGAGGCAATACAATAAATGTTATACCCTGTAAAAGTTTTCGACAAACACGGGCAACTAAAAAGAACAATAACTGTTAAAGAATTAAAAGACAATCATTGGAACAACATTAACAAGACTAGAGGTTTCACTTCATTTGGTAAGAGCAAACCCAATGAACTTACTGCGGAATATAAAAAGAACAAAATACAAACTTAGCTGTATTTTGTGTTTATTGTTACTAATCTGTTATACAAAACAAGAATTAGATAAGCATAAACGATCTAAGCAAATGCTTCCTATTCCTGTCTTTTCTAGGTGTTCGTGCGATTCTGCCACATACTGTTTAACAGACGAAGATGTTATCCAACTTCATGTTTGGCAAGAAAATGTTAAGTTTTTTTCGAGGATTAAAAAATTTTAATGTTCGGTTAATGTTCTTTTAATGTGGAAATGATAAAGTTATGTTTAGATTTTTACAAAGGAGAGAGCCATGAAAACAAAACAAGAGGTGAAAGAGAGAATCGAGCAAATAGAAAGCGAAATTAAATATCAAGACGGGGCAAACCTGTACTGGCAAAAAGGCCAACTTGATTCACTTCAATGGATGTTACAAGGAGAGAGCCATGAAAAAAGAGAAACCCCCTTCAAAGCATGACCAATTAGTCGAATCCTATTATATGCTTGCGAGAGTTGTCAGCCAAAACACCCAAATGTTTGAAGCTGTTTTAAATTCTTTCTCCCCTCCAAGCCCACAAGAACCAGTAGAACCTAATTCTGATTATCCGGCTATCGAAGAAGTACGGAAACAACAGCTAGATGAAATTGGAGAAGTTCTTAGGAGAGTCATAGAGAAATGCGGAAGGATTAAAGCCGAGCAATTTCTGGATTCCTTTGATGCAAAATCCATTAGCCAAATTGCTCCGGCTAACTATGAAGTATTTATTAAGAGTGGAGAATATCTAATAAAACAATACAAAGGTGATGTTCTATGAAACACGCAAAACTTTCCCCTAGTAGTTCCCACCGATGGATAGCTTGCCCCGGTTCTGTATTACTGGAATCAAAAATTGACGAAGAACCATCTTCTGAGTACGCAGAATACGGAACAGCCGGACACCATGTAGCAGATTACTGTTTAAAGGAAAACAGCCCTGCGGTAGAAATGGTAGGCGACCGAATCAATGTTCATTATGATAGCGCACATTATCCTGATGGGGTTTTAGTCGATGATGAAATGGCAGATGCGGTGCAAATGTATTTAGACTATTGCAATCAACTACAAACCGGCGCATCTAAATGGCACATAGAAAAAAAAGTGAACTTTAGTCGATACGTTCCCGAAGGTTTTGGAACATCCGATTTCATAGCGGTTCATCCCGAGATTTTGCACATTGTTGATTTAAAAATGGGGAAAGGGGTGCGTGTTAATGCCGAATGGAATACCCAAGGGATGTTATACGCCCTTGGAGCCTTAGATGAAATTTCTATAATGCACGATTGTACTGTCCGAATTTCTATTGTGCAACCGAGATTAGATCATATCAGCGAATGGGATATAAGTGTCGGGGATTTACGTTATTGGGCTGAAGCAGAACTGATGCCTAAAGCACAACTAGCATGGGACGCACAATACGGGAAGATAACCCCGATGTTTAACCCGGGGGAATCCCAATGCCGGTTTTGCAAGGCGCAAGCAACCTGTAAAGCGTTAGCAGAATACTCTTTAAAAACTGCTATTGATACGTTCACTAATATACCCGAATCTACTGACACCGATTTAACAGATATACATACCTTAAACAATGAGGAACTAGGAAAATTACTGCCTAAAGTGAAAACTATTATTAATTGGGCAAATGCTTTAGAGGCTTTAGCATTAACTGAATTAACAACAGGAAAAAAAATTCCGGGTTACAAATTAGTGCAAGGAAGATCAGGAAATAGAAAATGGACTAACGAATCGGAAATCGCTACACATTTAAGAGCATTAGGTTTATCCAACGAAGAAATATATAAATCTAAAATAAAAAGCCCGGTTGGGGTTTTAGCAGAACTCAAGAAAAAACAAATTCCGCCCGTAGGGGTAGAAACCTTCTGGACTGTACCAGAGGGGAAACTTACGATAGCAGGGGAGGAGGATAAGAGGCCGGAAGTATCGGTTAACTCTGAGGCTTCTTTTACTGATATCAAAATTTAAACGACAAAAACGATAGGAGTGACACAATGTCAGAATTAACCGCAGAAGAAAAATCAGCATTAACAGTCGTAACAGGAGACGAAAAAACTCCGGCTAGAATAAGCTACGCAAAAATATTCAAGCCTGAGAAAAATGACCTCTCCGGGAAAGAAGAATACAGTTGTATGGTTTTAATCCCAAAAGCAGACACGAAAACCGTTACTGCTTTGAAACAAGCAATAAAAACAGCTATTAAAGGCCGGTTCGGAGACAAGCAACCTAAAGGACTCCGAATCCCCCTGCGTGACGGCGACAAAAGTGGAGATGGTGGTGTACCATCAGGAGCCGAAGCCGGGGAAGCACCATACGGCGACCATTACTTTATCAACTGCAAGAACTCTCGCCGTCCCGCCATCGTTGACCAAAAGCGGAGAGATGTTCTTGATCCGGAACAAATTGTATCCGGGGATTACGTTAGAGTATCCGTAAATGCTTTTGGGTATGACAACAAAAGCAAAGGAGTGTCGTTTGGGTTGAACGCTATTCAGCTTGTGCGAAAAGGTGAACCGCTAGGATCATCTTTTAGCGTAAACAACGCCTTCCAAGATTTACCAGAGCAAGAAAACGTGGAAGAAACTGCTGATGCGATGTTTAGCTAATTAATGGCGACCCATTAATTAGAGAGGTTTTTCCCCTATACCCTAGTATGCCTTGAGTCGAGATCGGGCATTCTAGGGCATCTGGGGAGGTCAAATTTTTCAATTTTTTCAAAAAAATCCGGCCGAAGCGTTCCGGCCTTTCTCCACCTCGAGGGGACGGGGTGAACGCTATCCCCACTAATTCACCATGAAAAAAATATCCCTAGACTTTGAAACGTACTCTGAGTGCGATATAAAAAAGGCCGGTGCATGGGCATACGCCAAGCACAAGTCTACCAGAGTTATCTGTATGGCTTATGCCGAAGGGGATAGCGAGCCGAATATATGGCTTCCGAAAGATCGTTACCCTGACTTCCTAAAAAACCCCGACAAATATGAAATCCATGCATGGAACTCTTTTTTCGAGTGGGTTATCTGGACTCATGTATTAAAACTCCCCACTCCGCCCATCAGCCAATGGCATGATACAGCCGGGTTAGCCTCCGCTATGGCACTTCCGAGAGCCTTGGGGAGTTGCGCTATTGCTCTTGGTATGCCGGAAAACAAGATGAAAGATAAAAGGGGCTACTATTTAATAAACAAACTTTCAAAACCAAATAAACTAAATGGGGATTTACAGCTATTGGAAGAAATGTACCAATACTGTATACAAGATGTAATAACAGAACGGGCTATAGCAAAAAAACTATATAAGTTAAATCCCTTAGAGAGAAAAATATGGGAACTGGATCAAACTATAAATATTAGAGGTATTAAAGTTGACCGGCCTACTATAAAAGACGCTATCTATTTATATGAACAACAGCAAAACATATTACAAGATAATCTAATTGATATTACCGGGTTGGACAACCCAAACAGCCAAAAACAATTTCTAGGGTGGCTATTGGATCGGGGTGTAATGGTTGACAACGTACAAAAATCAACTTTACAAAATCTGCTATCTAGGCCGGATCAGTTTAATGTTCACGAAGCAGTCAAATTAAAACTGTCTCTAGCTAAAACCGCTCCAAAAAAATACATGGCTATGAAAGAGAAAATAGGGAGTGGTACTCGATTACATGGAAACATAATGTATCACGGAGCGTCTACTGGAAGATGGGTTTCTACAGGAGTTAATTTACAGAACATCGCAAGACCGACTCTTGATCCTGATGAATGTATTGACTTAATTAAAACCCGAAACATTGGGAAGCTGACAGAGAGTTTTGATCCTATGGAAGCACTAAGCAGTAGTATCAGGGGGATGTTGGTTCCTACTATGGGCAAAAAATTTGTTGTGGGAGACTACGCTTCCATAGAAGCAAGGGCTTTAGCATGGTTAGCAAAACAAAAAGACAAGCTAGATATTTTTAAAGGTGACGGAAAGATATATGAGCATACAGCTTCTAAAATGTTCCGAAAGCCGGTCGAGAGTATTACCAAAGAAGATCGGTTCTTAGGGAAAATTGCTGAGTTGGCTTGTGGCTATGGCGGAGGGGCTAAAGCGTTTTATCTTATGGCTGAAAACTACGGTGCAGATATATCGAAGGAAAAAGCTAACCTATTAAAAAATGATTGGCGGAGATCAAACCCTCAAATAGTTAAGTTTTGGGGGGATATAGAGAAATGTGCGAAAGACGCTATACGTTACGGAGTATTAAAGAAACTGCGAAACATAGAATTCGTTACAAAGAATAATTTTCTATGGTGTAAGCTACCTTCCGGGAGAACCCTTGCATACTATAGACCGAGTTGCAAAGCTAAAAAAGTTTTATGCTATAGCGTAGAAAGTATTGGCGGAGCAACTTCCACCGAAGTATATAATGAAGCAGTACATGGAGATAAAAAGAATTTTTTTAGAGAAGCAAGAGTCAATGGGACAGAGCCTTACGAGTTCGATTCCTCTATAATCGAATTTTTTGGAACGGACTCAAGGACTAGAAAATGGTCAAAACAGCAAACTTACGGGGCTAAACTGGTAGAGAATATAACGCAAGCTGTCGCCCGGGATATAATGGCTAACTCGATGCTGATATTAGAGGAAGCCGGTTACGAAATTGTTTTAACAGTACACGATGAAATTATTTCAGAGAGCGAGAAAGGAAATAAGGACGAATTTAAAACTTTAATGGAAAAAACGCCTGATTGGGCTACGGATTTACCCATAACCGTAGAAGCCTATGAAGCTATGAGGTATAGAAAATAATGGAAAGAATTTGTGAAAACTGTAAATTTTGGCGTCACGGGGATTGTCTAAACCCGGAAGTACAAAAAGCGGTCTTTACCTACGATTACCAGATAGTGTTTTCGAGGTCTTTTGGGTGTATATTCTGGAAACAAGAGCATCAACAAGACCCTTGGGGTGGAAATACAGTAGAACCAATGCCGTACAGACAGAAAGGGGACAGTTAGGCCCCTCTATCCGTCAGCGAATAAACAACGAATCTTAAATTAAAATTTTTTAATTAAAGGATTTTAATTTTCAGTTAACCTTTTTTTAATCAAAGCGTGGTATTCTAAATGTTGGATAAGAAAAACAGGGAATCATACATAGAGAAAAAAGTCTCTGATATTGCTAGACAAAATAATTGGCTTTCTTATAAATGGGTTAGCCCATCACAAAAATGGGTTCCCGACAGATTATTTTTCAAAGATGGGGTTTTAATTATAGTAGAGTTCAAAGCCCCGAAAAAGAAGCCAACGAAAGGGCAAAAATTAGTTCACAAGGCATTGGAGAACGCCGGGTTCAATGTCCATGTGATAGATAGCGTGTCAAAAGGAGAAAAGCTATTTACAAAAAGCCCAAAAGACGAGTGTTGCCCATAAAGAGATATGACGGAAAATATTTTATTTCAGATCAAGGTAATATTTATTCCAACCATCCGGGGAAAGGGGTAAACTATAGAAAACCCCACCTTGACCCAAGTGGGTATTTACGGATAAAGCTAACTAATAAGGGAGAAACGATAAGGATTCATCGGGAGGTACTAAAAGCCTTTGACAGAGAACCAACATACATCACATTAAAAAACAATTCGATTCAACGTGAATTATGCCGACACTTGGATGGCAATTCACAAAACAACTGTTTAACTAATTTAAAATGGGGAACCCCAAGTGAAAACTCACAAGATACTCTCAAACACCGACCAGAATTACAGCAACCGAATAAGGGGAATCAACAATATCCAGATGAAATTATACGAGAGATCAGAGAGTGGCATAAAGAAGGTGCTTCAAACAGGGAAATTAGATTAATGTACGGGGTAAGCAAGGCCCATGTGTCTTATATTATTAATAAAAGAACTAGAAATGGAGTTTAACTATGTTTGGATGGGGTGAAGCAGTTAAGGGAGTTACCGACTTAGTTGGAAAGTTCGTAGAAGATCCAGATAAGGCTAATGAATTAGAAACCGAAATCAAGAAAAGCCTTATGGGGATTGAGAAACAACTTATTCAATCACAAACCGCAGTTATTGTGGCTGAAGCAAAATCACAATCCTTTATAGCGAAGAACTGGCGTCCCATGATTATGTTAATTTTCGGGGCAATCATTTTAAACAATTACATTTTGTTTCCTTATATTCAGTTGTTCGGGGGAACCGCAATAAAACTAGACTTGCCCCCTGCCATGTGGGAACTTTTAAAAATTGGTATTGGTGGCTATATCGTGGGTAGAACCGGCGAGAAAATGGTAGACACCTACGCAAAAAACAGAAACTAAAATGTATAGACTGTTGGTGTTATTAAGGCAAGCCTTAGAGAAAGAAAAAAGGCTAGAGGCTAGAACAACCTTAGAACATAACCCAACAGTTTGTCATTTATGCGAAACAGTATTTGAAGTTTTACCCGTTAACATGAGAGAAATTGAGTTCGCAAACGGGGAACGAGTTAAAGTCTGCGGTAAATGCTTCAACCGAATTGAGGCAAGGATGCCGTACAAAGTTGCTATGAATTAAAAAACAATCGAGGGAACGGATGAAAAGGCAAAAGACTGACCTCCACAACTATCAGCTACGGATGATTGAGTGGATAAAAGAAAACAAGAAATGCGCTATTTGGGCGGGTGTTGGTCTAGGGAAAACAGCTACAACTCTTACTGCAATACATGAACTCCTGTTAGACAATAAAATTAACAAGGTGTTGGTGATTGCCCCGCTCAGAGTTGCTAAATTTGTTTGGCCTTTTGAGATACAGAAGTGGGAGCATCTATCTAACCTGTCCTGTACCCTACTCCGGGGGACAGTTGCCCAACGGATGAAACTACTCCGTGAAGCTAACCCGATTCACATAATAAACAAAGAGATGGTTCAATGGCTAGTGGGGGAGATGGCCGGTCGAAAGGCGTGGCCTTATGATTGCGTGGTTGTCGATGAATCCTCCGCTTTTAAAAACCCCAGATCGCAACGCTTCCGTTTTCTAAAAATGGCAAACCACAAGATCAGCCGGATGATCCAGTTGAGCGGAACTCCGGCTTCCAATGGACTGTTAGATGTATGGTCGCAAATGTATTTATTGGATAACGGAGACAGGCTCGGAAGAACTTTCTCAGTTTATAAATCTATTTATTTTGATTCTGATTACATGGGTTATAACTGGACTTTAAAAGAGGGTTCCAAGGAAAGAATTTACCAGAAGATTACAGATAAATGTCTGACATTAAAAAAAGAAGATTACTTGGAACTCCCCCCATGCAACAAAAATATCATCCATCTCAATATGGAGGGAGAGTTCCTAAACCAATACAGGGAACTGGAACGGGAGTTTATTTTAATAATGGAGAATGAAGCTATAACGGCACAGCAAGCCGGAGTATTGAGTAATAAACTGCTTCAGTTTTGTGGGGGAGCGGTTTATACGGACGGGAGCATTGAGGACGGAGTATTCTTGCAATCCATAAACGATACTAAGTCGTGGGTTACGTTCTCTGATGCAAAAATAGAAGCACTACAGGAAATCATAGATGAGCTTTCGGGAGATCCCGTGTTAGTGGCTTACAATTACCGGCACGAATTGGCTAGACTGAAAGAGGCTTTTCCTAACGGACGGGAAATCCTTACCGACAAAGATATTGACGAATGGAACAAGGGCGATATCCCTATCATGTTTGTTCACCCTGCATCAGCCGGTCACGGGTTGAACTTGCAACACGGGGGGAGCAATTTAGTTTGGTTCAGCCTGACTTGGGACTTGGAAGCATACGACCAGTTAAACGGAAGGTTGGATCGTCAAGGTCAGACTAAACCCGTGTTCATTCATCACTTGGTTTTCCGTGACAGTATCGAAGAAAGAATAATGGAAAGATTAGCGAATAAGCATATAACACAAACTGAATTATTAAATGCTATGAAGGAGGGAAATTAGATGCCTGTTAAAGAAAAAGAGTATTCATACGAAATAAAACTTACTTTTGGGTGTTGTCAACACGCAACGTCAGAAAAAGAATTAATCAGACAAGTTAAAGAAGATTTTTATGAAGAACATAACATTGAATTAAGTGATGAAGAAATAACTAATGTTGAAATAATGCCATGAAAGGAGAACAAAATGCCTAAACCAGTATTAGCACTAATGATAATAAGTATTATCACGTTAGCGGTTTTATTTTACTCCTCTTATTCAAACTATTTAGAGGATCTCCATCATAGAGTGGATTCCGCTCTAGGTATTCACGAAGATGAACATAAATCAGAGGGAAGCAAATGAGCGAAGAACGAGTTTGTGGGTTTTGTGGCAACCAAACAACCGTCAACTGGGTTCACGGACACGGCGAGTGTTCTATTTGTCATAGCAATATAGACGAATGTTGTTCCGGCGAGTGCGTACAGGAGGTGGAGGTGGAGGTGGAGGATGGTTATAAAGACTCAAAAATGCCCAACGTGCAAGACAATAAACCAAATAGACCTAATACAGATTTTTGACCATACTTTTGAATGGTTTAACTGTTCGATATGTGGTGATGTTTGGGTGAAGTCTCGCTATGATGAATGGTTAGAATCTAACCCCTATCAAGAATACATTAAAAAATTAAGGCCATTTTAACCGTGATTTATATTGAATTAATTTATAGTTTTCTGACTTTAATTAGTGCATATACAGTTGTTTTCCAATTTTATCCAGTTTTCGGGGTATTTCTTGGTGCTATTATGCAATTCTTATGGATACACTTTTGGACAGTAACGGGACAAGAAGGAATTATTCTTCTGGATTTCGGGTTACTGGGCATATACGCCATGAGGATTAAAGGTATTTTAAACGGAGAATGAGAAAATGAACAAAAAGGAAATATGTATAACTGTAGATATAGATGAAATAATAAAGTTACGGGATTTACTATCTTCCATAAATATAATCAGGGGGGAGGGTTTTTTAACAGAGATGAAGAAAATTTTAGACTTAATGGTAGAAGCAGATAACAAAATTACAAAGTAACATATTATAACCAAGAGGGAGAACTATGATAAATTATTTGAGGGAATACGGTTCCGGCCTGATTTCAAATGGTTACCGTATAATTCCAATAAGGAGGGGATGCAAAGCCCCAATTGGCATTACAGGATGGACACAAATAGAAGCAGATTTAAACCAGTTAGGCCAATGGATTTCCGCCGGATTCGAGGGAGTTGGAATTTTAACTAAAAACAACCCGGCAATAGATATTGATATACTGGACGAAGATGTTTCTAGGGAGATGGTACGAAAAGTACAGGAGCAATACCCAAATAGCCCTATTAGAGTAGGCAAAGCACCGAAAACCTTGCTTTGTTTCCGTACTGACGTTCCTTTTAAGAAAGTACGGTCTAATACTTACGAAGATCAGTTCGGAGATCGACACGCAGTTGAAATTCTAGGAGATGGACAGCAGTATGTTGCTTACGCAGAACATCCTGATACATTAAGACCTTATACATGGTTCGCTCCTGATAGTGAACAGGCTAGTCCGGGCATTTTCGAGGTTGCATCGGCTTCCCTCCCGGTTATACACCTCGAAGATGCTCGGCTAGTCGTTGAATGGTTTGAAGAAATCGCTCAAGGTAAAGTTGAGTACGAAGGATGGGCTAGAGTCCAAGATGGTCAAGGTGGCTCCGAAACCGAATCCCCCGAAGATGAGGCGTTCGCTGATGATTTCTCTAATCTACGCCCAAGACTCAATCTCAGTCCAGAACAAATACGGACAGCCCTACAATACGTCTCCGCTGATGAATACGATAAGTGGATCAGAGTAGGAATGGCATTGTGGCATGAGTGCGAAGGTTCGGAACAAGGTTTCAACTGGTGGCACGAATGGTCGCAATCTTCCGACAGCTATACGGATGAACGGTCGCTCCGAATAAGATGGAGAGGGTTCCGTTCAAGACGGAGAGGAAGAACAATAACTTTCGCAACGGTGCTTCATTGGGCTAGGGAGGCTCGGATGGAGGACAACCCATTGGGGGAGTTCATGGATCGTTTCGTATATGTGGCTGACGGCGATTCGGTTCACGATTTATCAGGGTTCGGCCACGATAAGCCTTTGCTGTTAAAAGAGTTCAAGAACATGACAGCAAATATCATTACAACCATAGAAGCCGGTGCGCCAACTGTTAGAGATCCTGACAGGGTAGTAGAAAAGCGTATCCCGGTTCATACTTTATGGCTTACTGACCCGGAACGTAAGACCGCTCATGGTTTCGAGTATGCTCCTGACCACGACCAGATACTTACGGACTCCGAAGGAAAAAAGTTCATTAATACTTTTCATCTCCCCAAATTCGCCAACCCATGTAACATGATTGAAGTTAATGGCGTTATGAGGATGGAAGAAGCGTGTTGTAACAAGCTACTGGGAATATTTTTCCGCCACATGGAATATATTGTCCCGGTAGAAGTAGAACGGGAGTGGTTTTATGATTGGATGGCCTTTAATATCCAGAAGCCCGGACAGAGATGTAAAGTAACGCCACTACTGATTGCTACAGATCACGGTACTGGCCGGGGATGGATAGTACAGCTAATGAATCTTCTTCTCGGTTCTTGGAACTCCACTAAAACTAAAATGGGTACTCTGAACGGAGAAACCGGGGCAGGGCAATTTCAAGACTTCCTAAACAATTCATTACTATGCTGTATAGAAGAAGTTAAGGACGGGGACAAGCGTTACGGGATTACGGATACAATTCGTGATTATTTAACTGAGAACACCCTTGAAATTAACTTAAAATATGGAGCAAAAACCACTAAAAGGGTTTATACCAACTTTTTTTGGATGTCTAACCATGCGGATGCTATTGTGTTGACCGAAGAAGATCGAAGGATCAACGTATTTAGAACCGAAGATAAACCAAAGGGGCATGAATATTATGAGAGGCTTTATGGGTGGTTGGAGTGTAGTGGATCATCAGCTAGTTCGGGGACGACCCCGGAAAATGATACGGCCTCTGAGCCTGATTCTGAGTCCGGTAATACTAATAATAACTCTGATAGAGGAGATCCTGATAGTTTCTCTAGCTTTTTCGAGGGTAGTGAAGCTGAAGATAATAAATTTTTCGACAGAGGAGGATCAAAAGTAAGTGCCGGTGTAGCTTGCCTATGGCATTGGTTAAACCAGAGAGATATTACTGGATTTAACCGCTACCGCAGTATGACCAACCGCTCTCGCCGGGATATGATTGAAAGTAATATGTCCGAATTAGAGAGAGTGTTCTGGAATGTCGCAAGTATGCCCCCACATCCTGTTATGACCTTACAGGAAATCCAAGACCATATTATGTCCGGAGGAGGTACTGAGCAAGATTTCCAGAATGGGGACGGAGAAGATTTCCTGACGTTCTCCGGTAAGGAAAGAGGTCAGATCAGACGTCTTGTCCAACAGCATTTACAAAAACAGGAACAAGTAAAAATAACCAAAAAAGTAGTCAAAGAAGCAGGGGATCAAGTGACTACTGAGGGGGATCAAGTGACTACTTTTTGGGTGAGGGGGTGGAGTTTTAACAGGGGCGAAAAGTACACAAAAGCGGAAATTCGCCAAATGTACGAAAACAGGTAAAAGTAGTCATTTGACTGACTACTTTCCAAAGGTACTGACTACTGACTAAATATTTTTAAATAAAGGTTTTACAAGGAAAAATAGTCAGTAGTCAGTAAATACTTAAAAAACTATATAGAGATATGAATATGTGTTTTATATTATATAGAGAGTTTTTGAAAAACGCTGACTACTGACTACTTTTAACAATAAGGAGGTTTTTATGAAAGAAGCATTGAAAAAATTTAAAAGCGGAGCAACCAGAAGTGAAGATGCGGAAGCGGAGAGATATGACCTGATTTCTCCATTTGCCATGCAACGATTGGCAAAAATATATGCGGAAGGAGCGGTGACTCATGGAGACGCAAATTGGGAAAAAGGAGTTCCAATAGACACTACGCTGAATCACTTGGAAAGGCATTTACAAATGTGGAAAGCAGAACAAAAATCAGGTAAGAAGATAGGAGAGGACGACCACATGGCCAAAGTAGCTTGGGGGGCATTTGCGATTCTGCATTATGAAATGACCGGCCAAACTGACTATGGGCATTTGGTTCCTTATAGTAAACTGAAGTAAGGAGCGTAGTAAAACGGGGGTATGTCTTAAATTAAGAGCTTGATTATAACTGATTGGGGGCCAATTATGGGGTGGGGTAATTGCGAAGATCATTATAGTAGAGTCGCTAAAAAAAACGCCCAGTTAACACCTATGGATGTCAGAACAAAGATGTCCATAACTATTTGGGTCTTATTTATTATTGGTGTTCTTTACTGGCTGTTTTATTAATAGACTACTTGGGTATCTTAAATCCCTCGGCTTGTAAAAGTGCCTTGGCATTTTCTACCCCGGTGTCTAGTAATAGGCTGGTGTATGACATATTAAGGAGAACGCAAGCTACGGATAGAATTTCCTTCTCCTGTTTAGAGACTCGGATCTTTATAACTTCGTCTCTGTTTTTTTGGTCTTTCTTCCTAGGCCGGCCTCCCCTTTTCGGGGCTAAATCTTTTGCCAGCATAAGTATTTTCTTGGTTTTAGTTTCTATTGTTGTCATGTTACTGCGCTCCCCGTAAAAATGTTAGGTGTATTTGTTAGCTAGTCTATATTCTTCGTTACAATCTCTTAACTTTTCATTTTCTTCTCTTAATGCTTCAACTTGATTTCTAATAGCAAGTGCTAAAGCGTATTCTTTTCTCTGTTCTTCTGCTCTTTTAATCGAGGCAAAAATTCTTTTACACGCCATTTCTTTTTTGTCTCCATTTTCGATATAATTGCTATCTTCTTCAAACTGACTAAAAAGAGCATTGGTAAAAAAGTCTGTAGCTTCTTTTAACACTTTTAAATCACTAACTGATAGTTTTATACTTACTATCTTATTTCCGTGATATTTCATTATCCCCCTTTCGGGGTACTTCTTATTACTGGAATATATGAAACCCAATAATAAAAAGTATCCCCCAAAGTATAACGGTTATTAATTGTAAGATGCTGTCTATCCAGAATTTCATTTTGCAACAGCCCTCTGTTTTTCGTATTGTTTTCGCTGTTTAATTTTTAAACATTCTCTACAATAGTTTATACAATCATTTTCATTTAGAATACCCCGACAACCAACACAATGTTCGTGGGGTTTAATCTCTGAATCTTCACAAAAGCATAAATCAGCCATTAGAGTCTCCCCAATCGCTGTCTCCAAAAGTCGCTTCGGAAAGTGGCATGATAGTAATTTCTTCAGCTTCTTCATCGTCAAATGCTTCACTTATGTATTGTTCTGCATCAGATATTGACCTAAAGACCATTAATCGCCGTTTCCCTTTATCGAAATCATCCGGCTCATGTAAATAAGCGTTTACATGACCGTCATGTTCGTGGTTATCGGTTTCGCATCCGGGGCAACATCTACCCAGTATAAAATGCTTATGAGGATCAGGTCTAACATTTCTACTTTGTCCCATGTTTTATTTCTCCTATTTTAATGAAAGTTGCCATTTTAGACTGTTTCTGCATAACTCAAAACACTCACCCCATGCCCGGTCACTAGCTTGTTCGATAGTAATTCCAGTTGGTTTATGTGTTACGGTTGCATGGTATTTAAACTTCTTATTTGGTTCTCTTTTCCACTCCAAGTCTTTTTCGGGTATTTCTATCCCTAGATACTTACTTCTTGGCATTTTTTTCTCCATTAAATTTTTCCCAAATTTCCATTTGCTTGTTTGGGGTTTCTGGTAGAGGTGGGTTAGATACTTCTGATTCTTGGAGAAGTGCGCCTAATGGGGTGAAGCCTTTTACTTTAAGATGTTCGTCTAAAGTAGTGTATTGTGTTTCCAGTTTCTTATTTGCTTCCATCCATTTTATTGCGTTTTCCCTCCAATACTTCTTACCCTGTTTAGCATTTTCTAGTTCGTCTACTTTGCTTTCCAGTTCCGCATCTTTTTCCGCACATTCTTTTTTCCAGTAATCTACGGTTGCTACTAGACGCTGAAACACATTCGGAACTTTAGTAAACGGAGTTCCATTGTTCTTTAGGTCGTCAAATTCGTCATTCGTGAACGGAAATACTGATTTCTGTTCTATTGTAGGCATGATTTCCCTCTAGTAAAATGTTAGTAAAAATTGTAGTAAACCCGTAGTAAACCTGTAGTAAACCCGTAGTAAACCCGTAGTAAACTCGTAGTAAATACATATACAGCCTATCACTTAAACATTAAAACTCGGTTAATTTTAGATTAAAAAATATTAATTTAATCTAAATAAAAAAAGGGTAGCGAAGCTAAATTCTAGCTCCACTACCCTTATCTTCATTGGACTGTACCGAGTTAAAGGGTTCGGCGGTACGGGGGCTTACGGCGTTATTGGCTTGCCCCGTTTTGCCAAGTCTTAATCGATATCACCTGTTATGGTAAAAGAGTCAATTGCTGTATTAGGTAAGGCAATATGCCAACCCTCTAAAACAATGTCAGCGTGTTCTCTACCGCTATGCTCGACTTTCCCTTTTACATAACTTTTCCCGCCGGTATTTATCCCCTTTTCTGCATGGTTGGGGCGATTTTTTCCGGCTTTTAATTGCATACGTTTAACACTGCTTTCTGGAATATTACCGATATTTTTATATTTCTCGGTTAAATCTTCCCCAAGCATCTCGGTAAGTTCGTTATTCCACCTACCTTGATTTTTAATAGCAAGTGCTAAAGCATATTCTTTTCTCTGTTCTTCAGTAAGTTCAGCTATGTCGGATAAAGGGTTAATTTCCGTAGGAATAAAAAACCATTCACCTTGTCGCTTAACGTGTTTCCCATTAGCAATAGCTTCTTTCACCTCATCCGGCATTAAACAATCGTATGCCTGATTTATACTGGTTATTGGGGTTCCGTTTTCAGGAACTTGCACCAGAAAGGGATTAAAAATTTTGTTATCAATTTCTTTTCTATCTATATCGAATAAGAATTTGATTTTTTTATCCCCCAGTATATTGGTCGAAAAATCGACTGAAAATAGTCTAGCCCCCATAAAATGAACTGTTTCTTCAATAAATTGGGGAATGTTTTTATTATCCCCCCAAGATCGCCATTTCGGGTTTTGGACTTTTCTGGTTACAGTTTCTTCCCCCGTACTGTCCAACTCGGTATAAGTTGAAAGGTCTAATTTCGCTTCCTTAAAAACAGAAAAAGGTATACTCTCAAACTCTTTTCTTTGCTCCATTAGGGTTTGGATTTTGGTTACGCTTCTATTCAGACACTCATTTCCATAAGAAACAGTACGCCCAATTAAAGGTAAAATTGAAGCGTTCCCTAACACTTTTCCACTCGGAAGCGTGGTAGCAATTACATCAGTTAAGGTTTCTTTTTTCTCTGGACTATA
>VTLG01012221.1_pt1 | contig 53267 bp, 64 predicted proteins | sample 4694571 | NCBI WGS metagenome assembly VTLG01 (sample SAMN12604809, study PRJNA352737) | marine metagenome | biome: ENVO:00000447; feature: ENVO:00000209|ENVO:00000569|ENVO:01000036; material: ENVO:00002151; isolation source: viral sequences binned using virsorter ... | reverse complement strand
AGATAGACGTATATAATAATAAGAACTGCGTCTTCTCTTTTCCCATACAATCTTCACCTGAAGCAGTAACACGTAATTACATTAGCGCAATAAAACATCTTGATCTTTGGTTGACGTATCGTAAGCACTGGACTGATCACAATCCATCTGTTACCATCTACGTTGGTGAGGACGAGTGGGTAGAGGTAGGTGCATGGGTATACGAGAACTGGAACGAAGTATGTGGCATTGCTTTTCTTCCCCGTGAAGACGACTCACACAGCTATGTGCAAGCACCGTACGAAGAAATTACCGCTGCAGAGTACGATGAGTTAATGGATGAACTACCAGACATTGACTACGCTTCGTATCTTGAGTTTGATGATAACACAACATCATCTCAGGAGATGGCGTGTACAGCTGGAGTATGCGAGATATGAGGGAAGCAGAAACAGTACTGTCAGAAATCAAGGTGTATCTAAACACAAAGGGGAACATAGAAGTTGAATACAACCATGTTCCCCCTGATGACTTCGTTGAAATTATGGAAAAGAAACTAGCAGACTACGAAAATACACATATCATAGGTGCATTTCTAAAACGTGTTAATACTCTGAGTGCAGAATATTTTAACAATGTTAATAGATTACTTCCTCCCTAGAAATTTATTAAATCCTTTGATACCAAACGAAGCACTGATGGCAATCATAAGAGCATTTTGATACCATTCAGGTAACGTGCTAAGTACATTAAACCCTCGTTGAATAATATCTTCCATACCGGGAACAAACACAAGTATAGCTGGAACAGTAAGCACTACAACAAGATACTCATCTTTCCAGCTATCTCCACTGGCCTTCGCCATAGCTTGTTCCCATTCAATCTCACCAGTAGCAACTTTTTTGTGTACCTCTGCTTCGGCTACGGCCTTGGCAACCTTGACCTGTGATTTGGCCTTGGTTTCTTCTAGCTTGCTCTCCATCCAAGAGCCACCAAGACTGCTGACTGCGCTGATTATTGGTCCGATAAGTGGTATCATCTTACTGTAAATCCTGGCATACCTGCTTTTCCTATATCTTTTTCAAATTCCTTTGGTCTATTAGCTTCTCCTGTTTTACGTATCTTTGTCATTGTTTTAGGAGAGGGTAAGAAACTTGTGTTAGGTTTATCAGGATCGTCCTTATCACGTAAAAGTGAAGTATCTATTTTGACTCTGTTTGATCTAAACTGAACTGTATTTGGTCTTTCACTTGGTAAACGTTCTTTATCAGGGTTTACATCTAGATAAACTTCTAAAGATTTTCTCACGTCTTCATCTTGAACTTTATTCATTGCTTCTTTACTAAACATAAATCCTAACACATATCTCCAATATTTTATGTGTTCCTTGCTAACAGGTTTTCCTTTAACCAAAACATCGTGCATTACTTTAACAGATTCAGGATTGGTCATGACTTCATTTATGTATTTCATTTTATTTTGACCGTGTACTCGTAAAAATAATTCTGTTGCTACAAATCTTAAACTAACTACACCCCTAGCAATAGCATACGCTCTAGATATAAGAGAAGATATAGCCATAGACATTCCTATTGAACCTACAGGTATATTAGTTACTTTAGCTAAAGATAATTTAGCTATCTCAAATAACTCTGCTAAATTATTCGTAGTCTGTCTTTTTCCAATTTTAGGAAGAACACCCATACTTGCTCTTGTGTTGTCAATAGCTTCACCGATCTTAGCTAAACTAGGCATAGCGTCTTGCATAGTTTTTCCCATCTCAATTAAATCTATATTATTTAACAATCCTGAATCTTGTAAAGATGTAAATTTTTTAAGAGGGTTAAGAATAGATGTATCAGCTACGGATTTAGCTAAATTTCTTGCATCTGTTAAACTAAAAGAATTTTTATAAACTCTGTAAACAAGCATCCTTTCTAAATTTTCTAAAACCTCTATTTTTTTCTTTGGGTCTAATTCACTTTTATTAATTATATCCAATACTTGATCTAAAAGTGGATTACGTTCTAAATTTTTGGGAATAGCACCTACCGTTGCTTCAAATCTAAAAGCTAAATCTGGATCAATATCTCGTAACGTTTCATCTGCTCTCTTTAAAGTAGGTTGTGCCCCTCCTGTAGTTCGTAAAGATGGAGTTTGCACGTTTCCTGCTCTAAGTATTTCATCAACCAAATCATTAGCATTTGTAATAGATGCTACTTTTGCAGCTAAATCTGAACCTTCTCCGTATTGTTTTTCTATTCTTTTCTTTAAGAAAGGTATAACGTCTGTTTCAAAAGTAGCACGTTGTGCTTGTTGGGCAGAACTATCTAAGGCATTTTTAACCTCATCTCTTATCTTCATAATGTCACTCAATCCGTCAAATTGTTCTTTAGTGATCATCTTATATTTTTGCATGGCCGCTATTTGTTCAAGCGTCATGTTATTAATAAAGGTTGTTTTATAACCGGGAATGTCATTACTAAGTATTCTACCTATAGTTGTCTGAAATATTTCTGCTGCTTCTTGAAAATTTTCTCCTACTCCAAACTTAGCTATTAAAGGTGTGTCAACTCCCTCATCAAACATTCCTCTAAAAACTTTACCCATCTGTTCAGGGTCTTTGAAACGAGTGAACATAGCAAACAGATTCTCAATACTTTGTTCATCAGCAAAGTTATCTGTGCTATGCGCCGTGTCGTGCATACGTTTTCCTAGATGTGTTTTATATGGAAGAATACGCGCTTTATAAAATTCTTTCGCATTTTCATACATTTTCTTTACAGCGTCACCATCTGCTACATCTCCGAAATGTCCATCAAGAGTGTCATCTACAGCATCAATTAACTGTTCTATAGCGTGTCCTTCTGCACTACCTCTTTTAGATGTAAATGAAGAATACAATTCGCTTCTATAAGCAAGAAGATCAGTTAATAAATATCTAGGAGGAATTTCTTTATTAATCGCATCAAAAGCAGCTAAGTCATCAGTATTTATATCAGCAAGATACTCTCTGATTTTTGCAGCCCTGGCGTCAGGATTTAACGTATCTTGTAAATCTTTACCTATTGTTTTAAAATCAAATTCTGCACCTTTGGTTGTTGTAAAAACAATGTCGTCAGATGTGCTTAGTCTTTGTATTCTACCGTATAACTGTTCTAGCTCTTTACCTGAAAGAAGTTCTAATGTATTCATTCTAGCGTTAAAGATAAGATCAGCTTGTGCATTAATTCTTCTACCTGCTTTGGTTCCTTTTGTCGTCAAAGTAGATAATGCACCAAGCATTTTCACATCTTTTGCCATCAACACAAGAGATGTAGCATCAACTAATCTGTCTTCTCCTTTTAACGCATCATACAAATCATCATTTTGTTTTTTAGCTGTTTCAAAAGAATTCCTTAAAACTTCATCTGCTCTTGTGTTTAATTGTATTCTTCTGTCTTCTATCTGTCTGGCTGTAACTCTTCCAGCTACCAGTTTATCAACTCCAAATACTTCGCTTGCAACTCGGTCTACTATGCCTTTTTTTGCAGCATTAGCGAAAATATGTGCTTCGTTTGCAATATCTTGTATCTTAAGTAAAGTGTCTTGTCCTTGCGCTGCTTGACCGTCTAATTGTTTTTCTAAAACTCTTATAATTTCTAAAAATTCTTCGTTAGGAGGATCAGCTAAATCTGCTTGATTAAGTATCTTTCGCATACTCTCCTTTATTATATCCATTTGATTGTTTACAACTTCTTGTTGAACTTCTAGATCACTGAGCATACCCGCTTGTCGTGGTCTAAACTTTAATCCTAATGGAGTAGAAGCTGCTTTAAGCATCGCAGATTGTATTCCTAAACCTGTTACTTGAGCTAAGAAAAATGTTAATCGTTCTCCATCTGGACCTTGATAGTTTTCCATAAGTTTTTGTGTTCTTTCAAAAGATTCTTGTAGTGCTTTTCTATAACGTTTTGGTAACGATCTTATACCGTTAGCAATGTCATCAATGTACTTTAAATGAGGACCAGAAGTTAACATCAATTTATTCATAAGCTGTTCTTTGTTTGACGACCATATTTCCTTCATAGGTATGCCTTGCGCCATGGCTACAGCTTTCATCATCATGGGAGACATGTCTTCTCCTAATTTAACTCCTCCAACTTTAGCTGCTGCTGCAAAAGCAATACCAAAGGACATAGTCATAGGTAATCTGGCTAAACCGTTGGCTCCGTATATAGACCCAGGAATAGCCATGAACATAGCCATGTCTTCCATCTCAGTGCCTCTATAATAATGTTCTGCAGTCTGCCAAGCGATAGCTCCACCAAGAGCAGAATTAAATACACCAATACCTCTTTCCACAGCTTCTTTACCTGTTTGGTAAGTAGCTTTCGCATGGTTTTTGATCATAGACGAGGATGTGTCTTTTACTGAATTATATAATTTAGGATATTTTAATCCCATAAATAATCCTGATAGTAAAGGAAATATTGGTGCGCCTAACTCTCCTGTTCTAAAAGCAATGTCAGTAAAAAAATTTCTATGTACTTCAGGCACAACGCCAACATAGTCAATAATTATATCGTTTATTTCTCGTCCTGTTGTATCAGCCCATTTTCTAATACCTTTAGCGTAAGGATCAGTCATTCTATCAACTTCTGTTGTATCTATAGGATCACCGTGTTCTAGTTTCGCAACATCGTATCCAGTTGTGCTTTTATCTGCACGTTCAAAAAGAGACACTACGGGATTAACTACGTTTTCAAATGTCCAATCTTCTACTTTACGACTGAGTATATAACTATATCTAGGAACAAGTTCTATGGCGTCTGCAATAAATTTAGGAGAATCTAGCAACGCGCCCTTAGCAGTTCCTCTCACTAATTCTCTACCTACGTTTAAAGGTTCGTCAAGCGATCTAGCTCTATCTATGAAAATATCATCAGCTTCTGCAAGAGATTGTGCTAAAGCTTGTTGTTTAGCTTCGACTGTACTTAAAGTTGAAGTGGGTGTAGGTGGTGAAAAAGTTGCTCCTCCCGGTGCATCTAATTTTTTTTGTAAATCGTCTGTACGTTTTTTAAAATCAAAAGGTTCATCGTCTGTATCTGTCTCTACAGATTCTCTTTCTTCTTGATCTTCAGCACCAACCATAGCATCATATTCTTCTTCCATTTGCTTTGGCATAATAACATTACTGATGTTTTTTTGAACATCACCTAACAGTTCATCTTGCGTTAATTCTTCAAAACGTTCAACCATTGTAAATACGTTCCTTATTACATTCTGTCTTTAACTTTATCATAATGTCTGTAAATGTGTGTCAACACACCTTTAGTTAACGTTTTAGTAACTTCCATTACTGAAGCATCTGTTAATGTATAATCTCTTTCTTGTCTTTGTCTGAGTGATTCAGCTGCATATTTCAATATTTTATACATATTAACAGTACCTGTATCAAATTTTAAACCCTTCGGTTCTTTAACTTCTAAGAAAGCAAAACTTTTCATTATGTCGTCACTATCTAAAATAAAATCTGTCAAGGCTGAATAGACTCTAGGATTTCTATTTAAATCTTCAGCTTCTGTTACTCCATAACCTCTTTCATTTAACATCTGAAGTAATAAAGGTGCTACATGTTGTTGAAATCTATTAGTAGAACTATCGTATATTTCTCGACTATTCTCAGTCACTCCGATTCTATAACTAACATCTACATCTGTTTGATCGGCATTGTCACGTATCGTTGTTCTAATAATTTGACTTTCTTTTTTATCAGGAACACCAGTTAACTCTCTCAAAGTTTGTTCGGCTTCTAATTGTAATGATTCTTGATCTGCAGGTTTTGCTGGAGTAACAGAAGCTTCAGGTGCAGTAACAGAATCAGCAGGTCTAATACTACGACCACGTATTCCTCTTCCTATACCTTGTTGTGCTGATCTGACTCTACGAACTTCTCTTCCAGCATTTTGAACAATAGCCGCAAAATCTGACATTCTTTCTGTTCCAGCAAAACTTATAACTTCTTGAATCGCATCTCTTTCATCTTTTAACTGAAGTTCAATATCATTCATAACTCCTGCTAATCCTCGACCTTGCGCTCTGAATAAAGCTAATATACTGTTTGCAAAGTCAGTGTCAGAAATAGTTCTAGCACTTCCCTCACCACCTTGAGCAATAGCTGCGTATGTGTAAGCTAATTGAATTTTTTGAAAAGATATCCGTGCAGCAGCTTGTGCTTGTAAAAAGATGGGGCTAAATTCTCCTCTAACTCTTCTCTGTTCGTTCATAGTATTTTCTGCTGCTTTTAATTTTTCTCTTTCTTCGGATATTAATCCGTTAAAGTTAATTCCTTGTTTACGTAGAGTGTTATTAACTTCTTGATTTACAACTCCATTTTCAAAAGACAGAAATTCTTCAGATATAGAATCTGCAGCCCTTAAACTAAAAAGTCCAACAAAACCAGTTATATTTGCTTTAATATTTTCGTATAAAGTTGACGTACCTCCTGGCATTTTAGATAGAGCAGCTGCGCCTTCAGCTTCTAACATGGTTATCTGTTGTGGTGAAAGACCTTTCATTTTACTTCGCAAAGAATAAAAAGCGTCTCGCAAAGACTGTCTGGTTACTGTGTTATCTGAGCCAATTCTTCCTAATTCTTGAAGTTCACCAGCAAGAACAGTACTAAGTCCTAATCTATTAATAATATCGTCTGGATTATTTGAATCTTGTGCATTTTCGACTGCAGATAAAACACCCATATCAAACAGCACCATTTGAAGATCATCAACTCTACCAAGAGTACTGGAGATAGTACCTGAAGACCTTTGTAATTTTTTCTTGAGTTCAACTTCACCGGCGCGTATTTTAGGATCAGGTTCTTTTGCCTCTGGAGTAAACTCTGCAACCATTCCGTCAGACAGTCTATGTGTTTGTCTTTGAGGTTTAGGCATACCATGTACTCTATACATAGACCCTAAGATAGCAAAAGGATTAGCTCTTTCTGTAACATCTTCTGCTTCGCTTGTCATATTTAATGCAACTTTAGCAAAAGTATCTAAAGACGTTTGTCCTTTACCTTTTGTGCGAATAACACTTAACGCTGCTTTACGTATACTTCTAGTTCCGTATTGTTCGACTCCTCTATCATCTATTCCATCTTTATTCTCAGGATTATTTGAGTTTTCAGATAAATTGGCAGACACAATAGGTTCTATATTGCTTGGAATATCCATATCTATGGTTCGGTTGCTTGGATCAACATGAGTAGAGTTAGGAGAGTTAGCAGCTTTTTGTGCTGCCGGTCCTGAAAGTTTCTTATCAGTTTTAGATGAAAATATTCTATACTGCCTTAACGCATCTCCGTACGCTTTAGTTTTTTCTGGGTCTAAATCTTGTCGATTTGAACCATATATACTTTGTCCAAAATGCAACTCTGCTAACTTTCTATCCGGCATACTTTTAATAGCCCATCTTCCCGCAAGATTAGACACATCTGTAGCATTGTCCAATTTACCCCAAGCGTATCTTGCAAAATCTAGCAAAACGTTCTTAGGTATATTTTTATACCCGCCATACGTTCTAGACAGACCTTGTAAATCGCCAAGCCTTGCCTGATATATTGTATTAAAAAGTGCTGGGTTTGTAATTTTACCTTCTGGAAGTTGCTTACCCATATTTTTAAGAAGTTCTGGAATACTATTAACAGAGTAAATTTGATTGTTTTTAGGATTTACAACTGCAAAACCGCCTTTTTGTTTTATATCCGCTACTGATTCCAAAGCTGTAGCCTGAGTAACTAAATTAGCTTTATATCTTACAGAATCACTAAGGTATTCTAAAAGTAGACCTTCTTCACCACCTTTCGCAAGCGCATTTAAACTACTTGCATTTATACCGTTTTTTCTAGCTTCTTCGCTTTCAAGCCATCTATTCTTGATAATATCTGCAACTGTTTTATCTAAAGGATTAGCTGTCTTAGATTTTTTAGCAGCAAGTTGTTGATCTAGTTCAGCTTGTCTTTGAGCGCCAGCAGCAACACCTCCCATTATGTTTATAAAACCCATTACACTTCCTCCATCGGTCTAGAAATAAATCCTTCTAACATGGGTAACTCATTCTCCATCATCATGTCTTCCTCTTCAGGCATCATTTCATCTTCTGTGTTATTATCTGACATAGAATCTATATATTTCTTTTTAAATCTTTCAGGTGAAACTTTAGACATAGTTTCAAGATGCTCACCGTCTGACGGTCCTTGTGGTGGAGCCGAGTCTAACACATTGATATCCTCAAGAGCTAAGTCATCTGCTATACCAACTATATGTAATATCAATGCTGGTTTAATTATCTCTGCAACATCTACATCAAACAAACCTTCAGCCACTCCTCCTAACACATAAGAGGAAGCTATCATTTCGGCAGAAGCACCAATGTCTAGCAGTTGTGCTATAGCTTTTTGTGCATGAGGTTGAAGCATAGTTTCAACCAAAGCATCTGCAGCGTCTACCGGATTAGAAGTCATGGGAGGTTTTTCGTAGGGAAATTGACCGGGATTAGATGTTAACGACTGACCGGGAATAGCCGCTCCTAACACATCAGGTTCAAAATCACTATTTGCTAATTGACTCATTTTTCTCATTATGTTTTCCTTACCCTATGGCTGTGGGACTTTTCGTATACCTGGGTGCTTCATCTGATATAGTTACTGATTGATCTGGTATTCCCGACATTCCATTTCTTCTTAATTGATTTTGATAATGTGCTATTGCAGATTCAAGACGACCTTCTTGTGCCGCTTTAACTATAGGAAGTTTAGCGAGTTCTGTATACCGCCTTCTTTCATCTCTTTTTCTTTCAACAGACGTAGGTAATTCACGTTGTAGATTTTTAGTAGCTTCTCTCATAGCTCTATCTCTAGACACTAAATTTAATTTTGTTAATTTTTTATCTACAACTCCAAGTGCTTGACCAACAGCTTGCATTTGTTTTGAGGAAGAAGATGATTTACCACCTGAAAACAATCTACTTATAAAACCACCACTATCTATATCATCCATGCCTTGACCATCACCGAATAAAAAATCACTTGCATAGTTTATTGCTGGTCCAATTATTGGAATACTGTTTAAAAAATCCATCTTTATATTTCCTTATGATGTGAATAGGGCATCTGTAACTGATCCTACAAGTGAATTTGCCGCTGACGTTAAAGAATTTTTTAGGAGTGATCCAATGTAACTACCAATCTGTTGTTCAGCGTTAGCGTCTATTTCCATATCAAACAGTTCTTTAGAAAAAGAATTTTGCATGGCTGTAAGAGCTAGTTGTTGTGCGCGTTGTTGTGCATTTTCTGTATTTAGAAATGCGTAATGAACATCGTCACGATACTTTTGCCAAAGATTGGCTTGTGATGCAGTAGTTATACCAAGTATGGCAGCAGCATTTGCTTTATTTGCAGCGTTTTGTTCTGCAGTGTTGGCTGTGTTAATAGACCTTCGCCACACAACATTTGACTGCTCAATTTGTTGTTGCATTTGAGAATTAAACTTTTCTCTAGAATCTTGCAACTTGGCATTGTACTTTGCAATAGAGTTTGTTTGGTCTACATTGAATTGATCCATAGCAGCTTGTCTGTTAGCATTGTTCGTTTCTACAGTTGCACCTAGTTGATCGTAGAACTGATTGACTTGATTTTGTGTCGTAGCATTGAACTGTTTGGCAGCGTTCGCTGCAGCTTGATCTGTAAACAATGACTGAACTTTACTTTGATACGTAAGTGTTTCTGTAGCCTGTCTGTTGGTAAGATTTGCCATGTCCATCTGAAGAAAAGACTGTGCGTTTTGTTGCGCTGCCTTCATTCGATTGTCGAGGTTTTGACGGTCCATAGCAGCGATAGTTGCAGCGTTAGCTAAAGCTGTTTGTTGCTCGTTATTTAAATTTTGTAATTGTATTGTTGCATACGTTTGTGCATCAGACTGAGCTATTGGAATGCTGCTTTCCAACATAGCTTGAACCATAGCTGCAGCTGCCATTGATGAGGAGCCAAGTCCTCTAGCGTTCATTATGCCTCTAGCTTTACGTACTGCTGGTGACATGTAAGGTGGTAATTCTGCACCAGAATCCAACGAAGCCATAAGCTGTTCTATTTGATATTTAGTCGTAGCTTCTGCAGCAAGTGTTTGTGTCTTTGCTTCGGCTAAACTACCACGTTCAAACATCTCAGCTTTGGTGCGCTCATCAACAACCTGATTAGGATCAATAACAGCACCTTCTGAAAGTTCCCCTTGTTGTGCTGTAGCTGTCGGCAGATTACTCTGTGTTCTTTCTACACTTTCAATGGTAACAGCATCCGGTGCGGTAGGACTGTCAACTTGCGCTGCGTTCTGTACTTGTGTAGCTGTAGTCGCTGCACCCGTATCTGTTAGGTCTGTTGGTCCGGTTAACAATTCCTTAGTTTCATCAATAGTTTGATCTGTCGGTGTATATGCACCTGCACCAAGATCAACACCACTAGTAATATCTGTCGGACCTGCTTCCGTTCCCGGTGTAATAGCACCGACTCCTTGTTGACCCATAATATCAATAATAGGTTTGTTTAAACCTTCAATTGTGGTTATGTCATCAGTATCAGGAAGTGCAACATCAGTACCTGTTTCAATGTCATCTGTCGTGTCCGTTGCAGTTGTTTCTTCAGCCATGCTACTTTACCTCTGTTCAGATTTCACAGACGGATGCGAACCGTTGTGCATGTGATATAGATTATCTAGATTTTTGTGTACTACTCTCATTTCAGTCCTCAATTCTGATATTTCTCTGTGACTCGCTTCTAACTTAGATGGAGATAGAATGGTAGAGAATACTTTGTTTTGATGTTTGATTACTGCACGATCTGCATCTGCCTGATCAATGCGCGTATTGATATCGTTTAGTGTCTTCTCCATCTCCGCTATGTCCTGAATGACTCTAGACAGTTGAGACTTTACTACAGCAAACGCACCGGCTAATGAGGCGAGTAGCGTACCAAACTGTACAAGTTCTCTAATACCAAACTCCATGTTAGCTCACCGCTGGTCCACTAGTTGCTGCCCACCAAAGAAACCAACCAATTCCACCGGCAATAATTATAACGGCTAGACCTTTTGCAATTTCAATCAGTATTACTTTTCTTCGCTCTGCGCGTTCTTCTGCTTCTATTCTTTCTTGTTTCTCACGTTCTTTCTTATCAGCAATTCGTTTCTTACGTTCATCTAGTATTAATTCCCAAGTAGTTTTCTCTCCTGGCTTAGAAGGCCATTTTGAGTTAATTTCTGCTTTAAGATCATCAAGTTGTTGCTGTAATTGTTTTTCTTCTATAACAGCTGCAGCAGCAGATGACATTGACGTCTCTGAGCCATCATCTTTAGCTCGTTTCTGCAGTATGCTTTTATTCTTCTTACCTATTGAGCTACCGGGTTTATGATTCTTATTGTTTTCGTGTTGTTCTTTTGCTTGAAACAATCCATCTAATCCATGAGCAATATCTTGAACACCTTTAGCTGATTTAACTAGAGTTTTAGTAGCAGCTATTGCGGCAGCTATTGTAAGTGGGTCCATAGTATTACCTCGCTTTAGCTTGGGCTATAGTGTCTCCACCGAATGGATTTTCTGCGAATGCTAGATATACAAATTTATTACCGCTACCATTTGTAGATGCGCCTCCAGTTACAATTTTGAAACCGGTAGCATGTTTTTGAAGAACAAATGTCGTGCTTTCGGCTGAATCTGTATCTGGTTGCAATCGTCCAGCAAAAGTTCCTTCGGGAGTAAAATTGTATGGTTCTCTACCTAAATCGTGAATCTCCCAAGATTGATCCGCATTAAGATTTTTAAACATCACAAAAGCTGGCGAAAATCCAGATGCCCCATCGTCTACAACAACAAATGGCCCGTCGGATGAGGCGTTTCCAGTATAGCTTCCCATACCAATTAATCCCGGTGTTCTTGCAAAGGCATAAAACACATGGTCATTACCATTAGTTAGCCATCCACCATTTGATGAAAAGACTGCTGTGGATGGGGATGACGCACCAGGGTTAACGCCATTCCAAACTAGCGAACCACCATCAGTGAAAACGTCATCTGCTGTCTCAAGACGCAGGTAATAGGCTGTATTACCAAGCTGATCACTCCAAACCCACCAACCACCAGAAGCTTCCCTATCTTTCACCCAAAGCATTCCAATATCTCTAGTAAGTCCATGAGCAATTGTAAATGCTCCACTAGTATCTATTGTAAAGGTTCCAATACTAAATCCACCATGATCCGCTGCGCTTACAGAACTTGCAATGCTTGGAACTCCAGACGAGATACTATCGACTGCCAGCGTAGAGGGAGAACCACCAGCTTTTAAAAAGTAACCAATCGTCTTCTTACCATCTTTATTTGAAAAGTTAGAGTTTCCTACCTCAATTCCTCCAGCCAAAAATTGAGTAGTCCGAGTTGCATCGTCTTCAGCGGCAGCGGTATCTGTAGCAAGATTTTTTGTTACGGTTCTAACTACATCTGAAACGACCCAACTTGTAGAATTATCTGCTCTGTTCTTAATCCAAGCAAAATCTGGAGTCCAACGTGTTCCAGTACCACCCTTGTCCTTCAATGCACCTCCAACAGCTACACCATCAACAGTTTCACCGTCACGGATAGTAGTGTTATCGGTGCCATTTCCTTGCCACGTTAAAATACCAAAGTACGCACTTGGGTCTGTCACAGTCGGTGCTGGGAGATTGGCGGTACTCAATCTTCCGTATCCACTCGGAGCAGTCCCGCCAGTTATATCAATAGTCGCATTGGAAGATGTGTAAGTGTTTGCAAAGGGATAAACCGTTCCGGTGATTCCCGAATACGCTTCTCCACTTCCCGCTGCTGGATTGCCACTAAAAGTACCGTTTCTTCCCCACCACAGCTTCCCAGCATCCATATCAAGGGCATGATCAATATAGTCAGTAGCAACAATACCACTTAGAATCTGACTTGTCTCAGACGAGTTATGCCTACCTTGCCCACCGGGAGAAGCAGTGCCGCTACCCTGGCAAAAAATGACCCAAGTAAAATCATCGCTTCCCGCAAACCCACCGGAAAGAGTGGTGACTTTGTTTATTTGTTGAATACCAACTTGCGGATAACCATCAGCCTGAACAGCGTCCAGATAAATTCGCCAATAATATTTCCCAGACGAAATAGCAATCGTCCCTTTTGCAACATCATCTGCGGTGCTATCGCCTCGGAAAGTTTTGTTCCCATTAGTAAAAGTAGAACCGCTCGCTGAAGCTGACGGATTCCAAGTTGCATGGTTTCCAATATTGTTATCAGCATCATCTGTGCAGGTGTCGGTGACTTGCTGTGACTGTGCAATGCTGACCTGTGTAAACGAATTGTTCGTTTTGTTCTCTGGCGCGCTGAAAGCCGCTGTTAGAGCAGTGAAGTTGCCGTTATATACAGCCCCGCCGTTAATCAATCGAAACTCGTCAATATGACCATTGAACGCTGCAACCCCAATAGCACCGCTTCCGGTATTGTGACCTATTCTTAATTCACCAGAAAAATCGGTTATTGGACTAGCATCAGATGCAGTAGCAACACTGGAGCCATTCACATAAAACGTGAAAACGCTTCCAGAACGGACCAACGCAATATGATACCACGTTTCGACTGAAAGCGAGTTTGAACCTTGTGCGAAGTAGATAGTATTAGTATTTCCTGTCCGGTTTATAAATTGTAACCCTGCTGAATTATTCCAGTAAATCGCCCAGAAATCTGTCGTGGAGTTTTGTTCTTGTCCGACCATCACGGCAGCGGTGACGCCTGATGCTAATCGTGCGAAGAACTCTACTGTAAAGTCACCTGTCCCGCCGCCTAGTCTCCAATCCGCGTTATCGGCGCACTTAACATAATCGCCAGTACCATCAAGTAAGAGCGATGACGGGGAGAACTTATACTGTGCAGTATCAAGTTCAGCATCACCCTCAAAAGTAACTGTGTGACTGTTAGCACTTTCATCTGTAGTTGATTTAGCCTCGTCACTACCATCAAATGATATCTGCAAATCAACCGTGCCAGGGTGTGTTGCTCCTCTTGAAACATCAAGACCAAGTGCATTGGCGTTGGAGAAGTTTAGTTGAAAACCGTTTGTTCCAAATGTTAATCCAGACGGATTAATTGGCACCCACACACCATTGTCATCGTACTCTCCAAATGAAGAAGCATCTAACTGTGATCCATCTATTCCTACAAATTCTGCAAGATAGCCGTTAAACCAGTAATTGTTTGCTGCTACTGTAGTACCGATATGTTGTTTTTCATCTTGCATAAACCCTTGCATAGCATAGTCTTCGGCGGGGTATGAGGCTGTCTGAAAATCGGTGATCTGTGTGCCATTCTTGTAAATTTTAACACGGTTTGAGGCTGTGTCTTGAGTAGTATCAATCGCAACAACCCAATGCTGCCACGCCGTTACATCCCGCATTAAATCTTTTGTTTTGATATGCCCATCATTAGCATCATTAAACCGCACCGAAAGTAGATCAGCAGTAGAACCATCACCAAAAGATATTCCGTCCCTTTGGCCGTCCGTATGAGTTTCGCAGTTTAGAATATCTTGTTCTGCATCTCCTGTTTTTGATCTTTTTACCCAAAAAGACCAAGTACATTTTGTCGTGCTTCCCGCAGATGTAGGAGTACGTGCCAAATAATCAGCGGCACCATCTAACATAAGAGCGTTCTCAATGGTGTAACCTGAACTAAATATATAAGGATTAATTATAAACATATTACGTTTGATATCCTATAAGATAAACTTTAAGACCGGCTCCAGCAGTACTAGAACCAACACCGTCAACATCAATTGTCATTAGAGCGTCTGAAGCTAAAGCAGGACCAGCCCCACCTATAACGGCGGCAGTGGCTGCAGTAGCACTAGTTTTTTCACCTGCATCAATAGTAAGTTTTGTTGTTAGACAGGTAGAACCTGCCTCATTTAGATCAACAGTCAAGACTGAACCTACAGGTGCTGTGGTTACTCCTGCTTTTATTCCCGTAAGATAAAAAGCATAAGGCATGTGAAATGTAACAACGGCTGTTGCTGCTGCTGTTGCTGTTGTTTCATCACCACACGCAATCGCAATAACTTCAGTTTTAGCTGCAGTAGCTACTTTAGCTAAAGTAATCTGTCCGTCAGCTATGTGCGCTGTATCAATACTGCCATCCGTATAATGTTCTGAGTTGATGGCGTCATCTGCTATCTTGGCACCAGTTACAGCGTCTGCTTGTATGTCTGCTGTTTCAATTGTATCAGCAGGAAATAGTGGTACTTGACTAAATGTAACCACACCACCAGAAGATATCGCCATAGCGTCAGTATCAGAAGTGTGTCCAATGTTTGTACCGTCAATTATGATACTGTCTACAGTAAGCGTGGTGAGTGTGCCAAGTGAGGTAATGTTGCTTTGTGCTGCTCCTGTAACAGTAGCTGCAGTGCCAGTTGCGTTACCTTCAAGATTAGCAACAATAGTTCCAACAGAACCAGATACAACTTCACTGGATAGTGAGGCATCTGGTACAAATGTAAGTTTACCTGCTGAGTCATCCCAACCAAGAAAAGCGTTCTTTGCTGCACTACCGTTATGATATTGCATTACAAGACCGACATCTTTGTTTGTGTCTGATCCTAGCGCACCACCATCCGAAGCAGTCTGAAGATGAATGATTGGGTCTACTACGCCCATAGTTGCAGTGTTCACCGTAGTGGTTGTACCGTTAACTGTGAGATTACCTGTAAGCACAGTGTTACCACCTACATTAAGATCACTGGCTAGTGACACAACACCTGCAGATGTAATTTCTAGATCACTTGTATCCGCTAAAGCTGTACCGGAGTGTATCTTAAACTTCTCACTATCAGAGTCGTCAATACCCACAGTGAACAGAGTTGTGCCGCCTTGTTGGAATTGCGTAGTGACGTCACCGCTGCCAGCACCTACGTTGAGTTTGTAACCAGCTGAAGTGACCACACCGCTTGTTGTGTCATCACCGCTGTTAATGAGAAACGCATCGTCAACGTTAAGTGTGTTTGTAGAAAGAGAGATATTTGTACCCGCTGTAAGTGCAGTTTTAGACAAAGCTATTGCAGCAGAATTGTTTATGTCTGCATTTACAATTACGCCAGAACCTATAGCAGTGACACCGGAGGAATTGACTGTTACGTCACCGGACAGTGCGACAGGATTAAAGTTAGTGCCATCTGCAACGAGAACATGTCCAGACGTATTTGTACCCATTGTAAGATCGTCACCAGATATTGTCAGATCACCTGCTACAGTAACGTTACCTGCAAACGCTGCAGTAGAGTTAGCTACAGTAGCATTAGGCGTAAGCGTCAGATGCGTTACATACGTACCTGCACTGTTGATGTCATTGCCAAGTGTAAATACGCCACCATCTGCAACGTTTAGTTTCCATTCGTCACCGGCATCATCACCTTCGTCAGCTGCTAGCGTAATTGCTAATGCGGCTCCTTCCGCTGCAGATATGCGAAGAGAATCGGTTGTGGCTTCATCGTATTGAATTAAAACATTAGAGTCAGTACCAAAAATAATGGCTTCATTGTCAACCATCATTAGATCATCGCCAAACTTGAAGAAATCTTCATCTTCCATCCAAGTGAGAACACCATCATTTGTCTCACCATCGAAAGTTATAGCAATATCCGTTCCTGCTGTACCCAATCCAAATGTTAGAGAATGCCCACGTAATGCTGTTACGTTACCTCCGTTACCAGCTGTTCCATCATGGGTGTGTCCTGATGTGCCGAAAGCAGTAAGAAGAGTATCAAACTCATCATTTGTGTCTGCTGCTGCAATTGTATCACCTGTTGTATAGGTGCTTGCTCTTGATGAATATCCTGCCATGTTACATTCTCGCTCCCGGTGTGAATTCTAATTCAAAACCTTTTAAGGTTATTGGTGGATTACTACTTGAATCTTCTAAACGTACAACTACAGTAAATCCACTTCCCTCTACTGATTGTCGTACAATAGGCATACCCTCTGCATCGTAAACTGCTGAACCGTAGAGTGTACCACTATTTCCGTACACTGCTGCGGTATCTGCTGTTGTTAAGTTATATGAGCTAGGTTGTGGTGTTCCTGTGTCTTCAAAATCGTACTTAACGAATAGGTTTACATCAACTGAACCTTCAGGATCGTAATTAACGTTAATGCGTTGCATACTTTTACGTATACCTGCATCACCCATTGTCAGATCAGGTGAACGGTAAATTGCTTTCATGGCTGTACCAGAGAATGTGTTGCCTGATTCTTGAAGATACACATATCCATCAAAGCCACCGTGTATAACTTTTTCTGCTCCAGATACAAATCCAGAATCGCAACAAGCCGGTTTTACTCCACGTATATCACTATACTCCCAGCCTACCTGACCTGATGGATTAGATTTAAGTACGCCGATAATGCCTTTAGAGGACGATTCTGTTCCTCCCGTAGTAGGATAAAATAATCTGTATTGACTCTTGTTTCTGATGACTACAGAAGAGATATTGTTGAAACCGATACTGTTTACACGATCCTGTATCTGTTTGGAAACTGTTCCCAGTTCTACGTCACCGATACGTGCAGTACCGGCAATGGTGCGTAAACCGTCAGGTGCAAGAAAGATAACGTCACCACCTATCTCCTGTATACTGAAAGCATCTGAACAACCAACGTTACGAGAGATAGGAGCTATTGCAAAGTCAGACCTACTTGCTCCAGCCAATTTGTAAATACGATCTTCACAGAATATAATTAGTTCACCACGGAAAGACTTCAAAGCTATAATTGTACTATCAACGTTAAGTGAACCTGCACCGTTAGCTGTTGTAAAATCGTTTTCATCGCCTATAGCGGAAAAGATGACTGTGTTAGGTTCTGTACTCATTCCCGCATAGAACATGTGGTTTTTAAAAGCTACCACCATGCTAGGATCAGACGGTGCGGTGCCAAGACCTGCAAATGTAACAGACCCGCTACTTATCGTTCCTGTAGTTGCAACGGACATTGTAACAGTAGTTCCAGAAATAGAAGATACTTTTGCACCTGAACCTATATTTGTACCACCAATGTACATACCTTCCATGATACCAGCTGCGCTAGATACAGACAAAGATGTTGAGCTACTAGATGCAGAACCTGTAGTAGAAATAGTTGTAGCACCTTTAATGTCCATAACAGTAGTTCCGTTATACACACTTGGACTGTTAGCTCCGTCAGCAAATATCAGACGTTCTTCGTTAGTACTAAAGTTATATTTTTCAAACCGATAACGTCCTGCGCTTGTGCGTCCTGAATCAATAGACGACCATGTGCTTCCAGTACCAAAATACACATTCGTACTTTGCGCGGCAACTACACCATTATTAAATATAGCTACACCAAGAATAACATTAGACGATGCTCCGACCTGTGACGAAGAATACTTAGTTGTACCGCTTAATCTACGATATCCTCCTTTAACTGAAGGTTCAAAGTTTTGCAATATCGAAGCAGCACCGACGGGCATGGTATACACATCCCTATCTAGTACTAAACCACCTGACGTTGTAACAACATACGGTGATATGTATTCTGGCGCAGTAATGTCGGCCATTAAGTATTGACTCCAACAAAGTTACGAGTGTTGCCTGTGATACCTGCAGGATAGAAGTAGTTCTGATGATTAATCAGTTCTACACGCATACGCTTGATACCCTCTATGTAATCTTTCTCCGCTAGCTGTGCGCCAGCCATGTTCGCTCTCATCATGTACGCATAGTACTTTGCGCGATTAACGATGATGTCATGGAATCGAGCAGGAAGTGTGGGAAGATCGTTGTAAGAGGACAGATCGGTATGTGTTTTATAATAATCAAAAGAAACAGTATACGTACTCTTATCAGGTAAAGGACTTAAACCAAAGTTAGCGTTATCTTGTGTACGGTAAACATAACGAGGTACAGAGAATTGAGTAGATGTAGTAGTGTTCAGATCAACTTCACTGTTAGAATCTAGCCACTCGTTATATGATAAAAAAACCAGACGTTGAGGCTGAGTGTTTTCTGTAACCTCTATGTTCTCTACGTCATAGTTGGCAGAGGCAGAATTAGCTAAACCAATATACGTGGTTGCAGTTGTAGCTGTAAACTTAGTAATATTATACTCTCCATCACCTACATTGTCAATACTTAATGTTGTACTTGATATCTGTGTTCCACCAGAAGAGGTTCCAATCTTTAACGTTATGTCTCCACCAAAGGTACGTGTACGCACAACGTACTCTGTGTTGATGACGGTGCTAACATCTTGTGTAATTTCAGCAGCATTTAGTCTTGCTGCACCGTCTCCGCTTGCTTTGGTGTGAAATGGGCTACCTGACACTGTGTCCCAATCACTCAGATTATTAGTAAACCCTCCATTGGTAATTAGATTTTGAGGCGTCAACATAAAAGAATTAAAGTTAATTTTTCTAGCATCTGAAGGATAAGCATACAGACGTTTACCAGCAGTAGTAGATTGTTCTTTACTATTGTATAGGTATGCCCATTCTACCTCAGAGTTGTATATATCGTGAATAGCCTTGTTGACCACATTCTTAACCATGGTCTGTACGCCTCTAGACGATCCGAAGTTAGATGAAGTAAGTTCTACTTCGTTTAGTTCGTTAAGAACACGATTAGTGAGTTGTAGGTATGTCGCCATGATTATCCCTTATATTTTGGTTTACGTACACTACCGCCGTTGGCGTACTTCTTTGTTACTTTACCGCCAGATTTAATTTTTTTTATTGGTTGTTGTTTAGGCGCAGAACTCATAACAGGTTGTACTGGTTTAGCAGGTTTTGATGTAGTTGTTGTCGTTGTCTTTATGGGTTTAAGTTTATTTGCTGCTTCTTGTTGTCTTAAAAACTGTGCGCGTTGTGCGTCAAATAATGCTTGTGTTTGTTGTTGAGAACGATTTGGAGTTGCAGGTGTAAACGCTGAGTTAGGAAGAATCGGATTAACTTTAAAAAGAGGTTTATACGGTTTACGAGGTTGCTTTCTTTTATATTCATTATACCGTTTAAACGCATCAGCACGTGCTTTATCGTATTCTTCACGATTAATAAATCTTCTAGAGTACGCTGCTTCTTCTCTTATATCTCTTTGTCTCGGTAAACCCGGTATAAAACTAGTATACTTTTGTGGGTCTTCTCCGTATTTCTTTATAAATCTTTGTTGACGTTTATAAAACTCAGGATCGTTTTGTGCTGCCCAAGTTCTAAAACCTTCTCTGTCTTCTGGTCTACTTCCAAACAAGCCAAAAAATCCTCCTCCCCCTCTATTGGGACGATATCCTTTATCGTGTTTTAAACGTAAATCATGTTCAAATTGTCTAGAACGTTTTTCAAATTTATCTATAGCTGCCAAATCGGTTTTATAATCACGGCGCACTAATGTATTATAACGTCGATTTATAGTTGCCATTTGTTGTGAGACTTCTCGACTTGGACGAGGCGGCGTAGCTCTTTGTTTAATAGAATCAGGCATGGCATTAAATCGTTTTATATTTGCCATATATTCAGCAGCGGCTCTGTACTTACCACTCTTTAATGATTTATCAAGAAAAGTGTCACGTAATTTATTAAGTTTAGCTATCCTTTGTGTACTTTTTTTATATTCATTACCAAGAGTATTTTGCATACGATCACGAATAAGTTTTTCTATTCGTTGGCGTTCTCTTTGTTGTTCAGGAGTTGGAGGAATTAAACTTACCATTCGTTAATCCTTGTACTTAGCTACTCGTCCACCATAAGCGTAAGTTTTGTTTTTCTTGATCATGCCGCCGCCTTTGTAGTATTGCGGCATTTTCTTTTTCTTTGGTTCAGAGGTTTTCTTTGCTGACATGTCGGCTTTGCCAATCATACCGCCATCCTTTACACTACCGCCTTTAGGTATTCCCGTTACACCATAAATTGTGTTACCTTTTTTATTTTTTAATTTATTACGCAGAACATGTAATCCCTGTTCTTTCAATTTTTTTGCATACTCGTTAGCTTTTTCTTCAGTTGAAAACTCTCTAGAATTCTTAGCTGCTATGTCTCCTTCAACACCACCTCCATCTTGCATATATCCCATCTTATTACGTACGTGTCTGGGTAATTTTTTAAGACCTTTTTGATCTGATTTTGGTTCTTTCAGTGCCATAATTTCTTACTCCCGTTATGTAGCTGCAAAGACACGCACGTTAGCCGTGCTGCCAGATGAGTTATAACATTCTATGCGATCAATAGTGTCTGCAGACCAGTTTGTTTCCCACGTATCAATTTCACTTTGATGATTACTTTCATTAAATGTGCCAGCCATATTTCCCATATTACGGCTATCATCACTAGCTAGACAAAATGGAATTCCTGCAGCAAGTTTAACACAAAAACCGTTCTCAATGTTTCCACCAGACAGTGTGCCACCTTCATTACAAACTAACTGCAACTCAACAGCCTGATCTGACTCTACCCATAAAAAGTCAAAGTCACCTAGAAGAGTATCATTCCAAATTTCTGTCAGAGTGGTGTTGGTAATTGAATAACGTTTATCAAAGTAATGTGTAATCGTTATCGAATCAGTAGCCGTGGTGCTTCCACCAGTGATGGTATGCGTATCATCATCATCTATGTCTACTGTAAAATGTGTTGTCAGACTAAGAGTAGCCATTGTTATTTACTCCATTCTTTCTTTAGATAGTTTTGAACCAGATTAACCTTTGTAAACGTAGAGATGTCAGTTTTAGCTGCTTGACCTATTTGAAACAAATTATACAGTATGAATGATTGTTCGTATGAAATGTTAGTTGACATCCAGCCTATGATATTAACTCTTTTACCGCTCGTAACGTTACCTACACCGTGAGGATATATAATTGGAAATAATGCAATTTCTCCAGCTTCTAGTTTCTTTGCTATCTGACCCATCGGTGTTTGAAGTATAAATTCACCACCTTCATAATCGTCCAGTAGATTTACACTAAAACCATAATCGAAGAAGGTGTTATTTGATTTAGGTCTAGCTTTAAACTCATCTACATGTATATCGTAATGATCGTCTTTTACATACTGATTGTAGAAATTTACCGACACTCGATTAGGACAGTATACTGTGTCCATGAAGTGTGTGTCATATAACTTGTCTGTGATGATTCTTCGTACTTCGTCCGGTATGTTAAGTGACTCAGTGTTACTCTTTATAGAGGAGTCTGGTTGTGTTTTCTTTCCATCACTAAAAGCAGAATAATCTTTTAGTTTCTCAGTACAAGTTTTGATTTCGTCAGCATTGAGTATTTTAAAAAAGTACATTTTGTTTCCTTTCATACAAAACAATACAATACAAGAAAGGGTGTGGGGTTTTTGCAGATACCCCACGAAACTGTAGTTATAGATTACGTGCCAGTAGACACCGTAGCCGATTCAACAGGGTTGACTGAAACGTCAGCCATAACAACGTGAATACGGAAACGTAGTGCGCTTTCACCAGTTGATCCACCATCAATAATAAGTGCATCAATAGTGTCAGCAGCTGTAACCATACGCGCATTAGCGTTGGTTGCACCTACGGCAGCTTCTAGGAATGGAGTGAAACCAGCAGCACAAGCGGAACCGTCAACAAAACAGTCCACATCACCACCTGTCCAACCAATATCCATAGTAATCTGACCGTTACCACGTGCTTCTAGAACTTCTAGACATCCGGCAACAATCATGGTATCGGCAGGAACGTCAATCAACTGAATGACATCCGCACCAGTACCGCCGTCAGCAGTATCCCAGACGGGAGACGTAACGACATAGGGAACAGCAGCATTGGAAGGATGTCCAACAGTGCCACCGCCCGTAACAGTACGATTATAAGTAGCCATTGTTCATTCCCTCCTTAGCTATCCAGGTCCATCAGACCTTTGAACACGCCTTTGTAGCCAGTGCCTGATCCACGAATAACCTTACGTCCAAATACGTGAAGACCACGTACAATGTCGGCAAAGCTGTTCGGGTCACGAATGACTTCCGTTTTAGCGATATGCGAAGCAGTAACAACTGCAGACATATGACCAAACAGAATCAAGGTGTGTCCAGAGGTTGCGGAGTCGTTGAAGACGTGCGTTGCAGCGGAGCCAGTAGTACCGACACCGATTGCATTGGACTGATACAGATCAAAGCCGTGAAGCTGTTGACTCGTAACTTTGCCGTTCAACAGTGGTGATTGTGCGCCACCAGTGATCGACATGTCCATAATCTTAGAAGACGCGCCACGAAGCACTTCGTAGAAACCGGGTGCTGCTACGAGCCACCGATTTTCTTCTGGTACATCGTTCTTGTCTAGTTCCGCTGCAGCTTGTGCTACCAGATCGGCAATCTCGTCGCCGGTGTTAGCAGAAGTTGTTTGCGTTTGTAGAGTGCCTGAAGGCGTAGCCGCATTGTCTGCAATATTCTTCAGAACATTGTAGTCGTAGGCTTTCTTCAGAGTGTAGGCACCAGACGATGTGGCAAGTGCCTCAAAGTTTAGGTGACTATGGCGTTCTTCGATATCATCGACCTTAAAGGCAAAGTAGTTGCCTTGGTCAACCACCAACTGAATTTGGTCATCGGCCAAAGCTTCAGTGTTCACGGTGCTGCCACGTTGATAGGCATTGACCGTGATGGTTGGTTCTTTAATGATATTAACAGTATCCCCGAAGTTCTCAATTTCTCCAGCGTAGTCGGTGTTGGTGATAGCTTCCGCTACCGAAGCACGACGAAAGAATTTGAGGACTTTTTGAGAATAAACGACGGGTACGAAGTTACCTGACGGTAGATTGCCGTACCCTGCAGCAGTAGTAAATGCCATGATAATATCTCCTTTATATCATAGACGAGTGCTGTTTTATCCTACGGAATCCATGACTCGACCTTCTCGTACAGCTTTGTCGATTTCCTTTTCGACTAGTTCGTACTCTTTAGGTTTGAGTCGTGATATTTCCTGAATAGACCAAATCTTTTTATCATCCTGAAACTGTTCTAGAGACATTTTAGTATTTGTTCTAGTTACCGCTTGTGCAGCATCGTTTCTTCGTTGATTAGATTGTGGTCCTTTAGTTGACTTAGACTTGTTACGAGGTTTAGACGTTTTAATATTATTATCTGCCTTAAACAAATCGATAACTCTAGCGGCCCATTTAACATCTGTGTTATTCTTATAGATGCCATCAGAAATACTAGCAGGTTGTTCGTCAAGCCAACTTAGAAACACATCACTTTCTTTGAGAACTTCAAAGTCAGGATGGAGATTCATTAGTTGTTTTGCGGCAGTTTGAACAACAGCTTCTTGTTCTTTTAGACGCAAATCATGAAGTCTCTCTTCAATGTCTCGTACACGTTCGTTAGCTTGTAGTGAAGAAATAGTTTCAACAACATCATAAACATCAGGATACTTTTCTTTAAACTCGCTTAATTCTTCTTCGGTCTTGGGCAACTCTTGTATGTCATGTTTTTTTGCCTCTACAGAAAGTTTAGCACTAAGCAGTTCTTTTTCTTGTTTCCATTCGTTCAACTTATTATCATAATGACGTTTTAAATCATCATAACGTTTCTTGAAGTTGTGAGTTTGTTCTTCACCTCTCTTAGAAGCTAGACCCTCAGTTTGAGCAAGTTGTTGACGAGTAGCCTCTACGGGGTCGTCAATGTTATCTGCATCTTCTTCTTCGTTAAACTGTGGTTCTTCTAAGTTACGCCTGTAATCATTCTGATACGGGGTAGGTTCTAGTTCCGTTTCGTTTTCCTCATTTAAGTTTTCGTCAATCATTCTTACCTCTCCTTCTATTGGGGCTACACAGTGTGTAGGTTGCCATCGGTAGGTGTGTTATACGACGGTGCCGCTATTGCAGGTGGCCGTCTACGCTAGAAACAACTTGTAAAATTCTTCATTACGTTGTTTCAATTCCTTCTTTGCGCCAAATCCATCGGTGTAATACCGTTTGTATTCGGCGCACATTACCTCCATATTGTTGCTGCAAACTGCACCTACAAACTTAGGAAAGCTTTTAAGTCCGTAGCTTCCAAGGTTGTAAGCGAAGTCAATCAGCATCTCCTGACCATTTTGTGACAGGTCATCAAAGTTCTCGTTGAAATGAGTTAGCAAAATGTTTCTGGCACCGCTTTCAGCTGTGTGCAGGTCTTCGATGAGTAGTTGTTCTACTTCGTCATCGGTCAGACCGTTGTTTGCCATATTTACTTCAGAGTCTAACAGTTTATGTCCATAGGCAATAGTATCGTTGCCCCCTTCTGGTGAATGGTGTGGAAACCAAAGTTGTTTTTCTTCGTTCCAACCAATCTTTGGCCCGTTCTCTACGTATTTAAGAAAATCAATAAACTGGTTGGTAAGCATTAAGCTAGTCTTTCATCCGTGCGTTGTTTTTCTACAAAAGCTTTCTTCATACCCGCAAGCATATTAGTGGCGTCTTTTGCATTTTGTAAAAAAGTATCTACGTTTGCAGGATTAACATCTTGCATGGTAAAACCTAATCCTTTCATGATGTCACCACCATTAGCATACCCCATAGGTGCAGACAGACCTTGTTGTGTTCTCTTTCCGTCAGGTGTTACCATTGCAGGTTGTTGTGTTTGTACACGTTTTGACTCTGCGCTTTCAGGCTTATCTTGTTCTAGTATTTCTGCATCCTGATCTTTAGATAACACAAATCCACCTTTCTGCATCATTGGCGGCATTGCTTCCATGGGAGCCGCTTGCGGAGGTGGTGGTGGCATCGGCGGTGCCATAGCTGTTTCATCCATCGGCATCATTTCAGGTGGTGCGTCCATCATGGGTGGCGGTGCGCCAAGAAAACTTTCATCCATTTGAGGACCGACAGGAGCGGCAGCTTCTTGTTGAGCGGCAGCGTCACCTTCACCACGTTCTTGTAATTCTTGTCTAAACGCTAGACCTTCATCACGAATTTTATTTAGATACTTCTGTCCTCCACCAAAGAATGGAACAAGACCTTTGGGAATAACATACTCATAGTTACTGATCTTAATTGGAACGTCATCTTCAGGATCAATGTTAGCAGCAGACAGATCGACATTGTTTTTCTGTGCTAGTTTGATCGCTTCCTTTGCATAACGATTTAGTTGATTGATGCCGTATAGAAGCACAGTTTCATAGGGCAATACGTAGTCGCCGTCATTAGCCTCTTGCGAAATATCGTCAGCTACAGATTCATTACCACCTTCCTGTGGTGGCATAGCTTCTGGTTCGTTGACCATACCCAGACTTGCCATCTCTGGATTTTCTGCAAAGCCAGCTTCTACTGGACCGCCTTCTTGTTTTAGATCAAAATCTTTTGTATATAGTCCCATTGTGAGTTGTTCCTTTAATTTAATATAGATATGTCTGCAGGTTTAAGCCAGTTACGTTTAATCATTAAACCTACTACATAACTCGGAGTGTCAATTAACGTAGCCCTATATATTCTACCTAACCAACTACGTTTCATTCCTTTCATCTCAGCCACAATATCGTCAGTACGTTTATTAGCTATATGTGAAAGAACTTTAGCAATTAATTTATTAGAAGGCATCATGGACACTAACTTGTAATAAAGTTTATGATATCCTAGTTGGTGTTCTGGTGTAAGATAACGGTTTGAGTAAAGTAACCATTGTTTAGCACGATAATTACCAAGACCATACATACGGTTCATCATTGTACAGATTATTTTCTGACCGGAAGGATCATCAGATACATCTTCTTGACCTTGGTATCCTTGCTCTGCCTCTTCTAAGTTTTGTGCAGCAGAGTCTTTAGCTGCAGTAGCTTGTTCGTCTATAGCTATAGCTTCTTTAAAAGCGGGGTTTGTTGCTTCTAACGGATCAATCTCTACTGTAAATGGTGGTGGTAGTCCTTTTTGTCTAGCATTATAGGCATTTTGTCCAGCAATTGTAGCTATACCACCCATGCCTATCCCTTTCATATTCCCATCTTGAACCACTTCTCTTCCAAATTTATCTACAGCTACGCCAAACCAATCAGTAGGACTAATTTTTGCAAAACCATAAACCTGTGTAGGAGTTTCTACTGTACTCATATCTTTACCCCAATAATCTTCTGAAACTAGTCCCGATCTTCCTATCTGACCGTGACCTTCGCTGAATACACCTTGAAGTATTGTCATAGGTATGCTTACTTTCGCTGGAAGCATTAGACCTAACCAAGTTTTAGGTTCGCCTAATTTTTTACCTATACCTGCACTAAGCAATGCCATATCATTTTTAACACGTTCTATACCAATAGCATTTGGATCAAGACCCAGTGCTAAAGTCTGTTCAATTCTTGTTTGTTCCGCGTGCTGTGCAAACGGGTCTTCGTAAAAATCAACGTCAGTTCCCGAATCATGCGGTTCATAAGCTTCCTCAAGTTGTCTTGCTACTTTCTGTGCATCAGAAGTAACAGTTGTTTCAGGTTCTGTAGCAGCAGTTTCAGTAACACCTGTTTCCATTGCAGGAGTTTCAGGAGCAAGTGGTTGTGTAGAGAACTGTGATCCACCAGCCGGAAGAGAACCTGCTTGAGTGGCTGTACGGTAAAAGGTACTAGCGGGTATGTTCTTGGGTACTTCAGGTAATCCTTCTCCCGGCTGTAACTCTATGCCTTCCGAAATCTTCTTGAACACATTGTTCCAAGATAGCTGATTACTTTGTTGAGGATTTATTGGCGTAATCGTTCCCGGTTGTATGGACGTAGCAGTACCTGATAGCATTTCTCCAATGTCACTAGCAGACATTGCTGATTGAGTGCCTTCCAATGCTGATTCAAGTTGTTCTTCTAACGTAGCCAATTACTTATCCTTATTTTTATGTGCTGCTACTGTATCGTTAACCGACTTCTTGAGGCATACCAAGGTTTCCAGTAAACCCAGCTTCCCCTGCAGACGGCGCATTTCCAACTCCGATTCCTCCACCACCAACCGTGTCCTGTGGCGCACCACCAACTCCTTGAGGTACTCCTCCAGCCCCTCCCATGCCAGTTGGTTGTTGACCAGCGGCAGGAGCAACTTCGCCTGTTGTTCGTTCATTTAGTCCTCTCAATACTTCTGCAAAGATAGCTGCATCACTGATATCATTCACCAATGCGTCAGGATCAATGTCTTGACTAATTGCTAGCTCTCGTATGAGATTGGGTATCTTGATGAAGGGAGCCAACATGGGATTAGACACAGTTTGAAGTAGCGCGGTAAGACGTTGTGTGCGTACTTCTTTTTGAACAACTGCGCTAGTTCCTTTTGGTTTAATTTCAAGATCACCAATCTTCTCAGGTGTATCATCGTTAAACTGCATGTTCCATTGAAAGAAAGCTTCACCCATAGGTTTAAGTAGAAAGTCATCAATGTTTTTAATTACAGTTTTAACACTAAGTCCCGCACTGGACATCAACATGCTCAAACCTGCAGCTGTGCGACCTGTACCCGTAACACCCGTCTGTCCATGAGTAATACTAGGGATGCCTGTCTGTTCATCTGACAGTTGCCGTGCTTTGTCGTACATCTGTATGTTTTCAGCTGCAGTGCTTGGAAATTTAATTGCGTTTACCGCTGTGCCTGTTACACCTGATTGCCTCCGAAAGACCTTACCGGGATACACATCATACGATTGACCGGGAACAAGTTGTGTTTCGTCAATGTCAAATACGAGATGTCCAGCAAGAGCCAAATTGTCGATAGCCATACGCATATGGCCGTTCATCAACATCTGACTGTCTTCCATGTTCTCCGCTACACCGACACCAAATAACTGATATGGATTAAGTTCGTACGGAAAAGAGTGGAATGGAATACGTGCAGGAATAAAAGGATTGACTACGAAACGTAGTATTTCACCGGCACACAACCAGATATTAACTTGTATGGAGTCTAGATCGTTACTGATTTCTTCCATGTCAAGTCCAAAGTTCTCAGCTAACGCACTGTCAAGACTTCCCCAATACTCATACACCTCGTACCGATTAGAAGAGTACGTTGGATCGTCTTCGTTAGCGTGTAGAGAGGCTTCAAAGTATCTTTCTTGATAGTTTGGTCCTCCAGAAAGAACATTGCTTATTGATTCTTCATCAAAGTGTGGTCTGTTCATAAGATCACGAATCTGTTCACGATTCATGCGATGACGTTGAATTACATACTCAGCATCGTTAATGCTTGTAGCACTAGGATCAGGATAGAAGTCCCAACAACTAACTGCTTCCATACGAGGCACATTTCGATCTATGGGTTCGTACGTCTTATCCCCCATTTCATCAATGGACCAGTTATGAACAGTTTTATTATAGTTAAACGGACCTTTAATGACTCCAGTGCCTAGAAGCGCACACTCAAAGATAGCGTGACGCAGTACTGTAACTGCACTGGTATCAAGAAGTTGATCCTGTATACACTTCTCCATAATACGCGCAGCTTCTGCTGCAGGTTCTATTTGTGGTTCACCTATACGCGCTGGACCTGAAGCCAGATTAGCTCCTTCGTACATACCTTGAAGACCACCTAGTTCAGCTGATTCAGGTTTGTAGGTAGCTTCTGTGGCTCCCGGCAAAATTTCTTTACCATCACCTTCAAAACCAATCATATCATCTGGAACGTTGTCTTCCTCTTCCAATGGAATCTTACTTAGATGAGCAAACTCATCAATACCCATCGGCATAGGTGTTGATTCTACTGAAATTGGAAACTTATTATTAGCAAATAGAATATCAACTATCTGACCATACGCAGCTAGAACCTTAGTCTTGGTTATTTTAATAAAGACCTGACTTCGCTCATTACTACGGTATTGTGTACTGGAATCGTACATACCACGGTAATTCTTATACGCTCTTAGCCAGCGTTCTTCTTCTAGTCTACGTCCTGACTCAGCATCACGAAAACGCGCCATGATTGTGCCGACAATACCCGTTGCCTCTTTGGCTTCAGGTACTTCAACCATTTCTTCGTCTTCGCCATCGAATTCATCTGCCATGAGATTTAGATTCCTTGATTAGATGATGCCATAATCATAGATGCTTGGCCCATGTGCTTGTTACCGGATTCTGCAGGAAAGTCCTCAGTGAGAACACCCGTCTTCGTACCGACACCAAACTCAAGTCCTTCACGATACAGTGCGCTTTCATTAGCGTCAGACATTTCGCCTTGCTTGCTCATCTGACCCATGATGTAGCCTTTACCGTACATTTGCTTGTTACCTGCTGGCATTTTATTTCTCCTTTTACAGTTGATTGTTAACGTTCTTGTGCAAAACCTGTTAAATCTTTAGGTTGTCTTGGAAAATATCTTTGAGCTATATCTTCTCTAAGATTATTTAATTTTTTGTTATTTGCTAATTTTCTAGAAAGTTGTCTTGGTTTAAGATTAGCATTTCTTTCTATAAATGCTTTAAACTCAGGAGTCTGTTTAAACTCTTCATTTATATCCATCTCTTCTTGTACATCTTCTACGTCACCTGTTGTAAGAAACATTGGATTAAAGGGAGATTCTTCTGCAATCTGCAATAAATCTTGTTGTTCTCTTGCAATAGATTCGTCCAATTCAGATATAGATAATTGATCTGCATAATCATCTCTAAATGATTTCTCAGCCATAGCCTCTGACGCATAGTACGCTGGACCGATAAAACCACCCACTACAGGAAGTTTCTTACCTAATTTTCCTAATCTTGACAGAATACCTCGTTTTGGTTTGTCTTGTTTTGGCCCTTCTTGTAAAAATTCAGGAATAGGTTCTCCTTGTGCAGAAACATTTGGTGACGTAGTAGTAGGTGTTTCTCCTAACTCTATACCTTCTTTTTTAAGAAGACGAACTAGTTTCTCATCCTCAGTTTCAACTATTTGACCTTCAGTCAACACAAGATCATCCATTTGTTGTGTCACTGGTTCTTTCGGTGTGAGTGTTGTTGTTTCTCTTTCTAATGGAGGAACATACCCTTTAGCCCGTACTACACCAGACATTCTATTTTGCATCGTGACTTTTGCATCACGATCTGTTATTTTTTGATTCTCCATGCTACTGCGAAGCATATCGGGAATATCTTCGCCACGTTCTTTATACAGACGAAACTCTACATCCTCATTTGTTTCACCAAATAATCTATTCTGATCTATAAGGTCTGACTTTTCTTGATTGGATAGTTGATCTATACGTTTAGTCTTTGGACCAGCTGTCAAAGTTTCCATCTGTTCTGACGCTGTTTTAAGTCTTTCAACACCAGCTTCGGCTCTTGTAGCTGCTTTTTCTATACTCTCTGCAGCTATCTCTGCTTCTTTGGATAATTGAATAGCGCCTGTTTTAGCTTCAGATTGAACTGCTTCTGCTTGATTTTGTATTCTACCGAATTCAGTTTCAGGAATAAAATTTGGAATATTATCTGCAGCTTTTTTGAATCCAAGAGATTTTAACCAATTTTGAGGATTTGCAATTCCAATATCTTTAGTGTACAAATGCACAAACTCGTCTAAGGCTGAAGAAAAACCTGATTTACGACCTGCCCTTGTCACTTTATAATGGGACATGCCCATATCTTTTCCAGCACTATGCCCTAATACGCCATTTGCAGTTTCTGACCCAAGAACTTCTTCTAGAACATCAAAAACATTTTTTCTTAAATGTGATACTGAAAAATTAATATACTGATTGGTATTATAATTAAAAATTTTAACACCATCTTTTTTTAATTCTTCATTAACAGCTTTAGCTATTATTTTCTTATACTTATTTTCTGCTTTTTTAGTGCTTTTTCCATGCGCCTCTATTAAATTTTTATCTGAGTAATCATCTATACCTGTTTGTCTCATCATATCTTCAGCAGAAGGAACAGGCCAAAGAGTAGTGCGTCCCGCTCTTTCCGCTCTATCACCCTGTTCTCTCAAAACTTCGTATACTACATCTCCTAAATCAAAAGGCACTCTGTTACCTTTGTTGAAGATTATAACTCTCTTGTCACTTCTACTTAAATACTTTACACCGTCTTTTCTTAAAGACATGTCTTCAGGTTCAAGTTCTATCTGCGTTATGTCAGGATCACGTAGACCTGTCAGAAGTTTTACGGTGAACCAAGACTTAGTATCAGGATCGTCTACCTTCTGTAACGCACGTTCAATAATACGATGAAGTTGCTCTTGAGGTGGAAAAGATAAATTTGCAGCTGTTCTAGCTGCCGCTCTGTTAAATCCTTTATTTCCTTGTTTTGCCTGATTTAAACGTTGTTCTTCATCTTTAAAATAATTACCACCTACGCCTGAAGGTTTATTGAAATTAATTAAAGCCATAAAATCAACGGCAAATCCACCAACATTAGCTTCTGACCGTATCTTTCCAGTTTTATCTAAACTTAATTCAGGATGATTTCTAACTACATCTAATAGTGCATCATACCCTTTTTTGCTGTTTAAAACGGACATATCATCATCTAACGATATGCCAGAAGCCTGTATAAATGGAATTAATCTAACATAATTACCTTGAGTGCCAGGATTAGCTAATGCTTTAGCTCTTATTCCCTCTTCTATTGTAATACCGTATTTTTTAGCCATACTATTTTAGTATCCAAATATTTGATTGATTGGAGTGTAGGTCTGTTCTTTAACTTTATTCATCATACCTGCGTGTGGTAGTCCAGTTTGTCGCGTCATACACATATACCTTAAAGCATCGTAGGCGTGGTCTTCTGCCTTGGTATCCACATCTTCAGAATTTGTCTTAGAGAGTGGTATAGTTGGAAGAGTACGCACAAGATTAGTACAAGTGGAAAAGATACGCATACGTGGTTCAGCAGTTTTTTCATTCATCATCAGTCTGCGGTGTAGTTCTATCTTTCCTGCCATACGGTTTTTATCTGCGGGTATGAAGCGTACACCGTTACGTGTTAGAGTTTCTGCAATGCTGGGTCCAGTTCCGTGCTTTGACCAACAAGACCCGTCTAACACAGATATATTCATTGGTGGATCAAACTCCTCTAATGCTGTGATCATCTCAGCCAGAGTCTCACCAGTGTAACCCGCACTGTACAGTTCTCTGTATATCCAGAAGTTATTGTCCCAATCTACGGCACCCCAAAGAACACAACTAGGACTGCTGTAGCCATAATCAGCAGCGCGTATTCTGGGCCAATTGTAAGGTATCTCAAACGGTTCAACAACGTGGACTGCTCTATCAAACTCTGAAAACGCTGCGCCATCTGCAACATCCCAATCTCCTTCAAGTAATCTTCTACGTTCTACCTCTGGCAGAGACAACAGCATCGCTTCGTACTCGCCAGATTCTGCTAGGTGCGGGTTATCTGTTAGCCTTGCAGGTATGAACCTTCTTTGGAATAGTGGTTCACCCGGTCTTTGTGGATGATTGGCACCGTGTAGAAGTATCTTACCTGTGTCTACATCTGTTGCCCAAAACGGATCGTTGGGTGGAGAAGGGTCGATAAACATCTTTTTAATCCACCAACCACCGCTACCACCGGGGTTAGCTGAAGCGCGCATGTACGTGTCGATAGTTGTATCGGTTGTACGTAGGCGACTTCGTAGATAGTTCCACACGTACGGTGTGGGATAGTGGCCCAATTCGTCAATACCTATCCACGTAAACGATTGACCTTGGTATCGCGCTGCATCCGTATCCTTATCGACGTAGCTGAAGAGGGCTGTAGCTCCACTGGGAAAGGACCATGTATTCTTTGACTCTCTAAATATTGCACCGGGAAAAGCTTGCGGATAGATTTTACGTGATTGATCTACTAGTTCCGTCAGTTCTGCCAGTGTTCGTCTGAGTAGAAGTGCGCGGTGATTAGGATTGTGTGCGTAGCGTAGTAAGTCCATCAACATAGCGAATGACTTACCACCACCTGCTGCACCACCGTATAACACTTCTTTCTCTGGTGCTGCTAAGAAGTCCGTCTGTGGGCCGTCATTAGGATTAAATAATATTTGTGTGTGATCGTCTAACTTTGCCCGTACACTTTTAGGAAGCTTCTTAACATTCTCTTCGACTGCCAGCCCTCCGCTTCTCATTAACTTCTCGGCGTGTTTGATGTTAGCTGACTTGTCGTTGAGAGAATCTAGTTTTTTCTTTGCCTTTGCCTCTGCGTTCTTTAAAGACTTGATGCGTTTACGTGTAACACGTTTCTTTTTTTCAACTCTTGAAACATGGTAGTTACCTTTTTCACCGTCTTTTAACTTTGGTCTACCACTCTTACGTTTTGGTGTGTTCTCAGTCATTCTCACTATATAGATTGTCAAATGTTACAGAGGCATTTAGATAAGATTCGTGTGCTTCTGCAGAGTGTGTCCACTGTGACGGTGTAAAGTCTGGTGCGCCTTCACCCGTACGCCATAATGCAGGACTTGTTGCGCGTACACGATTATTAGGTAGAGCTATCAGATTGCCTTTCCACTGTCCTTCTGTAAGATACAACACATGAGATTGTTTGTGTTGTGCAGGGTCGTCTGCAATCTCGCTATCAGTATAATCCACTGTAAAAAGGTACTTACCAGTATAAAACTCTCCGTCCACTTTACAAAGCCATGGAGATGAACTGACTCGATCCATGACTATGGTACTGTGGTTTCTTGATTCGCAATCCCAAGGTTGACATATGTGATCTTCCAGGGGTTCAGGCCAATCTTCTAGCGGTATATCTGCCACCAAAGCCTGTATTGGCATTCTGGCCCACATTGCGCCACCGTGTACGTTCTCTTCAGGACCGTCTTCTTGATCAACTTCGCATCCTGTAAATACAATATGAAAGCTAAGTGATCTGTCTGGTATTGTGTTTACGGCGAATGCCATCGCATGTAGATATTCGCCGTGATAATTTTGATGATTACAAGTAAATTCTTTTCTCACCCAACATTTAAAGTTAGGTGCATTACTGATAAGATAGGGCATCTTACCTCTTACGTTTTACTGCTCCACCTTTTGCGTAACCCTTGGTCTTCTTCATACCAACTTTACCGCCCTTGGCGTAAGCTTTGGTTTTCTTATTCTTCGCCATGCCACCGCCCATCATCTTCTTGGCCTTGACTGCGCCTCCCTTGGCATAACCTTTGGTCTTCTTGTTCTTTGCCATACCGCCTTTGGCATAGCCCTTAGTCTTCTTTTTCATCATCTCACTAATCCCCTTCTATTCTTCGAAGTCCTGAACCAAGTCTTTTTGTTTTGGTGCTGGTTCACAGTCACAAGTATCAGGGTCACACTTGCAACCCTCTTTACCACATCGTGGACACACATCCTCATCATCTACAAACAGTGTGGGATTGTAGCACGAAACGCTTCCTGTAAAGGAGTAATTGAAATAAGGTAGCTTTTCCATTACCCGTACCATTGCCATACTGAACATTATGCTTTCCTTTTACGTGTAGGTTTCTTAGCGGTCTTAGCTGATTGAATGAAGTTTTTCTTTGTCGGTGCGCCTTTGGCACCAACCTTACGCATCTTCTCGCCAGAACCGGCAGCTATGCGTTTACGTTTAGCATGTATATTTGCGTATAGTCCTGGTTTTTTAGCCATTAGCACTTCCACCTTCTTCTTGCCTGTCGTATTCTGCTGTTTGGATCGTTACGTGTTTTAGCAGAGGAGCGTTTCAACTGTCCTGCACTTCGCGCACAATAACTCTTGCGCCTCTTAGCTGCTTTGCTGCCCTTTTTGACTTTGCCTGTTACGGCTGTTTTTAGTTTGCTACCGGGATTGGCTCGTCTGTGTGCAGCTACACCCGCCTTGGTCATACCGGCACCACTCTTCGTAGAGCGATAGTTCTTCTTGGTACGGGGTATTGCTTTTTGCGGTGTACGTGCCATTTAACATATAAATCCCATAGTCACTGTGTCAACATAACGTATAAGAAAAGTGGTATAAATATGATCAAAGATTAAAGCCATGTTGATTAAGGTCGATTATTATTTCGGTTATATGTAGTGTTATCTCAAATAAAAGTAAACCTATAATTAGTTTTACATACATACGTCATGATAACGAAAGTTAGAAGTACGTCTAAAGTTATTATCGTACTCTGTGCGAGTGGGTCTGAATAATCTGAGTATGAGGCGTTTGAGCATTTCTTCACTCTTTGTACTTTGCTACACGACCACCATAAGCGTATTTCTTTTTGACTGAACCGCCAGAGGCTTTACCTAATTCTTCTTTTGTAGGTACTCTTCGTGCTGGACTTTTCATAGGAGAATGAGTGAGAGGAATACCTTTATCTACTCTTTTCATCAGTCCTTCAGGCAGTATCGGTTTAGTTCGTTTTTTTCTACCTGTAACTTTATCTACTAATTTAATTAAGCCTTCTACAGGACCGTACTTAGTTATTAGTTTTCTTAAAAAACTATCTGATTCATCTTGAGGCATACCAGACAATAAGTTTTTAGGTAAATCTTCAAATTTAGGATATTTTTTCTTTATCTCTGCCGAAGTCATTTCACTTATTTTCTTTTTCTTTTCAGCCATCTATCATTACCTCTACGATTTCTCTGCAGACATCTTGGCTACACGACCACCGTAAGCGTAGTTCTTATTGACTGCACCGCCAGAGGCTTTTTTACTTGCTTTTGTAAAAGCTTTAGTTCCTGCTCTATCAACGTTCATAAAAGCTTTAGTTGCTGCTCTATCTGCTTTCATGAAATCTCTAGTTCCTTCTTTACTTGCTTTTGTAAAAGCTTCAGTTCCTGCTCTATCAACATTCATAAAAGCCTTAGTTCCTTGTTTATCAGATATATTTCCTTTTCTTTCTTGTTCATGGATTAAATTTTTAAGTTCTCTCTCAGCCTTATGAATTTTATCTTTTAATTTTTTTTCTTTAGCGTGAACTGCTTTCTTTTTTTTACCTTCTACATCATGGACTAAATTTTTAAGTTCTCTCTCAGCCTTATGAATCTTATTTATTAACTCTCTCTTCTCAGCCATCTATCACTACCTCCACTTCTTTTGGTTTTTCTTTGGCAGGAAGCATGACTACGCCGTGAACTATCTCACCCTGCACTTCTGTTATCTGTTTCTTGCCCAGGCCTACACGGTCTAGTATGGCTTCTGCACTTTTGAGGCGCATGTCCATTTGATTCATAGGAACAGTGCCGTCAGCATCCAGACCCTCAGTTACACGGTGTGCAGCTTTAACAGAGTACGATGCCAACATGGAACGAGTACGCTCTAGTATCTCGTCCTTGAGCGTACGCATTAGCCATGAACGGCTGGTTTCTTTGTATCCTGCTTCGGATACTGCTTGTCCGACTTTACCACCATTAGCGATGAGACAACTTATGAATTTTTCTTGGCGATCTGTCAGTTCGCGTTTTCTGGTGGTAGCCGGTAGACTAGACACAGTACGTTACTGTCCTTTTTCTTTCATGAAGACACCGGCTGCAATGGTTACAGCGGCAAGACACCACATAGCAAATGCTGTGGCAGGAAGAATCATAGAGATTACTACGGCTCCCAAGCCTACAGCGACCCAAGTGGTCGGTTCGATAATACGAGACTTGATCCAAGTCATAACGTTATTCATAATCATTATACTCCTATCTTTGGTATCTCGTTGTCATCATCATCTTGTGGATGACCAAACTCTTTGTTAATTGCGTTTATATTATCTTCCGTCATACACTCCATGGCATGGACACGGCGTATAATTTCTTTAAAATTATTTACTACGCTACGAAAGTACAGACGCTCATTGTTCTTCAACTCAATCAGACACTCTGCGCGTGTCTCAAAAGGACGCAACATCTGTACCCAACCCTGTTCTGGAAGTTTACCGGGGACTACAGCAATAAACACTGCGATGAAGTATGGTGCTACTTGAGATGATATCAACATATTTAAATACACAAAACTATCGGGGGGCGAGACTGTGTGTTGTTGTTGTCCTAAACGTACGAAAGCGATTTACGAATGACGCTTTTTAGTGGACCTTGGTTAAATCAAACAGACACATCGTAATACATCTCGCCCCCTATATGATCTATTATAGTCAATATGTGGTATGTGTCAATGAAAATATACACAAAAATATAAAATAATACATTTTGTACTTGACAGATTCGTGGTGGGACGTATAATAGACACACAGTGTCCATATAAGGAGTAAAATACTTATGTACGATGGAACAGAAGGACGAATAAGACGGAGAAGAGAACGTATAGTCTCATTGATCATAGTGTTACTGTCTCTTTTATTTATTATTATTCTTATCACTGGATGTACAACACTCAAGACTGCATTCTCAACACCCGTTATAGAACTAAAAGTCCTATCCGAAGCAGACATACTACACAATAAACAATAGAGTCTCTGCCTCTACTGTCCTATTTAGCCGCCAGCTAGCACGTTGGCGGTATTTTTTTGTGTAATACGAAGTTGTTTAAAAAAAATAAAAAATAGAGCAGCTGTGAGTACATATATGTATATGGGGGTAGTGGCCCTATCAGCCCCCTAAAAGCCTTCCACGCACGAAAAACATCGGTGATGATGACGATCTGATCTTTATAGCAATATAGGGATAGCTCGAAGCGCAGTATGTATAACCTCGCGCCATGCCCGCGCTAGTTTTTTTTAATCATGCCTGACAAATTTGTTTCGAGGGCAGCAAAGCGTAACAATTAGCACTCTTGAACACCCCTGGTTCCCCTTTGCATTCAACCTCGTGGCTACATATTGCCAGCCTGCACACAGGCAAAAAAGAACCCCCAGCATTGCTGCTAGGGGCTAAGTTTCAGGGAGGGAGACGGTGGTGCTAGAAGTCGATTGCTACTGCTTCGGCACGGTCAGCAAGGAACTTCTTAGCATTGAGTAGATCAACGTCCGAACGATTAATACGCTCGTCTGTGCCATCGTCCACAATGATGTCTGTGTCTGATGACTCCGAATAAAGCTTGATTGAATATTCCTGTCCCTGTTGATCGGTAAAGCTTAGTTCGAACGTGTCTTTGCCGGTTCTAACATTGGATGCACGGTGTGTGATGTTTAAGCTGGTGAAACCGAACGCTGTTACTTCTGGTGCCCATTTGCTAGCGCGTAAAACTATAGACATGTCGTATTACCTCCGATTGATTGCGTTAAGATGGTGTAACCATAAGCAAAGCATAACAGGCTGTCAATATGCCAACAACGGCCAGGACTGCGCCCAGGTTCTCAAGCCAGCTGCGCCGGGTGCGTTCGTCGTACTGATTAAGCTGGTGAAAGCGGATATTGCGTAGAATGCGGGTCATCATATCATCTCCATATCTGTTAGAACGCTAAACTCTTCATGTGTCATGGGGCGGCACTCATTGCTGCAGACGGTGCGTTCGATCTTCGCCGTATTCAATGCGCCAATGCGCGCCGGAATAACCTCGTTCCAGTTGCAACTATCGCAACACCGGCCAACACTACTAACAGGTTCAGGATTGTTCCCCATGTCTTCGATGCCATCGCCACATAATACGCAATAGTCATGAAACATGCTGTCATCTATCGTGGGTTGCAGCTGGTCGGATGTTTTGTGTGTTTCCAGGCGATCACGTAGAAGCGCAATGGCCAGTTCGCGTATGGCTGGCAATCTGTCATGCGCGGCGCATGGTTCCCATCCTGCATGTGTGTCGGTGTCGGGAATAACCCGGCGTTCCGTTAGTCGTATCAGTTTCTCTAAACTCATGTCGTATACCTCCAAAAAGTTAGGGCGGCGCATCGCTGCACCGCCCGTAAGTTTTAAACGACTGCCGCTAGAACAGCAAGAAAAAGAATAACGGCAGAAAGAACGGCCAGCCTATACAGCAGAAGGAGGAATTCCATTTACTGTACATTACGCCACAAGCTCAAGCGCACGTTCATGTGCCTTCGCCTTTACATCCCGGCCAGACGTTGCACCGTACAATGCACGATCCAAGCGAAGATCCGCGCCATAATCCCGCACTGGTTTGTGATCTGCCATCCACATCACGGTCTGGTAGGCACCCCAGAGTGTACCTTCGGCAGACTTCAAATCATGACCAGGGTTTACCGGACCGTCTACCTGGGCCGCTTCAACCTCAATCGGCTCGACGTCTTCACGCTGGGTTTCAAGCGTCTTTATGTCGATGTCTTTACCGGCCTTGATTGACGCAATCAGGTCATCAAGGGTTGCGGCCTGGGTTGCTGCTACTTCGGCCAGCTGCGCCTTGGTCTTGGTCTTAGCTTTGGTTGCTGTGGCGCTGAACTGTTGTCCACGAAAAGCGGCCATTGCCTTGCGTACACCTTCGGAATGGATGACAACGCCGTTTTCGCCTTCGCGCTCTTTTCCGCCGAAAACGTACTTGAAGAATTCCAGTTCCTCGTCACCTTTCAGAACCTTCTTAGCCATCGCCTTGGCTACCTCTTCAAACTTGCCAAAGGTTTCCGACGAAATACCAAGCGCCACTTTCATGGCGTCAGCGTCGAACGGCACACGGTGATTATGTGTTACGATGTCGTCACCCATGCTCAAAGCAAGCCGCATGGTATTATTGCAGACTACGCGAATCGGTGTCAGCAAGGCACTGTTCGCATTGACGCCAGTATGGGCGATTGTAAACAGTAGGTTATTATTAACTTGGTCGTCTTTGCCAAGCGTAAACCCTTCGTTAGTCGTAGCCATACACCATACCTTTTTCCCGCCAAACAGCGAACCGGCAGTATGCAAAAACATCGATTTATCGTCGATGAATGGCGCGAAGAACTCGAATAGGTCGGCATTCTGAAAAGGCTTGTACATCGTACCAGCGACATATTCGCCCAAGATTGAACCGTCCGATTCCCGTTCGATGAAGTGACTATTCGGCACCACTTCGCCAGGATGCGTGGCGTGGTCTGGCGGATAGTGATTGGCCGTCATGGACACTGTCCAATCCAGACCGGCTGCTTTCATCATGTCAGCTGGTGACATGTCATTCGTTACTGCTTCGCCCAATCCATGCCAGGGAACTTCGCCAGCATATGCCATAGTCTCTATTTCGTGTGACATTGAATTTTCCTTTCGTGGTCACGTTTCAAGAAACATAAACATAGTCTCGAACGGTTAGGGCGGCAAGCACTTTTATTAGGTTGGAATACGCTAGCGGATAGGTCGAACCGAGCTAGCAGATCGGCTGAAACGACGAAAGGGCCGCAGCGACGGAGACTGAATCGCTGCGACCCTTTAATTTGTCAGACCTTTAGACTACGGGATTGGGAGGCATTGCCGCTGTCTTTTAAGGCTGACAAAATTGTTTTAAGGCTGACAAAATTGTTTTAAGGCTGACAAAATTGTTTCGGTATTCCGTAAGCCCTTGCAGCTTTTAGTGTACGAAATTGTTTTGTTGATCCGTCAGGATACTTTGCTTCCCACTTATTCTTGGTCAGTTTTCTTATAATAAACATTTGACCAGCAGGGTCAATCTCACGCTGTTCTCTTGGACGCATGAAATCATAAAAGTATCCATCAACCCATCGAACACTATTTGTCATAATCAACACTCGCATCGCACCTACGTTGAAAGATGTCTCGCTTATAACGTTCGTTGTCTTCTGCAAACATGTCTGAGAACGCACGTTCCAAACGATTGCGTGTTCCAATACTAGGTTCTTGTGAGATAATATCACCGATTGCCTCGTAATGTTTCTTCGTAAATCTAGGAGTGGACATAACCATTCCTTTCAATCAGAAGATACATATTGCAATAAGGTAACACAACAGCACCATCACATCCGATGGTAGGACTAACCGACCTACGAAATGCTAAATACGAGTCAGGCGGTGTCCAGTTCTTGCGCTGATATACATCACGCAATGATTGTTTCTGTTCTCTGCTAAGACGTACCATTGTACTATGGCTCCATTCGGGTTGACAATGCACTCTATATATAGACGCCAAAATCACCCGTCAAGCACTTTTATTACGTTGCACCCAACTATCTTAGACGTACGTGACGGATAGGTTATTGTGTTCTTTGAAACACTTTCTGCCCCATGTCTTCTTGCAAAACTCTGTGGCTTCCCTCTTATTACGTTGCACCGAGACAAGAATCCACCGACCTACTGACCTGGGAAACACCTTCTCAACATCTTTGGTGTCAGTGTAATTTGATAGTTCTTCATCACTGTAATCAAGATCGTTTTGGTGGAAGATACCACGTAACTCACAGTTATCTAGCGCGTCAAACATAGTGAAGTACTGCCACACACCGTACTGCTTGTCGCCGCGCTTGTTTACTTCGACGCGCACCGCGTCCACTTTATCTGTGCTGTACATTGTCTTTTCTTCCTTTTTTTAAGCTGACAAAATTGTTTTAAGGCTGACAAAATCGTTTTTTATAGGTTGACAAAATTGTTTATATTCTATAACCAGATAGGTCGTCTTTACTGTTGTCTGGATACCTTTTAGGTATTTTTTTATCGTTGACAAATTTTGACTTAAAACATAATAAATCAATGTCTTTTAATTCACTCTGTTCCATCATAAACACTTTACCATACCCTAGATTACCTATCTTATCATTATTAATTAAGTCTTCTTTCTTAGCCCATCCTCTAATGACAACAGTAGGATAATGTTCTGCAGTGACTAAAACAAAAGTATCTATATCTCCATAATCAGGTTTATAAAAAGCGATAAGTTTACCATTATCATAGAACGTAGTTTTGACATCTATCTTCTTATTGTTAGGTGTAATTAGATCGGCACCGCCCTTGCGTATGAATATAGTAAGATCAGGATATACGTTAAGATACTTTGCAACTGCTAATTCACCAGCCAATCCTAATACCTCTACGTCCCTATCGGTTCGTCTGCTTACTTTAACATTAGTAACACCAGAAGAACGATTAGAATTGTGCCGCATCTTTGCGCCTGTTACACATATCTTCTGTTCTAGTTCCGTAAGAGTGTATTCATGTGACATATTTAATTCTCCCATCTGTAAAAGATATGATCCTCTATCTCTACTGTTCTAGTCTTTGTCACTGCCCAAGCTGGAAAGATGTAATCAGCGTGATAGTGCGTAGCTCCATCCGTTATATCCAGATACGGAAAGTTCGTACTCAATAAGTCCATAGACAGTTCGTATAACTGTTCGTATGTAACTTCATCGTTAGGTTCATCCGACTTACCATCACAGTACCAACTGAACTGACATCTATTCTTAACTGGTATCATACCACCATCCTTGCGCCATGACTGTCTAGTCGGACCCTGCTTAACCACACCACATATAGTATCAGGAAACCTTTCATCGTATACACGATTTAATACTACGTTGGATACAGCTAGTACACCAGCGGTTCCTTGATTACGTGCTTCATGATACATGTTTAAAGACAGACACTCTATCTCGCTGTGTGTCACGCCCATGAACAAAGCTGCTGCTGCCAATTCTTTTATCACAATTCAACTCCGTATTATTAGCGCGGCCACCTCAGACCTTCATTGTGTCGCTTCTCAGCTTCAATCTCTTCAACTGCCATCATGTCATCTTCAGGGTCTTCAATCTCAAATTTATAGGTGACATAATCATTGTCTACGGTAGACCTAAACCAACGCACAGGACAACCATCTAGCCACTCATGAAATTCAGATGACATTGGACTTGGTTTAATCGTCATAATTTAACTCCATACACTCTACGGGACAACTTGACAACTTTATTGTCTTTCATCAATCGACGTATCGCACCACGCATTTCAGCCTCACTGACATCTGACACGATACTCATCATCTTGCCAAATGTATTGTACTTCTTCTGAATAGCTTCAAGCACGATTGTCTCAATGTTTTTCTTACGCTTCTTTCGCTCCAACCTAGCTTGTTTTATCTGAACAATCTCGTCCTTACGTTGCTGACGATCTACCTCTTCTTGTCTGTAAGATTGTAGATCGGGCATCCACCACGGATCGTCTTTACGTTTAGAGTACTTCTCTAACCATTTGAGTGGATCGTAGTCACGTCGTAAAAACTCAGGTATCTCTAACAAATGATCCATGTCGTCATCAGGCACTGACTGCTTCCATTCTATCTGTAAACCACTGCGGAGTATCACGTTTAGTCCAAACTGCAAACCTCGACTTGTCTCCAGCATAATAGTCACGATACGCTGAAATAGAACAGTCTTGTTTATATTGTAATGGCATACACTGTGGCATGGTGGTATTGCCAACACCTCGTTGTAACTCGTAAGGTCTTTTCGACAGATTCCGAATTATACCTTTACGCTCTGTCGCGTGAACCTTGCTATAACGATGCGTGTACTCTTTTGACAAATGTGACAGTAACGCATGTAGCCAATCATAGTTAAAGAAATTCTCTCTAGCCCACACAGTAGAAGGATGATTTTTGTGTGTCGCTTTATAACAGTCTATGGATGGACTACCATCACACTCATGGTGGGCTGTTGACAGTAACTGACTGTACTCTAATATCATTTTCACAACGTGCTTATCACAGTGCATCTTAGCACAGATGAGCGGATCGTGATGAAGATAAAAGATATTCATAATTAGTTCCTTTTTAACTCAGAGTTTGTACTTACATAGAAGTTATGTGCAACTTCATCCAAGATAGTAGACTGTAAGTCACTATCATCCAGCATACCTGGGTAATCCATATTTTTAAGTATGAAAGACTCTAATCTTTTTACTCTTGTTTCAATGAACTTAATCTTATCATTTAACGTCTTGGTTTCTTCAATGATCTTACGTTCTTGTTCGCCACTGATCATCTCTAACGCCTTCCGTTGTTTCCGTTTGACATGTAGGCCGTGACACCCATGTAGGCACCGACAACCCCTGCTTGACCTATATAGAATAATCCAAACAGATCGGCAAGTGCTTTTATGCGCGTGTCGGGAAAAATAGGTAGAAAGACCAAAACGGTAAACACAATCATAGATATCATGGCGACCCATGCCATCTTTTGTTGTGTCTCACTCTTAGCTTCCTGATTGATAGCGTGAATTGTTTCCATCTCTTCATCCGAAACAACACCGTCACCGTCAACATCGTACTTGGCGTACTCACTCTTATCTTGGAGTACTTTATCTCCCTTGGTTACTCGCATACTATTCATTATTCACTGATCCTTCATTCTCTTCAGTGTTACCATCTAAAACATAGGTGTATATGAAATCCTCTATACTTTCAGAATTATAATGTTTTCTAAGTCTGTTGCGTCTGTTGATTAACTTGGCCCACTTACCAGTAGTAAATCTATAATCATACGCCACATGTTCTAAAGTAGGATGTTGAATATATAAAGTATGATTTTTAAAGTCATACTTCAATTCGTTATAATCTAAAACATCTATAGCGTGTTGTAGAGTATCTTTATACTCTTTACTAGTTGATTTCATCAGACTACCCTCTTTCCACGATGACAGGCTTATAATGTTTTAACTGAAGATGCCTAGCCATAGAAAGTATTTCGGCTTTGTTACCAGACTTAACCAACTCTTTACCGTCAACTACAATCACATACTCCATAACATCATTCTAGCAAGTCTTGTTTACCTTGCTGCCTTTCTCTGTTGTAAGATTAACATCAAGCATGTCACGTACACTTTCATACTTGTAACACACCACTCTAACTAAATTTTTATTTAGTTGTTTCGTTTTCATCAGCAATGTTCTCTCCATTTACGTAGAAACACAACATGTTTATTGTGTAGAAATGTGCTTCGACTACTGATTGTCTTTGATAAAATTAAACAAAATCTAAACATAAAACGATAATAATGTTTTTTTATGTGATACATATTACAACCAATCAGGTAATCTTTTAGGAGTGTATTGTTTAAGCATATCATTAAACCTGCCATTAAAGTACTTAAAGAACTTTGGACATTTTCTACCAAAGAAATCTTGATTCCAGTGATTAGAATTAAAAGTACTAGACGGAATAATCACGATAGCCTTATGTAATAACACTCTAACTACAAAATCTAAATCTCTGTTAAGAGCATATACAATAGGAACGTATTCATCGTCATCAAAGTACGAATCAATACCTGTTCCACCTGATCGCTTTAAAGTTATTGGTAGACCATTTTGTCTACCTCGTAACATGGTAGATATATCGTCTCCACCTTTCTTACGGTCGTTCTCAATGAACGCATAGTATATTGTGTTATTCTGTGTAACATCGTGTTCAGAAAGTTGATACTGTTGCATGATCGGCATCAGGAGTACTTCTTACCCCCTACCTTGACGTACTGTATTGTTTCAACATTGACGTTGCGATAGCAATTCTTACGTTGTTGTTTATCAACACCACGCGCCGTATTCATGTCGAACACAACAAGATATCTGTTCTTATCTGCTGTCTGTTCGCCATCACCACAATGAGACTTAACGTCCAACCTACATGTCATCTCACGTAGACTTCCATCCTTCTTAACGAAGGCAACTTTAAAAACACGATTACCGACAAGTTCGATTATCTTGTTTTTTTTCTTTGACAAAATCTCGTTGACTTCCTGTTTCGGTGCCATACTACTAAACCCTCTATGTTTAATAAGACGTTTCCACTTAGCATTAGATTGGTGTAAAGTTTTAGGAGCAGAAGGCCAACCGACACGAAGTTTATTTGACTTGGTTCTACCTTTTGTTTTATCTTGTTGTGTCAATGGCATCAAAAAGTCCTTGCACTCGTTTCCATGATCGTATAATATCAGATCGAAAGATGGTGTCAAGAACTATTTTCACCAATTAAATCAACAGGTTAGATATGGGATACAAAAGGCGACAAAAAGACTTGGAGCGGCAAGAACGCAGACGCCGCCGAGATTTCAAACGCAACAAAATGGTCACTGAAATGCGTAGTGGCAAGTATAGACAACAAGTAATTCCAAATAAAAAGAAACACAATACTTCAGATGCAAGTGTTGATTACTTACACAGTGACAAAGAGTAAGTTATGTCAAGAAAGATCATAATAGACATTGAGACAGATAGTCTAGATGCAACTTGTATTTGGTGTGTTGTATGTAAAGAAATACATAATACAGAATACAAAGTATTCAGAGATGCTAAGAGTTTAAATAATTATATACATAGAGACGATGTATTCATTGCACATAATGGTATTACTTTTGACTTTCCAGTACTGAATAGACTATGGGATACTAAGTTCAAGTTAAGTAATGTTGAAGATACATTGATTATGTCGAGATTGTTCAATCCTGAACGTGAAGGTGGACACTCACTTAATGCGTGGGGGCAGCGTTTAGGACACAATAAAATAGAGTTTCATGATTTCGATCAATATTCAGAAGAAATGCTAAAGTACTGTAAGAGGGATGTGTCGATTACTGAGAAACTGTATCATTTACTTACAGTAGAAGGAAAACCATTTTCTAGACAGAGTATAGAGCTAGAGTATCGTATAGCTAGAGTTATAGATAATCAGCGCAATCATGGTTTCTTTGTAGATAAACGAAAAGCTGTTGCTTTGTTTGCTGAGACTAAAGGCAAAGCCAAGACAATCGAAGAAGAAGTGCATCAACATTTCCTTCCTAGAGCAAAACTCATACGTGAAGTCATACCGCGCTATACTAAGAAAGGCGATATGTCCAAGGTTGGACTATCTGGCATCGACGTAGACGAGGTGGGTGGTCCGTTCTCTCTTATACAGTTTAAACCTTTTAATCTTGGTAGCCCGAAACAAATCATTGAGCGTCTAGATGAGTTTGGTTGGAAGCCTGTAATGTTTACACCAAAAGGTTCTCCTAAGATATGTGAAGAAAATCTTAGAACAGTATTTGATAGCGCACCGGAACCTGCTAGAAAGCTGGCAGAATGGAAGATGCTTGAGACAAGATGGAAGACAGTAGAAGCGTGGTTGGAAAATCTAGATCGTAATGACCGTATACATGGAACTGTGTATACTATGGGTGCCGTTACTGGTAGAATGACACACGCTAACCCTAATATGGCTAATATTGTGTCAAACGATAAGCCGTACGGTAAAGAGTGTCGAGCTTGTTTCACTGTACCCAACTCCAATTACCGCATGGTCGGTATGGACGCAAAAGGATTAGAACTACGCATGTTAGCACACTACATGCAGGACAAGGCGTACATGGACATAGTGGTGAATGGTGATCCGCACGAATTAAACCGTATAGCCGCTGGTCTGGAGACAAGGGCTGAAAGCAAACGTTTCATCTACGCCTTTCTGTATGGTGCGGGTGTAGAAAAGCTGGGAAGCGTAGTAGGTGGCACCGCTATGGACGGTGCGATACTTCGCCGTAACTTTCTACGTAATATACCTTCACTGGGTAAGCTTATTACAAAGGTACAGACTATGGCTGAGAAAGGTACACTTCTTGGTTTAGATGGACGTAGAATATTAGTACGTCATCAACACGCAGCGTTAAACACGTTGCTACAAGGTGCCGGTGCCATATCGTGTAAACAGTGGTCTATTTGCATGGATGAACATATCCGTAAACATCGACTTAAAGCACATCTTGTTAATACGATACATGACGAGATGCAGTTTGAAGTGCATAAAGATGACGTAGAAAAAATAATTTCATCAGCAGACTTGACAATGCGTAAAGCCGGTAATATTCTAGGCGTACGGTTGCCCTTGAACGCCGATGCAAAGCTAGGGTTTAATTGGGCCGAAACACATTAGAAAAAAGGAACACAATATGAGAGAACGTGCAGTAATCAAAGGCAACGCCATGTGGGCTAGCCTGTTCGAACCCAACAGTATGTCTGATAAGTATCAGGTAGACATCTGTAATCTGAGCAAGCAGGATTGTAAGGCCATTGAGGGTCTTGGTATTCCTGTCCGTGTCGGTGAAGGTGATAAGGCCGACAAGGGAAGTTTCATTACAGCCAAGACAAAGTTGGTTCCTAAAGTTGTGGATTCAGCTAAGAATGCGTGGCCTGAGAACATGCAGATTGGCAACGGTAGTGTTGTAAAGTGTTCTATCAGTCCTTATGAGTGGCGTTATCAGAAGAAAGCTGGTATCTCTGCTTCACTTAACTCCATCATGATCGTTGATTACAAACCGTATGTCGGTAACGATGAGATTGATGCGGAAGAGGATGGTTTCGTATTAGATAGCAATAACATTGCTGCTAACACCATTGACGATTTTGATGGTGATGACGAACTGTGATATACTATATGGAAAGCAAGGCGGCTAATGTACCGTTTTCGACAACGTTACAAGGTTGGTCGAGCAACCTAGCGTAAGGTTCGATTCCTTACCTTTCCACCGTAATAGTAGGGAGAACTACATATAGGGTAGTTCAGTGATAGTAGAGGGACGGTAGCTATCACATTCTTTAATAGTAGGAGAAATAATGGCTAAGAAATCAGTTAAGACTCTAACCGCAGACATAGAAGAATTAATACTTAATGGTAAAGAAGAATTAGATCAGAATAATTTAGAAGATTTTCTGTCTGTAGTACGTGAAGAGATAGAACGGTTTCTTTCGCCATACGAAGGTGAACGAAAGCGATTACGCTTGTCTGCTATTGGTCGTACTGATCGTAAACTATGGTATGAGATAAACGATCCGGTGCCTCGTAAGGAATCACCAGCATTACGTATGCGTTTCTTCTACGGTCATCTGTTAGAAGCGTTACTGTTATATTTAGTAACAGAGTCTGGACACAAAGTTGAAGACAGACAGAAGGAAGTAGAACTAGAAGGTGTAAAAGGTCATATCGATGCTGTTATTGACGGTGCGTTGGTAGACGTTAAGTCAGCTTCGGATTATGGTTTCAAAAAATTTAAACAAAATACGCTTGAGAACAACGATCCATTCGGCTACATCTCTCAGATCAGCGCGTACATGGAAGCACTCGACCTTGATGAAGGTGGTTTTCTTGCCATCAACAAGAACAACGGTGAGATATGTATGATGCAAGTAGATGAGTTAATGTTAATTAACGCTTCCGATAGAGTAAAATATCTGAAGAAAATGGTAAAGAAGAAGAACGTACCAGATCGTTGCTTTGATCCGATACCGGACGGCACCAGCGGTAACATGATTCTCTCTAAAGATTGCGTGTTCTGTGATTACAAGAACAGATGTTGGCAGGACACAAATAGCGGTGAAGGACTACGTGTATTTAGATATGCTAACGGATACCGTTACTTCACTAAAGTTGTAAAAGAACCTAATGTAGAAGAGGTATTATGACAAAGGCAAAGAAGACACATCAACCGTGTCCTACTTGTGGTAGTTCAGATGCACTGTCTATTTACGAAGATGGCACATACTGTTTTTCTTGTAACACAGTCATTAAGGATGGTATAGAGATGCACATTAATGAGTATAAAGTTAAGAATTCTGTATTGAATTCTAATTTAACTACAGGTAAGACCAAGGAGCTATCAAAGCGTAAACTGTCTTCTGAAACTTGTCTGAAGTACGGTGTTACTGTAGATAATTCTTTAAAGCATATCTATCCGTACTACGATGAATGGAATCAACATGTAGCTAACAAGGTACGTGGTAAGAACAAAGTCTTTACTGTCGAAGGTCAAATAAGTGACGCTAGTCTATTCGGTCAACAGTTGTTTAAGAAGGGTGGCAAGTACATAACCATTTGCGAAGGCGAACTAGATGCCATGTCGGCACACCAGATGTTTGACAGTAAGTGGCCTTGTGTATCTGTCAAGACGGGTGCGGCTAGCGCACACAAAGATGTTATAGACAACTATGATTATCTCATGAGTTTTGATAATATCGTTATTTGTTTTGATAATGATAAAGTAGGAATGGAGAACGCCAAGAAGATAGCAGAAGTTTTATCACCCAAGGCGAAGATAATGAAGCTTCGCTACAAGGATGCTTCAGCTTATCTCATGGAGAATAAAGAAACAGACTTCGTTAGTGATTGGTGGAACGCAGACACACATACTCCTGACGGAATCGTGGCAGGTTCTGATCTGTGGGAAGTTTTGTCAGAAGGACCAAAGGAATCAGTAGTAGATTATCCCTTTGAAGGTCTGAACCGTATGACGTACGGAGTACGTAAGGGTGAGTTAGTAACCATCTGCGCTGGTACGGGTATCGGTAAGAGTAGTTTTCTACGAGAAATTATATACCATATCTATGAGAAGACAGATGAAAACATTGGCTTGATGTTCATGGAAGAGAACGTACGCACTACAGCTGAAAGCCTAATGAGTTTGCACATGAATAAGCCGTTACATCTCCCTGACGTAGTATATGAAGATCAGGCCTATGAGAATGCGTTTAACGAAGTTCTAGGTTCAGAACGTTTCTTCTTCTTTGATCACTTTGGGTCCAACACAATAGAGAACATCATAGCACGTGTACGTTATCTTGTACGCGCATTGAACTGTAGATACATTGTACTAGATCATATCAGTATACTGGTTAGCGCACAAGAGAACGCTATGGACGAACGTAAGACTATTGACGCTTGTGTAACTAAGTTGCGTACTCTTGTGCAGGAACTTGATATCTGTCTGTTCATGGTGTCGCATCTACGTAGACCTTCCAACGGTGGTTCACATGAAACTAACTCACTTAACGTTAGCTTGAGTGATCTTAGAGGTAGTCACAGCATAGGCCAACTCAGTGACATCGTGATAGGCTTAGAGCGTAACGGTCAAGCTGATTGCGTTGTAGAACGTCACACAACATACGCTAGAGTAATAAAGAATAGATTTAGTGGTCTTACAGGTCAAGCCACCAAGTTATTCTACGATTACGGTACGGGGCGTATAACTGAATTAGAGGAGTTGTAATGGGCGTAAGATTTAGATCAGGATTTGAAGCTGACTTTGCTAGAGATTTACACGATAGAAGAATAAAAGCGTCGTACGAACCTGATAAGATACAGTACGTACCTCCTACCAGAACGTACACTCCTGACTTCTTTATCAAAGATCATGATTTCTATGTGGAAACAAAGGGTCTGTTCTCATCAGAAGACAGAGCTAAACATTTATTGATACAGAAACAGCATCCTGATCTTGACATTAGATTTATATTTATGAATAGTAAAAAACGTTTAAGTAAAAAATCCAAAACAACCTACGCACAGTGGTGTGATAAGCACGGCTTCACGTACGATGTTATGAGATTACCTGAAGGATGGATGAATGACTGAAGATGACATAGATGAGAATGAAGTTTTAGAAGCTATTCGCAAAGTTAAACTTCTGTTTAACAACGATGATCAAGAACACATATTTAAAGAACCTAACGGTGTGTTTATTCTCATAGAGAAACAACCAGACACCGATGAAGATTTTAACGTTAGTGTATTTGACTTCAAAGAAACAGACGATGGTAAGTTTCCCATTTGCAAGGTTATGGCATTAGGTCTGTTACGAGTGCTTGACGAGGACTTGGAAATGGTGTTTAGTAAGGGTCTGAGCAAGTTGATGGACGACTTTCAGGAAGAGACACAGAAAACATCTGAGGGTAAGGTAGTTAAGTTGGAAGACTACAAGAATGTAAAAGATAAACTTCCATCGCTTTTAAACAAATTAGACAGAGACATGGGTGGAGATGATGACAATGCGGGATGATGTAAACAGTCCAGAACACTATAAGTTAAATGAGTACGGCATTGAGTGTATTGATGCCATTCAGGCTTCTATGACTGTAGAGGAGTTCGAAGGATACTTGCGTGGTAATGTTTTGAAGTACATGTGGCGTTGTAACTACAAGGGTCACAAGGTACAAGACTTACAGAAGGCAGTATGGTATCTTGATAAGTTGGTTGGTGAAGTCAAAGGACGAGAAGAACAACCGATGTTTAATTTTAACTGCAATAACGGTAAAAAAATAGAGGTTGTTAATGGCAAGTAATTACGAAGACTTCATCCACATTAGTCGATACGCACGGTACATCGAAGGTGAGAATCGACGCGAAACGTACGACGATACAGTAAATCGTTGGTGGAACTATATGACAGGCAAGTTTCCGTCGCTTGTAAAACACAAAGATGTCAAACAGGCGATACTGAATAAAGAGGTGATGCCGTCCATGAGGACGATGATGGCAGCTGGTGACGCTCTAGAACGTAATCACATTGCAGCGTACAATTGTAGCTATATTACTGTTGACGATCCAAAAGCGTTTGATGAGACATTAATGATACTCATGTGTGGCACTGGCGTAGGTTACAGTGTGGAACGTGAATTTGTAGATCGTATGCCAGAAGTACCTGAGAACATAACACGTACCAGTGAAGTTGTTACGGTAGCTGACAGTAAAGAAGGATGGGCAAGAGGACTTCGACAACTT
>VTLG01010977.1_pt1 | contig 53269 bp, 81 predicted proteins | sample 4694571 | NCBI WGS metagenome assembly VTLG01 (sample SAMN12604809, study PRJNA352737) | marine metagenome | biome: ENVO:00000447; feature: ENVO:00000209|ENVO:00000569|ENVO:01000036; material: ENVO:00002151; isolation source: viral sequences binned using virsorter ... | reverse complement strand
TTTAGCTGTTTAATTTTGTTAACCATAATATTTAAATCCTAATTGGTTTGCGTTGTCTTCTACTGGGTAGACGCAAGTACCCCCGGTTATGTTCCGAATGATTATAAAATTATTAGTCATTATATATAGGGGTAGAAATATTGCTAATGTGTTGTAATATTGCAACAATGTTGCAGGAATGTTACGTGTGGCCTCGCTGCAACATGTCAAGAAAAACTTCTCAACATTTCTATAATAGTTATAAACGTGATATTTATGCAACATTGTGAGAATCATTCTCAATACTTGTAGAAATATCCTGGTGTGACATTTATACAACTGTCAAGAAGATTCGCAAAATAGTGTGACATTATCGCAACATTGCATAAATGTTTCGTAATGTTCAGAAAAAGCTTGACTGTGACATTTTTGCCACAAGCCTCCGGCTGGAAAAAAAAATATATAAATATTCTGAAGGGGTCGGGCATGGGCCACGCCGGGGGCGCTATATATATATAGTATGCTCGAGAAAATTTTTCTAATTTTTAAACCTTGGGGGTTGACAAAGCTTTAAAAATATGATATAATATATTATATAATACGTTGACACAGAGATAAAACGCCCTTATAATCAATCATTATAATAATAATCATTATAATCATCTTTAATTGTCTCTTAAAGAAACATTAAAACACTTTCTCAACATTTCTATAAATATTCCTATACATCTTTTCTTGTCTTATTCTAAATAGGAGCCTGACAGTTTATTCAACTATTTAGAAAGAATAAATGACAGGTAGTTTAATTAACCTTGACAAATTGTTGAAACTGTGATATAATATAGGTGTATTATGTGTGAAAATAAAAATTGTAAACTTGAAGTCTGTGATTGTGACTGTACTCGATGCGAGGATGGCGAGTGTTTATGTAATTGTCACCTAGTACGGGACATGGAATGAACTCATTAACGAAGAAAAAGAAGCTTACAGACAAGCAAGAAGCTTTCCTTAAACATTATTTTGATGTTGATTGCCCCCAAACTTTCAGTAATGGGCGACAATCTGCTATAAAAGCAGGATATAGTATTAATTCCTATGAGTGGATTATTACATCCATGCGAGATGAGATTGTAGAAAGGGCCAAACTAGAGTTTGCTGCCACTTCGCCCAAGGCTGTAAAGAGAATTGTAGATTCTATGGAGGCTCCACACAATGAAGATGAGCCTTTAGGTAGAACAGAACTACGATTTAAAGCCGCTCAAGACATTTTGGACCGTGCTGGTATCACAAAGAAACAGGAGATGTCTGTAGAAACTAAGAATCTTCATGCTGTTGTAATTTTACCACAGAAAACGCAACACGAAGAAGGACAGATATACAATCCCGATGGAAGAGACAGTTAAACGCAAACGAGGACGACCTAAAAAGAACCCTGGTGATCCCACACATTCTTATAATCGCAGTCGTAAACCTAAACCTGCTTATTTACTACAAAATAAACTAACCTCCGCACGGCAAAAGGTTAAAAAGCTGGGTGAGCTACAATCTGCTGTAAAACGTAAGCGTGTTTTAACAGATGATTTAGTAGAAATTGCACCAAAACAGCTGCGTGAGGAGATTGCAAAGAATGAGGTAGCTTTTAAGCCCAACCCTGGCCCCCAAACAGAATTTTTAGCATCGCCAGAGAGTGATGTATTATATGGAGGAGCAGCAGGAGGCGGCAAAAGCTACGCTCTTTTAGCAGATCTACTAAGATTTGCACACATATCTGATCATCGTGCGCTATTACTTAGACGTACCTTGGCAGAGTTAACAGAGCTGATTGAAAAGAGCAAACAGTTCTATCCATTAGCATTTCAAGGAGCAGTATTTAAAGAAGCAAAAAGCACATGGGTCTTTCCTTCTGGCGCAACTGCTCTTTTTTCGTATCTGGACAAAGATACAGACGTTACCCGCTACCAAGGCCAGTCTTTTACATGGATTGGTGTTGATGAGATAACACATTACCCTAGTCCTTATGTTTGGGATTACTTACGCTCACGTTTGCGTACTACAAATCCTGATATTAAAACATATATGAGAGCTACAGCTAATCCTGGCGGTCCTGGACATGATTGGGTAAAGAAAACATACATTGATCCTGCACCACAGAACAAACCCTTCTGGGCTACGGACATAACAACAACAAAAGTTTTACGCTATCCCTCTACACACTCTACCAATGCTGGTGAACCTTTATTTACCAGGAAATTTATACCGGCACGATTAACTGATAATCCGTATTTGCTGCATAGTGGCGAATATGAGATGATGCTTTTATCTTTACCTGAAGTAGAAAGAAAACGCCTACTTGATGGTGATTGGGACATTGCAGAAGGTGCTGCCTTTAGTGAGTTTAATCGCACACACCATGTCTGTGATCCCTTTGAGATACCTAGAAGCTGGTATAGGGTCCGAGCAGCTGACTACGGCTTTACAAGCCCCTCCTGTGTCCTCTGGGGGGCATTAGATCACGATGATAATCTTTGGATTTATCGAGAACTTTATATTAAGCGTCAGAACGGTGACGAGCTTGGACAGCGTATTAAAGATTTAGAACTAAATGATCCTCTACCAATAATCTCTGTACTTGATGGAGCATGTTGGAATAGGACAGGAAGCGGAATGACGATTGCTGAGCTCATAAATAAAAACGGCTGTCGGTTTATTCCCGCAGATAAAAATAGAATAAGAGGTAAACTAGAAATTCACAAACGATTACGTGTTGATCCTGAAGCTGGATCTAAATTGCGTATCTTTGGTTCGTGTATAAATTTAATTCGAGAGCTGACATCTCTGCCTTTGAGCAAAAATAATAGTGAAGATGTCGATACTAAAGCTTCAGACCATGCCTACGATGCCCTACGCTATATGTGTATGACGAGGCAGGTTGAAAGTCCTAGTCGTTTATATAATGGTTGGGCTACACAACAAAAACAAGCTGAAGCACTTAACCCTATCTTTGGATATTAAGGAGATTGTAATGTACGGTCAAACAAAATGGAATGACAAAGCACCTGTAAAACAGGGTGAAATGAGTACAGTTCCGTCTGGTCCTGCTCCTCGCTCGCCTATGGAAAACTTTGAAGACAAAGGTGCGTTTGCTAACACAGAAGATGCTAAGAAAACATCTAAAGGTAGCGAGCATGTGTCACCAAACTTTGATGCGCTTGCAGAAGACAGACGAATATACGGATAATTTTTTATGGCTTTCCTAGATTCTGATGAACTAGAGGATGTTCCTGCTGTAGTTCCTGGTGAAATTTTACCTGGGCTATCAGGACATATACGGCAAAAATTTATTGCTGCCGAAGAAGGTAGGCATTCTGATGAGGGACGCTGGCTACAAGCCTATGAGAATTATCGTGGGCTGTCTCAAAAATCAGAAACATATCGTAGTTCAGAACGATCAAAAGTTACTGTAAAGATAACAAAGGTAAAAGTCCTTGCAGCTTATGGACAAATATCTGAGATTCTTTTCGGTAGGGGTGAGTTTCCGTTAGTCATAGAACCAACGCCTGATCCCGATGGAATTGCAGAAGCTGTCCATCTTGATGCTGTTTCAAAGCAGATGGGGGGTGATCAAAATCTCGATCCTTATGGTTATGAGGGGGATGGAAGAACACTTGAACCTGGAGCAGTCGAAGCAAGTGAACCGCAATTAGGAGGATTGTCTAAAGAATTAGAAGGTGCTTCACTCAAAAAAGGTTTTAGTAAATTTGGAGAACCAGATTTAAAGCCAGCACAAATTGTTGCCAGACGCCTTAACAAGATTGTTCACGACCAGCTACTTGATACAGCGGCAATAAAAGAAATTCGTAGATCGCTATTTGAACAAGCCTTGTTAGGCACTGGTGTAACAAAAGGTCCGTTTAACTTTTATAAAAAAATACACAGATGGGAGAATTTAGATGGTGAACGTGTTTATGCTCCATATGAGAAAATGGTCCCCCGTATATCTCATGTGTCTTGCTGGAATTTTTATCCTGACCCTAGTGCTGTAGATATTGATGATTGTGAATATGTTATTGAACGACACCGATTAAACAGAGATCAGTTTCGTGATTTAAAAGATTTACCTTTATTTGATATTGCTGCTATTAATCGTATTCTCGAAAGACCTTCTGCATATGAGGAACGCTATTTTGAACACACAATATATTCAGAAAATGATCCTACCTATAATGAAAATAGATATGAAGTATTAGAATACTGGGGAACATTAGATGCTAAAACAGCACAAGAATATAATGTTCACATGCCAGAAGGCGCTGATCAAATTGGATCTGTTCAAATTAACGCATGGATTTGTGGTAGTGAAGTATTACGTGTTGTCCTAAATCCATTTGTTCCAGAGCGTATACCCTATCATATTTTCCCTTATGAGAAAAATCCTTACCAAGTATTCGGTATTGGTGTTGCAGAAAATATGGAAGATGCACAGTTATTGATGAATGGGCATATGCGTATGGCTATAGATAACTTAGCTCTAGCGGGTAATTTAGTATTTGATGTAGATGAGGCTTCTTTAGTACCCGGACAGAATTACGATATTTATCCTGGAAAAGTATTTAGAAGGCAGTCTGGTGTAACAGGTACAGCAATCAATGGATTGAAATTTCCTAATACAGCTGGTGAAAATATTCAGATGTACGATAAAGCAAGACAGCTTGCTGATGAAGAAACAGGTATTCCTTCTGTCGCACATGGTCAAACAGGTGTAACAGGAACAGGAAGAACTGCTGCTGGGTTGTCTATGCTATTGGGCTCCGCTGGATTAAGTATTAAAACTGTTGTTAAGAATATTGATGATCATTTGTTACGTCCTTTAGGCGAGGCATTCTTTCAATGGAATATGCAATTTAATGAAAAAGCAGAAACTTTTGATGGTGATTTAGAAATTAAACCTAAAGGTACTGTTTCTGTTATGATGAAAGAAGTACGCAGCCAACGCTTGACAATGTTGTTACAAACAATTTCTAACCCAATGCTTGCACCATTTATCAAAATACCTAACTTAATAAAAGAACTAGCTATTTCACAAGACATGGACCCAGCAGAACTGGTCAATGATCCAGAAGAGGCTGCTATCTATGCTGAAATATTAAGGAGTCTCAATGTTAATCAACCCGCAGGTAGCCCTGAAAACCCGCCCATGGGTGAACAACGAGGAAGCATGGAAGGCAACGGAGCAGTTCCTCCAGGAGCAGATACAATGGATGCTACAGGCACTGGCAACGGAACAATCGGAAGCGGCATTACGCCAATGGCAGGGGAAGCTGGCTTTGCTTCAGCAGCTCCTGACCTTGAAAAAATCAATTAACGAAGTGATGAAAAATGTCTCTTAAAAATATTATGCCTAAAAAGAAAATGCAAAACGGTGGAACTTTTTTAGGTCCGTTTGCTACACAAACAGGACAGATCACACCTCGGCAACAATTTTCTCCAGGATTTGTTCCGACAAGAACTGGAACAACAGAACCGACTATTGGTTTACCTGGACAAGATCCTATTGATACTGGAATACCTATCTCTGATACTGGATCAAAAACAGCAGAAATAAGAGACAGAAGAAAGAAAGTAACACAACAGGATCAATTACAGCAAATGAGAGCGGAGATAGATCCTAATGTAGTTTCTGGTCCTATAGATATAGATTCTGCTATTGCAGGTGGAGCAAAAGCTGGTATGAGTAGAGAGCAAGTTCTTGCATCAACACCAGCATTTCAACAAACACTTGTAGGGTATGATCCTAATGATCCACGATTTACAGACTTTTTAGGTCCAAAAGGATTCTTTCAAACTGGTATGCGAGGAGTAGCCAATCCTAAAACTTGGGTTACCGCTTCTCTAGCAGCTGCTACAGCGGGTGCTGCTGGAGTTATTCCCGCTCTAGGATACGCTTTTGCTAAAAATATTCAAAGTGAAGAAAAAGAAGATAAAAGAAGCTCTGCACCTATTTTATATACACAACCAAAGGTTAAACAAGCTCCTTCACGCTTAACTTTTGCAGAACAGCAGAAGATGTTTAGAGCTGGTGAAGAAACATCTATGACATCCTTGCGAAAGTTACCACCACCTGTTACAACTACTGCAACTTTTGCAACTGTAGGAAGTGAATTATTTAGTGGTGATCCAACATATGCAGGAGGAGCTAAAACAGGGTCTGATGGTTTATATGCATCAGGGGGTAGTGGATCATTTACAAGCGTAGCTCATTTTGAAGCTGGAGTTTCACAACTAGATGAAAGCAATATAGTAGCAGAAGGAATAAATTCAGGTTATTTTACTAATGCAGAAGAAGGTCGAGATTTTATTAATAGTTCTATAGAAACTGGACTTTCTGAATCGGACATAGTTGCAGCAACAGAGTCAAAAGGTGGCAAATTAAGTGATATTGAAATTGCTAATCAATTAGCTACACCAGATGTTGATGCAAGTCCAAAAGTTATTTGTGCAGAACTATATCGTCAAGGTTTATTAGAAAAAGAAATCTTTGAACTTGATGAAGAGTTTGGAAGACATTTAAGAAAAGTTGATCCTGATTTAATAAACGGTTATCATCAATGGGCTTTGCCTTTAGTTTCTTTGATGCAAAGATCCATTGTTGTATCCCATATAATTAAATTTATTGCTAAACCAGTTGTTAAACATATTGCGTATCAAATGGGGTATCCATCAAAAACATATCTTGGTGCTGCACTATTTACAATTGGAAAACATATTTGTCGTTATATAGCAAAGAAAGAGATGGCACATGCTTAGACCAGCAGAACTTGTTTCTCTTTTAATTGATACAGCAGGAGCTATATCAAGAGTAGATTTTAATAATGCTTCTAACAGACAAGCATACATGAAATTAGAAAGAACAATTACTGAAAATCTACCTATGCAAGTTAAAAAGTTTATGGTTCGCAATATTGACAAAACACCTTTTGATGATGAAAAAGTACAATTACAAGGTGATATGTATTCTATTCAAGAACTTGTAGGAAGTTTACAACAAGGTGGACCAGTACAGAGAATGCAACTCGGTGACACGGTTCAAGAGCAATCGATACCAGGAGAGCAAGGGCAAGCAATACCAGGAGAGCAAGGGCAAGCAATACCAGGAGAGGTAGTAGTGCCACCAGAACAACAAGAACCAAGAGAAATGAACGGTGCTGCTCCTGATACTGTGCCAGTAAAATTACGTGAAGGTGATTATGTCCTAAACAGTCTTGTAAAAGTTACAGAAGGTATTGGTGATTTAAAGAAAACTGTTGAAGATGGATTAAATCAGGCCAAACAAGATGGAGTAGATTTAGGAAATAGTGGGGGTGAGATTGTAAATGTTATTGTTGGTGATGATGAAGTAATTATTCCGAAAGAATTAGTTCCGTATATTGGTTTAGATAAATTAGAAAAAATGAACAATCGTGGTAAAGAATTAATGAGAGTTGTTCAAGCAGCGGCTGAACAAAAACAACAGGAGCAAGTATAATGGTTGAAGGTGTTCCAGACGAAGAAGATCTTGCAAGCACAGATAAGTATCATCTTGTACAGAAGGCTAGAAGTGAACTAGCTGCTGGTGGTAAGGACATTAATGAGATGTCAGACACAGAGCTTGCAAACGTGTTAAGAGATGTTGCAGAACGTACTGGAACAAAAGTAACTGCTAAAGATTTTGGACCGAGATTTAGTGTTCAACGTGATCCAGAACAAGGTATAACTTTTAAACGTGAACGAGACTTTACTCTTGGAGAACAAGTAAGAGGAAGACCTACGCCGCCTGATGCCTTCTTTGAAAATATTCCTGAAGCAATGGCACAGGCTATAGCAAGAGTTAATCAGCGAACAATAACTGAAGATGTTGATACAAGTATAGAAGTAGAACCTCTACAGCAGTTGCCCTCGAAAAAGCCGACACCGCCAGATAGGCGTCGAGAATTACTAGAGAAAAAAAGAAAGGGAACAGATCCTGATATGACCTTTCCCCAAGAGGAATGGCGTAAGAATATTGAAAAAAGCGTTGTTCGGGCCACAGAAAAAAAAGAATCAGAGGCTGAAGCTAAAACAACAGAATCCCTTGAATTTGCCAATTTTACAAATGAAGTTCTTGCTATTGCTGCATCTGCTAAAGATGAAACAAGTTTAACTAGAAATGGACTTAGTGATTTAAATAGATTATCAAGACGGCTACAAGATAATATCCGTATAGGAAAACCTCTTAATGCTGAAGAATTAGAAAACTTATCAAAAGATGTTCGATATAAAGCAGCTTTCGATATTTTACAAGGTATGTCAGATGGTTCAATACCGATAACTGCTGGCAGTATTTTAGATAAAGCATTAGAGGGTTTACAAATAACAAGTGAAGTTATGCTGGGAATACCAGTATTAGCTCCAGGTGCTAAATTTGTACGCTTAGGAGCATTGGCGGCTAGAGCAAGTAGAAGAACAGCAGCATCACAAGCTGCAAAGGCAGCAGGAAAAAAAGAACGAGGTGCAAAATTTGCTCTTAGAGAAGAAAGATCTGCACAAGAAAATTTAGGTCGGATTATTACCAGTAAACAAGGAGGTAAAACTGTTGGTACTGTAAAAGTACGTAAATTTATTGGTAAACCAGAGGAAGAATGGGTCCAAATACCTTCTAAAGACGGTCTTATTTGGACGAAAAATTTAAGATCAAACCCCCCTCCAGGCGGTTTAGGAAGAGTAGGAAAAGGTGGTCGAAGAACCCCTGATAAATTTAGAGAAAGCCCTAAACGAGAAATAGAAGGTACATTAAAACCAGAAAATATTCCCACTCGTAGAGCCATGACGGGAGAGAATAGATTTGTTGGTCTTATTGTACCTATTCCTGGTATGGATGACAGAACAATTAAAGAAATTGAAGAAGTGCAAACAGATACTCTTAATTATATTGCTACAAGAGAAAACTTTAGAGCCACACCTTATCAAGATGGTGATAGAAAAAGTATAGGTTTAGGCACACCAGCTTTAGAAGATGATGAAAAAATTACAGCACAAGAAGCTTTTGAAAGGGCGCAGCAAAGATTAGAAACAGAAGTCTACCCAGAAATTGAAAGAATCCAAGATGAGTCAGGAATAATATTTAATAATAATCAAATTACTGCATTAAGTTCTTTATTATATAATATAGGTGTTGGAGAGACATGGAAGAACTCTGATGCACTAAGGGCTTTAATAGACGGTGATATAGATACTTTCTTAGAAGAAGCTTTTGATCCACAAAAAGGTTTTGTTTACTCTGGTGGTAAACTAATGCGGGGTTTACAAAACAGAAGAGGAATGGATTTAGCATTGTTTAATAAAGCAGTTCCCGAAAAAAGACCTGACGTTCCTGCAACATAGGAGGACAGTATGGCCGACATACAAGTGCCTGATAAACTAGCATGGCAGCAAAACCGTAGGCGTATTGCATATATCGCAATGTTTACAATGGTTGCTACAGTTATTGCATCGTTTGTCTTTCCAGAACGTGCAAAAGAAATACCTGCAATGGATGTACTCTTTATTTCTTTAGCTGCTGTTATTGGTGCGTTCTTCGGTGCAGACGCAATGGTGTCTAAGAAAAAATGATTGGTGCTTTTATTGGTCCCATAGCAAATCTAGCCGGAACATTTTTACAAGGTAGGTTAGAAAGAGCTAAAGCTAATACAGAAATGAAAGTTGCAGAAGCTAAAGCAAGAGCTACTGTGATGGAGAAGCAAGCCACTGGTGAGATTGATTGGGACTTAGAAGCCATACGTGGTGCAAGGAATAGTTGGAAAGACGAATGGTTGGTAATTTTATTTTCTATCCCACTTATTCTAGCCTTCATTCCGAAAATGGAATTAGTAGTATTGAATGGTTTTACTGTATTAGAACAGATGCCAGAATGGTATCAATACTCTTTAGGAGTAATCGTAGCAAGTAGCTTTGGCGTAAGAGCCGCAACTAAATTCTTTAGGAGAAAGTAATGCAAGTAGAAGAGTACAGAATATTACCAGAACCTTATACTGAAAAAACCAAAAGTGGTATTCATCATTTACTACCAAAGCAAATGGTAAAAGTTAGTGATAGAGTTAAAGAGGGTGAGAATTGGTTGAACACGCAAGGAGAATCCTACTCACACGCAGTCTATAAAGGAATACAAAATGACTGATACATCTCCAGCACAAGAAACATTTTTTAGTCGTTTAGATGAAATGAAGATATCTAAAAAATTAAAAAATGAAGCAGGTAGAATAGCTAGAACAGAAGGTGTTTCCGCTGCTGAAGCATTTCTGAGTATGTCACTTGAAAGAAGCCCACCTAGGAAAATGATTAAGGGCGGTCGTCTTCCACCCTTAAAAATAAATCCTGAAGAAGATCTACCTTTTGGAAAAAGACCAACACCAAAGGTTATAGCACCAAGTCCTACTAAACCTGCTAAGTGGACACGTTCTTATGGAACAAGAAAAGCAAAGACGCTAGTTGGTTAAATGGATTACGCTCTTCTTCTTGAACAGCTTGAAGACTTTGAGGGATTAGAACTTAAAGCCTATCAATGCACAGCAGGTAAGACCACGATAGGTTTGGGAAGAAATTTAGATGATTATGGTATCACTAAGGAAGAAGCTTTCTATCTAGCAAAGAATAATATTTATGAATTAGAAAATGAATTAGATAGAGCTATTCCTTGGTGGAGACAGTTAGAGGAAGCAAGGCAAAGAGCTTTAATTAACTTGGCGTATAATGTTGGTACGACAACTTTATTAAAGTTTAAAAAAACATTAGACCATTTAAAAAATGGTTTCTACACTGAAGCAGCAGAGGAAGTGCTTGATAGCCGTTGGGCTTCTCAAGTTGGACGGCGAGCAACTTTTATCTCTGATGTTTTTAGAACAGGTGTAGACATCCAGTAGTGGCCACCTAGAATTATCTGGCCCCACTATTAACAACCAAATCGGCTACCCAAAGTTGTCACTTTGGCCCCAAGGAGGTATATATGACTGATACAGAACAACAAGATAGTAAGAGACAGAAGCCTCAGAGCATGAGTACAACACCTTATCAAAATCTCTATAGGGATACGATAGGAGAAGACGATGCAGAGGCAGAGGAACAATCAGAAGAAGAAGTGAACACCGAAGAAGAGGCTACTTCATTTGCTACTGCTGATAAAGACTCTAAGCCTAAACACAACTATAAAAAGCGTTATGATGATTTAAAAAAACATTATGATGAAAAATTAGATGAGTTTAAAAAATTTAAAGAAGAAAATGATGCAACACTTACACGTTTAAGTGAAAATGCTTCAGAACAAGGTGCTACTGTACAAGAGATAGAAAGTTTTAAAGATGAATATCCTGATGTATATAAAGCAATGCAAGCAATATCTTCTCAACAAGCTACAGAACATACTCGTAAGCTTGAAGAGGAAATTGATGCTCTTAAACAAAAAGAGCAGAAGTTGGTTGAGGAACAAGCTAGGAAAGAACTCTTAACTTCACATTCTGATTTCTTTGAAATTAAGGATACAGATGAGTTTTTACAATGGCTTGAAGAACAACCAGATTCTATTGCAAACGGTGTTTTAAAAAATAGTACCGATTCTAAATGGGCAATTCGTGTTCTCGATCTATATAAAGTTGATAAAGGATTAGTCAAAAAACAGACTAGACGTTCAAAAAAAGATGCTGAAGCTGCTGAGTTTATTCAAACAAAAGATAAAGTAGTAGCAAAAAGTAAGAATGAACGTGTCTGGTCGCAAGAAGAGATCGCTCGATTAAAACCAGATGAGTTTGATAAATTAGAAAAAGAACTTGAACAGGCTAATCGAGAGGGAAGAGTACGTTAAGAACTTAAACTTTAAAGGAGAAAGATTATGGCTTTCGCTGGCGCTGCTGGCTACGATAATCTCGTCAATGGGAAATTCGCACCAGCAATCTATAGCCAAAAAGTTCTTAAATACTTCCGTAGATCTTCGGTTGCAGAAGCAATTACTAATACCGACTATGCGGGAGAAATTGAGAACTTTGGCGACACCGTGAAGATAATCAAAGAACCGACAATTACGGTTTCAGCTTATACTCGTGGTTCAACCGTGAATGCCCAAGATCTAACAGATACTGAAATTTCATTAACTGTTGATCAGGGTAATTACTTCGCTTTTAAAGTGGATGACATCGAAGAGAGACAGAGCCATGTAAATTGGGAGGCTCTTGCTACTTCTTCCGGTGCTTATGCACTTAAAAGGCAATACGACTACAATGTGCTAACAAACATTAACTCAAATGCGTCAACTGATACGACTAATTTGGGCGCTGCTAGTTCTGCTATTTCATGCAACACTGGCAACGAATGTGCGAACTATCTTAGCACAGCCGCTCGTCTTCTTGATGAGGCAGATGTTCCAGAAGATAATCGTTGGTGCGTGGCCCCGCCACAATTCTACGAAATTCTTCGTCAAGCAGATGCTAAATTAATGGATGCAAGTGTAACTGGTGAGGCATCTAGTCCTCTTATGAACGGTAACGTGACTTCACGTATTGTTCATGGATTTAGATTATATCAATCAAATGCAATTGGGGTAGGTTCCACTGGTTCTGACTCAACAGCAGTTTTTGGTCCATCAAGCACAAGCGGTGAAACTAATGTTCTTTTCGGTCATATGAGCGCAGTAGCAACTGCCTCTGCGATTGCTAAGACAGAAGTTGTTCGTGATCCAAACAGCTTTGCAGACATTGTACGTGGCCTACACGTCTTTGGACGCAAGGTTCTTCGTCCATCTGGTTCAGGCTATATTGGAGTTTACTCCGGTGTTCCTGACCTCAACACTTAAAGGGGGGCTTATATAATGGCTACTTATAATGCAACTCATAGTGGTGGTGGTACAGCTGGACATCCTTCTGCTAATGCAAAGGCTTATGTTGTAACATCACCAGTATATGATGCTGTTGATAATACAGACTTGGAACAGGGCGACATAGTTCAGTTGATTGATTTACCTGCTGACACAATGATTGTTGGTGGGTGTCTTGAAACACTTGAAGCATCTGGTAATGGTCAAATCACTTATGATATTGGAATTACTGGTGGTGATGTAAATGGACTAATTGATGGTGGTGTATCTAATACTGCACAAGCTGTTCAGTTTACTCCAGTAGCTGCTGGCTTTGCTAACTTTACTAGCTCGGCAGATACACTAGATATGCTAGTGATTGACGGTGGTTCAAGTAAAACTACGGCATGGCGTTTTCGCGCTCATGTTGTTTTAGTTGACGTTTCTAAGAATCCAACTGAATCTGCTACAGTTTCAACTGGTACTTAGTATTATATTAAGGTTTCGAGGGGTTCCTTAAAAACCCCTCACCTCATTGCTTAGTTCAATTGAAAGAGGTACATTATGTTTTTAAAACTTTTAGATGAAGACGATATTAAATATTGTGTAGAAGGTATTCGAGGATTACATTATCAAGATGGTGGATTTACACAACCTTTAAATAAACAACACAAGGTAAAACAAAATCAACAAACATCTACTGTTCCTGAAAGTGTAAGAAAATATTTAATTGATATTTTTTATGAGAATCACTACATAGATTCTGTTTATTGTCCTAGTAGAGTTTCAGTAAATTTTTATAATAAATATCAAAAAGATGATTACTACGATATTCATGTAGATGCTTTTAAAGCAATGCCAAAATCTAATAATGTATTTTTTGATTATGGATTTTCGATTAACTTAAACGACCAGTATGAGGGTGGAGAGTTTTTAATTCATACTGATGTAGGTCCGGTTGCACGTAAATTAGAATCTGGGGAAGCAGTTATATTTCCCATTATTTATCCTCACGGTGTTACTAAAATTACATCAGGAGTAAGAGAAAATATTTTAGGTTGGTTTTCTACCAACGTATCTTATGAACAGGCTTTTATATTAAAAAATTTATATGATGTAAATACACATCTTAGAACTAAAGATACAGAAGTATTTGTAAAGTCCACGCTAGTTCAAACATATTTAAAGAAAGCGTGGGGTAAATAAAATGATATATCAAATACTTTCTGATGAAGATTTAGATACAATACAAAAAGAAATACCTTCTGAACAAAAATTTGTTAGTGGTAAAAACACACAACAGTTAAGTAAAATATACACTATTAAAGATAATAAAGAAACTATACTACCAGAAAAAATACAAAAACATATACAAGATATTTTTTTAAACGGTAATCTTATTAAGTCTATTTATGCGCCGATAAAAGTAGTCGCAAGAATTTATAATAAATATACGGAAAATGATTTTTATGATTATCATATAGATCCTTTTCAATCATCTACAGAAAAAATGTTATACAATTATGGATTTACTATTTGTATAAATGATGAACATGAAGGTGGTGAGTTTATTATAAAAACTAATATTGGTGAGGCAGGATTTAAATTAACAGCAGGACAAGGATTAATATTTCCTGTAATTTATCCACATAAAATAACTCCTATTACGAGTGGAACAAGAGAGAATATTATAGGTTGGTTTTCTTCTAATATTACATACGAACAATCTTTCATATTACAAAGTTTATTTGAAGCTATACAAATTGAATTAAAATTAGTAAAAATAAATAAGCAAGAAATGTTTAAAGAATTACTACAAAAAACCTCGCTGGTTCAAAGTTATTTAACAACAAAGTGGGGGTTTTAAATGGTAAACATATATAAACCAACAAAAGAGGCTGAGTTTTTTATTCCTTTCGGACCTGTTATTGGCTATTGTAAATTATCCGATACTTTAATAAAGGCTTTAAATTCTCATATTGATGATGATTTACCTGATCATTCTCCCTATCTTGTAGGAAAAGTTAAAGAAGAAAAAAGATTTACACAAGAGATAACTCACAAGGTTATTCAAGAATTACAAGATTTTATTTTTAATTATTACCGATATACTTTTGAACGTGCTAGGATGCAAGGAGGTTCACTTGATTCAAGTGTTGATTATAGTTTAAATGTAATTAATGGATGGTTTGTACGTCAGTATGCAGGAGAATATAATCCATTACATATTCATACAAATTGTTCTATTTCTTGTGTAGGATATTTAAGTTTACCTGAAGGTTATGAAGAAGAAACAAAAGAAGATGATAAAGACCATCATCCTAGTCATGGGCATATTCAATTTACAAATGGTAGTCCAGGTTGGAATGAAAGTTCAGGTTTTACAGTTAAGCCATGTGTAGGTGATTTTTATATTTTTCCTGCAAAAATGTTACATTGTGTTTATCCGTTCTATTGTGAAGGTGAACGCAGATCATTTAGTGTAAATATGGATATTGCCCAAATTTCTAAAGAAGAAGTAGAAAAAGCTTTAGCTAAAAATAAGTAAATAGAAAAAGGATTTTACAGTTTGGTTATAATTAAAACTGATTTAGAGAAACTTAGTTTAAGAATTAAAGAAGCACAAAAAAATTTCAAACAAAAAATTTCAAGGAGATATATAAATGCCTTATGGTCCTGGAACTTATGGGAGCAAAGTGGGAAGACCTCCCAAAAAGAAAAGACAAGACGGTGGTTTAACTTTGGCTCAGACAGGTAAAGCAATAAATACACAGGCTCCCACTTCTTTTGTACCACAGCTTGATCCACAAAAAACTATGCTGTATGGTGGTGTGGCGGCTAAGAAAGAGCCAAGAAAAATGATGCACGGTGGTTCTGCGGGAAAAGGATACTATGGTATATCGTTTGGTCCACTACGTAAACCACAAAGACTTTCTAAACGTAAGAGATGAGAATAGACGGTATACGAAATATTTACTATACACCTAAGTTACGTAAAGTTGAAAAACCATCTAATATAGATAGCAACAAGTCTAACCAAAAACAGGTAATAAAAAAGAAGTTACCTAAAAAATATCTTAACTCTTAATTAGGATTAAACATGGGATCGCTTACATATCTAAACTATACTAATAGAGTTCTTCAGGATGTTAATGAAACAACTTTAACAGCCTTATCAAGTTCCAGAGGTATTCAAACTGTTGCTAAAAATAGTGTGAACAGAGCTATTAATGATGTAGCTAATTCTGAAGTTGAGTGGCCTTTTCTTCATTCCGATAAAGAACAAGACACATATGCTGGTGTAGCAGAGTATGATTTACCTAGTGATCATAAATATATAGACTTTGATAGTTTTATGTTGTTGCCGCAAGATCTGGTTTCTAACGGTACATTTGCAACCAACATTACTGGATGGACAGACGGTTCTTCAGGTACAGGTGAGGTAGGTTTTAATAGTACAGGACCACAACCACCTGCTTCAAGAAGCGGTGTTATGCGTCTTACAGCAGGGAATGATGGTAACGCTATTGCTTATCAGGCTTTAACCACAACGAAAAATAAACAATATCGTGTTTCATTTGGTGTTACGTATCCTTCTGGTGGAGACTTAACTTTTAAAATTGGAACTTCAGCAGATGGTTCACAAATTTCGAGTAATAGTGTTACAGTAGATGACTTAGGAGATTTTAAATATGTAGATTTTACATTTGCGGCTACAGGGACAACTACTTATCTTACGTTTAGTCAATTAGTTGATACGCAAGTTGATATTGATAATGTAAAATGTGCAGAAGATTTTGATCCTATAAAGTTAAAATATATTTCTTATGATGAATTTCAAGAACAATACAAAGTACGGGATACAAGAGTAAATAGTTCAAGACTAGCTGAACCTACTCTTATTTATAGAACACAAGATCAAAAATTTGGTTTATCTCCTGTACCAGATAAAAGTACGTATACAGTAGGATACGAATATTATAAAACAACTACTGCTCTTTCATCTGATACTGATACATCTGATATTCCTGCTCGTTACGAACATATTGTTATAGCAAAAGCAAGGTATTATGTGTCCTTACTTCGTGCTGATACAGCAATGGCACAAGCTTCATTACATGAATATAACGATACATTAAAAAGAATGAGAACAGAGTTAGTTAGTAAAAAAGATTATTTTAGGGCAGTATAATGAACAGTCGCCCTCGAAATGCAGCGGTGTCTCTTTCAGATACTAATTTAACAGCAGTATATACATGCCCAACAAATTTTACATCTATTGTTAGAGAGATAATTCTTACAAATATTGATGGAACTAGCGCTGTAGATGCTACACTAAAATATACTGATACATCAGCAAGTGCAACTTTTGCTATTTTAAGTACAAAAAGTATAGCTGCTGATAGTTATTTAAGATTAGAAAATGCTTACATTGTTTTAGAAACAGGAGACATTTTAAAAGCACAAGCAGGTGCTGCTAATGATTTAACTGTTAGTGTTTTTGTTGAAGAATTTCATAGACCACAAGGATAAATAATGCCCGATACATCAACAATTCAGCCAGTAGTTGTTTCATTAGGTGGTGGTTTAATCCTTGATAGAGATGATTTATCTTTACCACCAGGAGCAGCAACTACCTTACAAAATTTTGAACCAAGTGTTCAGGGTGGATACCGTAGATTAAGTGGTTCATCAAAGTGGAATAGTAATCAAGTTAATGGTAGTAATACAATACTTGGACTACAAATATTTAATAATGGTGTTGTTGCAGCAGCTGGAAATATAGTAACTTTTGCAACAGCAGGTAGTAGTTACTCAACAATAGGAACAAGAACGTCTGCGGGTAGATATAAGTTTGATACATTAAATTTTAATAATACTGAAAAACTTATAATGGTAGATGATGTTAATCAAGCAGCAACATATGATGGAAGTACATATACGTTAATTAATACAACAGGCGCACCAGCAGATCCAGCCTCTGTTGCAGTTTTTCAGAATCATGTATTTTATGCTGGAATGTCTAGTAATCCACAAGAGATACAGTTTAGTTCTCCATTAGGAGAGACAGACTTTACAGCTGCTAATGGTGCGGGATCTATAAGTGTACCAACAAGTGTTGTAGCTTTAAAAGTATTTCGTGAAATTTTATATGTGTTTGGTCAAGATAAAATATTTAAAATTTCAGGAACTAATATAGCTGACTTTAGAGTAGATTCTATAACACAGACACTAGGCTGCGCTGATGGTTTTTCGGTTCAAGAACTTGGTGGTGATTTACTCTTTTTATCTTTAGACGGATTACGCACAATTGCTGGTACTGAAAGAATTGGTGACGTTGAGTTAGGAACAGTTTCTAAAACTATTCAACGAAGAATTACAGAAATTGTTGGACAAACGGATAATATTTCATCAACAATTGTTAGAGCAAAAAGTCAATACAGATTATTTTATCCAACAACAGGTGGAGTTGTACCAGCAAGTTTAGGTATTATAGCTACATTAAAACGAAATCCTTCAACTGGAAATATTGGATTTGAGTTTGCGGATATTAAAGGAATTAAACCCGCTTCTATGTCCTCAGGATTTATTAGTGGTAAAGAAGTTGTATTAGAAGGTGGCTATGATGGTTATGTACGGAAACAAGAAAGTACCACTGATACCTTTGATGGAGAGAATGTTGTAGCAGTTTATCGTTCACCAGATTTATCTCTTGGAGATGCAGGTTTGCGAAAATTAATGCAACGTGTTGTATTAAACTATGAAGTTGAGGGAACAATTGAAGCTGAGTTACGTGTTCGTTTTGATGCCGATAGTCAAGATGTACCACAACCAGCGGCATTTGATATTTCTTCACCTGGAGGTCTTGCTCAATATGGAAGTAGTACATCAACATATGCTACAGCTGTTTATGGATCAAGTGGAAATCCAGTATTCAGAAAATCAATTGAAGGTTCTGGTTTTTTAGTTGCTGTTAGAGTTAACCATGATAGTGATGAAAGTCCCTTTACCTTACATTCATATCAATTAGAATTTACCCCTGGAGGACGACAGTAATGGGTGCAACGTATACAAGGCAAAGCGGTACAGAAATTGTAGACGGTGAAATTATTAATGCTGCTGATTTTAATAATGAATTTAACCAAATTCTAGCTGCCTTTGCTGTATCGACTGGTCATTCACATGATGGCACAGCTGCGGAAGGTGGTCCAGTAACTAAGTTATTAGGAACAGCAATTACAATTGGTGATGGAACAGCAGGTACTGACATAGCGGTAACCTTCGATGGTGAATCGGCTGACGGTGTTCTTACTTGGATGGAAGATGAAGACCAATTTAAGTTTGCCGACGATGTAATGATTGTTGATAATGAGGCATTAATCTTAGGAACAGATTCAAATATAACTATAAAGTATGATGAAGCAACCAATGACGCATTAGAAATTGCTGCAAATGTAGAGGGCGCACCATTAGCTATTGTTCTCAAGGCGGATGAAGGTGATGATGCTGGAGATGAATGGAAAATTAATGTAGCAGATGGTGGTGTTATTACATTCGGCAATGATTTAAATAGTGCTGGTACATACGTTACGCACATGACAATGACGCCTAATGCTACTGTTGCTGATTCTACCATAGCTGCTGCTGGGAATTTAACCGTAGGAAATGACCTTACAGTTACAGATGATGTTATATTAGATTCAGACCAAGCTGTTCTTAAATTTGGTGATAGCCAAGAAATAACTGTTACGCACGTTGCTGACACGGGACTAAGATTAAAACATACAGCAACTGCTGATGATAAACCTATAGTTTTAACATTACAAACTGGTGAAGAAGACATTGCTTTAAATGATGTTATCGGACGTATTGACTTTCAGGCTCCTGACGAAACAACAGGTACAGATGCTATACTTGTAGCCGCTGGAATAGCTGCGGTTTCAGAAGGAGATTTTAGTTCTACAAACAATGCAACGAAACTAAGTTTTAGAACTGCGGCTTCAGAAACTGCAACGGAAAAGATGTCACTAAGTTCAGCGGGTAATTTAACAATATCCGGTGATCTAACTGTTTCTGGTGATGACCTTACTATGGGTACAAATACATCCGGTGCGGCTCTTATTGGTGATGGAACAAATTTCAATCCCGTAGTTATATCGGGTGATATTGCTATTGGTACAACAGGAACAGCAGCCATAAGCACTGGTGTTATTGTGAATGCTGATATCTCTAGCACAGCAGCCATTGACCCTGATAAGTTTGACTTAACTGCTGCTGCTGATGGTACAGGTATAACAATCGCTGCTGGTGATTTATTCTTAGTTGCTGATGCAGATGACAGTAATACTGTTAAAAAGGTTAATGCCTCTCAGATTAATACTTATACAAGTGCTGTGGCAAGTTCTGTAGCTGCTGATAACATTACTACTGGTGATGCGTCTACAACTATACAAACATCTAGTGGTGCTGTCCTTATTGATTCTAATGCAAGTACAACTACTATTGATGGTCATACTGGTATAACTTTACAAAATAATAGTAATGATATTACTGTAGATTCTGCTGCTGATATTGTTCTTGATGCTGGTGGAGCAGACATTATTCTTAAAGATGATGGAACTACATTTGGTAGTTTAACAAATACAGGTGGTGAGCTTGTACTAAAATCAGGAAGTACACCAACTGTAGCAGCAACTTTTGCAGGAGATGATGTTAGTTTTGCTGATGATGTTGCCCTTGCTTCTGACAGTGCAGCGTTGGCTTTTGGTGCAAATAGTGAAGTCAAACTTATTCATAGTGCAGATACGGGACTTCTTCTTAAACATACGGCTACAGGTGATGGTACTCCAGTATCTTTAACACTACAAACAGGTGAAGTAGCACTTACTGTTGGTGAGCCTCTAGGAACAATTAACTTCCAAGCTCCTGATGAAGCAGGTGGTACGGATTCTATTCTAGTCGCTGCTGCCATAGAAGCTGTAGCGGAAGGCACATTCGCAGCTGACAATAATGCTACAAAATTAATATTTAAAACAGGAGCTAGTGAAGCAGCCTCACAGAAGATGGCTATTTCTTCTGTTGGTAATGTCACGATGAAGAACACAGCTACAACGGACGATACACCAGTAGTGTTGACATTGCAAACAGGTGAAACAGACATCGCATTAAACGATGTTATAGGTAAAATTGATTTTCAAGCACCAGATGAAGCAACAGGAACAGACGCTATATTAGTGGCAGCAGGAATTGCAGCCGTATCGGAAGGTGATTTTAGTTCCTCTAATAACGCAACCAAGTTATCTTTTAAAACTGGTGCATCAGAGGCTGCCTCAGAAAAAATGTCTCTTAGCTCTGCTGGACTATTAACTGTAGCTGACGATATAATGATTAAAGATGGTGGTACTATTGGTGTTGCTTCTGTAAATGATTCAATTACTATTTCATCAGCAGGAATTGTAACATTTAAAGATGATATTGTTATTAAAGACGGAGGAACTATAGGTACTGGCACAACACCCGCTGCAATGACTGTTGCTGCTGCTGGAGCAGTTACTTTCTCTGCTGTACCTTTATTTCCTAATGATACTGTTGAAACTGCTGATATTCAAGACAACGCTGTTTCCCTTGCAAAAATGGCTGGCCTTGCAAGAGGTAAAATTATATACGGTGATGCGAGCGGTGACCCTGCTGCGCTTGCAGTTGGTACTGCTGACCAAGTATTAACGTCTGATGGAACAGACATATCGTGGGCGACAGCATCTGGTGGTATTTCAGAAGCGAATGCAATCGGCCTTATAATTGCTTTAGGATAGGAGAAATCTAGCATGGCAAATACTTTTAAACAAATTTCTAAGGCCGGTGTGACCTCAAGCGATGTCATTTACACGGTTGCAGGCTCTACTACTACAGTAGTCCTCGGTCTTATCATTGGAAATACGCAAAGTTCTGACATTACAGTAACTTTGACTATTAGCACTGATACTGGAAGTCGAAGTGGTGCAAATAATGAAGATAACCAACCTGTCGAGCTTTTGACTTCTACAACAATACCAGCCAATAGTTCTCTCGAGTTACTAGCTGGAAACAAGATAGTTCTTGAGACAACTGATGTTATAAACCTAACTGCTTCAGCCGCAGCAGATATTTCAATTTCTGTGATGGAGATTACGTAATGCCATATTTAGGATTTGACCCCACACAAACACTTGCCTCATCGCAAGTTTTCACAAGCACCGGCACATGGACCAAACCTGCGGGTATACGCACAGTATTAGTACAGGTTCAAGGCGGTGGTGCTGGCGGAGCAAGAGTTGCCTCTAATTATGGCGCTCCCGGCGGCGGTGCTGGAGGCTACAGTGCGAAAGTCATTGATGTTACGGGTATTTCAACTGTTTCTGTAACCATTGGAGCTGCGGGGGCTGGTGCAACAACAGATGGTTCTAACGGTACTGCTGGCACAACTACAAGTTTCGGAACACACGCAACAGCGGCGGGAGGTGGCGTAACTGATTATAATGTGGGAGATGGTGGAACAGGCGGCATTGGAGCCAGCGGAGATGTAAACATTCGGGGTGGCAGTGGTGGCGGTGGCTCAGGTGGTGTCACTGCCGTAGGAGTACAAGGTACTGGTGGCACAGCTGTACTAGGCGGTGGAGGACGAGGAACCGGCAAGAACCAAGTTTCTACTACTGGAGGAGACTATGGCGGAGCTGGCGGCGGTTCTTCAAATAATAATGGCGGAAATGGTGCTCCGGGTGTTTGTACCGTTTGGGAGTATTCATAATGAAAGCACTGGTTATTGGTACTGAAGTAGTACAGGTAGAACAAGATGCAGATATATTTGACGTAGCTCCTGAGTTTTCTTGGGTAGACTGTGACAACAGTATCAAGCCGTATTACCATACCTATGTTGATGCAAGTTTTGTCGCTCCAACAGTAAGTACAGATGTTTTGTGGCAGCAATTACGTGGGAGGCGAGAGGACTTATTACTACATTGTGATTGGACACAGGCAAGTGATTCTCCCCTTTCTTCAGATAAGAAAACGGAATGGGCAACATATCGGCAAGCATTGAGAAATTTGCCTGCAAACACAGCCGACCCTTCAGATGTAACGTGGCCGGATGAGCCATCCTAAGTTTTAAACACATGATGAAAAAAATTACAGGAGAATAACTTATGCCGTATTTTGGTAATGAGCCGGGGGAAACTACTAAATCTACTGTTGTTGGGGCGTACAACTACCTCATCAACGGCGAAATGAGAGTCGCCACAAGAGGCTTGCAGATGGATACTGGTTTTAACGATGATGATATGTACACCCTCGACCAATGGATTTTACTCTCCGAGTCTAATGATGGCGTGGATGTAACGCAAACAACAACAGTCCCTAGCGGCGGTGCGGTTAAATCTATGGGCCTAGATGTCGAAATTGCCAACGAAATGTTTGGCATTTGTCAGATTATAGAAAATAAAAATTGCGGAGGTCTTATTGGGAATGAAGTGACATTGAGTTTTCAAGCCAAAGTAACCGACGCAAGGATTGGAGATGTGCGAGCCTATATTTTAGCATGGGATGGTACAGCAGATTCCGTTACATCAGATGTGGTTGCGACTTGGAACGATGACGCTAATCCGACTTTTGCCACGAATTGGACTGCGGAGAACACAGGCGCAGATTTAGGAGTCACGACTTCATTTGCAAAGTATTCTGTTACTGCAAATATTGATACATCTAACGCTACTAATGTTGCAGTATTTATTGCGTGTGTTGATGATTCCGTTAATGCTGGAGATTTTCTTTACATCACAGATGTTCAATTAGAAAACGGTGACACAGCGTCGGACTATGTACGAGAAGATATGGCAACCACCAGTCAGAAGTGTCATCGGTATCTTCAACGAGTTCTGGGCGGTGGGAATAATTATACTTATATGCTTGGAATGGGAAACTCCTCAAACCAAGTCTTTGGCGGAATGAGGCACATGCACGGCCTAATGCGGGTTGCACCAACTGGCTCGGTATTCTCTGCGAGTACCATGCAGCGCCGTGATGGGTCTGGGTCTAATGAAACATCATCAACACAAATACTGCTTTACTCACCCAGTACCCATGATTTCAGCCTCATTATCACCGCAGCTACGGTAACAGCGAATACCGTTTACCACATCGAGTGGAACGGAACCGGATGGATTCAAATGAGTGCGGAGTTATAAAATGGTATACATAAAACATATAAGGAACGGTACAATCATGGCATTCACGATGGAAGGAAACGATTTGGTTTATATACCCAACGCCCCCGGCAATCGTGACTATAACAGAATGATGCGGGAAGTCGCCGCTGGCACCTCGACTATCGAAGAGATGGAAGTATGATGTATCACGATACATGGAAAGACCACGTTCCATCAAATCCAACATGGCCTAGCGAACCTTCGTAATTTGCTTGTAAAGGAAAACTTTTTAGAGCAAGAGTATTTTAACACATTACAAGAATTGGTGTTGGGTGATGACTTTCCTTGGTACTACAGTGACGGAGTAAATTTTAAAGGGTCAGACAATGCCCCATATTTTCAGTTCCAACATACATTGTTTACAAAGAACAGGGAAAACTCCGCTCATTATCAGTTATTAGAACCCTTGTTATCAGCGTTAAATATTAAAGCAGTTTGTAGAGCTAAGTTTAATTTGATTACGAGGACAAATGAAATTGTTGAACATGGTTTACATACGGATATGGCAGACAATACAACGGCTATTTTGTACTTTAACACCAATAACGGATACACCAAATTTGAAACTGGTGAAAGTATTACGAGTGAAGCCAATAAACTACTTGAGTTTAGCTCTAACCTAAAACACACTGGTAGTAGTTGTACTGATAAAAAAATTAGGGTCGTCTTGAACTTAAATTATTACACCTATGGCTGAAGGCGAATTTTACATACCCAATGGAGAACAGGAGTTTGTTGCTCCCTTTGGCCCTGTTATTGGTTACAAAAAGATGCCACAGGAATTGGTGGATTATCTCAATGACAATGTAGAGCAACCACTACAGGACTGGTCTAATCGTCTTGTTGGAAAAGTGAAAGAGGAAAGGTTATTTACTCCAGAAATATCTGAAACATTTTGTAGTTTTATGGCAGATTTTATTTTCTCTTGGTACAAGTATTTGTTTTCCAGAGCCGCCCTATTTACAAAAGTTTTAGACGAGGAGACATATAAATATAATTTGGATGTTTCTAATGGCTGGTATGTACGACAACATGAAAACGAGTTTAACCCTGTTCATATTCATACAGGGTGTGATGCAAGTTCGGTGGGTTTTCTTGCTTTACCAGAAGGCATACAGCAAGAGTGGGAAGAAGATGAAAAGGACCATTATTCAGCCGTTGGTAATTTGAACTTTTTTCACGGTGAAGCAGGAAATTGGTATGACCGTGGGAGTTTCTTGGTTAGACCCCGTGTTGGTGACTTTTACATTTTTCCAAATGGTCTTAGACATTGTGTGTATCCGTTTAAAACAGTTGGGGAACGAAGGTCATTCTCAATAAATTTTACTCTTGAAGAAAAGAAACGATAAAATGGTAGCAAAAAAATTTCAGAATCCTAAAGGCGGTTTAAACGAGGCTGGAAGAAAACACTTTAAAAGAAAAGAAGGAAGTAATCTTAAACGTCCTGTTAAAAGTGGTACAAATCCAAGAAGAATAAGTTTTGCTTGCCGTTTTGCTGGAATGAAAGGACCAATGAAAGATTCCAAAGGGCGTCCTACAAGAAAAGCTCTGGCTTTAAAAGCATGGGGATTTGGATCAGTAGAAGCTGCTAACAATTTCTGTCAGCGGCATAAAAAAACATGATGAAAAAACTTATATGTGGAATATATTTAGCATTGTGTGCGCTTTATGTAATGTATTTTATAACACCTGCCAACGCTTCACATAATAGCACGCCGGGTGTACAACAGGTTGTATGTGGAGATAGTAAAACTCTTATTGATGGATTAGAAAAACGATACGGAGAAAAAATAACTGAACAAGGAATAGACAACGATGAAAATGTTCTTGTAGTTATTACTGTTAGTCCTAAAAGAACGTGGTCTTTCTTAGCAACTCCAAAAGGAAAACCAAAAGTATTTTGTGTTCTTGTTACTGGTACAGATTGGTTGCAAGAAGAAGGAAGCTCTAAAGGTGTTTCATATGACGGTTCTATTGTAACTGTTATTTTTGATAAGGAAGGTGAGTGGCAGTTATTATTTTTCAACACTACTACAAAAACTGTTTCAAATGTTACTACAGGATATAATTGGGAACGTCTCATAGATTTAAATAAATTATCGCATTAGGAAAAATATAATGGCAAGATTAAAACTTCTAAAACCACCTATAAATATGCAACAAGGTGGCGATGTGTTAGAAAGACGCTTTGCTGATGTAATAGGACAACAGGAGGCTACAGCAGGGTTAAGAGAACGTCCTATAGGAGCAGGTGGATTTAGTCTTGGGCCAGAAACACAGATAGCTCCTGTACAACAACAGGTACAAGCGCCTGAACTTTTTACTCCTCCAACACAATTACCCCAAGTTACTACGGAAGCACAGACTGCTCCAACAACAGCACTCACAGTAACAGCACCAACAGTACAACCAGCAGCACAGGCTACAGCACAGCAGATTGCAGCATTACCAACAGCACAAGCAGCTGTAGGACAATTACCTACTGAATCTTTAGTTGATGTTACTCAAGCACAAGGTCAAGTAAGTGCTGACTCTTTGGCTCAAGCCGCTACACAAGAATTAGATACTAGGGGTACAGTTCAATTTCAATTAGGTGAGTTGTACGATAGTATTGAAACTGGTGGAGAACTACCTGCATGGGCAGCTGGTCCTGTAAGAGTTGTATCCGCAATAATGCAGCAACGTGGTTTAGGTGGTTCTTCAATGGCTTCTGCTGCAATGCTACAAGCCTTACAAGAATCTGCTATGCCTATTGCTGTAACAGATGCTAATAAGTTTTCTACAATACAACTACAAAATTTAAACAATCAGCAGCAAGCAGCTTTGGCTAACGCTGCTGTTTTTGCTTCTATGGATCGTGCTAATCTTGACGCACGTATGACTGCATTAGTAAATAATAGTAGAGCATTTCTTGCTATTGATACACAAAATTTAACAAATGCACAGCAAACAGCTACACTAGATTTTCAAACACAGTCACAAAAATTATTTACTGAAACTGCTGCTCAAAATGCTGCAAGTAATTTTAATGCAACCTCACAAAATCAAGTCAATCAGTTTTATGACACAATTGGTACAACGGTAGAACAAAATAATACCAATAGATTAGCAGCACAAAATCAATTTAATGTTGATGAAGTAAACGCAATGCGACAGTTCACTACTAGTATTAATGATTTACGTGACCGTACTTTTGAAGCACAACAACAAGCTATTAATCAATCTAATGCTGCGTGGAGAAGAACTTTAAATACAGCCAATACTGTTGCAACTAATAATTCACAACAAGCAAATGCACAAGCACTACTAGGTATTAGTGTTGATTCGCAAAATAGATTGTGGCAACAGTATAGAGATGAAGCAAACTTTTTAATGAATGTTTCTGAAAATCGTGCAGCAAGAGCGCATGATGCGGCAATGTTAACTACACAAATTAATTCAAATATAAGTTCCTATAACCAAGCTGTAAAAGATAATTTTCAGAGTAGCTTAGGAAATGCCATATTTAATTTGTTAGACTAGGAGAGTGTAGATGAGTGAGAGTTTATTTAAAATAATAGGAAATGTAGTTAAAGGTGTTATACCTGGAACTATTGATGATATAGTTATTGATGCTGTTACTAGTTCGGGTACAGAAGATGAAAGTATTGTTTCAAAAATTGGAAGAGGATTTTTTCCAGGTAAAGAGGAGGCCTCTCCCTTTTCTTCCCAACCTTTCTTTGCCCTTAGAAAAGCTATGCAAGAGCAAAGAAGATCAGGAGCAAAACCATTTCAAAGATATACAGGTCAAACACAAGCACGTTACACTAGGTTTATGACAGAACCTATTGCCGCACGTTTTAGATCAGAAATAGTACAACCTGAAAAATCTAAACAAGTAACGCCAGTACGCACAACAAGAGCAGCTAAAACGAGGATAGCAACATCATGATACAACCAGATCCTTTTCGTAGACCTATACCATTACAATCTTTAGCAGATGAGACTGGGCAATGGGGTTGGAACAGACCTCCTGAGTATGCAGATGTAGATGATTTTGTTGATGCTATAGAAAAAAAATTAACTACTGATGAAACAGCTAAAGATGATATTCTTGATATGTTACTAATAGGGGCTACTATTGAAGATGTCGTAAACACACTTGCTTTAGCTGCCTTTACACAAGGTAAGATTACTCCTGATGCTGCGGAAATAGCTAAAGTTCCTATCGCCGCACTGATTTTAAAAATGACTATGGATGCTGATATGGCTGTCGAAATTTTTTCCGATAGACCTCGCGATAGAGAATACGAAAAAGATGTTGATAAATTATCTTTACTAATGCAGACTAATCCAGAAGCTTTTAATGCAATTGAAGAGGGTTTAAAACAACAGAAAATAGAAGATCAAAATACTGAAGAATCCTTTATGGAGATGGAGAAATAAAATGGCATTATATGCACTTGCATCAGGATTTTTAGAAGGCTACAACAGAAAAGTTGAAGGTGAAAGATTGGCTAAGGCTCAAGCAGTAAAAAGAGAAGCTGTGTTGGACGATCAAAAAACCATAGCAAAGTATAGAATAGCAGAGGGAGCAAGAGAAACTAATAGAAGGGCAATATTAGACAACCTAACACGTATGTATGATAGCACAAGAAGCAATCCAAAAAAAGAGGCCATAATGAATCAATACCAAAGGCTTGTAGGTTTGTCCCTAGACGAATTTTATGAAGAGTTATCAAATCTTGACTTACTTAGTTCAGAACCTAAGTCACAAACTTCTCGAAGCACAACAACTTCTACTACTGTCCGCCGTAGACGGCCCGTTGTTAGCTTTGGTCCTGATCCTGCAACACAATAACTATAGGAATTTTTATGACAGACTTAGCTGAAGCTCCTCAGTTCGATAATTTTAAAGTATTAAATGAACGCGATGAAGATGGTAACATGGTTGTCCAGTTACCTAGTAGCTTTGAAATAGCTGTTCCAACAAATGATAATCAAATAGCTTTAGAAACAGCCTATGCTTTTAATGAGGACATGAAGCAACAGCGAGAAAGAGATCCAATGTATCAAGACTTTCTTGCTACAGATCAAAACTTTTTGAATACTTTAAGATTATTTTATAAAGATAAAGAGCCAGAGTCTGTTAATAAGGATTGGTATCAAGATGATTTTAAATTAGTAGATGAGTATGTTTCTGATATGCGATGGAGAGATAATAACACTGTGGCACAGGCTCTGAGTTTAGGCTACACATCTGGTGGAATATCTGATGAACAAAAACGTAGATCCGCGTATCTATTTCATGTTTGGGATTCTTTACCCGCTTTCCATGAAACAGGAGGAGCTGGTTTTGATGGACTATTGAGTAATATTGGTAAAGCTGTTGCTGATCCGGTTAATATATTTGGCTTGGGTCTTATTAAAGGAGTAACTAAACTTGTTGGAACAGGGCTATTAAAATCTCAAACAAAAAGATTAGTTGCTGAAGTTGGAGTAACAGCTGGTACTGATGGTTTAATAAGTGCTGGGTTTTCTTATGCAGATCAGTCTGAAAGAGTTAGACTAAATATGCAAACAGATATAGATATGAATACTGTTATTAAAGCTGGTGCTATTGGTGCAGCACCTGCGGGTGTTTTGGCTGTTGGTGCTAACTATTTATCAAAAGGTGCTAAAGTTCTGCCCACAAGATATACAGATCCAGTTAAACGCACAATACGTTCAGCATCTTTACTTTTCCCACGGTATTTAACAACTCATGCAGGATTGGGACACATAGCACAAGATAGTGCTGAAGTTTTAAAAGGCACTTTAAATAAAGAAGTTAAAGCAACGCGCCAAAGAGCGGAGTTATTAACACAGCAATTAGAAAGAAAATACAAAACAGATTACGATAGTATTATGCAAGATAGTGTTCGTCTTCGTGAAGTTGGAGCTATGATAGCGTATAAACTTGATGAAACAGCGCCTGATTTTTTAAAAATAAATCCTAAAACACTTGAAGGAAAACAAAAGGCTTTTGAACTACAAAAAACTACACCTTTACTTAGAGACACTACTGAAGAAGCTATTACTCAGCCAGTAGACGCTGATATAGCAAGAAAAATTTTAGCACAGGATAAAGATTTAGATAACGCACTAACAAAATTTGTCGAGTCAACCTCTGCGATACGTGCTAAAATTATTGATGAAAAAATTATAGATACTAATATAACAGACTTGTTTATGAAGCGAGGCAACCAACATTTAACAAAAGTATACCAAGCTTTCTTAGATCCTGATTTTAATTTAAAACGACTTTATGATTCTAAAAATAAAAGTATTTTAAATAAGGCTCATGCGTATGTTGCAGATACTCTTAACAAATCTGCTGGTGTACGTAAAAGCAATTTTAATGCTAATGACCATGAAGTTAAAACTATTGTACAATTGTTAGCTCAAGGTCAGTTATTAGAAGCAAAAAAAATATTACAACAAAAAAAATTACTAGACCCTTCTATAAGGGAAGCTGACACTATGTTGGATATGTTAGATAATAATCCTAACATAGCAGGAGAAGAAATACTTAGTTTATTTTCTAGGGCAGGTGATTTAAGAACTGAAAAAATTACTGGTACAAAATTTTCTAAGGCTGCTTTAACTGCAAGAACAAATATTCCAGAAGAAATTAGAAATGTTTTAGGTTTAGTTGAGGATCCTATTGAGCAATTAGTACAAACTAATATGAATCTTAATAGTTTATATCATTATACAGAATTTTCCAATGAGCTAACTTTTGAATTATTGAGAACAGGGCAAATTGATAGAGGGCTGGTTACAGGAGGGCAGAGCCAGGAGATAGTAGATAAAAGTTTAAAAGATTTAGGTGTGACACGAACCGATATTGATACTAATAAAACATTACGTCAAGCTGTTGCAGATGGAGATATTGCAGATAAAGATGCTTTTGCTGTTGTAATGAAAGAAAATGAAGCTATTCGTGAAAAATCTTTTGAACAGTTAGCAAGTAAGTTTGATGACGGTTCTATATATAATCCATTAGGTGTTATAACTCAAGCAGATGGTTTTAAAGAAGCTTTAGATCAAGTTCTTTATGGTGTAAACTTTGTACGAGGAAATGGAATAGGCTGGCAAATGGTAGGTGGTTTGCATAGGACTAATGTTTTTGCTCAAGCCATGAAAACAGTTTACTCACCAGTAACAACAGCAAGAAACTTTGTTGGTGGTTTTGTTCAATTTGTGGCTGTAGGTGGTGGGACAATATCACGAAAAGATGCACAGTATTTATTTAAAACTTACCTTCCGGTCTGGGCAGAAATAACTGCTACAATGGCTCAAGGTAAACCTGTATCTAAGATTATGGGCGGATTACGAAAAAAAGGATATACTGCTAAACAGATTGATGATGCGTTAGAAGATGTTAATGAATTATATGGAGCAAATATTTTAGATTCAGATGCTATAGCAGATCTCTCAAGATCTTTTAGGAATATGGGAAAACAGGGAGCTTTGGGTACAGTTGATTCAATGTATGATGCAAAGCTTGGAAAAGTAAGTCTTAAATGGCTTGATAATCATATGCGTAGATTTTATGCTACTGGTGATGAAGTATTTAAGGCCTTATATTTTTCTAAAAGAAAAAGATTTTATAAAGATATAGGTTTTACAAAAAGTGACGCAGCTAGAAAAGCTGCAAAAGATGTTAGGAGACATTTGCCTAACTACAATATTGCACCTAAAGGTCTAAAACTTGCAAGAATGACAGGTCTAGGTACATTTACTTCTTTCACTACAGAAATTCTTAGAAATACTAAAAATATATATGCAGATGCTTTTAAAGATTTTGCTCAAGCTAGACGACTTATTAACGAGGGAAAAGCAGCAACAGGAACACCTATTACTAAAAAAATGGTTTCTTCATTAGGAGAAACTACCACGACTGTAGCAAAATTAAAGCCGGATATAAATAAAATAAGAATGGGGAAAGCCTTACAACGTGATGCCGCTCTTAGAGTAGGAACGATGACTGGCGTAATGGCTGCTGCTGCTGGTGGTATAGATGTGCTTAATGATCACTTTGCAGACATGGATACAAAAGTTAGACAAGCGTATAGAAGTTTCTTTCCAGAGTGGGACATAGCAAATCAAAATATTGTTCTTGAAAAAGATAAAGAAGGTAATCTAAGATACTTCAATGCTTCTTATGCTAATCCTTTTGTTCCTATTGGACAACTTATAACTGGTACTATGATTAGAACCAATCAACTGATAGGTGAAGGTAAATCATATGATGAAGCATTGACAACATCTTTTGTAGAAGCAGGACATCAATCTTTTGGTTCCTATCTAAATCCAGGGTTAGGAACTGGTCCAATATTAGAACTTATATTGAATACTTTGAAAGGTGATGAAAAAGGTAGAGAAACAGCTTTAAAAGAATTAGGAAAAAATTTTACACCTGGGGCTGCTGTCGAAGTTGGAAAATTTTATAGAATAGCAACGGGTACAAAGGAGCAGTTTGATAAGGGACCAAACGAGAGTAAGACTAGATCGTATTGGAACAGAGGTTACAATATGGTAGGAGTAACTATTAAAAACTTTAATTTAGACGATGGTGCGAGAAGAGTTTTTAGAAGCCATGTATGGGATTACACCAAAGCAAAGAGCGAGTTTACAACTAAACTGTCGAGAGGAGGAATAAGCAAGAAGGCTGAACTTGTAGACGCATTTACTGCAATGACTGGTCGTGTTGATTTAAAAACTCTTAGAGCAGTTGGCGGCGTAGAGAAATATGTGGAAGAGATGGTTAGAGCTAATGCAAAAATTTTCATAGCACAAAGAAGTTTGTATTCAAAAGGATTAGATTACGCACTTATACTAAGAGAGCAATCAGGTTTATCGAATGATGAAATTTTTGATAAATTAGAAACTATGTTTAAAAATGCAGGGCTTGAGGAAAGAACTAGAACCGCTTTAGTTAATTCTATTTCACATCAAGAAGAACCTCCCCGCTTTGAAGCCTGGGTTCTTGGTGATGAGAGTTTTGAAAATTTTCGTATAACCTCTAGGGGCCAAGAATTTAGTGAAATAGAAATTGACGCTACTATAGACCTGTTAAAGGATGGGTTTGATAGAGTGAGAGAACAATTTGAGGGAAGATCACTAGGGATAGCAGTTAGGGAAGAGTAGTTTATGGAGATAAGTAAAGGTTTAACAGCCGCTATTAACGATCTTGGCTTTCCAATAGTATTGGCTTTATTAGCGGCACTAGCATTGTGGAAACTTAGTAGTTGGTTGCTCAAATTTTTCAATCAACTTGTTGGCGATCAAGCTAAAGATCGTATGGGAACGATTGAAAGAATAAAAACAGAAACCGTTAAAGCAATCGAAGACCTCCAACAAGAACTAGATGAAGAGCAACAGTACACTAGAAAAGAAATATCTGAAATTAAAACAATGATCATCAGATTGATTGATCGTGTTCGCTTGCTTGCTGAAGAAGTTTATGACCATGACGTTACAGCAAGAGCTGTGTGGAACATTAATCCCAAGAGAAAAAAATATAGAACACGCGCAGAGCGTAGGGAAGAACTAAAGGATGAGCTTGCTGACATAGGTAAAAATGGCAACGGCAATAACAACCACTGATGATACACAAAAAAAGGGTAGTCCTAACGACAAGAGTTTTTTACTACTTGCCTGACTACCCTAATCTTATTCAAGAATTTCTTTGGCAGGTTGAGGATATACATCCTGACTTACTAAGGCTACATAAATTTTTAAACTATTGGCATAAAAATATTGACGCTGTAATAAATTCTGTAGAAGTGAGCCACTCAGTTTCTTAAATGTTTTGTACGCTTTAATTCTTTTATGTACTTATCTATTTCTTCTATCGGTACGTTTGCTGGAACATGCAAACACCATGCACAAGGATACTCTTCAGAAGAACAGTTTACCTCATCTAAACACACAGGTAACAAATAGTCTTCTGGACTTTCGGGTGAAAAAATTATATCTAGTTCACCGTTTTCTTTTTTCGCCATCATATATCTACGACTTCACAAAAATCAGAGGTACACGCAAATTCTTGTGAAGACTTTGTTTGATCCTCTTTTTCATATTGTGAAAGCGCACTCCAGTCAATTGTGGTTGGGGTGTTTTTTAATAAGTTCTGGTACTCTACTTCATTTACTGCTTCGTATGGTGCTTGTGTGTACTTTCCACCATCATAAGGTAAGAAAGATATACCAGACATTTCATCAAAGTGTTCATACACCCATGCTGCAACAGTCATCCACTCCTCTTCTCGCACTGTTACAGTAATACTTGGTTTATGTTCGCACCAATGCCTATAATAAGATAACCATAATTTCAACTGATCAATAGCTGCTTCATCATCTCTGGTGACGCAGTTTTTTGGTGCGTTAATAGGAAAAGAAAACACTCCTATATTATTATTATAGATAGGTTTTGTTTGATCGAGATCTTCAAAGCCAGAAATAGCGTGTTCAAAAGTTATGTTACTATCACGTAAGAACTGTGTAAGTTTATCTTTCATATCACCACGTACACGTCTTATGTAATGTCCACTATGTCTTGCATGAATACCACTAGCTGTATCGGTTAGTTGACTTACAGTGCCACTAGGTTTAACACACGTTATAGCAGCAGAGGGATTTATCCCTAATGCATTTGCATACTCTTTGTTGGTTTCTATTCCTACATTCTTTAAAGTTGTTAGTGTTTCTTTTAAACCTTTCTCTACATCCTTGTATGCTCTACCATTGGTTAATAGAGAATCCATAATACCTGTAAGACTAACGCCCAACAATCTTTCTTCTTCTGTATTGACCTGCCATTTCTTACGCAGATATTTAAAGTCTGTTAGAGTTGCTTGATATGTTCCAAGAATAGTTGCTAAACGAACTTTATTTTTTAATTCAGCCAGTGTGTCCTCAGACCTTACCATAACTTCAGTCAGATTACAGAATTGATTAGGACGTAGAATAATTTCACAACAAGGGTTTGTTCCGTACTCCCATGTTTTACCATCAGTACGTTTTATATTTCTTCTACCATTTTCTTTTGCTTTATTAGTAGATGCTTCTCTACTGAAGATACCCCGCTCTCCTGACAAACTATCATATAAAGCTTTCCACTCAGATAGAAATATACTTACATCCGGTTTCGTTTTGTACACCGCTGAATTATTAGACAAAGCTCTGTGTGCATAAAGAGCAGACCAGTTACCAGACTTAGCACCACGTAAACGATCATCAGACAAGTTACTAAGAGAGATAAGAGCAGAGCGCCTAACACCTCCAACCACAACAACTTCAGCTGTTTTACAAACAAGATCATGGCACTCCAATGACGTTAGCCGTCTTCCTTTTGCATTTTGAATAAGATCTACAGCAAAACTGAACAACTCATTTAATGGTCCTGGACCAGAGGAACGTCCACCAAATGTATGTAGTCTTGCACCTGCTGGACGTAACTTTGATAAATCCCATTTAGGTATTTGTCCTACGTACAACAAGCTAATTAATTCTCTGAACGCTTTGGCCCAACCAAGTTTACTATCGGCTACAACAATTGTAGTATCAGTGCGTTCAAACTCTTCATTAACGCTTTGAATTTTACCTACGTTCTGTCTTTCTACAGAGAAGCCAACCCCTGTACCATTCATTAGAACATAAAGTATTTCATCAAAGGCTCTTAGACTATCTACTGGGATATAGGCACAGTTATATGCAGCAACATTACATTGCTCTACGGCTGGTCCAGAAGTCATTAACAACCGCATAGAGGGCATGATCTTTAAATTTAAAACAGCACTGTGTAGTTCATCGCGTACTTTGGGATCTAAAGTAAAGTCATAGTTATTTTTTAAATGTTTATCCATATGGTTGAAATATCGTTGTACTGTTTCAGACCATGTTTCTCTGCGTCCCTCATCTTCAAGCCATCGAGCATAACGAGAGATATGGATGTATTGTTGGTATGCTGTAGGCAAGTTTATTTGTTCCATCCGGCTTCCTTTATTATCTTTATCCATGTTGTTTCTGGGAGAATATATAATCGTTCTTTACGATCTACTCTTATTGTTAAAAAATCTGGTTCTTTAGCAAGCCAATCATATATCTGTTTAAATCCAGACTGACGTACCTTACACTCACCAGAATATCCATTAAGTATTACATCATGCTTGTAACCTTCAGCCATACCAGATAAAGGAACTCGTAACGCTTTGTCTCTTGGCATACCAAGTTCACGATGCGTGTTAACAACGGCTCTCTCTTCAGACGCCCCCTTGGTACGCTGGCTTTTACCCATGACTAATCACCAATATACTCTACTTCTTCTCGTATTGCTTTTAATAAATTATGTTTAATATTTTTTTTACGTTTATCCTGGACCACACGCATTTTGTATTTAGGTGTCCTCAGATCTTTAGCTATATAATTGTGAACGTATTGGTTGTCCTGCCTTTTTCTTTTCAGTCGTTTACGTCTACGCTCTTTAGTTTCTAAAATCATCTTCCTCTTCCTCGAAATTAACATCTAGTATATCTTCAAACAAATGTAAATTTTCAGTGATCTTATACCATAATATATCTACAAGTTCTTCCGTAGGTATATTTAATATATCTACTATATCTGTTTGATCACACTTGTCAATTATTAATTGTCGAGTTTGTTCTAACATGAAGTTCCTTGCCTTTGGGTTCTCTACTAATCTTAGTGTAATGTTTTATACCATGGGTAAAAGCAAATGTTCTTATACCTTTACCATCGTTTGCATCTGACCAGCAATGATTTTTAAAACCGCAGTATGCACAGCCTATAGCAAGTATACGATTACCACTAGCTCCCTCTGCTTTATCTGAGTAACATTTTTCTGGAGGTGTATCCTTATCTAGTAATTTTTTTAATTGTTTGATACGGGGTTTAACATCCTTTGCTTCAATGCGTGTTACTACAGCCGAGCCGTTTTGTTTATCAACAGCAAGGAAAGCTGGGTATTCATCACCTTCCGCTTGAGCATAGCCACTAATCTGATCTATGTATCCGAAGGGATCATCTTCTGCCAGCGTATTGTTTCTAAACTTCTTGAAAGAATAGGAACTAGCTGACTTAACATCAACAACAACACCATCTATTATAGCATCCATACGTCCTTTAATGCCATCAATCTCAATCTCTTTCTGTTCTGCTTGAACATCATGTCCAGCTTCTTTAGCAAGAAAAAGAAAAAGCTCCTCGATAATGTCACCTAGTAAAAATTTAATGTACGTGTTTGGTGACATCTTTTCTCTTGGAGCTTTATTCAGTTCATACCAAACTTGACGATCTGGCTTACCTATGTTTGACATACGTAGTCTAGGTTCCCACTCTCTGTTTTTTAACATTTTAAGTCTAACAGATTTAGCAATACCGTTTAATAATATTCGCATATTATTATCTTCAGGGTAGTGACTTTCTTCTCCACTGAAAAGATTATATATGTCTCCTACCAAAGCATCAAGTTTTTTTGTCATTATGCTAACTGTTCCTCAATATATGCATTGTTACTGGATGCAGTAAAACCATCATCTCTCTTCGCAAAAGTAGTAGATGCTCCACCACCACTTCCTTCGTATTCAACAAGATCGATGATCTGAACATTGCGAATGAACGCCTTGTTCTTTCCTTTTGCTGGTCCAGCTGGAACCTCAAGAACAGCAAACTCTACTGAAACTTTACTACCATTACCAATCAAAACATCATGTGTTACATTGTTCATATCACAATCAAATACCTTTGGAGGTATTGACTTTTTACCGCTCTTTGTAATAGCGTTAAGAACAAAATTGAAGTTCTCTCCAATATCATCTTTCTTAATTGTAGATGTTAAGTTAAGAGATTCAAGTAACTTTTTGTTACGTGTATCTATATATAACTTGATTGAATATTGATCTTCATTTTGAAAAGGGTTGCGTCTTGGTTGATCTAACTTAGCCCAATAAGCAAGTCCTTCTACTGTATAAACCTCTGCCTTCATTATTTTAATCTCCTTATGTAAATAGAGGGTACTAATATGATACTATATTTTTACAACTTTGTCAAGTCTACTGGTAAGTACCTGTCAGACTTTAATATTTTTCCATCTTCACGATAGATAGGATTACCCTGTTCATCTAATTTAGTCATGTTAGATTTATGAACTAAATTAAACATCACATCTAAATCCCAGTCATATCGCACGCACATGGAAACACAAACATAAACCAAATCTACTAATTCTTTCTTTATATTTGGTACATCTCCTTTCGCGCTGGCTTCTATTAATTCTTTAAACTCTTCTTCAATTAAAGTTAAGGGCAACTTCATATCATCTTGAGAAAATTCTTTTCCAATAGGATGCCCAAAAGCTCTATGAAACCTTGAAAGTTTATTTACTAATGTGTCATACTTATACAACATTCTAACCCCTAGTGTGTAACTGACCAACAGTCACCAATTTTATACTGGCCGTCGAGTGGGCAATTAAGGTTTAAAGCCTGCGCTGTATTCCTAATTGCTCTGATACCTAGACTTGCAACTGCTTCAGCTATGCTTGAAGGCACATCCAATTGCCATTCATCATGGATATTAGCAACAAAATATTCTGGTCCCTTATATTTATTTTTCAATAAATCTTTATAGAAAATAGATAAAGCTTTCTTCATAACAATTGCTCCTGCACTTTGTAACAAAATATTTAATGCTGCATACTCAGCTCTTATTTTAAGATACCGTCCGTCAAGACCTTTGATTTTACCTGTCTTAGCCGCTCTGAACACTCTTTCTCTAAGCTTTGCAAGTGCTGGTGTACGATCAAGAAAGCGTTCTTTAAGCTGTCTTCCATCGTGTCTATTTCCACCAACGATAAGTCCAATTTTGGCATCTCCTGCTCCGTAGATGAAAGCATAGATGAATGTTTTTGCCTGATCTCTTGATTGTAATCCTGCAACCAATTGATTAACTGAGTGTATGTCTCCATCAACTACTTCCTTTGTATAATCTTTGTCATTCATATAGTGTGCTAACATTCTTAATTCTAAACCACTTGCATCAATACCAATTAAACTATTTCCTTCACTGGGTATCCAACAATTTCTACATTCTTCTCCGTAGGGTTTTCGTGCAGAAGGCACTTGCGCTAAATTCGGGCTATTGTGTGCCATTCGATTAGTTATTGTGCCACACGTTATTACACTACCGTGTACTCTATTATCTTTTTCTGCTGCTTCGAGCCAAGCTTTAATCTGTGCATTACGCTTTTCTAAAGTCAGGTATTCAGCAATTTGTTTTGCTTCTGGTATGTTAATCTTAGATAAAACAGTCTCATCTACAATAGCTTGACCCTTCTCTGTAAACTTTTTGGGTTTCCATCCTAAGCGTATTAACCTATCACTAATTTGCTGACGAGAGGAAAGGTTAAAAGGAACGTATTTAATACGGCTAAAATCACCACCCACAGTATCCAAAGCATTATCAACACCAGACAACCCCACTTTAGAAAGTTTGCCATCCTTGGTGTACCGCAGTCTAATTTCTTTATCCATCTTAACAATGGGTTTCCATTTATCTGTAATTTCTATTTCTATCTCTTTAGATTTTTGCATTAACTCTGCTAACAATAACTGTGCTTTACGAATATCAAAATTAAAACCACGTTGTTCTTGTTTATTTATTATGTGCTGTACCTCATGTTCAAGTAGGATACATTCTTTTGAAAAATCTTCACCTTCATCTAGTAAATAGAAAAATAACTTCTCTGTTATATCAACATCTTGTTTACAATACTGCAACATCTCTTCTGAATATACTTCAAACTTTTTGAAATCAATTTTAGGAGATCCAAAACGTAATCCCCATGCCTCAAGAGAATGGCCGCTCTCTCTAATCGGGTTGAACAAGCGTGATAATAATAAAGTATCAATGCAATCACTAGCTTTAATCCCTGCCTTCCAAAGTTTGTTTAAAATAGGAGCGTCAAAAGATAATCCGTTGTGCATAATAAAGTAGCTAGGAACAGAATGGATGTAAGCACAAAATAATTCACGATCTCTGAAACTCCTTACCTCTTTAGTACCTAAATCTTTAGTAACTACTACGTGAATAGTGGTAGCATCAAGACTGTCCGTTTCAATATCAACTATTAACCGTCGATTCTTGTTCCACATCTTCAACATCTGATATATCTCTTTCCATCATTCTTCCTGTAGCTGGATCATAATATAAATGACAGGCTGTTCCAGTTTCTCCCGTCCACCTGTTCTTCCACACAATAACATCCGTAGTGTTTCTTTCAATGTCATCTTCTGCTAACCGATCTCGTTTTAATCCTACTACTATGTTAGCAAGCTGTTCAATACCAGCTGTACCACGTATCTGTCCTTGTCTATTAACATGAACAACAGCTATCAAACAAATACCTAATTCTATTGTTAATGTTTTAAGCTTGGTTGCAATTTCATCAAGTATTTTTCTTTCATCTGCACCGTTGCGTCCATCACTAACAACAATACTAATATGATCTAGGATAATAAATCTACAATCTAATCCTTTAGCATAGTAACGTATCTTAGCCAATAGATTGTCAATATCCATAGAGCCAAATGAATCGTAAAAGTAGACACGATCATCTCCCAAAAGACGCTTTCCAAATTCTTGTCTGTCTTCTGGGTTTAATACTGTCTTAAATCTATGTGCTGGAATGTCTGCTTCCATAGCAGTTAATCCTACACTACTAATCCTCGGTGTCTCCTCAAGAAATAATGTACCAATACGTTCTTCTGTTTTCTTTAATAAATGGAAACATATTTCTCTAAGAAAACTTGTCTTTCCAACACCTGTCTCAGCGGTAACAATGACCAGCTCACCTTCACGCATACCATCTGTAATACGGTTTAACCCAGCCCAAGGATAGGAAATAGAGTGCATCTCATCTGATTCTCCCAAGGAAGCTATCATCGAGGAGGATGCAAGAATACCATCGGGAATATAAATCTTAGCGTTCCACCAAGCGTTAACAAAATCTTTTAATTTATTTTTAATTAGATAATCATTTGCATCTTTCTCTGACAAAGGAACAATCTTTGCTTTACGTGGTGAAAATAATTGTGCTACCTTTTCAGAAGCCAGCTTTCCTGGATCATCGTTGTCAAAACAAATAACAATATTATCAAAGCTATCTAAGTATTCAAAATTTTTCTTTACATCTTTTACTGCGGATTGTGCGCCACTCTTAATAGAAATGACCGGCCACTTGCTACCAAGCATCTGGTAAGCAGACATAGCATCAACTTCGCCTTCACATAAGGTGATATACTTTCCCTTATTTCTAAAAAGATTTTGTCCAAATAGTAAGCCGTCTTTAATCTCACCCTGAGAGAAGAATGTTTTGTTGATAACGCTACGTATCTTTGTCGCAACAACTGCGCCACTATCATTGTAGTAAGGGTAATGATGGGTGTTGTTATCTTCTGATACTGTGACACCGTAACGCTTTACAGTATCTTCAGTCAATCCTCGAAAGGGTTTATGCTTTAAAGTGGTTTCCATTTGATAAACATTTTCATTGGTGTGTTGATTTTTATTCCATTTGAATGTGCTGCATGAGTAACAATACGTATGATCGTTGTACTGTGCTAACGCATCACTTGATCCACAATCGGGACAAGGTAAATGTGTGTCGCTTGCCTGAGAATCAGTCATGTACTTCTCTTTCCTCTTTAGTTGTTTCAATTAACCTATCTAAATACCAAGCTGCTTTTTTTAAATCCTCTGTAGGCTTTCCTTTATAATTGTATCTCCATAAATATTTTAACACATTTCCTTTCAAATAGCCAGCATATTCTTTTTCATCCATAGATTGTTCAATAGCATCAATACATTCTATCTTACCCGTGTTGTAATGTGGCGGCTGGTTTACTACATCTTCTTGTATACTTTTAGACATTTTTCACATCCACCATATAATTTTCATTAACAACAAGATTAGAAATTATTGTGTACCGTATCTCACCTTCTGTTGTTATATATTTTTTTAGTCTAGCACCTGCATTGATACCCCGTCTTCGCCAAAACATATTTATAGTCTGCACTAATTTCTTATTAAAGAAGAACTCGTTTTCTGTCATATTGTTTTGCCTCGTATGATCCTTCAAAACGTGCTACATAAAACTCATTAGGATTTTTTGGTGCTTGAAGAACTTTGACTTTGTTTCGGGACTTCTTTTTTACTTTCTTTTTCTTCGACAAATTTGGCATTACGCAAAATCTCCATAATAGGGTTAGCTTGTTTCCAGGGAAATTCTGATAGTGTTGCGAATATCTTTCCTAATTGTGTTTCTGTTAGTATAAAAGATTTTTCCATACTACTTTCCTCCTATTCTCCAAAGGGTAAAAGGTTTTGTTCCTTTGTAACTCGATAACAAAATTGCTGGGTTGTTTCCCTTGTCGTGCCATAATTCTTTACCAGTATATTCCCAAGTGTATCCTTGAGCTTTTAATTCCTCCACTCTATCAAAGAAAGGTTTATTGTCAATAGCAAATAGAGTTAGTGCTGTAAAAAGTATAAGTATTTGTGTCATCTTATCCTTCCTAATAATTAGCTGCTTCTTCTGATCCATCAGTTGTACTACCTTTACTGTAAGAATGTGCTCCCATTCCTGCAAGTTCTCCATTCTGTACAATAAGATATTGCTTTCGTATTTGTTGCTCATTAAAATAGCATTCTAATATTTCTCTCGTACCCGCAGCATATCGAGCCTGAGCTGACAAGGATGTGCCTGAAGTGTGCGGTGTCATACCATGGTTAGGCATTGTTCTCCAGATGTGGTTGTTAGGAGCTGGTTGAGGAAACCACACATCTCCGGCGTATCCACTTAACTGTCCCGAAGAAAGTGCAGCAGCAACAGCTTCTCTATTACAGATCTTTCCTCTAGCTGTGTTAATTAAGTAGGCTCCCTTTTTCATTTTACTAATAAGTGTGGCATCAAATAAGTTCTCTGTCTCTGGATGTAATGGACAGTTAATTGTAACCACATCACACAAGGCTAACATTTCTTCTAAAGATTTATGGAAAGTTAAATTCAAATCCTGTTCAACAGTATGTGGTAAGCGATGTCTATCAAAATAATGTAGGTGTGTGTCGAAAGGTTTCATCTTTTTAAGAACAGATAAACCTATACGTCCTGCTGCTACTGTGCCAATGTGCATACCCTCCACATCATAAGAGCGTTTGACTGCATCAGCAATATTCCAACCACCTTCTTTTACTATTACGTGCTGTGTATGGTAATCTCTTACTAAAGACAGGATCATCATAACGATATGCTCAGATACAGAAATAGAATTACAATACGTTACTTCAACCACGTCTATCTTATGATCCATTGCTGCTTGTAAATCAACATGATCAGATCCTATTCCTGCTGTAATTGCCAGCTTCAAATTTGGTGCGCTCTCTATTCGTTTCCTTGTTAAGTAGTAAGGCCAGAAAGGTTGAGAGATTACGATGTCAGCATCAACTAATTCTCTGTCTGCTTTGCAACCTTCAGCATCTTTGTCAGAAGTAACAACAAATGTATGTCCTCTTTCTTCTAAGAACTTTCTTAAACCCAATTCTCCTGAGACACAGCCAAGTAGTTCCCCAGGTACAAAATCAATTGCCTTTGGTGTTGGTAGTGACATTCCATCAGGATACCTTTTTAGTTTAGGTATACTATCCAAGGCGTAGCTACTAGGCATACCACTTTTCGGATCATCATACAAAACACAAAGAACTTTCATTGTTTACTCCTTATAGCCAATTGTAAATACCCCATAAACCAGCAATTAAATAGCACATCTCCATCAACATTCTAGGAGTATCCTTATCTTGTCGAGCAAACCAAACCCATGCAAGACATGACACTGAAGACACCGACCAGCCTATCCACTGAACTGAACTGTACCCAGAGGTTAGAAACAGCAACGAAACTACTGCACCTATGAATGCGAACCATCGAAACATTAGGCACCGGGTAGAGCCGTTGCAGTATGTTCAATGTGTGCGTCATGTTGTTGCCAACCGCTACCTCTAGCCAAAATACAAACCCACGTACCTTCTTTGTTGCTACCTGCGTCAATATGCTTAGAGCTTTCTAAGACCGCCCAATCACCTGACGGCTCCACCCAAATTGATAGCTGTCCTATTTTTTCTTTATCCCCTGGAACAAATATCGGATACACCCCGTAACCGATTGGTTCAGCATCCTGCATCCATGAAACTACTGCCTGTTTCCAATAACCACAGGAATTTTTACCGGGCATCTTAGAGTTGTTGGCAAAGGCACGTTCAGCTAGTATTACAACACATAATGCTAAAGCACTTGCAATAAATACAGCCCAAAAAATTTTCCTACCCATTAAACATCACCATTTAATTTATTCCTCTTCTTTTTTTTCTGCCACACTATCTTAGTATATTTATTTCTATACTCATCAGATACGTATTTCTGTCTTTGCTTACGAGCAGAAGGTATGGAGATACGATTTTTTTTAACCACCAGATTGTCCCATTATAAAGTTACCATCTTTGTTTTCCTCATCCTCTTCTTCTTTCTTTTGAGGAACACCCACAGGATGATCACCCACCCATTCAATGATGTGTCCTGTCTCATCGTCAGGAACATATGCTTTTCTTTTACGAGGTTTCTTCTTTGGTTTTGTTGGGACAGGGGCCATGTAATTTTCTCCTTCTGTTAAGAGTTTATACTAGGGACGAAACAAAAATTTATAACTCCACGCCAATAGGTATCTGTACAGGTAGTTCCAGCATGTTTTAATGTATTAGGAAAGATTGCCAATCTATTTTCTACTGAAGGAACTTTATGTCCATCTTCAAAAAGTGTATACCCATCATTGGTATTTAAATAATAAATTGCATTGATACATTGGTCGTATGGTTTAAAAGGTTCCTCTCCCCAAGATGGCTTATCAGTCATGTCGTAGTGAAGTAAATATTCAAACACTTTTTCTGTTGGAGGATTTACATTTAACAAAATCCTCACAATTGCTAGAGGTTTTAGTATATCTAACAAAGGACTAATCAGCTCACCAAAATTACTTTGAGGTCCATAATTTTTATAGAAGATATGATAAAACTGAAGATTGTTAGTCAATTGTTCTGGCTCAGTAGTAGGAGAATTTTTTACCACAGGTGACATCCGTAGAGGCAGCTTACCACTAACAACAGAGTGTACTATTTTTTCATGTACGTCCTTTGCAAGAACATTATCTTTTATTTTTATTTGTTGAGCTGACATACTTCTTCCATTGTTAGATTGAGTGTACTATACCAGTGCTTATTCGACATTGTTTTCCAAAATTACGTTAACCACTTCTGTTGAATATCCCAAACGTATCATCCCTATAGTAAATTCTGTTTCATTTATTTGTCCGTATTCTAACTGCTGTATGAGCCGTTCAGCTTTACGTTCTCGAAAAGCTTCAACACCTATGATGTTGGCGTCTATAAATTCTTTTTTAGCCATGATATTAAATGTGGGTTATCCCGCAATACTTGTGTCATAATAGTAGCCATCACGGATACCACACGTTCCTCTTCTTCCTTTTTATCTTTCAGTTGTCCTATTTTCCAAAATGCGTGAAACAATTCATGTAGTATTGTGTCAACGAGTATTGGTCCCTTCAAATCTTCTTCAACTCTTATACGAGCTTTTAAATAATCGAAGTCTCCAAACAGTTCGCCATCTAGCGGTACGGATAACACTTCAACATCTATTGCGCCAACTTTAATAATCATATAAGGTTTCATAAAATAAATGCTTTCCTATTTGTGCAATGTAAATAAAATCTTCAGAGCGTGACCAGTAGGGTTCAACATACGACGCATGGTAGTGTGTAACATAGCTAAAATCAAGGATGCGTACTCCTGCCAGTAACATGATGACAACTTTTTGTACTTCATCTAACGCTCTAAGATCCCCGTATCGTTCTGGTTTACCATCACACCAGTATGTAAAGGCGCAGCGATACTTAACGGGGTTTCCTTTCCAATATTTACCATCATGCACAACATCACAGATAGTGTTTGGGTATCTTTTTTCTCGTACCCTGTTTAAGATGACCTGTCCTACGGCTATTTTCCCACTAAAATTTTCTGATCTAGCCTCAAAATAAATTGCTTCCATGAGACAGCCCATCTCTTGCTCTTCAGTTGCTTGAACTGGTGTTGTAGTTAAGACAGTTCCCAAGCCAACCATAAGACAAATAATACAACTATAATAAGCATATTTGAACCTTCCTATAAATAGCTTGTAAGAGCATAGAAGTTGGATTATTATCATTTATATATAAATCCTTATTGTCTGTTAACATATCGTTTAACTCTTTTATAACATATTTAGAATGTATTTCTAAATACTCTTCTCTATGTGTCATCATTCCCTACTCCTATATTGTACACTGGATCGAAATGATTGTCAAGAAAAAAATCATTGATGTCTCTATCCATCCAGTCGTATTCAGCTAGAATTTCCCTGCTAATTGTCTTACAGGTGAAACAATAATCCCATCTTTTCAACAGCTTATTATATTTTATTTCACTGTCGTCTAATGGTTTGTCACAACACGCACACCGCATTTTTTTTTCTCCTTATAACATTCCTAGTTCTAACTTAGCTTCTTCTGACATCCTGTCCATGTTCCATGTCGGATGGAAAACTAGATTAACATATACCGACTCAATACCTTCAACACTTTTAACAGCCATCTCTACAGATTGTAGTAACATTCCTGCAACTGGGCATCCTGGACTTGTTAAAGTCATATTTATATCAACGTGTTTTCCGTTTTCTTTAACACCGTAGATTAAGCCTAGCTCATAGATGTCTACGGGTATTTCAGGGTCATACACTTTTTTCAAAGCTTGTTTAATTTCATCCCTCATTGATTAACTCTGGAGCTAGGTTTAATTCTAATTGGTCAGGGTTGTTGACGTATCTTATATAACTAGCTAGAAACTCATTGATCTCTACGAGAGGTATACTTTCTACAGGCATATTAAAAACATCAGAAATAAATTCTCCATCCATTGTGTCAATATCCATGTGCGTTTTATAAGGTGTAAATTCCATAGCTATCTCCTCCCTAATCTAGTTCCCTACCATTAGGAAACAAAAAATCACCTTATTGTAACATAGAAAGCACAAAATGTCAATGCCTTCTGTAAGCCCATATAAGAAGCGTCAGCGTGTTTCTTGGGTTTTGGTACTTGGATACCTAAACTTTGAAAGAATGTTCTGACGCCTCTCCCTGTGCCACTAATCCACATAATCCCTCTTTACGTTACTAAAATTATAATCATACCCCAGTCTATGAGAACTAGAATGTTTCCCACTTCTACGCAGCGTATAATCATGTGCGAGATATTCAAACAACTCCTCTTCAAGCATAACAAAGTAGTCGTCTCCAGTAAAACAAACCCATTCATACAATAAACTATAGTTACTTTTCTTGCCTACTTCAGCCTTCCTTCGTTCCACAAGTGTAAGGAATGTGTAGCCCAACATATTAGCATCTTGTCTGTCGGCTCTTATCTTGTAGTTAGCTCCGGCTATCATTTTGTTTCTCCTCATCATTGAAAATTTTATCATTCTCAGCCATAAACAAACCTACTAGACATACTTCTTTAGCTGTAGCTTCTCCCTTAATCGTATTAGCTCTATGACTAATCCACATTACATTTCCTTTAACATATCCTAGTGATGGTACTATTCTATCCAAACTCATAGCATGAGGGTGTGTTGTACTATACCCTCGTTCATAAGTAAAAAATACTTTGAGTATTGGACACATATTATCTTCTGGAATAATACTTTTTAGATATTCTTTCGTAAGATTATGTGGCACATCTTGTCTTTCAGCTCTTTTTTTTGAGTCCCATAATAACACATTTAGTTTCTTATTAAGATCCTTCCTTATACGAGGATAGTAATATATACCATCAACCTGCATAGCATATTTACTTTTACCTGTATAGGTAGATAAATCACCTGTTAACCAACCGTCTATAAAAGTACCATCAGGAAACTGAGTTCCATATTTAGGTGTAAGATTTAATCTTTCTGCTTCACCTGCTGATAATTCTCTTTGCATAATCTTAATCCTCTACTTGATGCTCATATCTACCTTTTTTATTTTTTGCATTAAGGATAAGTTGAACCCTTTGATTAACCATCTCAGCAAACCACTCACCAGCAAGCACTGTATCCACCTTGTCGGATACCATGTCCTCAATAATGTCTCCTATCTTACCGCTAGGTTGAGGCACTAAAACACCTTCACAATAATATAGGATGTGATTAAAATTGTTATGACCACAAAACCAAACACTAATTGCTTATCGATATACATATCTTTGCCTTTGCTATTTCAGAGCGGCCCAGTCCTGGGGCCGTGATCGACGCTTGACGCCAGCCTGTTGGCGAAGGTCATTCCATTGTTTGTTCGCCCTCGACTTGGCAATACGCCAGACTTTGTTGCGGGTTCCGCTCTCGCGGATGCCGTGATCAGCGAGAACATCCCGCACGGCGTCCTTCTCATCTGCGCAGAAGTCACGGGCCGTGATGATGGCGTCCTCTGCTTCGGTGATCACCCTTTCGGAAATGAATGTCATAACAATACTCCTTTCTACTCTCCTTAAAAAATGGGCCAACAATATCTACTCTATGTCATACTGTTACTTAGTCTAAAAATGGGTACGTTAAGGGTGTACTACTTCGCAAATTTAGAAACCCACTAATTAAAACGGATGTTCGTTACTCTGGTTAGGCGCATCTTCTTTAGACCATTTGTTCTCCCTTGTCAAGATTTTTTGGAAAGCTTTTTCTAACTTAGCTCCTAAGATGTTAAGGTAAAATTGCATGGCGGTTTGGTCTTGCATTTTACTTTTCCTCTGTTAAATCAAGCACTTCACTATGAAACTGTTGTATTTTTGTGCTCATTCTTTCCACCTGCATGTCTGCCTTTGCACGACATACAGCATCATTATATCCTTCTGCTTGATAGATATTTTCAAACGTATCACGCAGCATAGCGTTAAGTTTCATCTCATGCAAGCACGAAAACCATAACAAGTACTGCATACTCAGGTTAATCATTGTTTAAGCCACGCAAGAAAATGAGAATTTCTTTTAGCTCTGCGACAACCTTATCATTTTTTTCTAACTGTTGCGTGAGATAAATTGCACGTTCTAACTTATTGTCTACTTCTTGCCATGTGTCTAGTGGTGGTAACATTATCTTTTCTCCACTTCCTTTAGATTGTAAGCGTTCACGCCTAAATCTTCTAGCCGCCCCGTAAAATCTTCAAAGTCCTCGCAATCAATAAACATATCACTAAACTCAGCACCCTCACAGTCCCAGCAAGTGTTGCTGTCGTAGCCATCGTAGTGATCTACCTCTAGCCATCCCTCACCACCACAGGTGTCACACCAGAGAGCGACGTAGTACACACCCGGCCCAGCGTAATTTTGAAAGTAGCAACCTAAGCCAATTGTTTTTAAATCGCTTATAAGTTCTTGTTCGTATGTGGTTAATCTCATTGGTTTTACTCCGTAGCCTCGCGCAAAGTTCTGGCAACTCGCCTAGCCCTTGCGTTATTGTCCAAGTCAGTGGCACATTTTTGTTGCAGTTTAGCAACGGCTTGCGCCAATTGTTTGTTTGAACCTACCCGCTCAAACCAAACAAAACCTCGCATTTTACTTTTGTTGGTCATCAGTTTTATCCTTCAGTAAAAATTTAATATTACATGTAATATCATGTAGGCATACCAGTGTCAACGGAAAAACGACAAGGCATAAAATAATTATGGCGGTCGTGTTCAATTTTTTTCTCCCTCTTTTTGCAAGCTTTCAATTTCTTTATCCAATGTCTCGATTATCTTTTGCTTAAAAGCATTATCTTGATCAAGAATATCATAGTCAATTTCAAGTTGCTGGATTTTTTCTTGCAAGAGTTGCCTGATAATCTCCGCCTGCTTCGTGTGCTCCGCCTCAAGATCGTCATAGCCCATTAAATCGGCACTTGCTTGCTCCTCTAAGCGCCACTTTTGTTCTTGCAACCGGTTAACTTCTGCTTGCAAGTGTGCAATTTCTTTTTTCAATGTTAACACGCTCATAATATATTTCCCTTCTAACGGTTAAATATTCTAGGAACATTCCTAATAAAACCACTTGTATCTTTCCACGCATCCTTACCCTTTGGTCTTAGGCCCAGGACTACTTGCTCACCTGGATACATCTCCGCCCACTTCCAGATCATGTCATGCTTGTCGGCGTCCACGACCCTCAAACCGTTAAATCTTGTCGGTAGGTTGTCACCTTTTTTAACTCGGAACACGACAGAAATATTGTGTTTTTTCTGTGCAAAGACAACATCTTCGTTGTCCTCTTTACGTGAATAGACCAAGTGATAATTGTGTATATGATCCACGTTTCTCCCGAGTACGGCTGTATAGTCGTAGAATTGCACGTCTGGGAACAGTAAAAATATTTCTGGCATTTCTTTTTCCCATAGCCTATCAGAAATTACATTTAACCTGATGGCTGGTATTGCGCCTATCCTTTGTGCTTTTTTAACATGCGCTTGTATCTCTTTTAACAAGCGTTCCTTGTATTGGGCTGGATACTCCAAGAATATAAATGTCCTGATTAACCTAGCCTGAAAAACTATATGACTTTCACCTTGCATCATATGCTTTGCACCATGTCCAGAGAATACAAGACAGGCTCTAGCGCAAGCTGTAGCAAAGCTGCACATATTGTAGCCACTAGCATAGGAAGGTGCAAAGGATTGGCCAGCCGTAAGATACTCGTTACCATCATTACTCTTTTCCAGCTTGGGGTTAGTGCCTAAAAGCTTTGGCAGTTTAGACCAAGCAAGCAAACCATTTGAGCGTGTAGCAGCGTTTAAACGCTTCCGTGCAAGAGTGCGTTGCTGCTGTATCCATGTATCATCCTCAAAAAAAGCTCGATTGTTTTTGTTGTGAGCACGAACATTTTTTAAATGCTTTTCCTGAGCTTCAAAAGCTTTGGCACCAATACTAGGGTTAAAATTTAGCCATGCTTTGTATGCTTTACTATGATAGTCCACTTCACTGGCTTTCGGATATTTCATATCTTGCCTACTTTCTCAAGGTTGCGTTTAAGACTAGCCTAAACTAGATTTAAAAGCAAGGGTTATGCCGCTATAGGTTGCCCAAGCTTAGCGGATGCGTTGGTGGTGCTAGTTTTAATCAGGTAGTCCATTGCTTTTTGTGCATCAGCAGCAGCAGCTTGGATATATTTAGTATCATTGCCTAGCGCTTTGATCCAACTATTAAGATATTGAGCATGCTCGGCCCTAGGTGTTGTCTCAATACCAAAATGATTAGCTAAAAAACAAGCGCCAATTTCAGCTACCAATTCCTCATAACTAACCGCTTTGATACATTTTCTGTCAGTGTTGCGCTTCATTGCTTCAATAGTTGAATGTATATGCTCATGAAACATCGTGCAAAAATAATCCGCTGAGCTTTTATAGTCAGCTATGTTTGGAGATTGGATGTAATGCTCGCTGAGAGAATAAAAAGCACGATCACCACCGTATCTAATATCTAGGCCACAATTGAGCAAAAATGCTTCAGCGTCAGCGTGTGTTTCCCTATCAAGTTTAAGCACTGGCTTAATTTGGGGAGAATAACCCTCAATTTGATCAGCATTAAAATAATTGTGAGGCTTAAAATATTTACCCGTGACTACTTCGTCCCCATTTTCGTCTTTTGCTTTCTTGATAACTGGTCTTAGAAGCTGGGTAGCTTTTTGTCCTTTAATGCTTCCAAGTTTGGTAGCCTCCAAATATGTGAAGTATTCGTTGGAGCTATAATTTTCCTCAGCATTTACCACCATGCAAAGCAAACGATTGTAGCCGGAAAACACAGCGCCGGTCACTTTGTTGTATGGTAATCCGGTATCCCAGCCCTTTAGCCAATTACTACCAGCGGTTTGCATTTGGGTAATAAGTACGTTTGTTAGATAGTTTGTATTCTTAGTCATGGTTCAACTTTCTTTCAGGTTGTGCCAGCCTAATCAACCACATTGCTGTAGTTGACTAGACAAGGACAATTAGTAGTCAAATTCGCTGTGTTGAAAGTCTGCCCATGCGGTATCGTCGCGCCCGTCTGAAAAATCGTCGTCATCATCATAACTGGTGCTGTAACTGTCAACTAATCTTTTAGCAGCCGCTATTGTACCCACAACGGCTAAAACCTTATCTCCAGATATAACGGCGCAAACGTCCCTGTTTGTGTTGTGGTGGATCACATAACCCTTATAGTCCATAATTTTGCCCCTCACTTTCTAAAAAATACACTAATACTTTGACCAGGGATTGCAAGCAAAAATCTCACAATCCCTGTAATTATTATTTAATGCTTATTTAGTCTACTTGTTATTAAGCTGTTAATTTTTTCACAATGATCCAGAAAATCCTGACCTTCTAGCACTAAAAATTCATTGATTAGGTAGGCTGAAAAATCTGGATTAGTAGTGGCCGTATCTCTTGCTAACTCATTGAAAAGTACTTTTAGCTGTTTAATTTTGTTAACCATAATATTTAAATCCTAATTGGTTTGCGTTGTCTTCTACTGGGTAGACGCAAGTACCCCCGGTTATGTTCCGAATGATTATAAAATTATTAGTCATTATATATGGGAGTAGAAATATTGCTAATGTGTTGTAATATTGCAACAATGTTGCAGGAATGTTACGTGTGGCCTCGCTGCAACATGTCAAGCAAAAACTTCTCAACATTTCTATAATAGTTATAAACGTGATATTTATGCAACATTGTGAGAATGAGTCGCAATACTTGTGGAAATATCCTGGTGTGACATTTATACAACTGTCAAGAAGATTCGCAAAATAGTGTGACATTGTCGCAACATTGCATAAATGTTTCGTAATGTTCAGAAAAAGCTTGACTGTGACATTTTTGCCACAAGCCTCCGGCTGGAAAAAAAAATATATAAATATTCTGAAGGGGGCGGGCATGGGCCACGCCGGGGGCGCTATATATATATAGTATGCTCGAGAAAATTTTTCTAATTTTTAAACCTTGGGGGTTGACAAAGCTTTAAA